>Ga0207868_1001164_pt1 | contig 20283 bp, 15 predicted proteins | sample Passage237B_FD_187370 | JGI IMG/M metagenome (GOLD analysis project Ga0207868, IMG submission 187370) | Cellulose adapted compost microbial communities from Newby Island Compost Facility, Milpitas, CA, USA - Passage2 37B (SPAdes) (version 3) ... | reverse complement strand
AATCCGTGCAGAGCGACGTATTGAACTGGTTTTTGAAACACATCGTCTTTTTGATACCCGGAGGTGGAAAATTGCTCCACTGGTTGATAATGGGCCGATGTATGGAATGGACATGAATGCCGGTACCAGTTGGGCGGATCCCGCATTTTATAGAAGACGTGTGTTTGAAACCCGCACCTTCGAGTCGAAACACTATTTCTGGCCCATACATCAAAACGAACTGGACAGGAATAAAATGATGGTACAAAATCCGGGATGGTAAAATGCCCACAAATCATTTGGTAATGAAAAATTTTGTTAAGATAATATGTTTCGCCGGACTTTCTTTGAGCTTGGCGTGTACGAAGACCGCGGAGATTGTAAATCCGAAGATGCTGCCGGCACCTCAGGTGTATATCACAGGAGCAAATGAAATACTAAAAGTACCCGGAGCCAACACAGTAGGATCCTATTCCTTTGATAAGGAAGCAATGAAAATCTACGTCGATCTGGGAGTTGGGCGTTCCGGAGCGTCAAAGCGAGAAGCCTTTTCCGTTCCGCTATCCATCAATATGGATACCGTTTCGAGATTACTCCAGACGCTGGGAGATGATTACCTGCCATTTCCCGATGACCTGATCCGTGTGCCCAAAAAATTGGATGTCGGGGCCGGAGAAGATGGCGTCTCGTTTTTGGTCGAGTTGGATTTGACGAGAGCAGATGAGTACGTCGGCAAGACATTGGTGTTGGCGGTTGATTTAGGAAATCCTTCAAATTATAGCCTGAATGCCAGCGGGTCTACGAAAATCATTTATTTCAATTATTTGGAGCTGTTAGGGTTGCCAACCTTTGTAGATGAATTCAGTTCGAGAGATTTTACGCAGGCTTATGCGAGTATTGTTGGAACGGCTTCCTTTGAGAAAGTGGGAGATCCACAAAATTATTATAATGATGCTGATCGATTGCTGCGGTCTTCAGACGACGCCGTACATATCGTTTATGACGTAGCAAAAATGGAGAATTTGCTTCCTTTTGCTTCGGGCCTTTCTGGTTTCAAGATCAATGCGTTGGCACCTGATCTGAATATTTTTAGCATGATGAAAGTCACTTATTCAACAGATAATGGGCAAACCTTCTCCGACGTGAACGACATCATTGTAGACGCTGTGAATATTCCAGAACTTGGGCTCAATTCCTGGGTAGATTTCTACCTGCAGGCTCCGTTGCCGGAAGGGACAACCCATCTCGGCATCGAACTGCTCAATCAAGCCGGAACGGGATTGCCTCCCTGGAATCCGCTGTTGCGACGCGTAGAAATCTTTTATAACGGCGGAACACCATATAGCTACCAGCAACCTTAAATAGGCATGAGAAAGAGATGTCACATAGGTAATCATTGGGTGGCCGTATTTGGCCTCCTATTGTTCCTTTGTCCGCTATCCCTGTTAACCGGCGGATGGAAAGCGAGCGGATATGGAACAATCGATTCTACATCCCGCAAGAACACGCCATCCTATAGTATCGTAGAGGCCAACTATATTGGAATGAACTATACGGAGAATTTGTTGGACATGCGGAACAACATAACCAGCTACACTCATTTAGGGGCCGAGTCCAATAATGCCGATGCATGGCACCTGCATTTTCCGGATGATGCAGCGCGCTTGTTAGAAGGAGTAGCATGGGAAGCTGACTTCTCGCCTGTTGTTCGTCTTGAACTTGCACGTAGACTTAGTAAGGGCTTGATGGGATCACATGTTCCTGGAACGCAGGCTTATTATAACTTTCGTCATCGGATAGGAGGGAAAACGGAATCGATATTTGCGAGCGAAAAAAGAGAGGACGGAGGAAGGTTGATGCTGTCAAACCTGGGTGATTATAAAGCCGATGAAGTGATGGTTGGTTTTAGCGCACTGTTTGATAACCAATGGCACAGCATTGATGAATTTACGTACCTGGATGACCCTGAACACGGTGGAAGCCCCAACTTCGGCAGATCAGCACAGCATTGGAATAGATCGCCGTTTACGTTTCAGCGTAGTTTTATGCAAAACGGCAATCGAGTGGTGTTTAATGGAAAGTACTGGATGAGTGATGAGGATATGCCTTTTCTCTTTCATTTCTATGCGGATAGTGCGCAACTTCTCGACGTGATCGTAGGTGAAGAAAATAATCCCATTCCCTTGTTGGCGAGTGGTGACGGTCGTGTTCCGGGTATTATCACATTCCCCGATGGTACATCTTTCCAGTCGGCAAAAGATGGGCATATGAATGTGGAAAATCCTACATACAATTACCTGATTTTGCGGAAAGATGATTCATGGGCCGCCAAAGGGTATGCATCGGCATTATTGGTAATGTGGGAGGGAAAAGCAGAATCTGTTTATGCCGATTCTACGAATGGGTATGGCAACGTACATGTCAGATTCAATAACAATGAGCGGGAAGGCGCCGATGCAAAAGTGTGGCTTTACCCTTTTCCGATACTCAATCAGAATGATATGCGGTATGTCGCACGCAATGCAGAGTGGTTTTTGCGTCACGGAAAGCTGTTGACCAATACTTTCCCACCCCAACAAATGTTAAATGCAATACCGGTCGGCTTGGCCGCCGGTGCTTACATGCTCAGTAAATATAAAGACCCCACCGCGTCCACGGTACTCACCCATGCAATGAATTCGGTTGATCAATTGTTTGAAGCCGAACTGAAGGGTAGAAAACTAACACGTGTATTTTTCCCTATCAGGGCATCGGCATGGCTGGTCAAGACGGCTGAGTTGCTCGGTAACCGGGCTATGGCAGATAAGTATGCCCATATGATGCGTATTTGGTTGGAGCGTATGCTGTCCGCTGAGTCGGGATACGATGGCAATGGGTGGCCGGGGGGATGGGATCATTTCAATGCGAGCAAGGCTGTATGGTTGGCGTACGATGCCACGGGCGATCCGGATTTAAAAGCGGTGTTTGATCGGGCTATGTCGGTTTATACAATTGATGAAGACGGGATTTATCGATATGGTCATAAAATGGAAGCCCCCGGCGGGTTCGAAACTTATTTCGGATCTATGCCTTTTGGTGTATGGGGATTGGCAGGTGACACGGAAATGCAGCAAGCACTCCTCGGATTGGCTGTTCCCGCGGAGCCCGGAAGTAAGGTAACTGTAGCCGATATGTGGCATGCGGCTGGAAATGGCCCATGGGCCCAGGACGATGCCAATCCGGAGTACGTCGGTTCTTCTTTGAAAGGATTAAACATTCCCCGGCGTCGTCAATATTTGATTCCTGTGGGGGCTTTCCCAACCTATGACGAAAGAGGTACGGTTGCGATAACCGGTGCTGCTCCTATCGACAATCCATTTTTTATGCCGGGAGTAATGGCTATTGACACAATAGAAAATGGCTATGTGACGGCCCGGCACCAGCTCCGGACGCAGACTTTCCTTCCGGATGGAAATCAGGAAAAAAGGACGTTAATACAATCTTCCGGAACGGTGCAGGACGGTATCAGGATATGTAGGGGAAATGAACCGGCACTTACCTATTGTTTTGATATTAAAGATGCGGTGGGGGCGGGACTTGATTTTGAGATAGAGGGAGATGGATTTGCAGTCGATGTTTCGCCTAATGGTGAGCGATGGTTTAGACGGTTGGACACATGGACCGATACACTGAAACGGCAATCCGTAGATATTTCTTTTTTGACCGGAAATACCGATGAGTTGGTCAAAAGGGAAGTGATTGTTCCGGGAAACGATAGTAGTTTCCTTGTTGATGCAGGCGGCTCAGTGGTAACAGCGGATTCGAGGCGGGTAGTGAATGGCGGACATGGATTTGTCTACAAAATAGATCTCCAGCACACGACAAATCCGTATTTAGAAGTCTTCTTAGGCAACGCGTGTTCCCTGGAACTTTCTGAAGATGGGAAAATTTGGCATGAAGTAAGTTTGTCTCCAAAACAGGAAAGTGGAGATGGTAGTACATGGATTCACATGGTCGATGTGAGGCACTACTTGGATGGTGGCAAGATACTCTTTGTGAAGGTGCAGGAAGGAAAAGAGGCGAACACTGGTGAGGTAGCCTCAGCCTTCTTGAAACGGTTGACGCTTTATGCCGCAATGAAATCGGAAAAAGTATTTGTGAGGTTGTCGAATGTCTCTACCAGCGAATCAGACGCATTCGGTTTAAAGCAAGTGGTGTTAAGAACATGGAAATAACTGTAGTTGAGGTTTTAAGTTTTCTTGTATATACAAGTTGAATTACTATATTTGCGTTAAATGTAGTTGTGAGGAGGGGCCAAAATTATGATTCAAGCTAGGTTAATCCATATACTCGTAAGTCGATTCCGGAAGTGGATGGCGGTATGGGCAATCGGTTCGGTGGTCTTTTTGCTGGCGACATGTGACACCGCCACCGAAACAGGTGGGACTACTGCCGGTTTGCCGGATGTTGTGGATTATAATTTTCATATCCGGCCGATATTATCTGATAAGTGTTTTGCCTGCCACGGCCCGGATAACAATACGCGGGAGGCAGGGCTCCGGCTGGACACAAAAGAAGGAGCTTATCAGGCTTTGTCTGAGAATCCGGGCATGTATGCCATCGTGCCCGGCAAACCGGAGGAGAGTGAAGTTTACCATCGGTTGGTTACCGACGATGAAACGTATCGCATGCCTCCGGTTTCGTCAAACCTGACGCTGACAGACAGGGAAATTAAATTGATTACACGCTGGATTGAACAGGGTGCCGAATATAAACCGCATTGGGCGTTTACACCTCCTGTAAAGACCGAAGTCCCGCAGGATGACGGCAATGGATGGGCCAGGAATGAGATTGACCATTTCGTTCTCCAACGGATGAAATCGGAAGGGTTAAAGCCTAACCCTGTTGCTGAAAAGCACCATTTGCTGCGCCGGGTAAGCCTTGATATAACGGGATTACCGCCTTCGTCCGCCCAGATAGAACGTTTTCTGGCCGATGATTCGCCGGCGGCTTACGAAAAGATGGTGGATGAACTATTGGCATCCGATGCCTACGGCGAGCGAATGGCATTGCACTGGCTGGATGTAGCACGTTATGCGGACTCCTACGGCTATCAGGATGACGACATCCGTACCCAGTGGCCCTGGCGCGATTGGGTGATTCATGCATTCAACGAGAACATGCCGTACGACAGGTTTATTACCTGGCAATTGGCCGGCGATCTGCTGCCCGACGCATCGAAGGAACAGATATTGGCCACTGCTTTTAACAGGAATCATAAAATTACCGAAGAAGGTGGCGTAATCGATGAGGAATACCGGGTTGCCTATACCATCGACAAAACCAACACCTATTCAAAAGGTATCTTGGGCATCACCATGGAGTGTGCGCAATGCCACGATCATAAATACGATCCCTTTTCGCAGAAGAATTATTATAGTTTATTTGCCTTTTTCAACAACACATTGGAAAATGGGTTAGAAGGATTGGTGAATTCCGGTCCGTCTAAGACGCCCCGGTTAACGATTACCCAGGATGACCTGAACGGCATACTTAATTTTATCAATAAATGGGATGATCAGGAACAGGTTTCGGTATCGGTAATGGGTGAACGTGACGAGGTGCGGCCCACATTCCTCTTAGACCGGGGTGTATACGACGCGCCCAAGGAACGTGTCTTCCCCGGAACACCGGAGTCTGTACTTGATTTTGACAGTACCCGGTATGCACCGAACCGGCTGGGCTTAGCGCAGTGGACGTTCAGTAAAGACAATCCGCTGACGGCACGTGTGTTCGTCAACCAGTTGTGGGCACTGTTTTTCGGCAACGGACTGGTATCCACCATCGCCGACTTCGGCAATCAGGGTACGCTGCCCACACATCCTGAATTGCTCGATTGGATGGCCGTTGATTTTCAGGAAAACGGTTGGGATATCAAACGATTGGTTAAGCAGTTTGTCATGAGCGCCACGTATCGGCAATCGTCTCAGATAACGGATCAACACCGGAAACGGGATCCGGATAACCGCTACTATGCGCGTGCCGCCCGGATCCGATTACCCGCTGAAATGATCCGCGATCAGGTACTGGCAAGCAGCGGCCTGCTGAACCGGACCATCGGCGGCCCAAGTATTAAACCCTATCAACCGGACGGAATATGGGAAATTACCAGCCCGGGAAGGGGGGCGTTGGCGCACTATGTACAGGACCACGGCGATGCCTTGTACAGACGGGGTATTTATGTGTTCTTTAAAGTAACGCTGCCTCCGCCCAGCATGCTTATTTTCGACTCAAGCAACCGGGATATGTGCGAAGTAACCCGGCAGCGCACCAATACACCTTTACAGGCGTTGGTTATGCTGAATGATCCGACGGTCTTGGAAGGTGCCCGTGTATTTGCGGGCGAATTATTGGCCGAGCAAGCCGATGCTTCGCCGGACACGTGGATACAAACGGCGTTTAAGCGGATTTTGTGTCGGGATGCAACGGAAGGGGAGCTGGAAGTATTGCAGCAGTATTACGAAGAAGAACAGCAGCGCTTCCGGCAGGATTCCGGTGAAGCGGATAAATTCCTGCAAGTAGGGGAAGCGCCGCTCAGGGAAGACATTCCCGCCGTTGAATATGCGGCATTGATGGCAGTGATTCATGCGATCTATAACCTGGAAGAAGCTACAACACGAGTATAGGACCATAAAAACGCTGAGCAATGGAAAAGAAAAAGGTGCCTTCCATGGAAAAGGAAATTTTAAATGCTAAACTGTTTCAAAACCGGCGGCAGTTTCTGTCGAGTTTAAGTATCGGCATAGGCAGTGCAGCGCTGGGTTCGCTGTTGATGCCTGGTTTGTTTTCCGGTGGGAAGAGCGGGCAGGATGCATTGGCAAAAGCAATACCCCATTTTGCTCCCAAAGCAAAACGTGTCATCTATCTGTTCCAATCCGGTGGTGTGTCGCAACTGGAATCATTCGATTACAAACCGAAATTAAGGGAAATGCTCGGGCAGGACTTACCTGAATCGGTACGCGGAGGACAGCGCCTCACCGGAATGACGTCCGGTCAGGCTTCCTTCCCTTTAGTGGGATCCTATTTTGATTTTGCGCAATATGGCGAAAGCAGGGCTTGGGTAAGCAGCCTCTTCCCGCACACCGCCAAGATTGTAGACGACCTCTGTATTGTAAAGTCGATGCATACGGATGCCATAAACCACGATCCTGCCATTACTTTTTTTCAAACGGGAGCACAGCAGGGCAACCGGCCGAGCATGGGTGCCTGGCTGAGCTATGGCCTGGGCAGCGAAAATGAAAACCTCCCCGCATTTTGTGTATTGATATCAAAGGGAAAAGGTGATAACCAGGGGATTTATTCGAAATTATGGACAAACGGGTTTCTCGACTCAGTTCATCAGGGAGTCCAATTCATGGGCGGCCCGAACCCGGTATTGTATTTGAATAATCCCGAAGGCACCGATAAGGTAAGCCGGCGGAATCTGCTCGATAAGCTGGGGAAATTGAACGCCATGCAGTTTGAAGTGTTCGGTGATGCCGAGATTACTGCTAAGGTGCAGCAGTATGAAATGGCCTACCGGATGCAGACTTCTGTCCCAGAAGTAACGGATGTATCGAAAGAACCGGATCATATCGTAAAAATGTATGGGTCCGAATGCCTGGTGCCGGGAACCTATGCAGCAAATTGTTTGCTGGCAAGGAAGTTATCGGAGAGCGGTGTCCGCTTCGTCCAGCTTTATCATCAGGGGTGGGACCAGCATGGGGGGCTTCCGGGCATGATGGCCCTGCAGGCGAAAGATGTTGATCAGGCTTCTGCCGCGTTGGTGACCGACTTGAAGCAACGGGGATTGCTCGACGAGACCTTGGTAATATGGGGCGGTGAATTCGGTCGGACAAATTACTGCCAGGGACACCTCGAGTTTAACAACTACGGGCGCGATCACCATCCGCGCAGTTTCAGCATTTGGATGGCGGGCGGTGGCGTGAAACCGGGCCTGGTATACGGAGAGACCGATGAATTCGGCTATAACATCGTAAAAGATCCGGTGCATGTGCATGATTTCCATGCAACGGTACTCCATTTGCTGGGGCTGGATCACGAACGATTAACCTATCAACACCTGGGAAGAAGGTATCGGCTCACGGATGTCGCAGGCAATGTGGTAAAAAGTATTATTGCTTAGTTTTCCAGCCGTAAATTCTAATCGCATGCAACTAATTTTTGGAGTTGAACGTATAATAAGGGGCTGTTGATGAAAATACCAAACTGGCGGCTGAATGTGCTGATAGGCCTCAATTGCTTTATCCTTTTTTTTCTACTGTTCGAACACCTTGTCCGCGTGCCGGTATGGATGCAGGTTATCGGAAGAGTACATCCGATGCTGCTGCATTTCCCGATTGTCTTGCTGCTGATGGCCGGTATATTTATCAACTTCAGTCGACAGTTGGAAAAGACGCTATCCATAAAACCGCTGATCCGAGAAACCTTATTTGTAGCTGCATTGACCGCCGCCATAACGGTAATTATGGGTCTTCTACTTGCCCAGGAGGAAGGGTATGAAGGAGGTAATTTGCAGTGGCACAAATGGACAGGTGTGGGTATTTCTTTTTTATCGGGGGTGCTTGTGTGTGCTCAGGGACTTCAATATACCCGCTATCGATTCTGGTTTGCTGCGGTTACCAACTTATGTCTGTTGCTGGTGCTGATAGCCGGACATTTTGGGGCGGCGTTGACACACGGCGAACAGTTTGTGTTTGAGCCCCTGAAACAAAATAATACGGAAGTATTCGACATCAACACCGCGCAGGTGTTTGATGATGCCGTACTTCCCATACTGAAAGCCAAATGCCTGTCGTGTCACAATGCAGGGAAATCAAAAGGTGAATTGATTTTAGCGGATTCCGCCTCGATGGCAAAGGGTGGTAAAAACGGAGCGTTGTTACAGGCAGGAAATCCGACGGAAAGCCTGTTAATACAGCGGTTGATGTTAGATATCGAACACGAACATCACATGCCCCCTAAAGGCAAGCCGCAACTGACGCCGGAAGAACTTACGTTGCTTCAGGCGTGGGTAGCCAAGGGTGCCCAATTTAATCTGCCCGTAGCGACGCTGAATGCCGATGACAGTCTCCTGTTGGCCATTGGCGCGGTTTATCCGATCCATAAGGAGGAAAATTTTGATTTCCCCGCAGCGGATGCGAAGCAGATCGAAAAACTTTCAACACCCTATCGGGTGATCCGTGTATTAGCAGATGGATCACCGGCACTTTCGGTGAGCTTTTACGGAGCGGGCTTTTATACCGACCAAGCGTTGGCGGAGCTGGAACCGATCGCACAACAGATCGTTTCGTTGAATGTTGACGGTATGCCCATCGGCAAGCAAGGATTGGAGACAGTCGCGAAATTCAAAAATCTCCGTGATATCAATTTGAATGATACCCCGATCGATGATGCAGGCCTGACGGCATTGCGTGCACTGCCCAAATTGGGTAGCGTCAGATTAAGTGGAACGGCTATTACGGCCGCCGGAATCAAAGAGTTGCTGGCCAACGACGCATTACGGCGGGTGTATATCTGGAATACACCCATTACCAATGAAGAGGTCTCCCAATTGACGGCTTCGTTTCCAACGAAGGTTGTTGAAATGGGCTTTGTCGATGATGAGCAGACAACGTTATCGTTGACGGCACCGCAGATCACCCCGGCGCGGACTTTTTTCCGCGATGAACTGCAGATTACGATGAGCCATCCCATTCCCGGTGTAGAAATTCGCTACTCGCTGGATGGAAAGGAGCCGGATAGTTCGAACAGCACCGTATTTGATAAGCCAATTTCGATCCGAAGCAACCAACAATTATCGGTGAAAGCATTTAAGGAAGGATGGGCGCCAAGTCCCACCATCGTGCGCGGGTATGTGAGATCGGCGAAAACACCAGACCGTATTGTGATGGAAGGCCGGCCCCATTATTTATATCCCGCACGCAGGGAAATCTCGTTTTTTGATTTGGAGAGTGGAGGTAACAACCATGCCGATGGAAAATGGCAGGGGTACCTAAAGTCGCCTTTGTCGGCCGTAATGCATTTTGATGAACCAACGGCAATCGATACCTTGACGCTTAGCGTGATGCAAAACTATCAAGGAATTACGTATATGCCCGTTTATGCACCGGAGTATATCGAAGTATGGGGAGGCGCCGATACAACGGAAGAAAAATTATTGGCAAAGTTATCACCCGTACCGGGTAAACCCGAACAACTGGAAGGGCATAGGCTGATCGATTGCCCCATCCATACCACCAACCTGCGCTACCTGAAACTGATTGCCCGGCCTTACCGGAAGATTCCTGATGGATATCCCGGTGCGGGCGGGGAGGCCTGGTTATTTGTCGATGAAATTATTTTAAAATAATTTTTATAACTTGTATATACAAGTTGATTTAATGGTTATATTTGTGTTATGAAAACTTATAGATTAAACAGACTCTTTAACAGGAGCTCAGGCAATTGCTTTGATGTAGCCATAGACCACGGGTTCTTTAATGAGTATTCTTTTTTGCAGGGTATTGAAAGCATCAAGAATGCCGTGGATGTGTTGGTGGATGCAGCCCCCGATGCCATTCAGCTTACGGTTGGTCAGGCACATTATCTACAGTCCCTTCCCGGACGGGAGAAACCGTCACTGGTTTTACGTACCGACGTAGCCAATGTATACGGTAAGCAATTGCCGCGTACCTTATTCAGCCGGATGATCGAAAACCCGGTAGAGCAGGCGGTCCGTTTGGATGCCGCATGCGTCGTCGTGAACCTATTCAGCATTCCGGATGAACCGGAGGTGACCGACCAATGTATTCAGAATATATTGAAGATAAAGCCTGAGACGGAACGTTATGGTATCCCGCTGATGGTAGAACCTTTGGTATTCCGCCCAAATGCCGAAGCCGGAGGATATATGGTGAATGGTGATCCAGCGAAAATCATTCCATTGGTGAGGCAGGGCGTGGAACTCGGTGCGGATATCATCAAGGCCGACCCTACCGATAACGTCGATGACTACCATCGTGTCGTAGAAACTGCAGGAGACATTCCGGTATTGGTACGTGGTGGCGGAAAAGCGAGCGATGAGGAAATTCTTCAGCGTACCTATGGTTTGATGCAGCAGGGGGTGAGAGGCATCGTATATGGAAGGAATGTAATTCAGCATGCCAATCCAAGCGGAATGACCCGTGCGTTGATGGCCATTGTACATGAAAAAGCTAAACCAGCCGAAGTAATCGGATTGTTAAAATAGGCATAAATGAAAACAGTAAACATAGGCATCATTGGCGGCGGATTGATGGGACGCGAGGCGGCGAGCGCATTTGGACGCTGGTTTGCCTTAAAGGATTTCCCCGTGCGGGTTCAGCTTACCGCGGTTTGCGATCTGAATGAAAGCATATTATCTTGGTACAAACAAATTGACAGTGTTTCGTTGCTGACAACGGACTACCGGGAACTGATCAACAGTGATCAGGTGGATGTGGTATACATTGCCGTTCCGCATAACCTGCACCGTGAATTATACATTGATATCTTGCGGGCAGGCAAAGATTTGCTGGGTGAGAAACCTTTCGGTATTGATCAGGAGGCAGCGGAAGCGATCGCTGCCGAGGCGACCAAGTTAGGACGATTTGTGCGTTGCAGTTCGGAAATGCCTTTTCTGCCCGGACCACAGCGGGTTATCGCCGAAGTGCAATCCGGAAGATTAGGCCGGATATTTGAAGTCCGGTCGGGTTTCCTCCACGCGAGCGATATGAATGCGCAGAAACCGATCAATTGGAAGCGCCAATCACAATATTGCGGTGAAATCGGTGTGATGGGAGATTTGGGTATGCATGCATTGCATGTGCCGCTTCGGTTAGGTTGGAAGCCGACCAAGGTGTTTGCCCAATTGCAAAAGATCATCACTGAGCGGCCCGATGGAAAAGGGGGAATGGCGGTATGTGATACCTGGAACAATGCTACATTGAGTACCCAGGTAGAAATCAATGGTGAGCAGGTGCCCATGCAACTGGAAATGAAACGACTGGCACCGGGTGAAACAAATACTTGGTACATTGAGATTTACGGAACGGAAGGCGGTGTGCGGTACAGCACCAAGGATACGAAAGCCTTTTGGCAGTTCACCAATGGCGCCGAGCAGTGGTGGAAGCGCACGGACCTCGGATTTCAAATGCCCTTTGAAACCATCACGGGTGGTATTTTCGAAGCAGGCTTTCCGGATTGTTTCATGCAAATGTTCGCGGCTTATATTGCAGAGCGTGAAGGTTTGTTGGACGGGAAGTTTGGCTGTGCAACGCCTGAGGAAGCCGTGGATAGCCATCGGGTATTTAACGCAGCGTTGCGTTCACAGGAAACGGGTACGTTCGTGAATGTCTCTTTCCCTTCCACACTTGTAGTATGACCCCGGTAACAAAAAAAGAAAAGAAGTAATCAATGAAACGGTCAGAGATAAATTATGCGGTGCGTTCTGCGATCAATTTTTTCGAACGCAATGGTTGGGCATTGCCACCCAATCCCGCGTGGGACGTGACGGATTTTGGATTAGGGATTTTTCGTAAGGAAGGGCTGGTATTGGTGAATCTTGCCGCAGAGCCCGAATATTGTGAAAAGCTGATGTACGCCTGGAGAGATCAGACCACACCGGCACATTACCATAAGCAGAAAAAGGAGGATATTATATGCCGAGCGGGTGAACTCGCGGTTACGTTGTGGGGAGAAAATCCCGAAACCGTTGAACAGGAATTTATAAACGTTAAAATCAACGGTGAATATCGTCCAATTAGCAATGGCCAGCCCATTGTGTTAAAAGCAGGTGAACGCATCACGATTACTCCGCTGCTTTGGCATGCATTTTATCCGGTTTCTCCCGAGTGTATCATTGGCGAGGTATCTACCGCCAACGATGATGAAAACGATAATTTCTTTTGGGATACCGAGATCGGGCGATTTCCCGAAATCATAGAAGACGAACCTCCGTTGGTGAAGTTGCTGAATGAATAATCCATTGACCATGTCGAAAAATCATACGAATCGGTCGGGGCTGCTGGTAGCGGGCAATTGGATATTGGATCAGGTGAAACTGATCGATAAGTTTCCGGCGGAACAATCCCTTGTCAATATTCTGCATGAGTACACGAGTAATGGCGGATCAGCCTATAATATCCTGATGGATTTAACCAAACTGGAAGCTCCCTTTCGGTTGGAGGCAGTCGGTTTGGTTGGAAACGATTTCAATGGTATACGGATTGTAGATCATTGCCGCGAAGCGGGTATTGACGTGCGGCAATTGCAAATGATACCTGACATACCGACCTCCTATACCATTGTGACTTCCGTTAAGCAGACGGGGAAACGCACATTTTTCCATCATCGGGGAGCCAATTCCCTATTGGATATGGATCATTTTGATTTCCGGATTTCAAATGCAAAAATCTTTCACCTGGGATACCTGCTTCTACTGGATCGCCTGGATGAAATTCAGCCAAACGGAAGGACCAAGGCTTCGTTTGTGTTAGAGAATGCCAAAAAAGAGGGCTTTTTGACTTCCATTGATTTGGTGAGCGAAGATTCGGACCGGTTCACAACCATCATTCCCTGTGCATTGCCTTACGTAGATTATCTTTTTCTAAACGAATACGAGGCAAGCCAACTTTCGGGGGTTAATTTAATGGAAGTAACAGACCCGGCTGAAATGGACAGGCGATGCCAGGATGTTTTTAAGGTCATTTTCCGGATGGGGGTCAGTGAGTGGATCATTATTCATCATCCGGACGGCGTATGGGCTTCACACCGTGATGGTCGTCAGTTATTCCAACCCAGTCTGCAGCTCCCCCAGGAGAAAGTCATAGGGGCAAACGGTGCAGGCGATGCACTTGCCGCCGGTGTTTTGCTGGGTATACACGAAGGTTGGAATATGGAAGCATGCCTTGATTTGGGCGTTTGTGCAGCAGCAGCCAGCTTATCGCATGTAACGTGCTCCGATGGAATGCTTCCCCATACGGACTGCCTGGCACTTTCTAAGGTATATGGATACCGGGAAAAGAAAAGCCGGATCGGATGGGAAAGTTAAAATAAAAAAGCACATCCTGATTTGAAACGCTTATAATTGTAGGACATGAAGATGAAAATAATAGGTATGTTGGCAATAGCAGGCTGGTGTTTTGCCTGTGGCTCAACCATCCAAAAGGAGCGCGCTCCTATAGGGGTTGCCTTGTATTCGTTTAATCGCTTTTCGTTGGAGGACGGGTTAAAGAAAGCGAAAGAAAGTGGTGCAGCTTATGTGGAGGGTTTTTCTTTTCATCAACCGCGTGGAAAATTCGGAGAGAAATCATTTGCCGGACTGAGCGGGTCGGAACTTGCGGATGTCCAATCCCTGTTGAAAGAGAATGACTTGCAGATGGTTTCTATGTATGCCGATGGTAAAACCCTTGATGAATGGCAGGTGTTGTTCGAAAAGGGAAAGCAGCTTGGGTTGAAGTTTCTTGTTGGCGAGCCGGAACCTCAGTTTTGGGATAAATTGGATAGCCTATCGGCAGATTATGGAATAAAACTGGCCCTCCATCAACATAGGAAAGGACAAAGCCGCTTCTGGCACCCTGATTCCGTCCTGGCCGCTTTAAAAGGGCATCCGCATTTTGCGGTATGCGGTGATTTGGGGCATTGGGTGAGAAGTGGCCTAGATCCGGTGGAATGCCTAAAACAGTTGGAAGGACATTTGGTAAGCATCCATGCGAAAGATCTGGATTCCTTCGGGAATCCGGAGGCGGCTGACGTAAAAGTGGGAGCCGGAGTGATTGACTACCAGGCGGTATTTACGGAACTAAGGCGTCAGAAGTTCCAGGGGTTTATCTTTGTTGAATGTGAGCACGATTGGGATAACAATTTCGATGAAGTAAAAGCAGCAGTCGATTTTCTGAGCCGACAGGAATAGATGTAATGATAGTTGAGGAAAACAGGGTAAAAAAGTTAGAGGTACCGGGTTGTATACTCGGTGAAAGTCCAATGTGGCATTCAGGTCGTGGTAGTGCCTTTTGGGTGGACATCCTCGGAAATATCCTTGTTGAGTATCAACTGGGCGATGGCTTGGTAACCCAATACAAAGGAAGCCGGATGATTTCGTTCGTTTGTCCGGTCGGCGGAACTAACAATTTGCTCGTTGCCGGTGCGCAGGGTGGCATAGGTACGTATGATCTGAGGTCTCAGGAGCTGTCATTGATTTCCGATTTGGACCGGGAATGGGAAAATCACCGGTGCAATGATGGCGCAGTGGATTGCTTGGGGAATCTGTGGATCGGGACGACCCATATGGATCATGAGCCGGGTGGGGGGGATCTATATCGCATTTCCGACGCATGGCAGGCAGAAAAAAAAATTGAAAGGGTGTCGATCTCTAATGGAATATGCTGGTCGGCCGATAACCGAACCCTATATTACATAGATAGCCCGACGAGAGAAATTAGGGCATTCAGGCACGATGCAGTGACCGGTAAGGTTGCTTTCGATCGGTTAGCGGTGAAAATTTCAGCATCCATGGGTTTTCCGGATGGCATGTCCATGGATGTTGCAGGAACCATTTGGGTAGCTATCTGGGGAGGAGGGGGTGTAGGCGGATTCAATCCGATTTCTGGAGCGATGGAGCATTGGATTCCCATACCAGCACCTCATGTATCATCCTGTGCGTTCGTAGGCCCTCATTTGGATTACTTGCTTGTGACGACTGCCCAGAAGGAAATGGACGATGAACAACTGGCGGAATATCCCGATAGCGGGTGCACCTTCCTGGTAGCGATGGAAGTGCCTGGATTACCCACTTACGATTGTCAATTGCCGACGTAAGGAAGTGTGATGATCGCATTACAAGTTTGAATGCGTAACAACTATAAATTCAGCATTATGTATAGATATCAGTTTTTTTTGGCGGCATTCTTCCTGTTATTGAGTGGCATGTCAATTGCCCAAGAGGGCAACAATGCCACAGATGGGTGGATATCACTGTTTGATGGAAAGACATTGAATGGATGGAAAGTGAACGAACATCCCGAAACATTTCGCGTGGAAGACGGAGCGATTGTGGTAAATGGCGAGCGATCGCATCTTTTTTACGCTGGCGATGTGAATAACCACGATTTTAAGAACTTCGAATTGAAAGTGGACGTAATGACGTTCCCGGGTTCAAATTCAGGGATTTATTTCCATACACAATTTCAGGAGGTAGGTTTCCCGGAGATAGGCCATGAAGTACAGGTAAATATTTCGCATACCGATTGGCGCCGATCGGGTAGCATTTATGGCATTGTCCATGTTGATACGGTTCCGGTGAAGGACAAGCAGTGGTATACGCAACACATTATTGTACAGGGCAAAACCGTCCGGATTCTGATTGATGGAAAGCTCATCCTGGAGTATAATGAACCGGATACAACGATAAAACCCCATACCGGGCATACGATTTCAAGCGGGACTTTTGCGTTGCAGGGGCATGATCCGGGTAGTAAAGTGCTGTTCCGCAACATTCGTGTAAAGATACTTCCCGATTAATGATTCCTGTATCCCGGCCCATACCGATTACTCCGTCCCAGTCTTTTGCGGTGAAACACCTGCGGGGGGTGGCCTGCAACATTCCCTATCATGTGCACGATGCGCATGAATTAATACTCATCCGTTCGGGCTCGGGAAGCTTTTATGTGGGTAATACTATCCGAAAGTTCCAGGCTGGTGATGTGTTTTTACTGGCTCCGGGAGTACCGCACTGGTTCAAATGTGAACAATTGGCTGGATGCGATGCAGAAGAAGATGAATTTATTGTTCTTCAGTTTTACCGGTCATTTTTGGGTGAAACTTATTTTGATCTTCCAGAGCACGGAAAGTTAAAGCGATTGTTTACGGCGGAGGGTCTAGCCCTAACATTTAAAGACGTGACACAGGATTCACTGACTGAATTTCTTCTGTCAATGCCGCACGCCATCGGGCAGGGACGGCTGCTGTTGGTACTTCGGTTGCTTGCCGTGTTGGGCGATAATCCGAGTTGCGCGCCGTTGCATTATACAATATCCACAGAAATGGATCTGCAGGGCAAAGAGACGCTGGGCCGTATCCAAACGTATGTTGCGGATCGGATACGTGATCGGATTTACCTCGAAGAGGTAGCCGGGTTAGTGAACATGAGTGTTCCTACCTTTTGCCGTTACTTTAAACAGTGGACGGGAAAAACACTGACAGACTTTGTACAGGAAATGCGGGTGGAACATGCGTGTGAGTTGCTGAAAGGTACCTCATTGTCGATTCAAAAGATATGCCGGGACAGTGGATTCCAATCTACGGCTCATTTCATCCGGTTGCTTAAGCGGCTGAAGGGAATGACGCCCCAGGAGTTTCGGAAAATGTTTACATAAACAGGTTAAGTTCTTTTAAAAAGCCCTTCTTTTTGGTAGTTTTACCAAAATCCAATCATCATGCACGCTTTTATGTTTTGTTCTGCTACGTTGCTGGCCGTTGTTATCTTGGCTGTCGGATGCGGGGGAAATGCAAACCACAGCGAGAAAAGCGCGGTCCGTGAGCATCCAAACAAACCCATCGAAAAGCTTGCCGGAGATGTAGACGTTGTGCCTACAGCTGAAATGCTGGATAAAGGAAGGGTATTAATGTCTTATTCAGATTGCTTTACCTGTCACAAAGAAACCGATCGAAAGCGTGGCCCTGCCTTTCAAGATATCGCGGCCCGTTACCCAATGAACAGTAATTACATCCGTGTCCTTGCCAAGCGGATTATTTTAGGGGGCAAAGGTTCATGGGGAAATGTTGTGATGCCGTCCCATCCGGCGGTTTCGGAAGAAGACGCCGAAACGATGGTTATGTACGTTCTTTCGTTAGACAGGAAGTAGTTCCCTAAGATGATACTGAAATTTGCTGCTTGTATACACAAATCATGTCAATTGCTTTGACGGTACAATTCGTGTAAAGTTGTTGTTTTAGCGATTATTCATTGATTTTCTGTTTTTTCTTGTATATACAAGTATAATATATATCTTTGTTTAGGTAGAAGGATAACCAATTTTTTGAACCTGTTAATAGATATATGCTGGGGTATGAAAAACGATCATTCAACATCACGTAGAAAATTTTTACGCACCGCTGCAACCGCAGCTATCGGTGCGCCGTTTATTTTGGAATCCGCATCCAAAGCGTTTGCGGCGCTGCCCAAAGAAAAGCTTCGGCATGCCTGTATCGGTGTTGGCGGCATGGGAGGGCATGACCTTCAGAACTTCAAATCTCATCCGAATGTAGAAATCGTCGCCTTGTGCGATGTCGATGAAAACATCTTGCAAAAAGCTGCCGAGCTGGTACCCGGCGCACGTCTCTACACGGATTGGCGCGAACTTCTAAAAAAAGAGAAAAACAAGATTGACTCCGTTAATGTAACGGTACCCGATCATAATCACTTCATTATTGCCATGGGTGCTATTAAGGCAGGTAAACACGTGTATTGTCAAAAGCCTATGTGCCATGATGTTGCAGAAGTGCGTGTGCTTACACAAGCAGCTATAAAAGCGGGGGTAATTACACAATTGGGAACCCAGATAGCCTCATCCATTGGTGATCGGACGGGTGTTCAATGGATTAAGGAAGGTATTATCGGAAAAGTGAAACATGCTTATCTATGCTCGAACCGATCGGGCATAGCGGGATACCGTCTTGAGGGGCCACGACCCGCACAAGGCCAGGAAGTACCTTCCGGTTTGCATTGGGACAATTGGATTGGTACGGCTCCCATGCGACCTTATGCGCCGTCTATTTATCATCCGGCAATATGGCGTGCCTGGCAGGATTTCGGCACGGGGTGGTCGGGTGATATCGGCTGTCATATCTTCGATGCCGTTTGGAAAGGATTGGGCATGACATCGCCGATATCTGTAGTGGCAGAAGTGCAGAAATCCTGGAAGGATTCACCGGATCGTCGGGCCGATACGTGGCCGCAAGGCAATCACATTACTTGGATGTTCCCCGGCAACGACCGGACGGCATCCAAAACGCTTCCTGTAGAATGGTTTGATGGTGAATTCTACCCTCCCGAAGAGGTACGCGCGCTTTACCCGGGCGAGAAATATCCCGAGGAGGCAGCTATGCTGATTGGTACAGAAGGGGCACTACTTATTCCGCATGGGGGAACACCGGTACTGCTTCCGGAGAGTAAGTTCAAGGATCATAAGCGTCCGGATTTGGAAGAGCGGAATCATTACCATCACTTTGTAGATGCTTGCTTAGGCGGACCAAAAACCGAATCGCATTTTGCACAGACCGGACCGATGACCGAGGCCATACTTTTAGGGACTGTAGCGATACGTGTGCCGGATACGGTATTGGAATGGGATGCAGTTAATATGAAATTTCCAAATTATCCGGATGCCGAAAAATACCTGCGCCGTACGTATCGAAAAGGTTGGCAGGTAGATGGATTTAGTTAGCGACAAATACAGTTTCAGTCTTTTTTGTGTATACAAGATAGTTTTTTAGTTTTGTGAGGCAAGTGGATGGTTGGCCATGCAGGCCGCAATCATTAAACTTGAAGTTCCAATTATTAATTCTCGTTTAAAGAATCAGATGCTTTAACAAAAACAAATGGAGAAAAACTATTCATCGTTACCATCAGGAAGTCGCCGTTCTTTTTTGAAAACCGCAGGTGCGGCTGTTATCGGCGGCAGTGTTGCTTATCACTTCGGGATGCCCTATGCGCTGGGCAATGTTCCGGGGAGAAAAGAAGTGCTAAAAATTGGTCTCATAGGTTGTGGTGGCCGCGGTACCGGGGCAGCGATCCAGGCAATTAAATCCGATCCTGACGTAATACTCACCGCAATGGGTGACGTTTTCGAAGACCGCATGGAGCAATCTTACGAGGCATTATCCAAGGCAATTCCCGACAAGATCAAAGTTAAAAAAAGGGACAAGTTTCTGGGTTTCGACGCCTACCAGCGGGTGATTGATTCGGGCGTTGATGTGGTGCTTTTGACCGCGCCGCCAGCATTCCGGCCGGGTCACTTTGCCGCTGCCGTAGCTGCAGGCAAGCATGCCTTCTGCGAAAAGCCGATGGCAGTTGACGCGCCCGGTGTCCGGTCGGTATTGGAATCCGCACGAAAAGCGAAAGAGAAAAACCTCGGAGTTTTTGCAGGCTTCTGTTTCCGGCACGATGCGGCAAATCAAGCAGCCTTTCAGCAGATCCTGAACGGCCAGGTGGGTAACGTACGGACAGTTACCGGTTTCCGCTACGGAGGTGAATTACCCAGCGACTAT
>Ga0207868_1001160_pt1 | contig 20339 bp, 11 predicted proteins | sample Passage237B_FD_187370 | JGI IMG/M metagenome (GOLD analysis project Ga0207868, IMG submission 187370) | Cellulose adapted compost microbial communities from Newby Island Compost Facility, Milpitas, CA, USA - Passage2 37B (SPAdes) (version 3) ... | reverse complement strand
TATCGCATAATTTCGAAGTACCTGTCCCATCGTGTCAGCGATAGACAGGCAGCCTTCCAGTCCTTTACGAAGCAGCTTGGACCGCCAGATGATTTTGGGGTTAAGATATAATTCCAACGGCTCTCCTTCTTTGTCGAATCGCTGTACCCAGATGACATTGCGATTGATACCCACCTGCGGGGCAGCTATCCCCACTCCTGGATGCAGCGTATCTGTCACTGCAAGATACATCCGCTTTGCCAACAGCGGCAGCAATTCATCCTTGGGGTCAATGTCGTTGGACGTGGTTTTCAACACACGGAGCTCATTGGGTATAGTATCCTGGATAATCCGCAGCAATTGCGTCGTATCGCCGGAACGGATAAGGTTTTGTTCGCTGCCGGTAAGTGGCTTGGGAGGAGCCACAGGCTTTGGCCGCTCTTTTATCGGCCCTGTGTATTTCTTCTCGCCCGCAAGAATTGCAATGGCCAAATCATTCTCGGCGGGAGGTAGCGGACAACGGTATCCGCTGCTATACGCACAGTAAGGATTGTACGCCTCGTTGAAATCAATAACGACATTCCCATTTTGGATATCCGTCAATGATAAATCGATATATCTTCCACCACCATACGTTTCGTCACCGTTCGTCAGATCAGTGAACGGCAGAAACAGATGGTCGCGGTAAAGCGGATTCATGAATAAATCCTGGCTGCGATAAAGGATTAATTCGCCTTCATTTCCCTGCACCGTAAACCGTACTTTGGCATAGCGTACATATTCCTTGCTAGTGCCATCAGAAGTAGGCATCCGCAGGGGCTGCTCGCCATGCAACCGTTCCACACGGGCATGGACTCGAAAGGCGCTGTCCGGTTCATAGTAATGGACATGCTGGATATCTTCCGGCCCTAGGGGTGCTCCCGGATCCTTCGCAACCTGCTCCAGTTTCAACTGCCGGGATGCCTGAACACTGTCTGCATTGTACTGGCTTTTAGCGGATAGTATGAAACAACAAAAAACAAGGATACTTATCGATCGTTTCAAGACGAATTGTACTTTTTTTGTCATATGTCGAAAAGAGTTGAATTTTTCACAAATATACACTATTTTTGTCGACTAATTTAATAGACATTATCATATGATCACATTCTTTACACGAAGTCGCAACGGCGCAAAACATAATTTCTCTATCTGTCTCCTATCGCATCGAATGCGAATGTGCTGCTAACCCGCTGCGGCCCTCCTTCTACGACTTTATCTTTTTACATTAATCTTCAAACGTTATTCCATGAACAAGCTAACTTGTGTGGGTATCTTTATATACCTTGTTTATTTGCTGACGCCATTGATAGCGTTCAGCCAGCAAACCGACGTTACGGGCAGTGTTATCGATGTCCATTCCAAATCGCCCTTGGAGGGCGTATCCGTCACCGTCAAAGGGAAACCGCTTTCCACTCAAACGGATCAGCAGGGTGCCTTTGCGCTCCGGAACCTATCCCCCACCGACGTTTTGGTCTTTTCTTTTGTAGGGTTCGATTCGCGTGAAATCACCGTTGGTGAGCAACGTGGCCCGTTGACCATCGAACTGACCAGCAGCAGCGAAAGCCTCGACGAGGTGGTCGTGACCGCTTTCGGTGTATCGAGGGCGAAAAAAGCACTGGGCTACGCCGTACAGGATGTCAACGCCCAGGAGCTGTCGACCCGGCCTGCCAACGCACTCGGTGCGATATCGGGTAAGGTAGCCGGGCTCCAGATCATCCCTTCCGGTGGCAACATCGGCGGCTCGACGCGCGTATTGCTGCGTGGCATCAACTCGATCAGCGGCAACAACCAGCCGCTGTACATCATCGACGGCACGCCGATAGACAATACCGACCTCAACAGCTCGTCCATGATAAACGGCAGTGCAGGCAAAGATTTCGGCAACCTGATCCAGGATCTCAACCCCGACGATATCGCCAATATTTCGGTATTGAAAGGCCCCTCCGCAGCCGCACTTTACGGTTCGCGTGCCGCCAACGGCGTGATTCTCATCACGACCAAAAAGGGTGAGGGACAGGATAAGTTCAACATCTCGTTAAACACCGGCATCGAGCTGGAAAACATCGTCAGGCTACCTAAGCGCCAGCAGTTGTACGGACAGGGCTACGCCACGTCGTTCAATACGGCCACCATCAACGGCCAGGAGTATAACATCGTCGATTATGCAGCCGACGAAAGCTGGGGGCCCCGGTTGGATGGGACACCGGTGTTGCACTGGTACAACCTGGATCCGGAATATCCGGCAGATTACCTGAACCCCCAGCCCTGGGTATATCCCGAGCACGACGTATCGTACTTCTTCCGCACGGGTATCTCCAATACGAACAACCTGGCGATATCCGGCTCCTCCGGCAACACAGCATACCGGTTGTCCTATACCAACCGGAATGTCCGGGGTACCGTCCCCAACTCCAGCCTGGGCAGGAACACGCTGAACTTCGCCGGATCGACGCAGTTCGGCCGATTAAACGTATCCAGCAACCTCAACTATACGCACAACAATACCTTAGGCCGGCCGTGGTCGGGTGCGTCCAACCGGAACATCATCCTGGAAGCCTTCCAATGGGGTGGTGTACAGGTAGACTACAAACGGCTTGCCGACTACAAGCGGGCGGACGGAACGCCCCGGGCATGGAACCGTACCGGTTACCAGGACACCCCTGCTGCCGAGGCTACACGGTTTATCGACAACCCCTACTGGTCTGCCTACGAGAGCTACCTCGAAGAAAAGCGCGACCGCCTCTATGGCAATATCGGGCTTAACCTGCAGGCCACGGACTGGCTCGACCTCTCCGCGCGTGTGCATGGCGACGTCTATGCCCATCAATTCCAGGACCGCATCGCCGTCTATTCGCGCTCGCAGTCGCAGTACCAGGAATACAGCAATCACTTCAACGAGTACAACTACGAGTTCATCGCCTCGGCCAACAAGCAATGGACGCAGTTCTCGCTTTCGGGTAATGTAGGTGGTAACATCCGCGACCAACAGCGCCGCATCACCGATGGCACCACGCAAGGGGGACTGATCGTACCACGCTATTACAACCTGAAAAACGCGCCGTCCGTGTTGAATAACAATGCATTCTACCACAAACGGGTGTATTCACTGTTCGGTAGCTTCTCGGCCGGATGGAACGACCTCCTTTACGTAGACGGTACCATACGTAACGATTGGTCGTCTACCTTGCCCACGGCCGATAATTCCTTCTTGTATCCCTCCATAACCGGAAGCTTCGTCTTCAGTGAGCTCCTGCGGGACGTCTCCTTCCTCACCTTCGGAAAGGTACGCGCGGGGTGGGCACAGGTCGGGAACGACACGGATCCCTACCAGTTACAGCAGGTTTTTGAAGCACTACCCGCCTTCAACGGAAACCCCAATTACAGCCTGACCGGTACGCTGAATAACGCGTTGCTGAAACCCGAAATCACTAGCTCTTGGGAAGCAGGGCTGAACCTCGTATTTTTCAATAACAGGCTCGGGTTGGATGTGACCTACTACGACAACATCAGTAAAAATCAGATCCTGCCGGTACCCGTATCCGCAGCCTTTGGATACGATGCCAAGATCCTGAATGCCGGCCGGGTAACCAACAAGGGTATTGAGGTGACGCTCACCGGAACGCCAGTCAGAAACAGCACCTTTGAATGGAACAGCACGGTCAACTGGTCGAAAAACCGGAACCGCGTGGACAAACTCGACGAAGGCGTAAATACGCTGGAACTGAGCAACGCCCTGGTGACGCTGGTGGCGCGCGAAGGGCAACCGTACGGCCAGTTGCTGGGTTATGATTTCGTATATGCCCCCGATGGGCAGCGCGTCGTCCAGGAAGACGGCACCTACCTCAAAACGAGCCAACTGGTTCCATTGGGAAGTGTGCTGCCCGACTACCTTCTTGGATTCCAGAACCAGTTCCGGTTCAAAAACCTGACATTCGGCTTCCTCATCGATGGCCGTGTGGGCGGCAGCTTCTTCTCACAGACCTATAAGGTAGGGATGTATTCGGGTATCCTCGACCGTACTGCTGCAAATGGCATCCGCGAAAACGGTATCGTCGTAGACGGCGTGAAGGCAGACGTGACCTTCCTTCCCGACGGCACCTACACCACGTCGAACATCCGTCCGAATGATACGCGCATATCGGCACAGGATTGGGCGCGCAACGAATACAACGGCCCCACGACGTTCAGCATTTTCGACGCCACGTTTTTCAAACTCCGGGAGATCACCCTTGGCTACCAATTCCACCTCAACAACAACATCGGCATCTCCCGTCTGGATGTCAACCTGTACGGCAGGAACCTGTGGAACATCTACACGAAAAGCAAGTACATCGATCCCGAGTTTACCAACAGCGGCGGCAACGTGCAGGGTATAGAAGGTGGAAACATCCCTGTGCCGGCAACCTATGGATTGAACGTTACCGTAAATTTTTAACCCGATAACCTGTATTGTCATGAAGATCAGCATTAAAAATATCCTTTACATCGCAGCGGTTGCATTCACGTTTAGTGCGTGCAGCGACAGCGAGTTTGAAAAGATCAATACCGATCCCAACCGCCCGGCGAATGTACCTACGCCGAGCATTATTCTGGCCGCACAGAAGCAGCTGGTGGACAACATCCGCAACGAAAACTTCTCACTGCGGGGTGCACAGCTTTTCGCCCAATATTACAGCCAGAACATCTACACTGACCAGTCACGTTACGATATCCCGAGGAGCTATGCGGATACCTACTGGGCCAATGCCTACAAAGCCCTCAATAACCTGAACAAGGTAATAAAGCTCAACACGGACGAGGCCACCAAAGCCGTTGCATCTGCCGGAACCGCCGGGTCAAACGCCAACCAAATCGCCATCAGCCGGGTACTAAAGGCGTTCACCTTCCATTCGCTCACGGACGTATTTGGCGATATCCCCTACGAATCCTATGGAAACAACGATCCGGATTTCGAGGCGCTGCAACAGGATCCTGACAATTACACTCCCAAATATGCGTCGCAGCAGAAAATCTACGAAGACCTGCTCAATGAGCTAAAACAGGCTGCGGACACGTTGTGGAAATACAAGGATCAGAATACCTTCGGCAATTCGGACATCATTTACAAAGGTGCCAATGAGTCCTGGGCCCGGTTTGCCAATTCACTGCGGCTCCGGCTGGCTACCCGCATACGTGCGAAGGCTCCCGAACTGGCAACCCAGCATATCGAGGCGGCCCTAGCGCAAGGTGTATTCACTTCCAATGCGCACAACGCTGTTTTCCGTTATGCCGCCAATGCACCCAACGAAGCTCCGCTCTACCGTGCGACGGTCACCGCCAACCGGAAAGACTTCGCGGTATCGCACATCTTGGTGAATGCATTGAAGGGCGAACTCGGCCCGTTCGAGCAGGAAGATCCCAGGCTGCGTGTTTATGCCCTGCCCAACGCCGATGGCCAATACATCGGTCAACCGTATGGCCTTCCACTGGAAGCCGGAGGCATTAACGGGCCCACGGAGATCAGCCTACCCGGAGCAGTGGTCAACGCCGCCGACTTTGGCGAGACGCTTCAGGAATATGCCGAGGTTGCATTTCTCATTGCCGAACACAACAACTGGAGCGATGCGGAATACCGCAGCGGCGTACAGGCATCGCTGGAGAAATGGGGCATTGCCGCAACGGTAGCCAAGGCGTATGCCGATGGCCTGCCACCTGCAAGCCGTGAGACGGTGCTTACCCAGAAATACTTCGCCCTGTTCACGCAGGGGCTGGAAGCCTGGTCCGAGATCAGGCGGACAGGGTACCCGACATTCCTGGTGAAGCCGAACGACATTGTTTGGCAGCGCACCACATCCAGTGGGACAACAACTTACCGCTTTGACCCGATCTTCGGCGATGGAATTCCGCAGCGGTTGTTTTATCCCGCAAAAGAACAAAGCGTGAACCGCGCCAACTACCAAAACGCACTGGCCAACCAAGGCGATGACGTCATCACGACCAAGCTTTGGTGGAATAAATAAATTGAAAGGTTGTCTCGACGCTAAAGGCTATCCAAACGGGTAGCCTTTTCTTATGCCCTCTTGCTGGCGCCCCCGCTAAACCAAAGCATCAGCCAGGTGAGCGCGCCGTTGTAAATGATCAATTCGAAACCGACCGCATAAGTAGTATACGGTACGACAACGTAGGTATTGAGCACGTAGCACAGCGCGGGTGACAACAAGCAGATATAAGGCACCAGCCGGTCGGCCACCTGCCGCTTAGTAAGGATACCAAATGCAAATAACCCCAGCAATGGGCCATACGTATAACTGGCGGCAGTAAAAATCGCATTAACCACGGAGTCGTCATTGATGATCCGAAAGACCATGATCACCAGTAACATGATCAACGAGAACGCGAAATGCACCCGGTTACGGGTTTTAACCAAGGCACGGTCATTGGGATCCGCCTTCTTGTTAAAATTGAGGAAATCCACGCAAAAGGAGGTTGTCAGCGCGGTCAATGCCGAATCCGTTGTTGCAAAGGTGGCAGCGGTCAGGCCCATCATGAAAATAATGCCGGGTACGATGGCAAGGTGATGAAGCGCAATTTCCGGATATAGGTAATCCGGTGTGGGTAAGCTACCTATAGCTATCCCATTTTTACCGGCGTAAATATACAGCAAGGCACCCACCGCCAAAAAAAAGAGGTTAATAACCACAAAAATCCCGGTGAATGTGAGCATATTCTTTTGGGCTTCACCGATAGTCTTCATACTGAGGTTTTTCTGCATCAGATCCTGATCAAGTCCGGTCATGGCTACGGTAACAAAAATCCCTCCGATGAAATGTTTCCAGAAATGAATTCGGTCACCCAGGAAATCGTCAAAAAAAAACATTTTTGAATAACTACTCTCCTTCACCGTCTCGATGGTCTCCAACAGGCCCATTCCCAAGCTATCCGCCATGAAATAGATGGATAACACGACAGCCAGTACCAAAAAGAAGGTCTGCATCATGTCCGTAATGATAATGGTTTTCAGCCCACCCTTATTTGTATATAACCAGATGAGCAGCAAACAGAGCGCGATGGTGACCGCAAAAGGTACGTTCCACGCGTCGAAGATAAACCACTGCAGGATGATGGCCACCAGGTAGAGCCGGAATGCCGAGCCGATGGTACGGGACACCAAAAAGATCATGGCGCCGGTTTTGTAGCTCCGGTGTCCGAGCCGTTCCTCCAAGTACGTATAGATGGAGGTCAGGTTCATCCGGTAGTACAGCGGCAGCAGTACGTAGGCGATGATGAGGAAGCCCACAGCATTGCCCAGGATAAACTGGAAATAACCGAAGTCACTGTTTCCCACCGCTCCCGGCACGGAGATGAACGTCACTCCCGACAAGGCCGTGCCGATCATACCAAAAGCGACCATATACCATTTCGCACTCCGGTTGGCCGCAAAAAATGTGGAATTATCTGCCGATTTACGTGACGTAAAATAAGCCACTCCGAGTAGCAGGCTGAAATAAACTACCAAAAAAAGAAGAAGAACTGCAGGTGTCATCCGTAATTAATAGGTTTTTAACTAATGATCCGCCACATGCGAATGTTCAATAGCCTTACGGACGCTGCCGTATTTTTCCAGTAGATCCGACGCGGTTTGTGCGTCAATACCGGTTTCTTCCATAATGATCCGGATACCCCGGCTGAACAGTTTATTGTTGGTCAGTTGCATGTCTACCATCTTATTCCCCTTTACACGCCCAAGCTGAATCATCACTGTCGTGCTGATCATGTTAAGCACCAGTTTCTGTGCAGTCCCAGCCTTCATGCGGGTAGATCCCGTGACCACTTCCGGTCCGACGATCACCTCAATGGGGTATTGAGCTTCCGCAGCTATGACCGTATTGGCATTGCAAACCACACAGCCCGTCACCAATCCCGCAGCATTGGCCGCCTTAAGTGCCCCTTTTACATAAGGTGTGCCGCCGGATGCAGCAATACCGATGATCACATCTTTATGATTGATGCCATATTCCTGTAAATCAATCCACGCCTGTTCTTCATCGTCTTCCGCAAACTCAACGGCTTTCCGGATCGCGGTATCCCCCCCTGCAATGATGCCGATAATCCAATCATAGGGCACACCGAAAGTAGGAGGACATTCGGATGCGTCCAGGATACCCAAACGACCGCTCGTCCCGGCACCCACGTAAAACAGACGCCCGCCTGCTTTCATCTTTTTCACCGTAGCTTCGATCAAACGTTCAATCTGCGGAATGGCCTTTTGCACCGCATCGGCAACCGTTTGGTCTTCCTTATTGATATTTACCAGTAGTTCACCGATAGCCATCTTATCCAAATCCTGGTAATTCGATTCTTTCTCAGTCGTGTTCGTCATCTGAATATCTAAAAAAAACAATTTTACAAAATTTTCTGTTATCGCGGTATTGAAAATAATGCCACAGTGAAGTAATTGCTCTGCTCAATGCAACAGATACCGCTCGCGCATTTGCTTGAAAGACGCAAGTTCGGTAGACCAAGATGGATAGATATCCGATGGTGTTTTCCCTGCTTTGATCATCTCTATCAGGCAGTTTATGCCTGCCAAGCGATGGAGTACCTGCTCATTTGGCATCCAAGAAAATAGGATCGTATCTAGAAATGCGAACATGATCACAAAGGCTTAGTCGTTATACAAAAGGTATTGCTTCCGGAGCTGCTTGTATTCCGAGAGAGCCGGCTCCCAGCTTTTCTGGATATCCGCTATGGACACCCCATCCTTGATCTGCTGGGCCAGCTTATCGTTTCCGGCTAAGTGTTTGAATGACCCCTTGAAAAACTGGTCCTTGTTTGGATAGGCTTCATATAGTTCTTTCAACCAGGACAAATTGATGCGTCCAGTTTGGGTAAATATGCCCGTGTCGTATGTCCGCAAATCCAACCCATAGCAGGTTTCATTGAGGTGTTTGGGGTTTTCACTCATTCCCGGGATGGACTTCGGCGTGAAAGAGAACGCATAGTTACCCTGAAGCTCGGGGCTGCCCACCATCGAAAAGGCAAATAGGGTCCCCCTCCCCTCGCTGATATCGGTCCCCTCGAACAGGCATGTCGATGGGTACAACAAAATCGCCTGCTGGGTATTCAAGTTGGGAGATGGAGGGATGGGTAGTGTGTAGGGTTTCCCATGGTGGTAATTGAGCATGGGAATCACCTTGATCTTGCACTTCACACCGTTCGCCAGCCAACCCTGATCGTTGATCATGGCGGCATACTCACCGAACGTCAAGCCATGGGTAATCGGAATGGGATGCATCCCGACGAACGACTCGTTTCCTTTTTCCAAAACGGGTCCGTCTATATAGCCATCGTTCGGGTTCGGCCTATCCAAGATGATCAATTCGATGTCATTCTCGGCACAGGCCTCCATAATGTAATGCAGCGTAGACAGGTAGGTATAAAACCGTACGCCCACATCCTGCATATCGAATATCATCACATCAATGCCCGCCAAATCCGCTTTCGTCGGTTTATACTTCTCACCAAAAAGCGACACCAGCGGCACGCCCGTCTTTTCGTCCACCTCATCGCCAATCTTTGCCCCGGCACTTGCATTCCCCCGAAAGCCATGCTCCGGTCCAAAGCCGCGTACAATCTCTACGCCGGATGCGAGTAGGCTATCCATGCTCAATTTGTCGCCGATAGTAGAAGTGTGGTTGATGATTAATCCAACCTTTTTCCCATTTAGGTATGGAACGTATTCCTCCGTTCGAGCTGCACCCACCACGATAGACGCATCGACAACGGTAGCCGAATCTGTCGATACCTGTCTCTGGTTTTGCACACTACCAAATCCACATGATTGTATCAACAAGCTGCCTCCTGCGGCCCACGCTAAAAACTGCAATCTTTTCATCTTTTCTATCACTTCTATTTATAGAATGCCCCCATAGCTCATCATTCGCTATTATCGGTTACCTGTCTATCTCGGCACGAACTCTAAAAAACAGATTCCCAGCGGTGGCAACGTCAAGCTAACCGCCGAATTACCTACATCATAATCCATCAATTTCCGTCGACCGTGTTCGTCATTCACGAAGACCGATCCCGCATTTCCTATGCCGTACTCGGCGGGATCTATCACAAAGTCTACGCGATAATCCTGTTTACTGATACTTGCCAATGCCACTGCTGCCTTCCCTTCCTTTGACCGCCAGGCCGACACATATACCGAAGGGAATTTGCTTTCGAAACGAGTAACATTTCCGCTGCGGCCCGCATAAATCGAAAGCCGGGATACCGCAATGGTTTCTTCAGGAACATCAAGGTGTGGCGGCCTCAGGAATTCACCGAAAACAAAATAATCCAAACCCGCTTGGCGAACATCGGCCAATCGCTCGATGAAATCGATCTCCTCTTGGCGGATGGTGTCCAAAAAGGGCTGATAATTGGCAATCATGGGCTGCATACCCCAAACGAATGACCGGGCCTGCTCCATCAGGAATTGAGTGTTAAATTCCGCATCCAAGGGGGTTTCGGTATCGTCAGGCGCCTGCTCTTGCGGCCACATCTCGTCATAGGGCGGGGTAAGCAACGAGGAGTAATTCCCAAATGTGATTCCATACGCATGATAAACGCTCTGAAAAAGCGGGATGGTCTGCCAATCATGTACCCCCGCGTAGCGTTCTTTACTCACCTGTAAGGCTAAAAACACATCCAAATGGGGCAGCCAATTTTCCCCGACGCCCTCACCGGCCAATGCCGGACTTCTGTCTGCCGGAAATTTAGACCGTATCAACCGGTCTTTTTCCGCCACATGCGTCATCCAATAATTCCCCCCTCCTATGGAGTGGCCATGGGTGGGGTCGTAACACCGCCTGTTCAGGCATATCTGATCCATGTATATTCCGCCCACCCCATACTGGTTGATCGCCGTATCAACCAATGAAGCGTATTTTTGTTTCCAAAAATCCGTTGCCTCGCACATGTTGGTCAGTGCTTTATGAGTGAAAATATTATAAACGTGGCTCAGCATATTTCCATTGATGTCTTTCGCAGCAAATCGCTCGGCACCTTCGTTCACCCAACTTTGGGTCGATGGTCCCCATTTCAGTGCATTCATATACACCAACGCATTGACTCCTTTCTGCTGTGCCTCACTTACCGCCGTTTTAAACACCTCGTTGCCGTCCCGCGGCGGGAAATATTCTGGAAACGAATCATCATACGACCCGCCGTGCCACCAATGCCACAGCACACTGACGCGGCTGTTGAGCCGCTTGCCCAAAGCTGCTGCTGGAGGCAGCACATTTGCCGCACGCCCCCGGTTCCATACCCAATAGCTGGTGTTTTCCACCCAGTCGGGTACCTTGCCATTGGCCAAGCGGCTATCTCTGCACCAATGCTGTTGCCCCGCCCAGCGCTTATAGAGCTGTGCGGCCGTAAGCCAATCGCCCCGGAACCCCCCGATTAAAAAGGCATAAGGTGGCTCATAAGAGGTAAGCTGCTGTTCATAGGGAGGATAGTTATCAACCCCGTAGACCAACATTCCTGTACTATCCACTGACAGCGTAAATGTCTTGCTATAAGCAAGCGAATCATCACTTGCCAGGTAAATACCCGCATCATGCGGGTTGTACAATGTGATAAATTGCATAGACATGTGCCCCGGGTACTCCCACGCAAATCCACCACCGCCCGGCGTCAATACGGCACGTGGCGATTTGAGCAATGCCCCCATCCAGTCCGGTACAGCTAACTCTTCTTCTCCCAAATCTTTCAGCCCAGCTATCCGTGGAAACGTCACTTTACGGATCAACGTTCCAGCGATACCGTCAACCCGGATGCGCCAGGCAGACATCGCCGAATCGGGAAGCAAATCCACGTAAGCAGTGACACGGAAATCTGTGGGAAGTCCTTCAAACCCGGCCCAGGTTAATTCCAACCCATTAGCCTTTTGCGAAGTGGTGAAATTTGAAGCCGCACGGGCATCAATTCGCCTGGATTTTTCCATTCCATCGATGATAATCTCCCAAGGCGATCCTCCTGAAATAATTTCATCGACCAAAAAGGATGCGTTTTCTTTCACGGACACCATTTTTTCGAGCTCGCCGCTTGCGCGCTTGAATACCAACTCAAATTTGCCATTTGACAAACGTTCAACGCCTCCGACCTGCGCGTAACCGGTATGGAGACCGACGAGCGTGGAGATTAGGAAAAATATGAAACAATACTTCATAACTAATGCTTTAAGTCATCTTTTACTAACCTGAATATCCGGGTTGATTTCGCTTTCATAGATACTTCAAAAGAATCCCCGGTGGCAATTACCGCTTCGGAATCAGGATCAATTACCTTGGCGCGGAATGGCAATTTAATCAATTTGTCTCCACCGTCAGCCGTATGCAGGCATATCCATCCCCTTCCCGCGTATAAAACATCCGTTCCCCCTTCCAGATAACGGTGCACGCCGGCTCTTCCAAGCAACTCACTGATCTCAGGCGCATCCCACTGAATCTTTGCATCCATGCGTTGCACCTCCCCATCGGGTTGATATACCGTAGATCGAACACCGTCTGTCCAAACCATCCAAGCACCTTGCCTAGTGGCCTCCTCCAGAAAGGATTGCTCTTCGTCGGTCAACGACAGCAGCCCCATATACCACACCACCTGATATTGCCCTGCTTTAACCGCATCCAGGTCTTCGCGTAAATACAGATCATACGGCGCTCCGATTTTGCCCAACGCGTACCGGTTACGCAATAAGTTGCCCGTAAGCTTACCGAATGAAGCATCCATCGCACCCAGTTTCTCGTCAACAATCACGGCTACCTTAGGTGCCATTGCTGGAAATGCCTCATCCGGATAGCGCTCGAAAAAACGTTGTCCGGACGCAATGATATGCATTAATTTTGGATCGCTGAACCATCCGCCCCACATATCAAACCACCATCCTCCATAACCGTAGGCTAGCATACGTCCGAGGTTCTTCCACAGCAACGCTTCCGATTCGTCCATCGACTTAGGTCCTAACCACACCCCATCTGTATACGCGGTACCTTCGGGTTGAATGTGCGGAGCCCGATCACGTAACAGGGTGGTGATGGATGTGCGTGTGTCATTTTCCGCTAACCACAGCTTACCATGCAACTGTACCGATTTGATGGCCGCAAAAGGTGCCCAATCTTCACCAATAACACGATGATAGTCGTTCGGACTGGACAAGTAATCTAAATCGGGGCACCGAAGCAACTTGGCCAATGCGCCGTGCCCGCGGCGGGGATCATCCACAAAGTAATGATACCCGTAAAAAGCACCTGTAAGTAATCTGCCACGGCTTGCTTCCTTCACAATACGGCAGAAGTGCGCGATATTATCGGCCGTGGTTTCTCCGTGGAAAACAAAGGTGTCAAAGACCTGTCCCGCCGTATCGGGAAGGCGCCATCGATCGGTCCTCACTTTTCCACTGATGTCACCCAACTGCGCATTCTCGAATGTCACGTCGTGGCGATTCCAGGACCGCCTCAACCGTTCAACATCGCCGCTATAGCGCGTCCGCAACCATTCCCTGAAGCTTTCAAGCCTTACAGAACTTTCATCGTAAAACTCATCCCTGAAGTGATACATCCATTCTTCGGTTAGGCCCCCCGCTACATGGATGCCAATCAGGTGTTTGGCATAAGGTGATTGCTCCAACCAACGCACCAGTTGGGCCAGTATCTTACCGGCCTCTTCCTTCCAAAGCGTACTATACATGCTAGTCCGAAACGTGGAACCGTCGGGTTGCAGGCTTGCACTCTCCGGATGCAATGTTTCCCACCATACCGGTGCATCCAAGTGAACTCGGATGATCGCCATTGCATTGGAATCTGAGGCAATCAGGTCATCAAAATCTTTACGAATACTCGTATAATCCAATTTATTTTCGCCCACCCAAATGGCTGAGCGAAACGGTTTGATACCCGAAATCGAATTAATACCCCGATCACCCAGGTAGGCAGGGATGTTGTATAAATGCAGCCCCACCTTTTCCATTTCCTGGTAGAATCTAGGTTCGCCAAGGTATGACATGTAGGCATATGGGGGGTATGCAGTCCCGTTGACGAACAAGGCAGGGACACCTTCCCGATTTTTCACTTCCGCTAACGGCAATTGCACATGACAACGCACGCAAAGCAATCCTATGAATAAACAGGCAATACAATAAATCGTCCTCATCCGTCTCAATACCCTGGGTTTTGCTCGAGAACCGCGTCTTTATTGGCTTCAATTTCCGAATACGGGATGGGCCACAGTTGATGGTAATCCTGGATCTCGTCCTTATTCAAGGTATTGTACTTACGTACCCGCTCTACCAGTTTTCCCGTCCGGTGCAGGGTGATGCGCCGGGGCTCCTCATAGACAAGTTCCCTTGCCCGCTCATCCAGAATATAATCCAGGGTAACATCTGCCGGTTCCACCGGTGTCGCTTTTGACCGCTGTCTGACTGCATTGATGTCGTTGGCCGCATTTTGCTGATCGCCTTTCCCCAGATACGCTTCCGCTCTCAGTAAATAGGTTTCCGCCAAGCGCATCATATAACGGTCGCGATACAATGCTCCGGCCGTATTTTTAATGGTACCAAGGCTTTTATCCACATACACACCGTCCGGGTGTTGCCCCGGTGTCGTAATTTTAGAAGGGTGGGGATACCACCGCCATGGTTGTTCTATCAATGTTGAACCGGGATTTTCCACCGCACTTTTGCCATACCAAGCGGAAGCCGGGTTCGTATACACTAAATCGCGCACAATATTATGGGGCGCATTCCGGATGTCGTTGTTCCAATCACTTTCCCAAAGGTCATACAGGAAGAAATCTGTATTCATCATCAGCGAAACGCCTGCCCCTCCCGTATTATAGTCCGACATGGGAACGCCTATGGCACCTTCTTCCCCATCGGGATCCCTAAGTGTCAACCAAGATGCAGGGCCCGCCACCCGCTCTAATGTGTGCATGTGTGCATAGCCGCCTGTGGATTCCAGTATTCCTCCCGGTATATCCGTTTCATATTGAATCACCCATAATGCTTCTCTATTACCACTGCTACGGTTCTGATTGCCTACACGGAACAGGTCCCAATAAACGTCGCCCGGCTGGGTGAAATTCAGGAGCTCATCTTGTGGGTTTTGATTCGCCATGCTTCCAAAACGATTTTGCATCAAATCGGTATTGGGATCGTCGATGACCACCGAGGCTGCTGCGATGGCTTCATCGTATCTTTCCAGGGCAATATAGGTTTCCGCCAGTAATTGCTGCGCGACCAGGTTGGATACTTTACCATCCGTCACCTGGTTGATCGGCGGCAAATTGTTGGCGGCTTCTGTCGCATCGGAAATAATCTGTTCGAGAACTTCGGCTTTGGATGCCCGCACGAAATCGGCCTTAGGTGCGGTAACCTCTTCGGTTATCAACGGCACACCTCCCCACAGATACACCAGGAAACGATAGGCAAATGCCCGGAAGAATTTGGCTTCCGCAGTAATGAGTGTTTTTTCGTCGTCTGTAAGACCTGAATTGCCAACCCTTGCTAGAATTGTGTTGGCATTACTAACGATCTTGTACCAACTCCTCCAGTGCAATAATACATCACTGTTAGTGGGTACCAGGTAATTGGTATGCCCGCCGAAACGAGCTGTAAGCTGATACCGTCCGTCCTGGGCGATATCGGTAGCGGTGAGATAAGGTTTGTATTCCGTAGCCGCATAACAGATTGTTCTTACTTTGGCGTACAGATCGGTTAACCCTCGCTGATAATCGTCATAGCTCACAAAACTATTTTCCGGGCTGTAAAAATCCAGCGGTTTTTCTTCCAGGACATCCTTACAGGAGAAGCTCACAAAAAGGAGAACCAGGCAAGAGAAGGAAGTTAATATCTTTTTCATCTGATTAAATTTTTAACAGTGATGAAGCTTACATGAGCTATTTTAAACATATCCTTTTTTGAATGACAGCTCATGCAGGTTTCATATGATTGAACTTTCTAAAAATTATAAACTAAGCTCAAGACCTACATTTAGTGATTTCATTACGGGATAGGCGTCACTGTTGATGCCTTGGCCGGTTTCCGGATCCCATCCATCCCACTTCGTAAAAGTTAAGAGGTTTTTACCACTTACATTTAGTTTGAGATTTTTGAGTCCTATTCTGTTGATCAGCGAACTATTAAACTGATAAGCAAGCGAAACGTCCTGCAATCGCACAAAGCTCCTCGAATAATAAGGGGTGGGATTGATTTGCGGCACGGTCCATCCGGTGGCATATTTGCCGGTTGGGTTGCTTACAGACCATAAATCGTAATTAAAGGTATTCAAATTGGCAAAATTACCGGTTGATGCCACGTTGGCGGGTACATTGGCACCCAGATATCCGTTCTTTCCACCTTGAATGGCATTGATGAAAAAGCGGAAGGTAATGTTTTTATAGGTCAGTCCACTTTGAATACCAAAGAAGTATGCGGGTTCGGTCTGACCAAGAAATACACGGTCTTGATCTGCGGTTATCTTCCCGTCTTCATTCTGATCTACGATACGATAAGTCCCCGGTTGATAGCCGGTCATCACGTCATCATCAAGCTGCCAGATGCCATCAATCTGGTAATGATAGACGGTACCTATTGATTTTCCAATAAAAAGGTTACTGCCAATCAGGTCGTCTTCCTTTCCGTCATTATTCTTATCTTCACCTAAAAGACTCATAATTTTGTTGGTATTGCGCGCAAAATTCAGGTTCACATTCCATTCAAGATTATCCGTTCTCACCGGGATTGTGGATAATATGATTTCGATTCCCCTATTCTTAAGTCTTCCGACATTACTTGAGATGGAAGGAAATCCGGTGATTTCCGGTATGACTACATTCCACAATAAATCGGTAGTTTCCGTATCATAGTAGTCTATGTTTCCTCCGATTCTGTTACTGAATAAGCTAAAATCTATGCCGACATTAAGCCCTTTCGTTTTCTCCCAGCTCAGGTTATCATTGGCAAGAGAACCCATTGACTGCCCCATGGCGGTACCCGACCCGTCACCGAAGACATACTTTGAAGCATCATCGGTCGTCACCCGGGCCAACGAACTATACCGGGTCGTCATATTGCCGTTTACCCCATAGGTTCCTCTTAATTTTAGGTATTCAAGATTGGGGATCGACACAAACGGTTCATTGGATAGCACCCAGCTCGCACCTACAGAGGGGAACAGGGCCGATTTATTATTCCTGGAAAACCCGCTGAATCCATCTTTACGTAAGGTAGCGGTCAGCATATAGGTATCCCGGTAGTTGTAATTTATCCTTCCCATCTGATACAGGAAGGTTTCTTTCCACGCATCTGAGCTTGTCCTTTGAATTTCTGCCTGTTCCAGACTGTTGTATGAAAGTGAGATGTTAGACACATTGGTTCCTTCTGCCAACGTAGATTCAAACTGGTTTCTCCGGTAGCCTGCAACCAAGGTGGCTGATATGCCGTGGTCTCCGAATCGGTTTTCATAAGAGAGGATGTTATCAAACGTCATATCGAACCGTTGCTGATTGCTTTTTGATATTGCTCCAGCCAGATTCGCAGCATAGGGACTGCCATAATAGTAATTCTCCAACAAAAAATCGTTACCCAGATTTAGCCGGTATTCCAAGCCGGGAATCTGGGGGATTTTTACGATTCCGTAGAATGTTCCGTTGATCCGGGTTTTCAGGTCTTTATTATCTGCGGCCGCATCAAGAAATGGATTAATGATATTGGTCGCTCCCGTCGGGTATATAATGTATTCTCCGTTTTCGTCTTTGGGTGTAACAAACGGACTAGTCAATTTCATAGCACCCATATTCGGGTAAATACCCGAATAGTCAGTAAACGCACCGAACGTATTTGCACCCACAGTTAGCCATTCGGAAATCTCTGTACTCACATTGATCCTCGCAGTATTTCTTTTATAATTGTCATTCATCAAAAAGCCCCTTTGCTTCGTAAACCCGCCTGACAAATAATAAGAAGTTTTTTCAGTACCCCCGCCTATTGTTAAGGCATGATCGGTGATGAAACCGGGGTTTGTCAGTGCGCCCCACCAATCATAGTCGGTTCCATCCTCGATCCCCCTCACGTTTTCCGGAACAAGTTCGGTATCCGAAAAATCCCAATCGGGATTGGGCTGCGTGTAGTCCGGGGCCAGGTAGGAGTTTTGATAGTATATATCCCGGATGATTTGTTTCTTTTCTTCGGCATTACGCAACCTCATATCAGAAGTTGGGGTCTGAGACGCCAGGTAGGTCGAATAGCTTATGGTCGGTTTCCCCTTTTTACCGCCCCTGGTTGTGATCAACATGACGCCATTGGCAGCCTGAGCTCCGTAAATGGCTTTACTGCTGGCATCCTTTAAGATGTTTACCGATTCAATATCCGCGGGATTCACATCGCCAATTCTTCCATTGTAAATAATGCCGTCCAAAACAATCAATACGGCCGTGTTTCCATTGATGGTATTTCTTCCTCTGACCGCAATAGATGGTTCCGCTCCAGCTTGATTCGTTTGCCCGATTTGTAAACCTGGCACGGTTCCTTTGATAGATTGTAAAATATTGGTATTAGGCGCCTCTTTGAACGCTTCAAGATCAGCGGTAACAACCGCACCTGTCAGATCAGATCGTTTCATCGTACCATACCCTACCACCACCACTTCATCCAGACTTTGGCCGCTGGCTTCCAAGGTGACGTTCAATGTAGCCCCGCTGACCACGATGTCTTGCGGCGCATAGCCAATCATCGAGAAACGAAGTGTTGCACCCGTTTGCACTGAAATACTATAATTACCGGCTTCGTTGGTACTTGTTGCAGTTTGACTACCTACAATGGACACACTGACTCCAGACAATGGTTCGCCGTCTGTACCGGTAACCTTACCACTCACCATTTGCTGCATCGTTAGGCCTAGCGGACTTACTGTGATGGCGCCTCTTGTTAAAGCAGAACTGAGCATCCCCTTTTCCCCCTTAAAACCGAAGGCCCACAGTGGAATACCCAGTACAATCATCATTGAAAATTGTATCGATTTTCTCATTTTTAAAGCGTTTAATTAAATGAATGGTATAATAAAATGGTTTGAAATAGTATCCAATATCAGCACAATAAATAACCCTTCACATTGCTTTATACGCATTGAGATCGTCTGACCGATAAACAAAGCCACAACATTCCCTATAAGCATGTTCGTATGGTTTCTTTTCATAATTACATGTACGGGGAGGTTTATCCCGCAACAATACCACAAGTATAGGAATATCTTTTCATAAATTGCATGTTTTTGCATTTTTTATTTTAATAACAACAATAAAACGCTAAAATTAGATTCATAAAGTCTTCTAATTGACAAATAAACGGTAAACAAGAAAGCAATAATACGCAAATCATGCATCAATATGCATATAGATCTTACCCTCCGTTACCGGGACTTAAGGCAAATTACAATGTGTTTGGAGTTTCCACCATTGGAATAGTTGCGTAAACGTTTGCGCATTTCCTTACAAATATGTATCATTGCGGGAGTTACTAAATTATGAGGCCTGTATCTAGTATGTTTCACGAAAGAGCTGTCGCCTGTAACAACGGCGCCAGACACGACCGCCGTTGAAGGGCACGTACAGAAGCTTTCCTCACACGTAATGGATAACAGTATGATATACCGACAAACAATGAAAAAAATGGCGGGCCTCGGATTGGCTCTGACCATGACAACATCGCTGAGTGCCCAACAGAACAGTCTGGCACTGACCGATGAATTTGTAAACAAAAACATAAACGATGCCGTCGCACAATACAAAACCTTGATGACGCGGGTGCCGGACGGTGTACTGCCCCGCACGTTTGACAAAGCCAACGATTCCTTAGCTACCGCAAAAAGCAATTCCTGGATTTCCGGATTTTATCCCGGCACGTTGTTATATCTCTATGAATATAGCAAAGACGCAGATCTGTTAAAGGAAGCGGAAAAAAGGCTTCAGTTACTGGAAAAGGAAAAGGACAACAAAGGTACACACGACCTGGGCTTCATGCTGTATTGCAGTTTTGGCAATGCCTTACGGCTTACCGGGAACACATATTACCGCGATGTCCTGCTTACAGGCGCAGAATCGCTAGCCTCCCGTTTTAACTCAACTGTCGGTTGCATCCGCTCCTGGGATCATAACAGTGACAGCTGGAAATTTCCGGTTATTATTGACAACATGATGAACCTCGAATTCCTGAATTGGGCATCGCGCGTTTCGGGAAATCCCAAATATGCAGACATCTCGAAAATACACGCCAATACCACACTCAAAAACCACTTCCGACC
>Ga0207868_1001158_pt1 | contig 20354 bp, 16 predicted proteins | sample Passage237B_FD_187370 | JGI IMG/M metagenome (GOLD analysis project Ga0207868, IMG submission 187370) | Cellulose adapted compost microbial communities from Newby Island Compost Facility, Milpitas, CA, USA - Passage2 37B (SPAdes) (version 3) ... | reverse complement strand
TGGCCGGGCGTTGAGCTTCTTGTTACGCTTCAGCCTTGCTACGCTTCGGGGCCAGCAACCGCGCATGGCCTCCTTCCCGCGCTTTGATCGGAACGAAACAGATGGCCGCATCCGACCTTCCCTATCGACAGTCTCTCGATAATTGCTTCGCCGACCGGATCGGCAGTGAGGGCGGCCTTTCCCGTGAAGCCTTTGATGCGGCGCTCGCCGAAACGGAAAGCGCGCTGGACTGGCTGCGCCGCGCACATGACAGCAATGAATTGCCGCTTCTGCGTGTGCCTGCAAGGCAGGATGATCTCGCGCCGATCGAGGAAGTGGCCGACCATCTTCTCAATAACACAACGGATATTTTCATCTTCGGCATTGGCGGTTCGGCGCTCGGCGCGCAGGCGCTGGCGCAGCTTACCGGCTGGGGCACGCAGGCCAATGTGCAGAAGGGCGGCGTGCGTATCCACATCCCCGACAATCTCGATGCCGCGACGATGGAAGCTGTGCTCGGAAACAGCGACTTGCGGACGACACGCTTTCTCGTCGTCTCGAAGTCGGGCGGCACGGTCGAGCCTGCCATTCAGACACTCGCCGCCATGAGCGCGCTCGAAAAGGCGGGCGGCGGCAAATATATGAAGCATCACTTCGCCGTGCTGACCGAGCCTGCAAAGAACGGCAAGCCGAATCCCATGCGCGCGCTCGCGGAAACATATGGCTTCCCCACGCTGGAGCATGATCCGGGCGTCGGCGGGCGCTATGCGGTGCTCACCAATGTCGGCCTTCTGCCTGCCCGCCTTCTGGGCCTCGACATCACAGCGATCCGCGCGGGTGCCGCCGCCGTGCTGAAACCGGTGCTTGAGGGCAAGGGGGCGGCCCATGCCGCGCCCGCACTCGGCGCCGCGCTGCAAGTCGCCATGATGCGCGAGAAGGGCACGGCCATGTCGGTCGTTGCTGGCTATGCAGACAGGCTGGAGCGTTTCCTCGCCTGGTATTGCCAGCTCTGGGCAGAAAGTCTCGGTAAGGATGGCAAGGGCACGACGCCGGTTAAGGCGCTTGGGCCGGTGGACCAGCACAGCCAGCTTCAGCTCTGGCTCGCCGGTCCGCGCGATAAGCTCTTCACGCTTTTCCTGACCGACACGAAGGGCAAGGGGCCAGAAGCGCTTGCTTCGATCGCCGAAAACACGGCATTCGATTTTCTGGGAGGCCACCGCATCGGCGATCTCGTCGATGCCGAACAGCGGGCAACGGCAGATACGCTTGCAAAGAACGGACGACCCGTCAGAACCTTCACGCTTCCTGCGCTTGATGAACGCACATTCGGTGCTCTCTTCATGCATTTTATGCTGGAGACCATCATTGCCGGGCGCCTCCTTGGCGTTGACCCGTTTGACCAGCCTGCGGTTGAGGAAGGAAAAATCCTCGCCCGCAAATATCTTGCCGAAGGCAAAGCCTGAAACCGATGAGCCGTATTCGCCGCCTCAGCGAAGGAACGATCAACCGCATCGCAGCAGGCGAAGTGGTGGAGCGCCCCGCAAGCGCAGTGAAGGAGCTTGTCGAAAACGCGCTTGATGCAGGCGCGCGCCATATCGACATTGTCGTAGAAGGCGGTGGGCGTGATCTCATCCGCATCATTGATGACGGAATCGGCATGTCGGCGGAAGAACTGGCGCTGGCTGTGGAGCGTCATGCAACATCGAAGCTTCGTCTCGATAACGAAGGTCTTGAAGATTTGCATGACATCGCAACGCTCGGCTTTCGCGGCGAGGCGCTCCCCTCCATCGGCGCTGTGGCGCGTCTCACCATCACAAGTCGCCCGCGCGATGCAGAGACGGCCCATCGCATCATAGTGGAAGGCGGGCGCGTCAGCGCAGTGGAGCCTGCATCAGGCCGCACAGGCACGCATATCGAAGTGCGCGATCTTTTTTATGCGACGCCTGCGCGTCTGAAGTTCATGAAAGGCGAGCGTTCGGAAACGCAGGCGATTGCCGATGTGGTGAAGCGTCTTGCCATGGCGCATCCGGGAACCGGCTTTACGCTAACGGGCGGTGAGCGAAACATATTGCGCCTTGAGCCGGAACTGCCGGGTGAGGGCGGGCGGCTCTCGCGCCTCGGCGCGGTAATGGGCCGTGACTTTGAAAGCAATGCGCTTGCGATTGATGCCATGCGCGAAGGCGTGGGCCTGCACGGCTTCGCGGGACTGCCAACCTATAATCGCGGCAATGCGTTGATGCAGTATCTCTTCGTGAACGGCCGCCCGGTGCGCGACCGGCTGATCGTCGGGGCGGTGCGCGGTGCCTATGCGGATTTCCTCGCGCGGGACCGGCATCCCGCCGTTGCGCTTTTTGTCGAGATCGATCCGCGCGATGTGGATGTGAACGTTCATCCGGCGAAGGCGGAAGTGCGCTTCCGTGATGCGGGCCTTGTGCGTGGCCTTATTGTCGGTGCGCTGAAGCGGGCACTGGCCGAGGCGGGTCATCGCGCTTCGACCACGGTGGCCGGTGCCGCGCTCGGCGCGCTGCGGCCGGGCGAGCCGAACAATGCGCCCGTGCCGTCCCATTGGTCTGCGTCTCCTTCCTGGCAACCCGGTATCGCGGAAGAGAAAAGGGACTGGCAGGGCGCTTTCGCGGAACTCGGCGGACACGCGGCGCGTGTCGAGCCTCTTGCTGAGGCGCCTCACGCCGCCCCCGCTGCGCCGACGCCCGACATGCCGCTTGGCGTGGCGCGCGGTCAGGTGCATGAAACCTATATCGTGGCGCAGACGGCGGACGGAATTGTTCTTGTCGATCAGCACGCGGCGCATGAGCGCCTTGTCTATGAGCGCATGAAAAAGGCGATGGCGGAGCGCGGTGTTGCCCGCCAGCTATTGCTCATTCCCGAAGTGGTCGATCTTGATGAGGCAGAGGCCGAGCGTCTCGCCGCGCGCGCGGATGAACTCGCCGAGCTTGGCTTCGTGCTGGAGGCTTTTGGTCCGGGCGCTGTCGTTGTACGCGAAGTGCCTGCGATTTTCGGCAAGCTCGATGTTGCGGGTCTCGTGCGCGATCTCGCAGACGATCTTGCCGAACTTGATGAAGCCTTGTCACTCAAGGAACGGCTGGAAGAAGTGTGCGGCACCATTGCCTGTCACGGCTCGGTGCGGGCCGGGCGGCGGCTTACCGCAGAAGAGATGAACGCGCTTCTCCGCGAGATGGAGGCAACCCCTCATTCCGGCCAGTGCAATCATGGCCGGCCGACCTATGTGGAACTGAAACTGTCGGATATTGAGCGGTTATTCGGCCGTCGCTGACGCAGCGAGGCAATGCGACGTCAGAAACTCCCTCAGCACATCCGTGACGTGATGGATATGCGGGCCGTCTGCGCCTTCAAATGAAATCTGATGATGCCGCTCCGGCCCCGCCACACCGGGCCGCACCCACACGGTTGTCATGCCAAGCGTATGGGGCACTTCGAGGTTGCGAGCGATATCCTCAAACATCGCTGCGCGGGAAGGCTCGATGCCGCTGGCCTCGATGAAGCGGTCATAGGCACCCCGGCGCGGCTTCGGCTCATATCGCGCCGTCACAATGTCGTAAATGCCATCAAACACATGATCGATGCGAAGCTGACGCAGCACATTTTCCGCATGGGCAAGCGAGCCATTGGTGAAAATGATCTTGCGCCCCGGAAGGCGCGCAATCGCCGCGCCAAGCGCTTCATCGGCCATCACGCCAGATACGTCGATATCATGCACGAAATCGAGAAAGGGTTCCGGCTCGCAGCCATGCACGGCCATCAGGCCGGAAAGCGTCGTGCCGTACTCGATGTAGAATTCCTTCTGGATGCGGCGTGCTTCCGCGACATCGACTCCCAGCAGGTCGCAGATATAGGCGGCCATTTTCTGGTCCACCTGCGCAAAGAGATCACAGGCAGGCGGGTAAAGCGTGTTGTCCAGATCAAAGACCCAGGCATCGACATGGTTGAAGCCGCGGGGGAGGGGGGATGTTTCAATCGCCGTCATGGCCTCTATGTGCCGCTTTGCGCGGAACTTGGCAAGTTTGACAGGAGGCGGGAGGGGCTAAGAGGTAAACCGCTCGTTTCCGGCTCAAACTCTTAATCAACTGTTAAACCCAGGGCCGGAAAACTGCACAGGTGTTCAATCTTCCGGTGCAGGAATGGCGATCGGTTTTCTCTCACGGCTGTTCGGGCGAAAGAAGCTCCCCGCGGAGCTTCGCTACGAAGATGCGCGCCGCGTGCTGGAAAGCCACCAAAAGGCAGCAAAGCGCGAACTTGCCGCGCGCACTGATGCGCCGCCCGAAGCGCTTTACTATCTTGCCTGCGATGATGACCGGCAGGTGCGTGGCCTTGTTGCCGCAAATCCCGCAACGCCCATTCAGGCAAATGAACTGCTGCGCACGGATTCCGATGGCGAGGTGCGTCAGGAGCTTGCCCGCAAGATTGCGCGCCTGATGCCGGATATGGAGGCGGGCGAACTCACCCGCCTGCAGCAAAGATCACTTGAGCTGCTGGAGCGACTGGCCGAGGACGAGTTGCCTCGCGTGCGCGCCATCATTGCAGAAGAGATAGCGCAATGCGCACATATCCCGCGCCGCCTGGCGCTCAAACTTGCGCATGATGTTGAGGAAACGGTCTGCGGCCCGATCCTGCGTTATTCCCCGCTCCTGTCGGATGAGGATCTGATCGAGCTCATCGCCTCGACCCGCGTGCATGGTGCTCTGGAAGCCATTGCTCGGCGCGACGGGCTGAGCGGCGATGTCTCCGCTGCCATTGCTGCCTCGCTCGATATTCCGGCGGTGGCGCAGCTTCTGGCCAATCCCAGCGCGCAGATCCGCGAAGAGACATTGAACAGGATCATCACGCAGGCGCAGGGCATTGAGGCGTGGCATCGCCCGCTTGTGATGCGGACCGATCTTTCCCTACGGGCCATTCGGCGCATCGCCACATTTGTCTCGCGCTCGCTGATTGATGAGCTTGCCAGCCGCAACAGGCTTGATGATGAAACTGCACAATGGCTGAAGGCGCGCGCGCAGGAGGCCATTGAAAGCGGGCGCGATGGCAGGGGCCAGCCTGTCACGGTGGAGATTGTCCGCAAGGCATTTGCGCGCGGCGAGCTGGGTGATGAAATCGTCACGGGTGCGGCAACCCTTGCGCGGCGCGCACCTGTGGTCACAGCACTTTCGCTTCTGTCGGGCGCACCGCCTGAAACGGTCGAGATGGTGATTGATGCGCAAAGCGGGCGCGGCATTGTGGCGCTCTGCTGGAAGGCGGGGCTTTCCATGCGCACTGCGCTTGCCATCGAAACGCATATTGCGCGTGTGCCGAAAGAAAGTCTCATCCTGCCGCGAGACGGGATCGACTATCCGTTTGATGAGAAGGAGATGGTCTGGCATCTCCAGTATTTCGGGCTTGAGGCGAACAGCGCCTGAGCACCTCATTCACCTGAGCACATCATTCAAAGGTGACAGAGCGGTAAAGCTCATCCCCCGTATTGACACGCAGAAAGCCGCGTTCATCGAAGCCGCGCGCCGCGCAGCTCTCCCGACCCCGGATTTCGAAGCGCGTTGCCTTGGTGCAAAAACTGTCATTCCCGCCCCAGACGAGTTCAACGCCGTCGCGCCGGACAGGTGAACCGCTATGGTCCAACGCTTCGGCATAGACGTGATAGGCATCCTGCAAGAGCTTGCCCTTGATTGCTTTCCGGCAGCTTCCGGCCTCAATGCGTATCCAGCCGCTCGAGATTTCCTCATCGCCATTGCGATAGCCGATCGCGGCCCAGACGAGATCATCCGTCCGGTTGCAGAGATCAAGGCCGAGGCTTGCATGGTTCGCAATGGCGCGTTCCACAAGTTGTTCCAGAAGTTCCGTGTCGATCCGGCCGGTTGCAGGCAAATCTTCGGAACGCTGGAAAGCTTCAACGGCGCGCAGCGTGTTGCGTGCGGCAATGCCATCCACCTGCCGCAGTGCGAAGCCGAGATCATGCAGCAGTCGTTGCACGCCGGCGATGCGGGCCTGCTCGGGCGTGTAGTCGCTTGCCTCCGCAAAGCTGGTCGTCCAGTTCTTTCCGGCGGATGGTCTCACGCGCAGGAAGTCGGCTGAATCAAAGCCGCGCATGGCGCATTGGTCGCGGCCTTCTATCTCGAAGGCGTTCTCCACAACACAGAAGCCGATATTACCGGAGAAATATTTGATGCTGCCTTCATGCGCATCCATGGAGCGGGCAAAGACGTAATAGTCGCTTTCCTCAACGGGCCCTTGCAGCATCGGCGCGCAATCGCCCGGCAGGATGCGCACCCAGCCGCGGCTCATCCAGCCGCGTTCGGACTCAAAGCCGATTGCGGCATCAAGCACATAGCTCGTGCGGTTGCAGAACTCGTAATCTGCCTTCGCTGCCGCGGGCAGCATGAAGCAGAGAAAAAGCGTGGCAGCGGCAATCTGCAGAAGATGCTTCATGTGGCGCGAACTTCCCCCTGACGGAAACTTTAGCATCCGTGAGCGGGCAGGGGAAAGCCGCGATGAGGCAATAGTCAGCGCTGGATCAGCGTGCCTGCACCATGTTCGGTGAAAAGCTCAAGCAGAACGGCGTGAGGAACGCGCCCGTCAAGAATGACGACAGCTTCAACGCCGCCTTCAACCGCTTCGATGCAGGTCTCAAGTTTCGGGATCATGCCACCGGAAATGGTGCCATCCTTCATCAGCGCGCGGGCCTGCTCGATGGCGAGTTCCTCGATCAGATTGCCTTCCTTGTTGAGCACACCGCTTACATCGGTGAGAAGGAGAAGGCGGGCAGCGCCCATCGCAGCGGCAATGGCGCCTGCGGCCGTATCCGCATTGATGTTGTATGTGTGTCCGTCCGGAGATACGCCAATCGGCGCGATCACGGGGATGATGTCCGACTTCTGGATCACTTGCAGGATTTCAGGATTGACCGCAGCCGGCTCGCCGACAAAGCCGAGATCGAGAATCTTCTCGATATTCGATTCCGGATCGTGAACCTTGTGCTCGACCTTGCGCGCAACGATGAGATTGCCATCCTTGCCGCAAAGGCCGACCGCGCGGCCACCCGCCTGATTGAGCTGCGCCACGATCTGCTTGTTGATCGATCCGGCAAGAACCATCTCGACAATCTCGACGGTCGCCTTGTCGGTGATGCGCAGCCCGCCGGAAAACTCGCTCTTGATGCCGAGCCGCGTCAGCATCGCGCCGATCTGCGGACCGCCGCCATGCACGACGATGGGATTGAGTCCTGCCTGCTTGAGCAGAACGATATCGCGGGCAAATTCCGCACCAAGCGCTTCATCGCCCATGGCATGACCGCCATATTTCACGACGACCGTGCGCTTGTCATAAAGCTGCATGAAGGGGAGCGCTTCGGAAAGGACGCGCGCCCTGTCGAGTGTCTGGGTCTTGTTTGTCTGGTCTGGCATGGTGTCTTGCCCTGTTCCGCCCCTCATTCGGCCTGCGGTTTATATCCCAGCGCTGCCGGATCAGCCAGCGAGGCGATCTCGGCGCGAAGTTCTGCCATGCCCGATCCTTTCTCGCTTGATGTGGCGAGGATGGTCGGATGGGCGGCCACATGGCGGCGCAGTGCTTCGCGCACTTCAACGAGCCGCGTGTCGAGTTCGCCCTTCTTCAGCTTGTCGATCTTGGTCAGTACGATCTGATAGGAGACGGCCGCCTCGTCCAGCATGTCCATGACTTCATGGTCATTGGGCTTGAGACCATGGCGGGAATCGATCAGCAGCATCACACGGCGCAGTTCGGGCCGCCCGCGCAGATAGGCCATCACGAGCGATGTCCATTGGCTCACGCGTGCCTTGGTTTCCCGCGCATAGCCATAGCCCGGCAGGTCCACCATCACGAGGGCGGGAGCGTCTTCCTTGCCGAGCGCAAAGAAATTGAGCTCCTTGGTCCGGCCCGGCGTGTTGGATGTGCGGGCAAGCGTCTTGCGGCCTGTCAGCGCATTGAGAAGGCTCGACTTGCCGACGTTGGAGCGGCCCGCAAAGGCAACTTCCGTCAGCCCCGTATGCGGCAGGCCGCGCATATCGACCACGCCTCTGAGGAAGACGCAGGGCTGGGAGAAGAGCCACCTTCCGGCTTCTTCATCCGGCGTATCGGGCGAGCTTTCCTCTCCCTGCGCTTCACTCATCGCTCAGGACTTCCGCTTGTTGCTGCCGAGCTTGTTGAGGCCGAGATTGTTGAAAATCTCGATGGGCACGCCCTGCCGCTTCATGATGACGCCCTGCTGGATCACCGATAGCGTGTTGTTCCACGCCCAGTAGATCACGAGGCCCGCCGGGAAGCTTGCCAGCATGAAGGTGAAGATCACCGGCATCCAGGTGAAGATCTGCGCCTGAATGGGGTCAGCCGGAAGCGGATTCATGCGCTGCTGCACGAACATGGTGAAGCCCATGATGAGCGGCCAGATGCCGATCATGAGGAAAGAGGGCGGGTCCCACGGAATGAGGCCGAAGAGATTGAACAGCGTCGTCGGATCCGGCGCCGAAAGGTCATTGATCCAGCCAAAGAAAGGCGCGTGGCGCATTTCAATGGTAACGAACAGCACCTTGTAGAGAGCGAAGAAAACCGGAATCTGGATCAGCACCGGCAGGCAGCCCGCAAGCGGGTTCACCTTTTCCTTCCGGTAAAGCTCCATGATTTCCTGCTGCTGCTTCATCTTGTCTTCAGCAAAGCGCTCGCGGATCTTTTCCATCTCCGGCTGCAGCTTCTTCATCTTGCTCATCGCCACATAGGACTTGTTGGCAAGCGGATAGAAGACGAGCTTGATGAGAACGGTGATGATGAGAATGGCAATGCCGAAATTGCCGACATGCTGCGCAATGAAATGAAGCGCGGAGAACATGGGCTGCGTCAGGAACCAGAACCAGCCCCAGTCGATCAGCAGGTTGAACTTGTAGATGCCTGCTTCGTGATAGGTGTCGATGACGGAAGAAACCTTGGCACCCGCAAAGAGAAGGTTTTGGATCTCGATGCTGGCGCCCGGCGCTACTTCACGCGCGCCATAGCGGAAATCCGCCTGGAAATGTTCGACTGCGGGATCGGGATGTGCGCTGAAATTGGCAACGAAGTTCTCGCCCTTCTGGGGCACGAGCGCAGTCGCCCAGTATTTGTCGGTGATGCCGAGCCAGCCATCCGTATCCGTCACCTTCACGGGGCCGTCATCAGCGGCATCCTCATAGGAAACGGCGACTTCGCCCACGCTCGGGAACTCGCCGATAAAGCCTTCATGCAGAATGAAGAAAGACGAGCCTTCGGGGCTGCCCGTGCGCGAGATGAGACCGTAAGGGTAGAGCGTCACGTTTGCAGCGCCCTGGTTCTCGATGCGGTCGGTGACGGTGAAGAGATAATTCTCATCGACCGCAATGGTGCGCAGGAAGACAAGGCCCTGACCATTGTTCCAGCGCAGCGTAACAGGAGACTGCGGCGTCAGTTCTGCGCCTTCCTCCGCCTGCCACACGGTCTTTGAATCAGGAACCTTCACGCCGGAGCCGGGTGCCGGAATGAAGCCGAACTCGGCGAAATAGGGCGTCCGCGTTCCGGCAGGCGCGAGCAGCGCAACTTCGGCACTGTCCGGTTCATAGGTCACGCGGTAGTTGCGGAGTTTCAGATCATCAAAGCGCGCCCCGCGCAGCGAGAGCGATCCGTCAAGTTGTTCGGAGCGAATGGCGACGCGCGGGTTCGCGCCAAGAGCATCTTCACGTGCCAGCGTGCTGCTGGCGGCATCGGCGGGCAGGGTGCCCGGCTCATCAACGCTCGGCAGCCTTGCCTCGCCGGGGGCATCGGTGCCCTGTGTCCCGGTGGTTTCACCGCTGGCGGCGGCAATCGCTTCCTGTCGTGCGCGCTCGGCTTCGAGCTGCGGTTCGATGACGAAATATTGCCACCCGACGAAAACGACCACCGAGAGGAAGATGGCGAGGATGAAATTGCGGTTATTACCCATGAGGCGCGTCTTTCCCGGAATCGGACCTTGAAGCAGCGGAAGCTGACGGCGTCGGGCCGCCGCTTCTTCCATGAACTTTGCTGAGCGCGATTTTCAGGTCGCTGAGAAGCTCGGGCCAGCGCCGTGTCGCCGTGTCCTGCCGCCCGATCAGCACGTAGTCGTAGCCGTCTTTGGCTGCGAGGGGAAGGATTTCGGCAGCAGCCGCGCGCAGGCGGCGTTTGGTGCGGTTACGCAGCACAGCGCCACCGACCTTGCGCGTCACTGTGAAGCCGACGCGCGGAGGATTTTCGTCGTTTCTGAAATTGGCTTGAAGCACGACACCGCGCTCGACGCGTTTGCGTCCGCGGGCTGCGGCAAGAAAGTCGCTGCGCTTGCGCAATCGTTCGAGCTTGCGGTCCATCTGGCTGCCCGCAAGGGCACGAAAGGACGTGCCCGATGGGAAATGAGCCTCAATGACACGGGACCGTGAGGTCGCATCCGTCTGCACGACGCCCGTTGTCACGGGATCAGTGTCAGGCGGAGAGCCGCTTGCGTCCCTTGGCACGCCGTGCCGCGAGCACCTTGCGGCCGCCAGGGGTCGCGGAGCGCGCACGGAACCCGTGGCGGCGCTTGCGGACGAGTTTGCTCGGTTGATAGGTCCGTTTCACGTCTCTTCTCCGGCAGATCTGGGCCGAGCCCGGTGCCTGCCATATGCTGGCTGGTCCGGCTCCGGGCGTCCCGCAGGGGCGCCTCGCTTGCCAATAAAAACAAGAGCCGCAGGCGTTGTCGCCCGACGGCTGTCTGGCGGGCTGTATAAGCGATAAGGCCCGCGGAAGTCAACGGCAGCCCGGCTATTTAGGCCCGCAATCGCACCCGGCACGAAGCCTCACATTAAGGTGATTGCCCCTTCCGTACCGTGAGATTGATACTAATCTGTCTCACGCATGGGGCGCGGGCAGGACATGGTCCGCAGGCTGGAGGATGTTCCTGATTTGTTTACTCATTCGCAGGGTGATCTTGCATGACGGACGCGTCCTCAGCCGACCGCAAAGGCCTTGTCCGCCGTTTTCTGCCCCTGATCCTGCTTGCAAGCGGGCTGATCGCCTTTTTCGCCCTCGGCCTTGATCGCTATGTGACCCTCGACACGCTGCGCGACAATCGGGAGGCGCTGACGGCCTGGGTGGCCGAAAACTGGCTGCTCGCCGCCCTTCTCTATGTGGGGGCCTATATAGCGATGGTCGCTTTCTCGCTTCCCGGCGCGCTGGTCGCGACGCTTACAGGCGGCTTTCTCTTTGGTGTGCTGCTGGGCGGTATCCTCACCGTGATCGGCGCGACCATTGGCGCGACGCTCATCTTTCTGGCGGCAAAAACCGCCCTTGGCGATGCGCTCCGCGTACGGGCGGGGCCGGGGCTTCGGCGCATCGAGGAAGGCTTCAGCAAAAATGCGTTCAGCTACCTGCTGGTGCTGAGGCTGGTGCCGCTTTTTCCCTTTTTTCTCGTCAATCTCGCCCCGGCCTTTCTGGGGGTGCCCATCCTTACATATGTGGTGACGACCTTTTTCGGCATCATGCCGGGCACTTTCGTCTTTGCGAGTCTGGGCGACGGGCTTGGCGCGGTGTTTGAGGCAGGCCGCGACCCTGATCTCGGCCTCATCTTCGAGCCGCGCATCATCGGCCCCATTCTGGGTCTTGCCGCGCTGGCGCTTGTGCCTGTTATCTATCGCCGTTTTGCGGACAAGAACCGCTTTCCGGACGAGCCTTCCTGACAGGCTCGTTCCCTTCAGCCGGAGACCACATGGCCAGACGCATTAAGGCCGACATCTGCGTGATTGGTGCGGGATCGGGTGGCCTTTCCGTTGCCGCGGGCGCCGCGCAGATGGGCGCGCGTACCGTGCTCATCGAGCGCGATGAAATGGGTGGCGACTGCCTCAATACGGGCTGCGTCCCCTCAAAGGCGTTGATCGCGGCCGCGCGGCAGGCCTGGCGCATGGGCGCAGGAGAGGCTTTCGGCATTGCGCCCGCAGAAGCGAAGGTCGATTTCGCCAGAGTGCATGATCATGTGCATGGCGTGATTGCGAAGATTGCGCCGAATGACTCTGTCGCCCGCTTCGAGGCGCTGGGCGTCACCGTCATCAAGGATCATGCCCGCTTCATGGACGGGCAGACGGTGCTGGCAGGCGACAAGGAAATCACAGCGCGCCGCTTTGTCATTGCCACAGGCTCGCGCCCCTTCGTGCCGCTGATCGACGGGCTCGACAAGGTTCCCTATCACACCAATGAGACGATCTTTTCGCTGAAGGAATGTCCGGGCCATCTCATCATTCTGGGTGGCGGTCCCATCGGCATTGAACTGGCGCAGGCACATCGCCGCCTGGGCGCGAAGGTCACGGTCGTTGAAAGCGCAAAGGCGCTGGGCAGTGAAGATCCCGAACTTTCCGCCATCGTGATCGCGCGGCTTCGGCGCGAAGGGGTGGAGATCATCGAGGATATTTCCGTCACTTCCGTTGCGGGTAATGCGGATGGCGTAACGGTGACGCTCGCCGCGCAGCAGGGTCCGCAACAGCTCGAGGGGACGCATCTTCTCATCGCGACAGGCAGGCGGCCCAATGTCGAAGGCCTCGATCTCGAAAAGGCAGGTGTCGATTATTCGGAAAAAGGCTTGCGTGTTGACGAGAGGCTGCGCACCACCAACAAGCGCATCTTCGGCATAGGCGATGTCATTGGCGGCCCGCAATTCACGCATGTCGCAAATTACCATGCGGGCATTGTCATCCGGAATGCGCTCTTCCGTGTGCCTGCCCATGCTGATCATCGCGCCATTCCACGCGTCACTTATACGGACCCGGAGCTTGCGCATGTCGGCCTCACCGAGAGTGAGGCTCAGGCGGCAAATATGACGATCAACGTGCTTCGCTGGCACCTTGCGGAAAATGATCGCGCGCAGGCCGAACACGAGACGGAAGGCGTGATCAAGGTGCTGACGGATTCCCATTCGCGTGTTCTCGGCGCCACCATTGTCGCGCCACAGGCAGGCGAACTGATCCTGCCCTGGGTGCTTGCAAAGACGGAAGCATTGAAGCTGAGCGCCATGGCAAGCGTGGTTGCGCCCTATCCGACATTCTCTGAAATCAGCAAGCGCGCCGCCGGTTCTTATTACACACCGACGCTTTTCAGCAAAAAAACCAAGATGCTTGTGCGCTTTCTTGGCTTGTTCGGCTAAAGTCGGTGCCGGACATCCAGAAACGGAGTTGGCCGGCAAGCATGAAAGCAGCGGTGAAAAGCAAGTTGCACCCCTTGCGGAAGCGCCTCTCGGTATTGAGACGCCCGTTGAGAGGATCGCTTTCGAGCCGCCTGCTTGTCCTCATCGTGTCATTTGTCATGCTGGCGGAAGTGCTGATCTTTGTGCCTTCCGTGGCGAATTTCCGCCTCAACTGGCTGGAACAGCGCATCGCCGCTGCACAGATCGCTTCTCTCGCCCTCGAAGCGCCGCCGGACAACACCGTTTCGCCCGCGCTGCGCGAAGAGCTGCTTGAGAATGCGCAGGTCTATGCCGTCGCGCTCAACCGCGCTGATGCGCGCCGCCTCGTGCTTAGCGATGACATGCCGCCCATGGTCGATGCAAGTTTCGATCTGCGTGACACGATGAGCATGCGCCCCATCATGGATGCCTTCGACACGATCCTCGCAGGCGACGGGCGCATCGTGCTTGTGACGGATGAACCGCCATTCGGCGCGGGTGAATCCATCGAGATTGTTTTCGATGAAACGCCGCTCCGACATGCGATGATCCGCTATGGCAAGAATGTCTTTCTGCTCTCTTTCGTGATTTCCATCATCACGGCGGGGCTTGTCTATGTCACGCTGCATTTTCTGCTCGTGCGCCCCATGCGCCGCCTCAAGGCGAATATGGTTGCCTTCCGCGAAAACCCGGAAGATGCGCGCCGTGTGATGGAGCCTTCCGCGCGCGAGGATGAAATTGGTGTGGCCGAACATGAACTCTCGCTCATGCAGCGCCAGATCAGATCGACGCTGAGCCAGAAGGCGCGCCTTGCAGCGCTCGGCGCGGCCGTGTCGAAGATCAATCATGACCTGCGAAATATACTCGCAGGCGCGCAGCTTCTCTCCGATCGCATCGGCGCGATTGACGATCCGACAGTGCAGCATCTCGCCCCGCGCCTTTTTTCTTCAATTGATCGCGCCATCGATCTCTGCACGCAGTCGCTGAAATTCGGCGGCGCGAGTGAGCCGACGCCCGCACGAGAGATGATCGCCTTGCGGCCCCTTGTCGAGGAGGCGATGGACATGGCTTTCCCGGCGACGGACCTGTTCCGCCGCATCAATGATGTTCCCGAAGGTCTTCTCATTGATGCAGATGCCGATCAGCTCTTCCGCGTTCTCCTCAATCTCGCGCGCAACGCCGCGCAGGCACTGGTGGAAAAGACGGGTGAGGGCGCGGGGTTTCTGCATATCTCGGCGCAGCGTCTTGGCGGGCATGTTCACATAGATATATCTGACAACGGGCCAGGCCTGCCCCCGAAGGCGCGCGAGCATCTCTTCGAGCCTTTCTCGGGCGGCACGCGCACGGACAGCACCGGTCTCGGCCTCGCTATCTCGGCGGAAATTGTTCAGACGCATGGCGGCCATATCGAACTTCTTTCGACAGGTGCGGAAGGCACTAGATTCCGCATCTGCATTCCTGATCGGAATGCAAGGGAGCGCGAATGTCCGGGCGCGATTGATGGCTTGAGGGCGGCACAATGAGCGGGGAAGAAGGGCATCTTCCTGCAGCAGAGAGAAACTGGGCGCTGTTTCTCGATTTCGACGGAACGCTGACAGAGCTTGCGCCCTCGCCGGATGCAATCTCCATCGATCCGCGCCTTCAGGACATTCTTCTTTCGTTGGAAGCAGCGCTTGGTGGTGCCCTTGCGCTTGTGTCCGGCAGACCTCTCTCCCAGATAGACGAGCATCTTGGCCTGTCGCTGCCCGGCGCAGGCATTCATGGGCTGCAACTGCGCGAGACGCGGAATGGTGTTCTTCGTCCGCCGCCGACAGATGGTGCTGTCGCGGCAGTCGCTGCATCGCTCGCGCACATGGTGAAAGCGGACCCGCGCCTTCTTCTCGAAGAAAAGCCCGGCGCGGTCGCGCTTCACTATCGCCTCGCGCCCGAGCGCGAAGCGGAATGCCGCGCAGCAGTTGCCGCCGCACTTCAGGGGCAGCAAGGCCTCAGTCTGATTGATGGAAAGATGGTGCTGGAGATAAAGCCGGATCATGTCAACAAGGGCCACGCCATAGCACAGCTCATGGAAACACCATTGTTTCGGGGCCGCATTCCGGTCTTCGCAGGTGATGACAGAACGGATGAAGATGGCTTCAGGATTGTCAACGCCATGAGAGGCGTTACGATAAAGGTCGGGCAGGGCGAGACAGAGGCGGCCTGTCGCATCGCTTCGGTGGGTGCCTTGCTCTCATGGCTCGACGGGGTTGCGCGCTCACTTTCCGGCGTTGACCGGAAGTAGAAAAAGCGTCCCGGAAGAGCGTTGGCCTCTCACGGCCTCGGAACGCATTCAGCATCTGCACGTTCTTATCCTGGTGCCCTCGCCCGCGTGGGGCGGACGGGAGGCGCGGGAAACCTTTGATCCATTCTCGCATGTCGAAATGATCTCAGCCTTCTTTCCGAGGATATTGGCCCCGGACCGGCAAGCTTTGGGGTGGGTATCCTTAAACCTGTTCTCTGGTCGGGATCATCCATTCGGCGATGCGTCTGAGCAGGAAGTAGGAAGAGTTGGTATGAACCGCCTTGTTGTTGTGTCCAATCGCGTCGGCCCGGTCCGGGATGCGGCGCGCGCCGGTGGTCTTGCCGTCGCCCTTGTTGAAGCACTCAAATCAAGCGGCGGCCTCTGGTATGGCTGGAGTGGCAAGATAGCGGAATGCAATGGTGCGAAGCCGACAATCGAGGATGCAGGGGCGCTGACACTCGCCACACTCGATCTCTCACCTGATGAACATGCGGAATATTACAACGGCTTCGCCAATCGCTGCCTCTGGCCACTCTTTCACTATCGCATAGACCTCACTGCTTTCGATCGTCGCTACTATGAGGGCTATCGCCGCGTGAACGCGAAATTCGCAGCCGGTCTTTATCCGCTGCTGCGCGATGACGACACGATCTGGGTACATGACTATCACCTGCTCGCCTTTGGCAATGAGCTGCGCCATATGGGCGCGACGCAGGCAATCGGCTTCTTCCTGCATATTCCTTTCCCCGCGCGTGAAGTGCTCGCCTCGCTGCCGCACCATGATGCCATGGTGCGCGGCCTCTTTGCCTATGATGTGATCGGCTTTCAGACGGAGCGGGATTGCGAACGCTTCCGCGACTATGTCATCCGCGAGGCAGGCGGCCGCGCGCAGGGCGATACGCTGCATTGCTTCGGGCGCACCATCACCGTGCGCGCCTTCCCCATCGGCATCGATACGGAAGGCTTTGCCCGCCTCGCCGAGCAGGACAAGGAGGCTCGTCGGCAGCATGACAAGGTAAAGGCATCGCTCAATGGCCGCACACAGATCATCGGCGTGGATCGCCTCGACTACACAAAGGGCATTGCGGAACGCTTCCGCGCCTATGAGCGCCTCCTGACCGACTACCCGGAAGTGAGGCGGCAGGTCACCTATATGCAGATCGCCGCCACCTCGCGCGGCGAGGTGCAGGAATATCGCGCCATGCGCGAGGAGCTGGATGGGCTTGCGGGCCACATCAACGGCACCTATGGCGAGTTTGACTGGATGCCCATTCGCTATCTGAACCGGCCCATGGCGCGCCGTGCGCTTGCGGGCCTTTACCGGGCGAGCAAGATCGGTCTGGTGACACCGCTCCGCGACGGCATGAACCTTGTGGCGAAGGAGTATGTCGCGGCGCAAGACCCGGAAGACCCCGGCGTGCTGATCCTGTCCCGCTTTGCGGGTGCCTCTTATCAGATGCCGGAGGCGATCATCGTCAATCCTTATGATATAAAGGGTGTGGCCGATGCTCTTCAGATCGCGCGCTATATGAGCCTTCAGGAAAGGCGAGAGCGCTTTGATGCCTTGATGACGCGGCTGAAGACGCAGGATGTCGCGCAATGGCGCGATGATTTTCTCGGTGAACTCGCGACCATTTCGCGGGCACAGCCAATCGCGGTGGCCTCTGGACGATAATGAGCGACGGCAAGGGGGAAGGCGATCTGCTGGTCGCAGATATTGGCGGCACCAATGCGCGCTTCGCCCTCGCGCGCGCTGTGGATGGCGGATTTGATATCTCGCCACCTTCCGTTTTCCTCACCGCCGATTATCCGACAATGGAGGTTGCGCTCCGCACCTTTCTGAAAGAGGCGGGTGCGCCCCGTCTTTCAGGTGTTGCCGCCTGCGCGGCCGGGCCGCTCGAAGGGGAAGGGCCGTCCGCGCGCATTTCCATGACGAACTGCCCGTGGAATGTGTCGGTGGAAAATCTCGGCTCCGTCACCGGTGTCGCGCACCCGCGTCTGATCAATGATTTCTCCGCGCTCGCCCTTTCGCTCCCTGCCCTCAGGGAGGAGGAGCTTCATGCGGTCGGCCCGGCATTGACGCCCGTGCCGCGCGCACCGAAAGGCGTGCTTGGGGCGGGCACGGGCCTCGGCGCTTCCGCGCTTGTCTTTGGCGCGCATGAGGAAATCGCGCTACCGGGGGAGGGCGGGCATACGGACCTCGCCGCGGGCAATGCGCGGGAAGCGGAAATACTTTCCCGCCTGCAAGCGCGCTTCGGCCATGTATCTGTGGAGCGCGTGCTCTCCGGCCCCGGCATCGTCACGCTCTACACGGCGCTTGCGGAAATCGAAGGCAAGCCGGTGCCGTCTCTCACACCGCCCGACATCACCGCCCGCGCCCGCACGCGCGAAGATGCGCTGGCAGTGGAGGCGATAGAGCTTTTCTGCGGCTGGCTTGGTGCGGTGGCGGGCAATCTCGCGCTCACGCTCGGCGCGCGGGGCGGCATCTATATTGGCGGCGGCATCGTGCCGGGCTGGGTCAGCCGGGGCGATGGGCTTTTCAACGAAGAGATTTTCCGCCTCCGTTTCGAGGCGAAAGGACGCTTCTCCGCCTGGCTCGCCGCCGTGCCGGTATTCGTCATCCTGCGAAGCGACGCCGCCCTTCTCGGCCTCGCCCGTATCGCCCGCGCCGAACCTTAGTTCGTCATTGCGAGCGCAGCGAAGCAATCCAGAAGCCGCAAACTCTGTGTTTGCCGCTATGCGGTTCCTCGCAATGACGCATCACGGCTCCTCCGTCACCACATTGCCGTCGCGGCGCGGATCAGCACCGCCTTCAAGCCCCTTCGGCGTCACGCGGATACCGTGCAGCCCGCTCATCAGTTCGCGCGTATCGATCATGTGGCCGAGCTGGCGAAGCTGCGGGGCCATTTCTTCAAGCGCCGTTCCTTCCTCGATTTCGAGCTTCCCGTTACGGTCAACGAAATGCGGCAGGGCAACTGCATCTGCCATGCTCATATTCCAGTCGAGCAGGGCAATCAGCGTCTTTGCGACATAGCCGATAATCCGGTTACCGCCGGGCGACCCGATTGCGGCATAGAACGCGCCTTCATCATCAAACGCGATCACCGGCGACATGGAAGAGCGCGGCCGCTTACCAGCCGCCACCGCATTGGCCACCGGTTTTCCGTCCACTTCCGGCAGAAAGGAAAAGTCGGTGAGCTGATTGTTCAGCATCATCCCGCCCGCCATGAGATGCGAGCCGAACGGGCCTTCAACCGTCGTCGTCATGGAAACGACATTGCCCGCACCGTCAATAATGGTGAAATGGCTGGTCGAAGGCTTGTCGATCGGCTGGTTCTCACCCCAGCGCATCGCATGTTCGTCGGTGGGCGCGCCGGGCTTTGCCTTGCTCATCGTGTAGCTGGCATCAATCTCGTAGGCCCGTTTCTTGAGGTACTCCTGCTCGAGCATGGCGGAGACGGGGATGGATACGAAATCGGGATCGGCGACATAATGGTCACGATCCGCATAGGCGAGCTTTTCGGCCTCCGCGATAAAATGCACGGAGGTGAGCGTCATCGCTTCCATGCCTGCGAGATCATAATTTTCGAGAATGCCGAGAATCTGCAGCACCGTCATGCCGCCTGAGGGCGGCGGCAGCGTGCAGACGCGATAGGCCCGATAGGGCGCGCAAACCGGTTCGCGCTTCTTGGGTTCATAATCGGCGAGGTCTTGCAGCGAAAGTGTGCCGGGCCGCAGCGGCGCATTCTGCACCGTGGCGACGATCTCTTCGGCAACCGGCCCTTCGTAAAACCCTTTCCAGCCATGCGCCGCGATGCGTCGCAGCGTTTCCGCATAGGCAGGGTTCTTCAGAATGTCGCCTTCAGCGGCAGGAATGAGCGCGCCGTCCGGGCTGCGGCGGTAGAAATAATCCTGTGCCACCGGCATCTGCATTAGCACAGGATCGCGCGCAATCGCCTGGGCGAGTTTCGGCGCGACGGCAAAGCCATCTTCGGCAAGGCGGATCGCAGGCTCGAAGAGCTGCTCCCAAGGCAGCACACCATGTTCCTCATGGGCGAGCCAGAGCATCTTCACCACGCCCGGCGTGCCGACAGAGCTGCCGCCGATCATCGCTTCGAGAAAGGGAAGCGGCTTGCCCTCCTCATCGAGGAAGAGCGCGGGCGTCGCACCTGCCGGTGCCGTTTCGCGCCCGTCATAGGCATCGATCCGGTCTTCCGCTTCATTGTAATGCAGCAGGAAGGCACCGCCCGCGAGGCCGGATGATTCCGGCTCCACCAGTGAAAGCACGGCCTGCACGGCAATCGCCGCATCAACCGCGCTGCCGCCCTTGCGGAGAATTTCCGCGCCCGCCTCGCTCGCATAGCTGCTGGCGCTCGCAATCATGAAGGCGCGCGGTTCCTCGCCGCGCTGCAGCCATATCGCACCGCCAATCACCACAAGCAGCGCAACAACCGTGATCGTCAGGCCCGGCAGGAGCCGTTCATATCTCATATCTGTTTCTCCTCCGGTAGCGCGCTCTGGTGCAGCAGTCTGCTATGATGCGGATAAAACGGGGTGCACCGCAATCCTTGCGGGCGCTCGCGCGATCAGGAAGGGAACGCGACATGCAATTCGGTGCCATCCGCAAGGGTCCGCGCAATCATATTTGCGATGTGGGCGGCATTGCGGTCGGCAATGCGGAGGATGTGCGAGCGCGAACGGGCGTGACCGTTGTGCTGCCCGAAAAGCGCGCCGTGGCAGGCGGTGATGTGCGCGGCGGCGGGCCGGGCACGCGTGAGACCGATCTGCTCGACCCCTCCTGCCTTGTGGATGAGGTGGATGCGATTGTGTTGTCCGGCGGCTCCTCATGGGGGCTGGAGGCCGCATCGGGCGCGGCCATCTGGCTTGGCGCGCGCAGGCGGGGCTACCGCGTCGGCAGCA
>Ga0207868_1001157_pt1 | contig 20354 bp, 16 predicted proteins | sample Passage237B_FD_187370 | JGI IMG/M metagenome (GOLD analysis project Ga0207868, IMG submission 187370) | Cellulose adapted compost microbial communities from Newby Island Compost Facility, Milpitas, CA, USA - Passage2 37B (SPAdes) (version 3) ... | reverse complement strand
GGGTGGGGGTTGAGAGTGTATCATCATCCCCACCCCGTTGCTCCGCAGCGACCCTCCCCACAGGGGGGAGGGCAGGGGCGACCTCCGCGAATACCGGCGTCACCACCGTGATGTCGGGCAGATGCGTGCCGCCATTGTAGGGCGCGTTGAGGGCGAAGACGTCGCCGGGATGGATGTCGCCGGCATTCAGCCGGATGATGGTCTCCACCGAGCGGTCCATCGAGCCCAGATGAACCGGCATGTGCGGCGCGTTTGCCACCAGCGCGCCGGTGCGGTCGAACACGGCGCAGGAAAAGTCCAGCCGCTCCTTGATGTTGACCGAGTAGGCGGTGTTCTGCAGCGTGACGCCCATCTGCTCGGCGATCGACATGAACAGGTTGTTGAAGACCTCGAGCAGGACCGGGTCCGCGGCCGTCCCCAGCGCGGCCTGCCGGCGCTTTTTCTCTATCCGGCGCAGCAGCACGTGGTCCTTCGCCGTGATCTCGGCGCGCCAGCCCGGCTCGACGACGATGGTCTGGTTGGCCTCGATGATGAGCGCCGGGCCGGCGACGCGGCTGCCGGGGCGCAGCGCCTCGCGCCGATGCACGGCCGCGTCGTGCCATGCGCCCTCGAAGAAGGCGCGGCGGGTCTGGCCGGGCGCCTCGTCGCGGACGGCGACGGGCCGGTCTGTCTCGTCGCGGCCGTCGACGCGGCCGTCGCGGCCTTCGACCTCGACGGTCTCGATGACCATCGGCTTGTCCGGGTAGACGAAGCCGAACTGCGCCTTGTGGGCAGCCTCGAAGGCCGCGCGGACCTGCGGCAATGTCGGATAGGTCGCATGGTTGACCGGCAGCGCCGTGTCGGTCCCCTCGTAGCGGATGTGCAGGACCGGCGCCCAGGCGATCAGCTCCTCCGGCGCCCCTTGCGCGGCGATTTCGGCGCAGACCGCATCGCGCAGCGCCTCGATCGTCGCGGCGAGGTCGCCGAGGCTCCCCTCGGCGAGCGGCCTGACGAACCCCTGCTGGCGCGAGGCCGAGATCGCGGCGAGCCCGATGCCGTAGGCCGACAGCAGGCCGGAGAAGGGATGGATCAGCACCGTCTCCATGCCGAGCGCGTCGGCCACCAGACAGGCATGCTGGCCGCCGGCGCCGCCGAAGCAGTTGAGCAGGTAGCCGGTGACGTCGTAGCCGCGCTGCACCGAGATCTTCTTGATGGCGTTGGCCATGTTCTCGACGGCGATGGTGACGAAGCCTTCCGCGACCTCCTCCGGGCTGCGGCCGTCGCCGATCTGCGCCGCCATCTCGCCGAAGCGGGCGCGCACGCCCTCGGCGTCGAGCGGCTGGTCCTGGCCGGGGCCGAAGATCGCCGGAAAGAAGTCGGGCTGCAGCTTGCCCAGCATGACGTTGGCGTCGGTGACGGCGAGCGGCCCGCCGCGCCGGTAGCAGGCGGGGCCGGGATCGGCGCCGGCCGAATCCGGCCCGACCTGGAAACGGCCGGCCTCGTAGTGCAGCACCGAGCCGCCGCCGGCGGCAACCGTGTGGATGCGCATCATCGGAGCGCGGATGCGCACGCCCGCGACCTCGGTGTCGAAGGCGCGCTCGTATGGCCCGTCGCAATGGGCGACGTCGGTCGAGGTGCCGCCCATGTCGAAGCCGATCACGCGCTCGAAGCCGGCCAGGCGCGCGGTCTCGACCATGCCGACGACGCCGCCGGCCGGGCCCGACAGGATCGCATCCTTGCCCTGGAACAGGTCGGCCGCGGTGAGCCCGCCCGACGACATCATGAACATCAACTTTGGGCTCGCGGGCCGCACCGCCGCCTGCGGCGGCTGGCCCTCCTCACCTGTTTGCGCGCCTTCGGCGTCGCGGCGCGGGGCGGGCGAAACGTCGCCCGGCGCGCCGTTGCGCGCTCGGCCTTCGGCCGTAGGATGTACGCCCAACTCCCCCGCCACTTGCCGCACATATCTTGCCAGGATCGGCGAGAGGTAGGCGTCGACCACGGTGGTGTCGCCGCGGCCGACGAGCTTGATCAGCGGCGAGACCTTGTGGCTCACCGAGATCTGGCCGAAGCCGGCGGCGCGGCAGGCTTCCTCGACCAGCAGCTCGTGGGCGGGGTGGCGCCAGGCATGCATCAGGACGATGGCGACCGAATCGATGCCGTCCGCCTTCGCCTGCCGGAGCTGCGGGGCAAGGGCCGCGATGTCGGGTGCGGCCTCCACCGTGCCGTCCACCAGCACCCGCTCGTCGACCTCGACGACGCGCTCGTAGAGCTGCTCGGGCAGCAGGATCTGCTTGGCGAAGATGTCGGGCCGGGCCTGATAGGCGATGCGCAGCGCGTCGCGAAAACCGCGCGTGATCAAAAGCAGCGTGCGGTCGCCCTTGCGCTCCAGCAGCGCGTTGGTGGCGACCGTGGTGCCCATCTTGACCTCGCCGATCATGCCGGGCGGGATCGGCGCGCCGGCCTCGAGGCCGAGCAGGTCGCGGATGCCCTGGATCGCGGCGTCGCGATAGGCGCCGGGGTTCTCCGACAGGAGCTTGCGCGGATGCAGCCGGCCTTGCGGGTCGCGGCCGATTATGTCGGTGAAGGTGCCGCCGCGGTCGATCCAGAACTGCCATTTGTCGGTCATGCACGTCCTCCGCGCGTTTTCGATCGTGTTAGGCCGCAAAGCCGGCTGCGGCAACCGGCCGGTCCAGTCGCGGGCCTGCGCACTCGCAATGGCGGCGGAATCCTTCTAGAAGGGCGCCGATGTCTGTGTGGACCCGCCTTGGCGAGCTGTTTGCGAGGGCGCCTGCGGCGGCCCTGTCGCAGGTGCTCGAGGCGCTGCGCAGTTTTTTCGCCGGCGATCCGCAACTGCGCCGGCAGGTCGCGTTCTCGGTGGCCATGATCGCGCTGTCGGCCAAGATGGCCAAGGCCGACGGCGTCGTCACCGAGGACGAGGTGCGCGCCTTCAGGGAGATCTTCGCGATCCCGCCGCAGGAGGAACGCAACGTCGCCCGCCTCTACAACCTCGCGCGGCAGGACATTGCCGGCTTCGAAGCCTATGCGCGCCAGCTCGCCGCGCTGTGCGGCAGCGGGGACGCCAACTGCGCGCTGCTGGAGGACATTCTCGACGGCCTGTTCCACATTGCCGGGGCGGACGGCATCCTGCACGAGCGGGAGGTCGGCTATCTGTCCCGCATCGCCGAGATCTTTGCGATCGAGGAGGCGCATTTCCAGACCATCCTGGCGCGCCACGCCATCGATGCGGGAAGCGACCCCTATGCGGTGCTGGGCGTCGCGCCCGGCATGCCCTATGCCGACATCCGCCAGCGCTACCGAGCGCTCGTCGCCGAGAACCATCCCGACCGGGCGATCGCGCGGGGCCTGCCGGCCGAGTTCATCGCCATCGCCAACCGCCGCATGGCGGCGATCAACGACGCCTTTTCCGCCATCGAGCGCAGCCTTCGCCCGCGGCACCTGACCGGCTCGAGGCCGGCATGAGCGGCTTCGGCAGCGAGCATCCGGGCGCCGGGGTCCGGGTCTCGCCCAATTTCGGGCCGCGCCGGAACGGCATGCGTCCCGATGCGATCATCCTGCACTATACGGGCATGGAGAGTTGCGCGGCGGCGGAGCGCTGGCTGTGCAACCCCGAGAGCGAAGTGTCGTCGCACTACATCGTGCACGAGGACGGCCGCGTCGTGCAGATGGTGCGCGAGGCCGACCGCGCCTGGCACGCCGGCCGCTCGTCATGGCGCGGCGTCGCCGACATCAATTCCTGCTCGATCGGCATCGAGATCTGCAACCCCGGCCACGAATTCGGCTATCCCGACTTTCCGCAGCGTCAGATCGAGGCCGTGATCGGGCTGTGCGCCGGCATCTCGATGCGGCACGGCGTCGCGCCCGAGCGAGTGCTGGCCCATTCCGACGTGGCGCCGGGGCGCAAGCGCGACCCCGGCGAGAAGTTCCCGTGGGCGGCGCTCTACGCGGCCGGCATCGGCCATCTGGTGGAGCCGGCGCCGATCCGCGGCGGCCGCTTCCTGACGGCGGGCGAGAGCGGCGAGCCGGTCGAGGCGCTGCAATCCATGCTGGCACTCTATGGCTACGGCATTGAGATAACAGGCTTTTTCGATGCGACGACGAAGGCGGTCGTCGAGGCGTTCCAGCGCCATTTCCGACCGGAGCTGGTCGACGGGGTTGCCGACCGGTCGACGATCGAGACGCTGCACCTGCTTTTGTCGGCGCTGCCCGCGCGGCTCGGCTAGCCGCGCCTTCGCCGGCGCCGGTCCGGTAACATTCGGTCATCCGAATTGATGGCGGGAGCCCTTTTTGGCGCGAATTCGGCCGGCACACGGGCTGCCTCGCCGCCGGGCGCCGCCCGGCCCTTGTGCAAGCGCGCCCGCTCGAACCCGTGCGGGCCATCGGATTCACGGATACGGATGAACAGACTGATCCTCGGGGCGGCCGCCATCGGCCTCTGCCTGCTGCATTTTTCGACCCCCGCCGCGGCGGAGCCGGACGCGGCCGGCACGCGCTGTTATCTTCTGGGTTGCTACGATGCCGAAGGAAACCGGGTCGACCCCGTCAGCACCGGCAGCATCGCCGCGACGGCTGCTGCGGCGGTCGACGCCGCCCGCAAGGGCGGGAAGACGCGGCACGGCCATATCGACAGCATCATCGACCGCCATGCCAGGGCCAACGGGGTGCCGCCGGCGGTCGCGCGCGCGGTCGTGCGCATCGAGAGCAACTATCGCGCCAACGCCCGCGGCCGCGCCGGGGAAATCGGGCTCATGCAGATCAAGTCGTCCACGGCGCGCATGATGGGCTATCGCGGCTCCGCCAAAGGGCTGTTCGATCCCGAGACCAACATCCGGTACGGGATGAAATATCTGGGCATGGCCCATCGCCTGGGCGGCGGCGCGGTCTGCAACACGATCCTGAAATACAATGCCGGCCACGCCGCCCGCCGCATGAACCCGACGTCGCGGGCCTATTGCGCCAAGGTGAAGCGTCACATCGGGGGCTGAGGGGCGGGACTACGCTTGCGCTCTTGCGTTTTGCCGCGCGAATGCCTTTATACGGCGTGCCAGTCGGCCGGGCGGCCGCGCGCGCAAGTGCCGAAAGGCCGCGTGCGAGGAAAGTCCGGGCTCCACGGAAACACGGTGCCGGACAAGTTCCGGCGAGGGCGACCTCAGGGAAAGTGCCACAGAAAGCAGACCGCCCCGCTTTCAGAGCGGCCGTGAGGCCGGTGTGATGGCGGGGCAAGGGTGAAAGGGTGGGGTAAGAGCCCACCGCGCTTCCGGCAACGGCGGCGGCACGGCAAACCCCACCGGGAGCAAGACCGAATAGGGACGGCGCGAAGGGCAACCTTCAGGCATTTTCCGGCCGAGCCGTCCGGGTTGGTTGCTTGAGGCGGGCAGCAATGCCCGTCCCAGAGGAATGGCCGCCACGTTCCGCGCGCCTCAGGGCGGCGGGGCCATACAGAACCCGGCTTACAGGCCGGCTGGCACTTTTCGCTTCCTGCGCGCGTTGGATTTCCTGTCCTTGCGGCTACATTCGGCGGCAGGAGCAAGCCATGAACGAGATCGTCAAGCTCAAGCCGGAACTGGCGGCCTGCGCCGAGGCGCGCCCCGGCGGACGGTTCCTAACAATTCGTTAGTCTTAATGGCCGATAAACAACCGGATGCTCCAGCACGGCCGGCGAATCACGGCTATCCGGCCATGCATGGGGGTTGATCCCGTTGACGCCCATATTGCCCCATGTTATCCCAAAAACCTGAGCGAAACGTAGTTCCAGTCACGGGTATGTCGTCCCTCTTCCGGGCGGGCCACGGGGCCTTCCGGGCAGGCGGAATGCGTCTGGTTTCAAGCGGCGAGCCAGTGGAGGCCCGGCAGTCCGTGGACGGTGCGGCCAAAAGGAGACGGGCGGGACAGGCCGCCGGGGAAGGCGATGGACCGTTTTCTGTCGAGCGCGGTGAACAGGATCGACGCGAAGGGGCGCGTCTCGGTCCCCGCGCATTTCCGCTCGATCGTCCAGAAGCGCGGCTATACGGAGCTTTACGCCCTGCGCTCGCTCGACACGCCGTCGCTGGACGTCGGCGGGCCGGACCTGCTGGATGCGCTGGAACGGCGGATCGGGCAGGAGGATCCCTTCCTGCAGACGGCGGACGACATGTCGTTGCTGTTCTATGGCGATGGCGCGTTCCTCAAGCTCGACCAGGACGGGCGCATCACGGTCAGCGACTTCATCCGCGCGCAGACGGGCATCTCGCAGGAGGCGGCCTTCGTCGGGCGCGGACATTTCTTTCAGATCTGGGAGCCGGCGCGCTTTGCGGCGCATGCGGAGGCCGCGCGCGCGCGGCTTCGCGCGCTGCGGCGCACGGCTTCCCTGCGGCAGGCGGGGGAACCGGAATGATGGCGGGCCCCGGCGCGGATGACGCCGGTGGCGGACTGGCCCGCCACATTCCGGTCCTGCTGCCAGAGGTCCTGGCCGCGCTTCGCGTGCGCCCCGGCGAGACGATCGTCGACGCGACGTTCGGGGCGGGGGGCTACACGCGGGCCCTGCTGGAGGCCGGCGCGCGGGTGGTCGCGATCGACCGCGACCCCGATGCCATCGCCGCCGGGCGCGCGCTCGAAATGCAGGCCGCCGGCCGGCTGACGCTGGTCGAGGGCGCCTTCTCGCAGCTCGACCTTCTGGCGGGGACGCCGGTCGACGGCGTCGTGCTCGACATCGGCGTCTCGTCCATGCAGCTCGACGAGGCGCAGCGCGGCTTTTCCTTCCGCCACGACGGCCCTCTCGACATGCGCATGGCGCAGGCGGGCTCGTCTGCGGCCGACATCGTCAACCGCGCGGACGTCTCCGATCTGACGCGCATCTTCGGCCTGCTGGGCGAGGAGCGCCATGCCGGCCGCATCGCCCGGATGATCGCGCGGCGGCGGACGGAGCAGTCCTTCCTGCGCACGCTCGACCTTGCGGACGCCATCGAACGGCTGGTCGGGCGCAAGCCGGGCGAACGCATCCATCCCGCCACGCGCGTCTTCCAGGGCCTGCGCATCTACGTCAATGACGAGCTCGGCGAGCTGGCGCGCGCGCTGCTTGCGGCAGAGCGGGCGCTGGCGCCCAGCGGCCGGCTCGCCGTGGTGACCTTCCATTCGCTGGAGGACCGCATCGTCAAGCGCTTCCTTGCCGAGCGCTCGGGCCGGGCCGGCGGCGGCTCGCGCCATCTGCCGGAGACGACAGGCCCCGCGCCGACCTTCGGCCGGCCGGCCGCCGCGGTCTCGCCCGGCGAGGCGGAAACGCAGGCCAATCCGCGCGCGCGCTCGGCGCGGCTGCGGGCGGCCGTGCGCACGCAGGCGCCGGCGCGCGGCGGCACGCTTGCGGATTTCGATGTCCCGCTGATCGGCGGCGTGTCAGGAGTGAACTAGGTGGCTGCGATCTTCCGGACAACGGACGTCATCCTGATCGCCGCGATGGTCGCGGCGGCGGCGTTCACCTACAAGACCAAGTACGAGGCGGAGAACCAGCTCGCCGAGCTCAACCGGCTGGAGCGGCAGATCCGGCTCGAACGCGATTCGATCGATGTGTTGCAGGCCGACTGGAGCCTGCTGACGCAGCCGGCGCGCATCCAGCGCCTGGTCGAGAACTACCAGGACCAGCTCGACCTGCAGCCGGTAGACCCGACCCAGGTCGGATCGATCTCCGAGCTGCCGCAGCGCCAGCTCCGCATCGAGGACCTGATCCTTGGCAACGGCATGCGCTCGGCCGGCGCAGGCGGCGACGCGTCCACCGACGGCACTACCACGGGCGGGATCGGCCGATGAGGTGGCGGCTGCCTTCCTTCCGCACGGCACGGACGCTCGCCGCGGCGGGCGCCGACCAGGCGATCGTCGTCGAGGGCGCGCGCATGGCGACCGGCGGGCGGGCGCGCAACCGCATGCTGATGACGATGGCCGTGTTCTTCGGCATCTACGGGCTGATCGGCGCGCGGCTGGTCTATTTCGGCCTGCTCGACCCGGCCGGCGACGGCGGCCCCGCCGTCCACATCCAGGCGTCGCGGCCCGACATCGTCGACCGCAACGGCGAGGTGCTGGCAACAGACATCAAGACGGCCTCGCTGTTCGCCGAGCCGCGCCGCATCGTCGATGCCGACGAGGCGCTGGAGAAGCTTTCCAGCGTGCTGCCCGATCTCGACTACGAGCAGACCTACCACAAGCTCAGGAGCGATGCCGGCTTCGTCTGGCTGCGCCGCCAGCTCACGCCGCGCCAGGAGGCCGACATCATGGCGCTCGGCATCCCGGGCATCGGCTTCCGCACCGAGAAGCGCCGCTTCTATCCCGGCGGCGCGCTCGCCTCCCACATCCTCGGCCTTGTCGATATCGACAACAAGGGCATCGCGGGGATGGAGAAATACATCGATTCCCTCGGCCTTGCCGATCTGCGCGCGACCGGGCTGGCGACGCCGGACGACCTGAAGCCGTTCCGGCTGTCGCTCGACGTCCGCGTCCAGCATATCGTGCATGACGAGCTGACGCGGGCAATGGAGCGCTACCATGCGATCGCCGCCGGCGCGGTGGTGATGAGCGCGCGCACCGGCGAGGTGCTGGCGATGGCCTCGCTGCCCGACTACGACCCCAACAATCCGGTCCATGCGCATGAGAAGGACCGCTTGAACCGCATGTCGGCCGGCGTGTACGAGATGGGCTCGACCTTCAAGGGCTTCACCACCGCGATGGCGATGGATGTCGGGTCGGTCACGCTCAAGGACAGCTTCGACGCCTCGCGCCCGCTCAAGGTCGGCAAGTTCACCATCAACGATTTCCACGGCAAGGGGCGCGTGCTGAGCGTGCCCGAGATCTTCATCTACTCGTCCAATATCGGAACCGCCCGGATGGCGGAGACGGTGGCGATCGAGGACCATCGGGCGTTCTTTCGCAGGATCGGGCTGCTTGACAGGATGAAGACCGAGCTGCCGGAGGTGGCCAGGCCGGAGGAGCCGGCGGAGTGGAAGCGGATCAACCGCATCACCATCTCGTTCGGCCACGGCGTCGCGACCACGCCGCTGCAGACGGCGATGGCGGCGGGGGCCGTCATCAATGGCGGCATCCTGCACAACCCGACCTTCCTGCCGCGCAGCGAGGCGGAGGCGGAGCAGACCGGCGAGCGCGTGCTGAAGGAAAGCACCAGCCGGGCCATGCGCTATCTCTTCCGCCTCAATGTCGAGCAGGGCTCGGGTAAGCGCGCCGGCGTGGTGGGCTATTTCGTCGGCGGCAAGACCGGCACGGCCGAGAAGGTGGTAAACGGGCGCTATTCGCGGGACAAGCGCTTCAACGCCTTCCTGGCCGCCTTCCCGGTCGACGACCCGGATTACGTCGTGCTGGTCATCCTCGACGAGCCGAAGCCGGAAAAGCCGGGCATGGGCGCGACGGCCGGCGTCAATACGGCCCAGGTGGTCGGCAACATCATCCGCAGGTCCGCGCCGCTGCTTGGCGTCGAGCCTGAATTCGGCCATGAAAGCGCCGCCCTGCTTGTTTCATTGCGTTGATTCTGGCGGCGCGCCGGCCGCGCCGCCGCCTCTCGAGAACGGTCAGGAATGAAGCTCAGCGAATTCACCGGCATCCTCCCTGTCAGCGGCGCGGCCGGCGACCTCGCGGTTGCCGGCCTGACGGCCGATTCGCGACAGGTGGAGCCGGGCTTCCTGTTCTTCGCCCTCCACGGCGCGAAGGCCGACGGCGCGGGCTTCGCCGCGGATGCCGCCCGGCGCGGCGCAGCGGCGATCGTCGCCGCGCGCGGCGCAGTGACGGCGCCGGCAGGCGCCCCGGTCATCGAAGTCGAGGAGCCGCGCCTGGCGCTGGCGCTTGCCGCCGCCCGCTTCTTTTCCGGCCAGCCGGCGACCATGGTCGCCGTCACCGGCACCAGCGGCAAGACGTCGGTCGCCTCCTTCACCCGTCAGATCTGGGAGCAGGCGGGGCTGGCCGCCGCCAGCATCGGCACGACCGGCGTGGCGGCGCCGGGGCGCGACGAGTACGGCTCGCTGACGACGCCGGACCCGGTCGAGCTGCACCGCCTGCTGCGCGAACTGGCGGAGGCCGGCGTGACCCATGCGGCCATGGAAGCCTCCAGCCACGGGCTCGACCAGCGCCGGCTCGACGGCGTGCGGCTCGCCGCCGGCGCCTTCACCAATCTCGGCCGCGACCACATGGACTACCACCCGACGGTGGAGGACTATCACCGCGCCAAGATGCGGCTGTTTGCGGAGCTTCTGCCGAAGGGTGCACCTGCCGTCGTCTTCGCCGACGACGTGTGGGCGGAGCCGACGGTCGCGGCCGCCAGGGCGCGCGGGCTCGCCGTGGTCACGGTCGGCCGGCAGGGCGACCTGCTGACGCTGAAGCGGGCCGAGCACGAGCGCTTTCGCCAGCGCGCGGAGATCGCGCATGACGGCCGCATCCACGAGATCGACCTGCCGCTGGCAGGCGACTTCCAGATCGCCAATGCGCTCGTCGCGGCCGGGCTGGCGATCGTCACCGGGACGCCGGCCGACACCGCGCTTGCCGCCCTGGAAAAGCTCAAGGGCGCCTCCGGGCGGCTGGAGCATGTCGGCACCAGGGCGAACGGCGCGCCGGTCTATGTCGACTATGCGCACAAGCCGGAAGCGCTCGAGAACGTCCTTCTCGCAGTCCGCCCCTTCACCACCGGCCGCGTCGTGGTCGTGTTCGGCTGCGGCGGCGACCGAGACCGCGGCAAGCGGCCGATCATGGGCGAGATCGCCACGCGGCTGGCGGACGTCGTGATCGTCACCGACGACAATCCGCGCAGCGAGGAGCCGGCCGCGATCCGCGCCGCGATCCTCGCCGCCGCGCCGGGCGCGCGCGAGATCGGCGACCGCCGCGCGGCGATCCGCGCCGCCATCGGCATGCTCCGGTCCGGCGATACGCTGGTGATCGCCGGCAAGGGCCACGAGGCGGGCCAGACGGTCGGCTCCGTCACCTCGCATTTCTCCGATCACGAGGAGGCCCGCGCGGCGTTGAGGGAGACGGCGCCATGAGCCCGCTATGGACATCGGAGGCGCTGGTCGCCGCGATGGACGGGCGGCCCGTCGGGCGCCTGCCGGAGGGTGTGCCCGGGATTTCCATCGATACCCGGACGCTGCAGCCGGGCGAAGCCTTCTTCGCCATCAGGGGCGAGAAGTTCGACGGCCACGACTTCGCCACCGCCGCGATGGCGGCGGGCGCGGGGCTGCTCGTCGTCTCCGAGGCGCGCCTGCCCTCGCTCGGCCGGCTGGCGATGCCGATGATCGTCGTGCCGGACGTGCTGGCGGCCCTCGAGCAAGCGGGCGCCGCCGCGCGCGCACGCACCAGGGCGAAGATCGTCGCCGTCACCGGCTCGGCCGGCAAGACCACGACCAAGGAGGCGCTGCGCCATGCGCTGTCGGCGGCCGGCACCGTGCATGCGTCCGACAGGTCGTTCAACAACCATTGGGGCGTGCCGCTGACGCTGGCGCGGATGCCGGAGGACTGCGACTATGCGGTCTTCGAGATCGGGATGAACCATCCCGGCGAGATCAGGCCGCTGACCAGGCTCGTGCGCCCCCACATCGCCGTGGTCACTCTGATCGCGGCCGCGCATCTCGGCCATTTCGGCAGCCTCGACGAGATCGCGCGGGCCAAGGCCGAGATCTTCGAGGGGGTCGAGGCCGGCGGCCACGCCGTCATCAATCGCGACGATGCCCGCTACCGGCTGCTCGACAAGGCCGCCCGGGCGGCGGGCGTGGCGCATGTCTGGGGCTTCGGCGAGAATAGCAGGGCGCAGTTCAAGCTGCTGAAATACGAGGCCCGCCCCGACGGCTCGCTGATCACCGCGCGCATCGACGGAAAGAACGTCGAGGCCAGGATCGGCGTGCCGGGCCGCCACATCGTCCAGAACGCGCTCGCCGTGCTGGGCGTCGCGCATCTGGCCGGCGCCGACCTTGCGCGCGTGGCGCCGGCGCTCGGCAATCTGCAGGCCGAGCGGGGCCGGGGCCGGCGCCATACGCTTGCGGTGCCCGGCGGGACCTTCACGCTGATCGACGAGAGCTACAACGCCAATCCGGCCTCGATGAGGGCAGCGATCGAGCTGCTCGGCGCCGCTCCCGTGGGGCCGGGCGGCCGGCGCATCGCCGTTCTGGGAGACATGCTGGAGCTCGGCAGCCATGCGGCCGAGCTGCACGGCGCACTCGCCGGGGTGATCGCCGCGGCGAACGTCGACATCGCCTTTCTCGCCGGGCCCGAGATGAAGACGCTGGCGGACGCGCTGCCCGCGGACTGCCGCGCCGAGTACCGGCCGGGCGTCGAGGAGGTGCAGGCGCTCGTGCTCAAGACCGTGCGGGCAGGAGACGCCGTGATGGTCAAGTCGTCGAACGGGATCGGCTTCTCACGCATCGTCGAGGCGCTGACCAGCGCGTTTCCGGCCGCCAGAAACGCCGCCTGAAGGGTCGAGGGGGCCCGTACCATGCTGATGCTGCTTACGGAACTTTCCGAGCATTTCTCCGCGCTCAACGTGTTCCGCTACATCACCTTCCGCACCGGCGGCGCGATGATCACGGCGGCGCTGATCGTGTTCCTGTTCGGGCCGGCGATCATCAGCGGCCTGCGCATCCGCCAGGGCAAGGGGCAGCCGATCCGCGCCGACGGGCCGCAGACCCATTTCAAGAAGGCCGGCACGCCGACGATGGGCGGGCTGATGATGCTGTCCGGCATCTTCGTCTCCGCCGCGCTGTGGGCGAACCTCGCCAGCATCTATGTGTGGACGGTGCTGCTGGTCACGCTCAGCTTCGGCGCGATCGGCTTCTACGACGACTACATGAAGGTGACCAAGCAGTCGCATCTGGGCGTCTCCGGCAAGTTCCGGCTTGCGGCGGAGTTCGTCATCGCCGGCATTGCGGCCTGGGTGGTCATGCGGGCGGGGCAGGCGCCGTTCTCCTCGTCGCTGACATTCCCCTTCTTCAAGGAATGGATCATCCATCTCGGCTGGTTCTTCATCCCCTTCGCGGCCTTCGTCATCGTCGGCGCGGGCAACGCGGTGAACTTCACCGACGGCCTCGACGGGCTGGCCATCGTGCCGATCATGGTGGCGGCCTCGGCCTTCGGGGTGATCGCCTACCTGTCGGGCAATGCCGTGTTCGCCGACTATCTGCAGATCCATTTCGTGCCCGGCACCGGCGAACTGGCGGTGATCCTCGGCGCCGTGGTGGGGGCCGGCCTCGGCTTCCTCTGGTTCAACGCGCCGCCGGCCGCGATCTTCATGGGCGACACCGGCTCCCTGGCGCTCGGGGGGCTGACCGGCACGGTCGCGGTCGCGACCAAGCACGAGCTGGTGATGGTCATCATCGGCGGCGTGTTCGTCATGGAGGCGCTGTCGGTCATCATCCAGGTCGGCTATTTCAAGATGACCGGCAAGCGGGTGTTCCTGATGGCGCCCATCCACCACCATTTCGAGAAGAAGGGATGGACGGAAAGCCAGATCGTCATCCGCTTCTGGATCGTCGCCGTCATTCTCGCCCTTGTCGGCCTGTCGACGCTGAAGCTCAGGTGAGGCGCCGATGATCCCGGTCCGCAGCCTTGCCGGCAAGAGGGTCGCGCTGTTCGGTCTCGGCGGCTCGGGGCTCGCCACCGCGCGAGCCCTTGCCGCCGGCGGCGCGCAGGTGGTCTGCTTCGACGACAACCCCGACAGCGTCGCGAAGGCGGCTGCGGAAGGCTTGCAGGTCGGCGACCTGCGCGGGCTCGACTGGGGCGGCGTCGCGGCGCTGGTGCTGTCGCCCGGCGTGCCGCTGACGCATCCGCGCCCGCACTGGTCGGTCGATCTGCCGCGGGCGGCCGGGGTCGAGGTGATCGGCGACATCGAGCTGTTCGCGCGCGAGCGGCGCGCGGACGCGCCGGATGCCCCGCTGATCGCGATCACCGGCACGAACGGCAAGTCGACCACGACGGCGCTGATCGCCCATATCCTCGCCGCTGCCGGCCGCGATGCGCAGATGGGCGGCAATATCGGCCGCGCCGTGCTGTCGCTCGATCCGCCGGCGCGCAACCGCTTCCACGTGGTCGAGTGCTCGTCCTACCAGATCGATCTGGCGCCCTCTCTCGATGCGACGGCCGGCATCCTGCTCAACCTGACGCCCGACCACATCGACCGCCACGGCACGATGCAGCATTATGCCGAGGTCAAGGAGCGGCTGGTGGCGGCGAGCCGCACCGCGATCATCGGCGTCGACGACGCCTTCTGCGCGGCCATCGCCGAGCGGCTGGCGCACGCCGGCCGCGACGTCGTGCGCATCTCCAACCGGCTGGCGCTTCCAGACGGGCTTTATGCCGACGGCGACAGCCTGGTTATGGCCGAGCACGGCCGGGGACGGCCGGTCGCCTCGCTTGCCGGCATCGGCGCGTTGCGCGGCCGGCACAATGCGCAGAACGCGCTGGCCGCCGTCGCCGCCTGCCTCGCGGTGGGGCTGAGCGAGGCGGAAATCCAGGCGGGGCTTGCCAGCTTTCCCGGCCTCGCGCACCGCATGGAACGCGTCGGCCAGAAGGGCCGCGTGCTGTTCGTCAACGATTCCAAGGCGACCAATGCGGATGCCGCCGCCCCGGCGCTGTCGAGCTTCGCGCGCATCTACTGGATCGCCGGCGGGCTTCCCAAGGAAGGCGGGATCGCCTCGCTGGCCGGCCATTTCCCGCGCATCGCCAAAGCCTACCTGATCGGCGAGGCGGCGCCGGCTTTCGCCGCGACGCTGGGAGAGGCGGTGGCGTACGAAATCTCCGGCACGCTCGAGGCCGCCGTCGAGCACGCGGCCGGCGACGCTGCTGCCGACCCGGCCGAGGAGAGCGTCGTGCTGCTTTCGCCGGCCTGCGCGAGCTTCGACCAGTTCAGGAATTTCGAGGTCCGGGGCGATGCGTTCCGGGCCGCCGTACACCAGCTTGACGGCGTGACGCCGATCGGAGGGACACAGTGATGGTGAGCCGCGTCGAAAGGGGACCTGTCGCCAACTGGTGGTGGACGATCGACCGCTGGTTCCTGTCCGCCTTCCTGGCACTGATGGTGCTGGGCATCGTGCTGTCGTTCGCGGCGAGCCCCGCGGTCGCCGAGCGCATCGGGCTGGAGCCCTACCATTTCGTGACGCGGCAGATCTTCTTCATGGTTCCCGCCGTCGTCATCATGTTCGCGGTTTCCTTCTTCGACCCGCGCAACATAAGGCGGCTGGCGATCGTCATGCTGGTCGGCTCGCTGCTCCTGATGATCGCCGCGCTCTATATCGGCGTCGAGGTCAAGGGCTCGCGCCGGTGGATCTATCTTGCCGGCGTGTCGGTGCAGCCGTCCGAATACATGAAGCCCGCCTTCGTGGTCATCTGCGCCTGGCTGTTCGCCGAGAACAGGCGCCAGCCCGACATTCCGGGCAACCTGTTCGCGATGATCCTGCTCGGGCTGGTCCTGGCGCTGCTCGTCGCCCAGCCCGACCTCGGCCAGACGCTGCTGGTGCTGGGCACCTGGGGCGTGATGTTCTTCATGGCCGGGCTGCCGTGGCTGTGGATCGCCGCGCTGGGCGGGCTCGCCGTCGGCGGCGCCACGCTCGCCTATGGCGCGTTTCCGCACGTGGCCGGCCGCATCGACCGCTTCCTGACGGGCGAGGGCGACACCTATCAGGTCGATATGGGGCGCGAGGCGATGGTGCGCGGCGGCTGGTTCGGCCAGGGGCCGGGCGAGGGCACGATCAAGCGCATCCTGCCCGACAGCCACACCGACTTCGTGTTCGCGGTCGCGGCCGAGGAGTTCGGGCTGATCCTGTGCGTCGCCATCGCCGCGCTGTTCGCCTTCGTGGTTCTGCGCGGGCTGGCGATCGCCATGCGCGAGCATGACGATTTCAGCCGCTATGCGATCGGCGGGCTGGTGACGATGTTCGGCTTCCAGTCGATCATCAACATGGGCGTCAACGTGCAGATCCTGCCGGCCAAGGGCATGACCCTGCCGTTCATCTCCTATGGCGGCTCCTCGCTGGTGGCGATGGCGATCGCCATGGGCATGGTGCTGGCGCTGACGCGCAAGCGGCCGGAAAAGCGCAAGCATATCGGCCTCATCCGGCCGATGCCGGCCGAATAGGCGGGCGCGGATGGAGCGCGGCACCATCCTGCTGGCGGCCGGCGGCACCGGCGGCCATCTGTTCCCGGCCGAGGCGCTGGCGCACGAGCTCGCGCGGCGCGGCTGGGCCGTCGACCTCGTCACCGACAGCCGGGCCGAGCGCTTCGCCGGAAAGTTCCCGGCGCGTGCGATCCACACCGTCGCCTCGGCGACCATCGGCGGCCGCAACCCGCTGGCATTCGTCAGGGCCGGCTGGACGATCTGGCGCGGCGTGCGCGAATCGACGGTGCTGATCAACCGGCTCAGGCCGAAGGCGGTGGTCGGCTTCGGCGGCTACCCGACGCTGCCGCCGGTCTATGCGGCCGCGCGCCGCGGCGTGCCGACGCTGATCCACGAGCAGAACGCCGTGATGGGGCGCGCGAACAAGGCGCTTGCCGGGCGCGTCGACGCCATCGCCGGCGGCTTCCTGCCGGCCGAGGGCCCGTTCGCCGACAAGATCGTGACGACCGGCAACCCGGTGCGCCCGGCCGTGCTCGAAGCAGCCGCCACGCCCTATGTGCCGCCGCTGGCCGGGGGCGAGTTCCGTCTTCTGGCATTCGGCGGCAGCCAGGGCGCCCAGTATTTTTCCGACGCGCTGCCGGCCGCGGTCGCGTTGCTTGCGCCGGACCTGCGCAAGCGCCTCAGGCTGACGCAGCAGGCGCGGCCGGAAGATGCCGCGCGGGCCGAGGCCGCCTATCGCGCCTGCGGCGTGGCGGCCGAGGTGTCGCCCTTCTTCCACGATATGGCGCGGCGCATGGCGGACGCTCATCTGGTCATTTCGCGCTCCGGCGCCTCGACCGTCTCGGAGGTCGCCGTCATCGGCCGGCCGGCGATCTTCGTGCCCTATCCGCATGCGCTCGACCACGACCAGGCGGCCAACGCCGCCGCGCTCGCCGCCACCGGCGGGGCCGAGGTGCGGCCGCAGGCTTCGCTGACGCCCGTGCTGCTCGCCGGGCTGATCGCGGCGGCGATGGACGATCCGCAGGGCCTTGCGGCCCGGGCGGCGGCGGCCCGCTCGGCCGGCCGGCCCGACGCCGCGCGGTTGCTTGCCGACCTCGTAGAGGCTATTGCCTCGGGGACGCCCATCGCAGAGGCAAAAAGGGGAGTGCGGCCATGAGGCTGCCGCAGACCATCGGCGTCATCCATTTCATCGGCATCGGCGGCATCGGCATGAGCGGCATCGCGGAGGTGCTGCACAATCTCGGCTATCGCGTGCAGGGCTCCGACCAGGCCGAGAACGCCAATGTCGTGCGGCTGCGCGAAAAGGGCATCGCCTGCTTCGTCGGCCACAGGGCCGAGAACCTCGGCGACGCCGAAGTCGTGGTCGTGTCCACGGCCATCCGGAAATCCAACCCCGAGCTCGCCGCCGCCCGCGCCCGGCTGCTGCCGATCGTGCGGCGCGCCGAGATGCTCGCCGAGCTGATGCGCTTCCGCCAGGCGGTCGCCATCGGCGGCACGCACGGCAAGACGACGACGACCTCGATGGTGGCGACGCTGCTCGACGCCGGCGGGCTCGACCCGACCGTCATCAATGGCGGCATCATCAACGCCTACGGCACCAATGCGCGCATGGGCGGCGGCGAATGGATGGTGGTCGAGGCCGACGAGAGCGACGGCACCTTCCTGAAGCTGCCGGCCGACATCGCGGTGGTCACCAATATCGACCCGGAGCATCTCGACCATTACGGCTCCTTCGATCATGTGCGCGACGCATTCCGGCAGTTCGTCGAGAACGTCCCGTTCTACGGCTTCGCGGTGATGTGCATCGACCATCCGGAGGTGCAGGCGCTGGTCTCGCGCATCGACGACCGGCGCGTCATCACCTATGGCGAGAACCCGCAGGCGGACGTGCGCTTCGAGAACATCGCCATGCAGAACGGCTCGGCGCGCTTCGACGTCGTGATCCGCAGCCGCAAGGCCAACGGGGCGAAGCGCATCGAGGGGCTGTCGCTGCCGATGCCGGGCCGCCACAACGTCTCCAATGCCACCGCCGCCATCGCGGTCGCCCACGAGCTCGGCATCCCGGCGGAGGCGATCCGCAAGGGGCTGCTCGGCTTCGGCGGAGTCAAGCGCCGCTTCACCCCCACCGGAGAGTGGAACGGCGTCAGGATCTTCGACGATTACGGTCACCACCCGGTCGAGATCAGGGCGGTGCTGAGGGCGGCGCGCGAATCCTGTGCCGGCAAGGTCATCGCGGTCGCCCAGCCGCATCGCTACACGCGCCTGCGCGACCTGTTCGACGATTTCGCATCCTGCTTCAACGATGCGGACACGGTGATGGTTGCGCCGGTCTATGCGGCAGGCGAGGAGCCGATCGAGGGCGCGAGCGCCGAGGCCCTGGTGGAGCGCATCCGCGCCGGCGGCCATCGCGACGCGCGAGCGATTTCGGGGCCGGCCGATGTCGCGCAGGCGGTCCGCGCCATTGCCCGGCCGGGCGATTTCGTCGTGTTCCTCGGCGCCGGCAACATCACCCAGTGGGCCTATGCGCTGCCGGGCGAGCTTTCGGCGCGCGGGGAGGCTGCATGATCGGAGCGGGGCGCCTTCCAACCCCAACCCCCTACCCCTCCCCACAAGGGGGAGGGGGATCGGCAGGCGTCGGCGCGCTCACGACTTTCCGGGCGGTGGCGGGCGCGACGTCGGCGCCTCCCTCTCCCTTGTGGGGCGTGATACAGGGTGGGGGCCTGCGGCGCGAGGCCATTCCGTGATCGACGGCGAGGCCCTGCTTGCACGGCTTGCCGCGCCGCTTTCCGGCCTGCGCGGACGCCTGACGGCGAATGCCGGGATGGACAAGATCACCTGGTTCCGCGCCGGCGGGCCGGCGGAAGCGCTGTTCCAGCCGGCCGACGAGGACGATCTCGCCGCCTTCATGCGGGCGGTGCCGCAGGACGTTCCGGTCACCGTCGTCGGCATCGGCTCCAATCTCCTGGTGCGCGACGGCGGCATTCCCGGCTTCGTCGTGCGGCTGTCGGCAAAGGGTTTCGGCGAGGCCGAGGCGATCTCGGCGACGCGCATCCGCGCCGGCGCCGCGACGCCCGACAAGCGCGTTGCCGCGCTGGCGCTGGAAGCCGGCATCGGCGGCCTGCATTTCTATCACGGCATTCCCGGCGCGATCGGCGGCGCGCTCAGGATGAATGCCGGCGCCAACGGCGTCGAGACCGGGGACCGGGTGGTCGAGGTGCGCGCGGTCGACCGCAAGGGCGAACGCCACGTGCTGACCAATGCGGATATGGGCTATGCCTACCGGAGCTCCGCCGCCCCGGCCGATCTCGTCTTCACCGCGGCCGTCTTCGAGGGGTACCCGCAGGAGCGCGACGCGATCCAGGCCGCGATGGACCAGGTCCAGCACCATCGCGAGACGGTGCAGCCGATCCGCGAGAAGACCGGCGGCTCGACCTTCAAGAACCCGGAAGGCACCTCGGCCTGGAAGGAGATCGACAAGGCGGGCTGTCGCGGGCTGATGATCGGCGGCGCGCAGATGTCGCCGCTACATTGCAACTTCATGATCAATACCGGTGCGGCGACCGGCTACGACCTGGAATATCTCGGCGAGACGGTGCGGGCGCGGGTGCTGGAGAAATCCGGCATAAGGCTGCAATGGGAGATCAGGCGCCTCGGCCTGTTCAGGCTGGGCCACGAGGTGCAGCCCTTCCTCGGGCGGCTTTTGTAGCGGGCGCGGTTCGCGCCGGCCGCGAGGCTGCTGCCGATCAAAATTGAATCCCCGCGAATCCAAGGGCTTGCCATGGAATCAACTCTCTGATTCTTTGGACTTGCGGCGTTTTCAAGTTTGATTCGTACACGCGTAACCATCGGGTGGCCCGGCAGGCGACTGCCGGAGGGTGTCGGCGCGCATCCATCGTCCGGGCGGCCCGGCCGGAGAGGGAATGGGTATGGCGAACAAGCACGTGGCGGTGCTGATGGGCGGATTCTCCTCGGAGCGTCCGGTCAGCCTGTCGTCCGGCAAGCCTTGCGCGGACGCCCTCGATGCGGCCGGCTATCGCGTCACGCGCGTCGATGTCGGGCGCGACGTCGCGAAGGTGCTTGCGGATCTGCGGCCGGACGTCGCCTTCAATGCCCTGCACGGCCCGTTCGGCGAGGACGGGACGATCCAGGGCATCCTCGAATATCTCGAGATCCCCTACACCCATTCCGGCGTGCTCGCCTCGGCGCTGGCGATGGACAAGCGGCAGGCCAAGCGGATCGCCGCGGCGGAAGGGATTCCGGTCGCCGAATCCGCGGTGATGAGCCGGTTCGACATCGGCGGGGG
>Ga0207868_1001154_pt1 | contig 20421 bp, 23 predicted proteins | sample Passage237B_FD_187370 | JGI IMG/M metagenome (GOLD analysis project Ga0207868, IMG submission 187370) | Cellulose adapted compost microbial communities from Newby Island Compost Facility, Milpitas, CA, USA - Passage2 37B (SPAdes) (version 3) ... | reverse complement strand
TCGGCCTCCAGCGTCTCCACCCCGGTCGCCATGTAATCGGCGACGCTGCCGCCCCACTCCTGATAGTAGTTCGAGTTGAGCGCGGCCTTCAGGCAATCCTTCTTGGAGAGGACGCCGACGAGCTGCCCCTTCGCATCGACGACGGGCGCGCCGGAGACGCGCTGGTCGAGCAGGATCTTCATCGCGTGGTTGATCTCCATGTCCGGCGCGAGCGTGACCAGCTCGGTGGCCATGTAGTCGGCGATCTTCGGCCTTCCGGTCATTGCCCACACCCTTCCTTGCGGCCGCAAACCTCGCAGGCGGTCCCGTCCAGCGCGGCGAGCCCGCCGCAGGAGCCCTTGACCGGCGGGCGACCGAAGAACAGGCCGGCGGCCAGCCCCGCCGCCGACAGCAGCATCAGGCCGAAGGTGAGCAACAGCGTCTGCATGGCGCCTCCTGGAGCGCTTCCAGAACAAGTGGACACCACTTATCCGGTTCGGAAACGCGACAAAACAATCCCTTGGAGCGTCTGTTCGATTCCATCGAAGCAGACGCTCTAGGCGAGGATCCGGGCCGCGAAGCCGGCCGTAGCCACCTCCTGCCCGTCCTCCATCACGAACAGCGTCTCGATGCCGACCTGCCGCGCGAATTCCGGGCCGCGCTCCGGCCCCATCGCATAGAGCGCGGTCGCCAGGGCATCGGCGGTCATGGCGGTGGCCGCCGCGACCGTGACCGAGGCGAGCGCCGTGTCCGCCGGTTTGCCGGTTGCGGGGTCGATGATATGGGCGTAGCGCCGGCCGCGCCACCGATAGGCGTTGACTGCGCGGCCCGAGGTGGCGAGCGCGACGCCGTCGAGCGCCACCACGCGCTGGAAGCCGCCTTCCTGAGCCGGCCGCTCCACGCCGACCTGCCAGCTTCGCCCCGACGGATGCCGGCCGGCGGCGAAGATCTCGCCGCCGAGCTCCAGCAGGAAATCCGTGAGCCCGAGCGCCGCGCAGGCGGTGGCCATGCGGTCGAGCGCATGGCCCTTGGCGATGCCGTTGAGGTCGAGGGTGAGCCCGGGGCGCGCCTTGCGCGCTGCGCCGTCGCCCAGCCCGATCTCGTCGGGCCGGCCGATGACGCCGTCTCTGATCGGGCCGAAGCCGTAGCGGCCGACCAGCGGCCCGAGCGTCGGGTTGAAGGCGTTGGCCGTCAACGCCGCCACGCGCAGGCCCTCGGCAACCACGGTGCAGGCGGCGGCGGACAGCGGCAGCCAATCCGTCGTCGCGGCGCGGTTGAAGCGGGTGATCTCGCTGCCGGCGCGGAAGGGTGACATGGCCCCGTCCACCGAGGCGATGATCCCGGCAAACGCATCGCGGATTGCCGCCTCGTCGAGCGGGGCCGGCGCCACCAGGGTCCACGAGGCGCCGAAGGCCGGGCCGGTGAGCACGACCTCCTGTTGCGCCGCATATGCCGGCAGGGCGGAGGCGAGCAATGCGCCCCCGGCGGAAACGATCAGGTCGCGTCGCGAAAGTCTCATGGCTCAGGCTCCGAAATCGTCGAAGAAGATGCTTTGCGGGTCGACGCCGACCTCGTCCAGCATGGCGAGCACCGCCTTGATCATCAGCGGCGGCCCGCACAGATAGTATTCGCAATCCTCCGGTGCGGGATGGCTCGCCAGATGGCGCTTCAGCACCACGTCGTGGATGAAGCCGGTGGCGCCCTTCCAGTCGTCGCCGGGCGCCGGCTCCGAGAGCGCCGGCGTCCAGGAAAAATTCGGATGGGCGGCGGCGAGCGCATCGAACTCCTCCACGTAGAACAGGTCGGCCCGGCTGCGGGCGCCATACCAGAAGCTCATCGTCCGTTTCGTCCCCAGCCGTTCGAGCTGGTCGAAGATAATGGCCCTGAGCGGCGCCATACCGACGCCGCCGCCGATGAACACCATCTCGCGGCCCGTGTCCTGCGCGGCGAACTCGCCGTAGGGGCCGGCCACGGCCACACGGTCGCCCGTTTTCAGGCCGAACAGAAAGGACGACACGATGCCGGGCGGGGCGCCCTGAACGGTGGGCGGCGGCAGGGCCAGTCGGATCAGCAGCACGACGCGGCCGCGGTCCCCCGGCCGGTTGGCGACGGAATAGGCGCGCGAGGTGGGCGCCGCGTTGCGCGAAACCATCTGCCGCAGCCCGAAACGGTCCCAGAAGGCGCGGTGCCCGGGCGCGATGTCGAGGTCGGCGAAGGCGAGCTCGTAGGCCGGCGCGGTGACCTGCACGAAGGCGCCGGCACGAAAATCCAGCGTCTCGCCCTCGGGCAATTCCAGCACGATCTCGCGGATCAGCGGCGACAGCATGCGGGTGGAGGCGACCCGGCAGGTCCAGCTCTGTGCGCCGAGAATCTCCTCGGCCACGCCCACGTCGAGATCGTCGCGCACGGTGATCTGGCAGGCGAGCCGCACGCCGTCGCGCATCTCGCGTCGGGTGAGCTTCGCCGCCTCGGTGGGGAGCGGCGCCCCCGCACCCTCCGTCACCGTCACCCGGCACTGGCCGCAGGTGCCCTTGCCGCCGCAGGCGGCCGGTACCGGCACGCCGCCGTCCGAGAGGATCTCGAGCAGCTTGGTTCCGGCCTTGCCCGCTATCCCGGTGCGGCCGTTGACCCGCACCCGCACGGCGTGGTTGGGCAGGAGCAGGGCGCGCGCCGCCACCACCACCGACGACAGGATGAGCACGATGGCGACGAAGAGCACGGCGCCGAGCACGATCTCGTTCATGGCAGCTGCACCCCGACGAAGGCGGAGAAGCCCATCGACATAAGACCGGTGACGATGAAAGCGGCGCCCAGCCCCTGCAGGCCGGCGGGGATGTCGGAATAGCGCAGCCGCTCGCGGATCGCCGCGAAGGTGACGATGGCCAGCGCCCAGCCGATGCCGCTGCCCACGCCGTAGACCACGCTCTCGGCGAAGTCGTAGCGCCGCTCGACCATGAACAGGCTGCCGCCGAGAATGGCGCAGTGCACAGCCAGCAGCGGCAGGAAGATGCCGAGCGCGCCGTGCAGGGCCGGCGCGTAGCGGTCGAGCGTCATCTCGAGGATCTGCACCACCGCCGCGATGACGCCGATGAAGACCATGAAGCGCAGGAAGGTAAGGTCCACCTCCGGCAGGCCGGCCCAGGCCCAGGCACCCTCGGTGAGCAGGAAGGTCTGCACGAGGTAGTTGGCCGGCACGGTGACCGTCTGCACCACGATCAGCGCCGCGCCGACGCCCACGGCCGTCTCCAGCCGCCGCGACACGGCGAGGAAGGTGCACATGCCCAGGAAGAAGACCAGGGCGAGGTTTTCCTCGAGGATGGAACGCTGGAACAGGTCGATCATGCCGGTCCTCCCGTCCTGCCCGTGCGCAGGCGGAACTCCGGCTCCTCGATCTGTTCCGGCTTCCAGGTGCGGAGCACCCAGATCAGCATGGCGATGATGAAGAAGGCGCTGGGCGCAAGAAGCATGAGCCCCAGCGGCTGGAACCAGCCGCCGGCCTCGACGGTCGGCAGGACCGGAAAGCCGAGCAGCCGGCCGGTGCCGAGAAGCTCGCGGACGGTGCCGACGACGATCAGGATCAGGCTGTAGCCCAGCCCGTTGCCGAGGCCGTCGAGGAAGGCCGGCAAGGGCGGGTTGCGCATGGCGAAACCCTCGGCGCGGCCGAGCACCACGCAATTGGTGATGATCAGCCCGACGAAGATCGAGAGCCGCTGGCTCATGCCGTAGGCGTAGGCGCGCAGGAACTGGTCGATGACGATGACCAGCGAGGCGATGATGGTGATCTGCACAACCAGCCGGATCGAGGACGGGATGTGGTTGCGCAGCAGGCTGACGAGCAGGCACGCCGTTGCCGCCGTGAAGGTCAGCGCGGCCGCCATGGTGAGCGAGGTCGCGAGCGAGGTGGTGACCGCGAGCGCGGAGCAGATGCCGAGGATCTGCAAGGTAATCGGGTTGCCGTCGATGATCGGGGCGGTGAGGTGGCGGAGGCTGGCGCGGGTCATCGATCAGACCTTCCCGGCCCGCAGATTGGCGAGGAACGGCCCGAAGCCATGGTCGCCGAGCCAGAAGCGGACGAGGTTGGAGACGCCCATGCTGGAGCGCGTGGCGCCGGTTATGCCGTCGACCTCGTATTCGTTGCCAGCCGCCCCGCGCACCACGCCGATCCTGACCTTGCCGGTGTCGTCGGCGATGCGCTTGCCCACCCATCGGGCCTGCCAGGCGGGATCGGTGATGCGGGTGCCGAGCCCCGGCGTCTCGGCCTGGTCGTAGATGGAGATCGCCGCGATGGTATCGAGGTCGCCTTCCAGCGCCACATAGGCGCGGATGGTGGACTGATAGCCGGCGGCGTAGCCCGGCAGCACGACCAGCAGCAGGTCGCCGTCCTGGCGTATGAGGTAGACGGGCGCGAGGTTCGGCCGCCTGCCGATGCCGGCGATGTCGTCATCCTGCGCCAGCGCCACGGAGCGTTCGGGGTCGGCCGCCGCGGCGCCGGCGTCGAAGGCGGCGGGATCGACGTCGGCGAAGGTGCCGGTCGTCAGGTCGACGATGCGGCTTTCCAGCGAATCGGCGTCCGCCTCGCCGAGGATTTCGGCGAGGCCCGGCACGGAGGCCAGCATCTCGGCCATGCGCTCCTGCTGCGCCTGCTCCACATTGGCGTCCTGAAGCGGCTTCAGGCTGACGGCGGTAACGGCCACGGCCACAGCCGACACCGAGGCCACCATGAAGGCGACGGCGAAGGTTTTCGTCCGGCTGTCGTTGGGCAGCGCCAGGAAGCGCCGCCACCAGCTCAGCGGGTTGAGGTCGGCCATGCGCGGCGCCTCCTGCGGTTCACGTTGACGAGGACGACGATGCGGTCGATGAGCGGCGCGAACATGCTGACGAGCAGCGCTGCGAACACGACCGCCGCCGTGGAGCCGATGCCTTGTCCCGCCTCGCCGAGGACGACGGTCAGGGCGCCGGCGAGAAACCCGTAGGCCCAGCGGCCGGGATTGGTGGCCGCCGCGCTCGTCGGCTCGCAGACGAGGTGGACGAGGCCGAGCGCGAGGCTGGCTGTCAGCAACTCGGGCGAGGGCAGGCCGAGGCCCTTCAGCGCCATCCAGCCGAGGAAGCCGATCGCGGCGGCAAGCAGGATGCGCCACGAGATCAGGCCGGCGGCAAGCAGCAGCAGCGCGCCGGGCGCGACGGCGAGCGCGACCAGGGGCGATGCCATCTGGCCGGCCGAGGTGGCCGGGAAGGAGAAGAACAGGAAGGCCAGCGCCGCCACGGCCGGGCTCAGGAACGCGTAGCCGCGGCCGCCGAACACCTGCTCGCCGAGCACGAGGCCGAAGCTCAGGGACAGCAGCGCCTGCCAGAGCGGCAGGTCCGGCGGCGCGAGCAGCGAGAAGACGAGCGCCGTGGGCGCGGCGTGCCAGTTCATGTCCTTGCCGCGCAGGCGGGTGAAAAGCAGCGTCCAGCCGATGGCGACGACGAGCGAGCCCGCCAGCAGCGGCAGGAAGGCGGTGCCGCTTTCGTAAAGCCGGGCGGCGAGCGGGAACGCCAGCGCCAGGGCGAAGATGCTGGTCACCCGGTCGCCGGTCCAGCGCCGCGGCAGTCTCGCGTCCCTGCTGCCGGCCGCCAGCGCGGCCTGCGGGAATTCGACCTTCGCGTCCATCAGCGCCCCGCCTCGATCCGGTCGAGCGCGTCGCGCAGCAGCGCGCCGTAGTCGGTTCCCGTGGTGCAGACATGCGACAATAGCGCCAGATCCTCCTCCACGAGCTCCAGACAGCCGAGCTCGCGCGCGGTCTCGACGTCGCCGACGGAGAGCGCCCGCATCAGCGGCACGGGCAGGATGTCGAGCGGCATGACGCGCTCGAACGCCTCGCGCGGGATGATCGCCGCGTCCGGCGTGCCGGCGAAGAGGGCGCCCAGCCGGGATGCGAGGCCGCGCGCCTTCGGCGCCTCGTCGCGCGGGATCACGGTCACCTGGTCGTGGTAGCGGCCGAGGAAGCCGGCCTCGCGGCCGGACAGCGCGGGGCCGGAGATGACGCGCATCGGCCCGTCAACGAGCCGGCCGTCGAGCGCCTCGTCGAGCGAAGCGCCGACATGCAGCCGCACCAGCGCCGGGTCGTTCACGCCGGCGCCCGCCAGCGCCACGATGCGGTCCGCCGGCACGCGCCCGGTGGCGAGAAGGCGGCCGATGGCGATCACGTCCTGATAGCCGATGTGCCAGACCGTGCCGCCGGCCGCCACCGGCGCCAGATGGTGGATATGGGTTCCGGGCAGCCCGGCCGGGTGCGGGCCCGTAACCGTCACCTCGGCGATGCGGTCGCGGGTGCCATCGCACAGCGCAGGCCCCGGCGCACGGCAGACGAAGACGGGTCCATCCGCCAGCAATGGCAGGATGTCGAGCCCGCGCCGGAAATCCCCGGCATTGAGCCCGATCGCGACGCGCGGGTCGGCGGCGAGCGGGTTGGTGTCGATCGCGGTGACGAAGATCGCGCCGGGAGACGCGTCGGGATCAGGGATGCGGCCGAAGGGGCGCGCCCGGAAGGAAGGCCACAGCCCGCTCGCCAGAAGCAGGCGGCGGATGCCCTCTCCGGAAGACGCTGCCGGCACGTCGAAGCTCTCGGCCTCGTCGCCCTCCAGCCGGATCACCAGCGAATCGAGCGACCGCCTGCGGCCGCGGTCGATCGCAGCGACGATGCCCGCGCCCGGCGCGGCGAAGGCGATCTGCGGGCGTTTGCGGTCGACGAACACGGTCTGGCCGGCGCGCACGCGGTCGCCCGGCGCAACGCGCAGATCGGGCCTGATGTCGGGAAAGTCGTGGCCGGATATCGCCACGGTGCGCACGCGGCCGGCCTCGCGCAGCGCCTGCTGCGGCCTGCCCGGCATGGCGATGTCCAGCCCGCGCCTGATCCTGATTTCCCGTGCCGCTGTCAATGGCCTGTCCCGTTCAGTGTCGCCTCCATCGATGGAGCAAGACCGTTGGAAACTAGCACCTGAAGCCGTGGCACCGATTGCGCGAGATCAAAGCGATCCACCGTATGGGGACCGTAACGTGGGGGAAGCGCATCTTGCCAATCCGCAGCCCGTGCCCGCATGTTGCGGGCAGCCACTCTTGGAGACGAGAGAAGCCGATGAAGTTCCGCATCCTCCTGCCAGCTCTCGGCGCCTCGGCGCTGGTTGCGTTCGCGGCGTTCATGCAGACGCCCGGCCGGCCCGGCGCCGCCGCCGATCCCGCCGTCCAGGCGCTCGAGGTCCATCTCTCGGATATCCTGGCGTCGCGGGCGATGGCGCAGGCGCACAACCTGCTCATCGATCGCCACACACAGGCCGGCCTCGCCTGCACAGCCTGCCACGGCGAGGCGGCCTTTACGGAGCCGGTGAACGAGGCGACCTGCACGACCTGCCACGGCACCTATGCCGATCTTGCGGCCGTCACCCCGTGGGAGCCCAACCCGCACCGCTCGCACATGGGCGAGCTGACCTGTTCGACGTGCCACAACGTCCATAAGCCGTCGGTCAGCTTCTGCGACGAGTGCCATTCCTTCGGGATGCAGGTGCCCTAGGTATTCGATCCCGGGTTTTGATGGAATCGAGACAGGCGCTCCAGGCGCCTGGCTTATCGCGTCTCCGGACCTGCAACAGCCCCTCCGCCGCCTTGGCGGGGGAGGGGCGCCGACGGCTCGGGCGGGCTCACAGCTCGGCCAGCCGCTTCAGATGCTCCGGCCGGATCGCCGCGAGGTCGGGCGTGCCGGCGAGCTGCATCACCATCTGCAGCTCGGTCCGCAGCCGCTGGTAGACGGCCTGCACGCCCTGCGAGCCGCCGAGCGCCATGCCGTACAGGATCGGCCGGCCGAGTGCGACGGCGCTGGCGCCGAGCGCCAGCGCCATGAACACGTCCTGCCCGCGGCGGAAACCGCTGTCGACGATGATCGGCGCCGCGCCCGCCACGGCGTCGGCGATGCGCGGCAGCGCGGCGATGGCGGGCGCCAGCCGGTCCATGCCGCGGCCGCCATGATTCGACACCCAGACGCCGGCGACGCCGCGCCGCACGCATTCGGCGGCCAGCCCCGGCGTCAGCACGCCCTTGACGATCACCGGCAGGCCGGTCTCGGCGGCGCACAGCTCGACGTCGGCCCAGCTCAGGTCGGCCTTCTGGATGCCCGAGGTGCGCGGGTCGATGCCCGGCGTCAGCGGAACGTTGCCGCGGCCGAGGTCGGGGGCGGAGATGCCGAGCTTGATCGGCCGCTCGCGGTTGGAAAAGGTGGTGCTGTCGACGGTGATGACGATCGCCGTGTAGCCGGCCGCCCTGGCGCGCTGGAGCTGCTCGCGGGCAAAGGCGATGTCCTGCGGGAAGTAGATCTGAAACCATTTCGGCCCGGTCGCCGCGGCCGCCACCTCCTCCATCGAGGTGTTGGACACCGTGGTGGTGGTATAGAGCGTGCCGAAGGCGCCGGTGCCCTCCACGCCCGGCAGCTCCTTGCGTGCGTGGGCGCGGCCCTGGCCGCCCATCGGCGCGGTGATGACGGGAAGCGACAGGCTCTGGCCGAGCAGCGTCGCCGACAGGTCGGGCTGGCGCGGCGTGCCGGCGAGATAGTCGGGCTCGATGATCCATCTGTCGAAGGCCGCCTCGTTGGCGCGCATGGTCCATTCGTCGCCGGCACCGCTGGCGATGTAGGCATAGCTCTCGGCCGGCAGGATCTTCGCGGCTTCCGCCTCGATGTCGCGCAGGTTGACAACGTTCACGCGCTCCTCGCGGTCCAGAGCCTCATACGCGGACAGGTCGGACGCTGCCTGAGCGGGGGCCGTCTGCGCCTGCGCATGAGCGGCAAGCGCCAGGGCGGCCGCGGCGCCGCCGCCGGCCAGGAACAGGTCGCGTCGATGCAGGGGCATGTCCATCTCCTTCGCTTGTATCGATACGATAGGCAGAGATGATGCGGGGACGGCCCGTCTGCGTCATTGATTCACGTCAACCCTGCCTGCGCTTCTCCCGTTTCGCGCGCTCCGCCGTCGAGGTTCGGATCGCCCGCATCAGTGGGAGAGCAGGACGGGCAGCAGCAGGTTGTCCAGAACGCCCCGCGTGGCGCCGCCCAGCACGAAATCGCGCACCCGCGAGTGCCCGTAGCCGCCCATGACGAGCAGCTTGCAGCCGCGTTCGATCGCGCTTTGCTGAAGCGTTTCGGCGATCGGGCAGTCTTCCGCCCGGATCGATGCCGTCTCGGCCTGCAGGCCGCGGTTGCGCAAGCCGCCGGCGAGGCGCTCCCCGGCGTTCTTCTCCTCGATCGGCTTCTCGTCGACGACGGTGAGAATGGTGATGCGGGCCGCGCGTTCCAGGAAGGGCATCGCATCGGCGACGGCGCGCGCGGCGACCCGGCTCCCGTCCCATGCGATCGCCACGTGATCGACCGCGGCGACGATCGACAGTTCCGGCAACAGGATTGCCGGCCGCCCCGATCCGAACACCGCCGCTTCGGCCGTGGTGCGGCACGTCGCATTGCCGGCCTCCCATCCGATCAGGGCGAGGTCAAAGTAGCGCGCATGGGCCGCGACGGCATCGCCCAGAAGGGCCGGTTGCAGCGCCATCGCATTCGTGGTTGCCGCCACGCCGGCTGCCGATGCCTGCACGCGGATCGCGTCGAGTAGCTGTTCGCCGCGCTGGCGGCTGAGCGCCTCCGCCTCGCGGATCATCTCCGGTACGTTGAGCAGGAAGCGGGACAGCGCGTTGGAAACCGGCGGGATGGTGGCGTTGAGCGCCAGCGCGTGAAGGTCGGCGCCGAGTTGCGCCGCGACTGCGACGGAATTGGCGGCGACCGCGTCCGAGTTCGGTTCGGGATAGGTGACCAGCGGAACGAGGACCTGGAGCTTCATGGCGCTTCTCTCCTTTGCGATGCGGGGCACGGCGTGTTGATCGCCGGGCCGGCGGCGCCGGATTTTTCATCAATGCGGGAGATCGCCATCCGGCGCCTTGATCTTCCTCAAACCGGCGCGACTGCCGAAGGGGCGACGGAATCGTCCGGCGGTCGATGGCCGGCGCCGGCGCCGCGTCGATCGTCATGTGGTTGAAGTTCGCGGGTTTCGGGATACGCGGCGGGTCAGACGCCTATATCTTTGCGCCGCGATAAACATTCACGCGGACAGCGCGCGCAGCGCCCGCGGCTTGACGATCTCGACGGTCCGCAGGCTGACGAGCCGGATGACGCCCTCGGCGCGCAGCCTGGACAGGACCCGCGAGACGGTCTCGATGGTCAGCCCGAGATAGTCCCCGATGTCCGACCGCGACATCGCGATGTCGAACTGCTCCAGCCCGCCCTGGCGGTCGGCCATGTCGAGCAGGAAGGCGGCGATGCGCTCGACCGCGTTCTGCCGGCCCACGACCAGCAGGTGCTCCTGGGCCCGCACGAGGCAGCGCAGGGCCATGTCGAGATGTTCGCGCGGCGCCTCGTCGCCGCTGGCCCGGGCGAAGGAGCGCAGGCCGGTGGCGCAGACGGCCTCGGCGAAGAAGTGATGCGAGCCGTCGGCCTCGAAGCCGAAGACCTCGCCGGGCAGGTAGAAGGCCGAGATCTGGCGGCGGCCGTCCGCCAAGAGCCGATAGATGCGAACGGCGCCGAACTCGACGCGGTAGAGGCGGTCCGCCGGCTCGCCCTGGGCGTAGATCTCCTTGCCTGCGGCATGGAAAACGGGCGGCTGCACGTCGGCGAGCCGGCCCGGCGCGACTTCGCTGCGGATCGTGGAAAGCGGGGCGGTGGCGGGCATGGCGGTTCCCTCTCGGATGTCGGGAACATTCATCGCGCAGTTCGCCATTCCGTTGAATCCGGTTACATCCCTACGTGGAACTACGTAGGGCGGCCGGATCGCGTCCCGATCGCGCGCCCGACCGCCTCGACGAGGCTCTGGCCGAGAAGGGGCTTCTCGACCAGTCGGACGGGGAAGGCATCCGGCGGGACGACGCGTCGGCTCACGAGCATGACCAGCGTATCGGAGATCCGCCCGAGACGGTCCCAGATGTCCCCGCCTTCGGCCAGCACCGCTTCATCGACGATGGCGCACGCCCTTACGGGCTTCGGCGCCACGCCGGCTGCGGGTACGCGGTCATACGCCGTCACCTCGTAGCCCTCGGTCTCCAGCAGGAACGTGATCGATCGCCGAAGCTGGGCGTCCGGCGCGATGACGAGGACATCGTTGTCGCTTTTCAAGGTCGGGCCTGTTGCCGTCACGAAACGGCGACGGGCCGATTTCACTAGCCCCGGGGTCGGCGGCGCGCCTTGCGGCAGATCAATTTCGGGGCGGCTAGCGGCCGAGGGCGCCGACGGCGATGGCCATCCTGACCAGCTCGGCCAGGTTCCTGGCTTCCATCTTGGCCATGATGCTGGCGCGGTGGACCTCGACGGTGCGCGGGGAGATGTCGAGGTCGTAGCCGATCGTCTTGTTGGGGTGGCCGGCGACGATCCCCGACAGGATCTCCCTTTCCCGATCGGTGAGCGTGGCGAGCCTGCGGGTGATCGCCTGCGCGTCGTAGGAGCCGGCCTCGTCGATCGTCTCGGCCGCCCGCCTTATGCTGTCGATGATGACCTGGTCCTCGAACGGCTTCTCGATGAAGTCGAGCGCGCCGGCCTTCATCGCGGCGACGGCCATCGGCACGTCGCCGTGGCCGGTGATGACGATGGTCGGGATCCGGATGGCCCTTTCGCGCAGGGTGCGCAGCAACTCGACGCCGTCCATCTCGGGCATGCGCAGATCGGTGACGAGGCAGCCGCGGCGGATGTCCGGCGCCAGTGCGAGGAAGGCCCTGGCCGAATCGTGCAGGCGCACCGCGAAGCCCTCGACCGTAAGCAGGAAGGCCAGGGATTTCCGCACCGACTCCTCATCGTCCACGATGTGGACGACGTAGTCACCCGCCGTCATCTTCCGCCGCCTCCTTGTAGGCCGGGAGCGTAAAGCGGAACACCGCTCCTCCATCCTCGTTGCGGCCGGCCGAGATTTCGCCGCCGTGAGATTCGATGATGCGCCTGGATATCGAAAGGCCGATACCCATGCCACCGGACTTCGTCGTCACGAACGGCTTGAACAGCTGCGCGGCGATCTCCTCGTCCACCCCCGGGCCGGTATCGGATATCTCGACCGCGACGAACTTGCCGTCGGGATAGGTACGCACGGTCAGTTCGCGCCGCTCGCTGGCGCGCATCGCCTCGATGGCGTTGCGCATCAGGTTGGTCAGGACCTGCTGGATCTGCACGCGGTCTGTTATCACCATGTCGGCGCCGGGCGCAAACTGGAATGCCGCCTTTACGCCCTGCTCGCGCGAGCCGATCAGCGCCAGCGCGCCGGCCTCCTCGACGAGCTTGCGGATGTCTTCCGGGGTCTTCTGGGTCTCCCCGCGTACGACGAACTCGCGCAGGTGGCGAATGATCTGCCCCGCCCGCAGCGATTGGGCGGCGATCTCGCTCAATGCCTCGCGCAGCCGCCCGGCGAGGGTTTCGGGCGCCCCGCGCAACATGCGAACACAGCCCTGGGAGTAGTTCGCGATGGTGGACAGCGGCTGGTTGAGCTCGTGGGCGAGCGCGGAAGCCATCTCGCCGAGCTCGCTCAGCCGCGCGAGGCGGGCGAGCTCCGACTGCACCTCGTGGAGCCTGGCCTCCGATTCCTCGCGCTCGGTCAGATCGCGGATGAAGCCTGTGAAATAGAGGCTGTCGCCGGAGCGCATCTCGCCCACCGCGAGCTTCATGGGGAAGGTCGAGCCGTCCTTGCGCGATCCGACGACGACGCGATCGACGCCGATGATGCGCCGCTCGCCCGTCTTCAGATAACGGTTTATGTAGCCGTCATGCTCGCTCCGGTAGGGCTCTGGCATCAGCATGCGCACGTTCCTGCCGACGACCTCGTGCTCCCGGTAGCCGAACTGGCGCACCGCTGCAGCATTGAACGACACGATCGCGCCCTGGCGGTCGATCACGACGGTGGCGTCGGGAACGGTGTCGAGGATCGAGCTCAGATGGGCTTCCCGCAGCCGCAGTTCCCCCTCGGTTTCGGCCATGCCGGCGAAGGTCGTGCGCAACACCGCGCCGAGCCAGGCGATCATAGCCCCCACCAGCGCGAAGACCGTCAGGCCGAGCCAGGCGCCCTCCACCGGCATCGGCGTGAGACGGGTGAGGACGTAGGCGCCCACGAGCGAAGCCGCCAGGGTGACCAGCCCGAGGCCGAGGCCGCCGACGATGGAGCCGAGCAGGATCGCCGGCGCGAATACCACGAACAGGGTCGACGCGTTCCACAGCGCCTGCAACATATACTGGATGGCGAAGGTGAGCAGGAAGGCGCCGGCCACGATCGCGCAAGGCAGGACGCGGCCGTTCTTCCTTGCGAACAGGTCTGCCAACAACCTCCCGCTCCTGGAGGCGCCGGGCATTCTTGTCATCGCTCGTCTCTGCCCGAAATCATCCGAACCCTTTGCTTCGTCAGGCAAGGGATACACCGTGCCGGGCCGCGTACAAATAGCCGGGCTGCCTGTCGAACGGAAAGGCAGCCGGGGCAGGACGGACGGCGCCTGCCGGCGTCACCATGCGTCGGCGGCTTCCGCCGCGGGCGCTGCCGTTCACGCGCGCAGTGCCCGCAGCGCATTGAGGATCACCGCCAGGTCGATCCCCTCCTGAATGAAGGCGCCCTGCACCGGCGTGATCGCGCCCAGGGCGGCGGCAAGCATCCCGGCCCCGGACAGCGCCAGCCCGGCGACGATGCTCTGCAGCGCGATCGTGCGGGTCCGATGCGAGATCGCGAGCGCGCGGGCGATGGGTGCGAGCTGGTTGGGCAGCACCACCACGTCCGCGGCTTCCGAGGAAGCGGTGGCGCCGCGTGCGCCCATGGCGATCCCGACCGTGGCGGCGGCCAGCGCAGGAGCATCGTTGATCCCGTCGCCGATCATCACCGCGGGCTGGGCGGCGATCTCCTCGCGCAGCACGTCCACCTTCGACTGCGGGGTCGCATGGGCGACGACGCGGTCGAAGGGCAGCACCGACCCTATGCGGCGCGCGGCATCGTCGTCGTCGCCCGTGAGCATGACGAAACGCGACACGCCGCTGTCGCGCATGCGCTCGATCGTCTCGCGCGCGTCGGCCCGCAGCGCGTCGCCGAAGGTGAACACGGCGGCGAGACGTCCTTCTATCTCGACGAAGACGCGCAGCACGGGCTGGTCCCGGTAGCGGCGCTCGCCGGCGACCGCCCAGGTCGGCATCTCCTTGCCGGCGAGGACATAGGCCCTGGAGCCGGCCCGGACCGCAACGTCCCCGATGCGGCCGCAGAGCCCGGCGCCGCGATCCTCGCGGACGTCCCGCGGCGGCTCGAGCGGGAGCTGCGCGCGCCGTGCCCGGTCGATCATCGCGGACGCCACGACGTGGCGGGACGCCTGCTCGAGCGAGGCCGCCAGGCGCAACGCCTCGTTCTCGTCGCGGCCGGGCGCGACCTCCGTCTGCAGGAGCTCGGCCCCGCCGAGCGTCAGCGTGCCCGTCTTGTCGAAGACCGCCGTCCTGACCTTCGCCAGCGCCTCCAGGGCAGGACTGCCTTTCATCAGCACGCCTTCGCGCGCCGCGCGCGAGATCCCGCCGATGAAGGCGACCGGTGCCGCGAGGATCAGCGGGCAGGGCGTGGCCACCACCAGCACGGCCAGACCGCGCAGGGCGTCGCCCGACAGGTACCAGGCGCCGCCCGCCACGATCAGCGTCACGGGCAGCAGGAACAGCGCGAACCGGTCGGCGAGCCGGATGAAGGGCGCCCGGGCGGTGTGCGCGGCAGCGACGAGACGCAGGATCCCCGCATAGGTGCTTTCGTCGGCCGCCGCGCTGGCACGCATGGCGAACGCCTCGCCGGCATTGACCGTGCCGCTGCGCAGGAGTTGCGCCGATGTCCGGGTGACCGGCAGCGGCTCGCCCGTGAGCGCCGATTCGTCGAGCCTGGCCGAAGGATCGAGCAACGCGCCGTCGACGGGGACGAGCTCGCCCGCCCTGACCAGCAGCTCGTCCCCGACATGCACGTCGGCGATCGGAACGGTCTCCAGGAAGCCGTCACGGCGGCGGTGCGCGAAACGCGGCGACCGGTCTTCCAGCGCGCGCAGGCTGCGCTCGGCCTGGCCCCGCGCCAGATCCTCCAGCAGAACCCCGCCGGAATACATGACCGAGACCACCGAAGCCGCGAGCGGCTGGTCGAGAAGCAGCGCAGCGCTCATCGACACCAGCGCGATCACGTCGACGCCGATGCGGCCGATCAGGAAGTCGCGCAGCATCGAGACGAGCAGGGCGAGGACGACGGGAACGGTCGCGGCCGTCCAGACCGCGGCCGCGCCGATGCCGGCCGGCGCCGGCAGCCATTGCCAGTCGAGCGCCACGCCCCCCAGCAGGCCGGCGAGCGCCAGCGCCGCGAGCAGGCGCCTCAGGAGGGGTTCGGACATCTGGTCTGCGCCCCGGCCTAGGCGGTCTCGACCGCGTCCCGCAGCGCCTCGGCCACCGTACCGGCGACCTCCTCGAGCTTCGGGTTGCCGACGGTGGCCATGGCGGTCAGCGGATCGACCGCGGCGATCTCGACCTTGCCCGGCGCGATCTCGGTCACGACGACGTTGCAGGGCAGCAGCACACCGATCTTGTCCTCTGCCTGCAGGGCGCGCCACGCGAAATGCGGGTTGCACGCGCCGAGGATGACGTATGGCCGGTAATCGGCGCCGAGCTTGGCCTTCATCGTGGCGGCGACGTCGATCGTGGTCAGCACACCGAAGCCCTTGCGGGCGAGCGCGGCGGTCACCCTGTCGACGGCATCGCCGAAGGTGGCTTCGATCGTGCGGCTGGTATAGTAGCTCATGGGAACCTCTCTGGCGATGATCGGCAGTTCCATAAGCTTCTCGACGGAGCCGCGCATTGACTCACGACAAAGCCGCTGCCGAAATTTCGGCGCCGCACCGCCGGCCATGGATTTCAGCGATCTGCGGGCGGCGCCCCGGTCCGGTCGGGCGCCGCCTTGCCGAGGAGGTCGAGAACCTCCTGGTCCGAGAGCTGGCGGAATTCGCGATAGTGGTGGCCCAGCGCGCGGAAGCGCGACGGCTTGGCGAGGCACACGATCCGGACCGCCTCGTGCGAGAGCTCGGCCACCGCTTCCTCGGATGCGACCGGAAGCGCCACGATGATCCTGGCCGGCAGTCGCCGTTTTATCGCGCGGACCGCGACCTTCATCGTCGCGCCGGTCGCCGCCCCGTCGTCGACGAGGATCACGGTCTTTCCGGTCACGGAGAGCGGCTGGCGGTCGCCGCGGTAGAGGGCCCGGCGGCGCTCGAGCTCCGGCCGCTCGCGCGCGATCAGCGCATCCAGATCGTCCTCGCGCAGCCCATGGGCCTCGACGATCTCGTGGTTGAGCACGACGTCCGGCGGGTCGCCGTCGACGATCGCGGCGACGGCGAGCTCGGGATTGCCGGGTGCGCCGACCTTGCGTACGATGACGAGGTCGAGCCGGGCATCGAGCGCCTGCGCGACCTCGAAGGCGACCGGCACACCGCCGCGCGGAAGCGCCAGCACGATCGGATCGTGCGGGGCCAGCGCGGTGACCTCCGCCGCCAGCAGGCGCCCGGCTTCGGTGCGGTCGCGGAACATGGGTCAGTCCGCCGGCCAGAGCTGCCGCAGCGCCTTCTTCATCGCGTTGCGCACCTGGACGAGTTCGCCCTCGTCCAGGTGGCGGTCGAGAAGGCGGAACACGGCGGCGATCGCCCGGTCCGGGTCGCCGAGCGGATCGTTCGCCATGTCGCGCCGGATCCGTTCCACGAAGCTCTCCTTGCTGCGGTCGGTGGCGGGCGTGTGCCGCGGCCTCCAGCCGTCGAAATAGACGCCGCGTATCAGCAACGGCAATTGTGCGGACAGGTCCGTCATCTCGTCGTGGGATAGCCAGTCGCGTACGCCATGCAGCACCGCGCGGAGCAGCCGGTAGGCGCGCCGGTCGTCCCACCTGAGATCGTCGCCCAACTCGTTGACCCACTGCTGGGCCTGGTTCGCAGCCTGCGTGAAGGCTGAAATGCCCGTGTTCATCTGATGCGTCCTTCCTCGATCCGCCGGTTTGTTGACATCCCGCCGTCGCGCGGTTTCTGCGGCCGAGCCCTTCCGTGGAGGTCAGGCGGTCTTGACGGCGATCTTCTTCGCGGCTTTCTGCGCCTGCGCTGTCTTCGGCATGCGGATCGTCAACACACCCCTGGCGAAATTCGCCTCGATCCTGTCGTGGTCCACGCCTTCCGGCATCTGGAACGACCGCTGGAAGGTGCCGTAGCGCCGCTCCGACAGATAGTGGTCGTTCTCCTTCTCCTCCCTGGATTCGGACTTCTCGCCCCTGACCGTGAGCACCCCGTTGCTCAGCCTGATCTCGACGTCCTTTTCGTCGATGCCGGGCAGCTCGGCGCTGAGCTGGTATTCCCCGTCCTTCTCGACAAGGTCGAAGGCGGGGTCGATGCTCCACCCGCGAGCCGCAAATGGCGGGTCGACGTCGAAGTCAGGGCGCTGAGCGGGCAGGCGCCAGCCGAACGGACGGAAATCGTCGAACAGCCGGTCGATCTCGCGGCGCAGGCTCTCGAAAGGGGTCCAGTCGCGTTCGGCCGCGGGGGCGGTGGATTTCCCGGGTTTGACGGGAAGCTTCGTGGCGGTTTCGGCCATGGTGGTCTCCTTCGGGTGTGGTCGCCACGGCGGCGTGCCGCTCGGGCGACGCGATTCAACGATGATCCGGATCGGCCGGTCCTGCTTTGCCCGCCGCTGCCGAACCAGCCGACGAGACCAGCTACGCCTCTTGCGCCGCGTGTTCATTGATCCGCGTCAAGACTGCGGCTTTTCGCGACGCTTTGTGGCGTGCGGCTCTTCGCGGTCATGTCGACGGACCGGCTGGCGCCGCCCGAGGCACACAATGTCGGTCGTCCCGAAAGCCAACTGGAAGCCCCGGCGATCGTGCGCGAGGGCGTGGCTGGTCCGAATGGCGCCGTGGCGGACGAGCATGTCCGCGATGCCGTGCGCGTGGCGGCTGAGAACGCGCCGGCCCGGCAATCCCGCTTCCAGGGCGCGCACCGGCCCCGGCAAGAATTGCCCGCGCTCAGCTCCGGGCAGCGCGCGGCCGTCGGCAAGCTGACCAACAACCCGGCAGCCAGATATGCAGGACCGAACAGGAACTCCGCATTCGTAACAAAATGGCGAATCGCACTGCTTCCGTCCGTCTGGTGGAACGGAGCCGGCGTCGGTATGGCAACATGACTGCGAACCACCTAATCCTCTGATCGATGCGCAAGGGAGGACAATATGCAACGAGAATCCGATGGTCGCCTGATCGCGATGCTCGATCGCGAAGAACTGTTCGATCTGGTTCGCCGCGAGCGGTTTGCGCGCGATCAGCGGCGTTTCGATGTGATGCGCGAATGTTTTCACGACGACGCCTATGTGCGCACGAGCTGGTATGACGGGCATGGCGGCGAAGCCTATGTCGAGGCGACGCGACAGTGGATGAGCAAGGCGGGCAATTCCAAGCACTGGGTGTTTCCGGCCTATGCGCGCATCGCCGGCGACAGGGCCACCGTCGAAAGCCCGGCGATGATCTTCAATCGGGCGAGGCTCGAAGGCGTCGAGGTCGACTTCCACGTATTCTGCCGGTTCTTCTCGCGCGCCGTCAGGGACGGGGGCGCCTGGAAGCTGTCCACCTTCGAGGTGCTGTTCGAGCGCGACATCATGCGCGCGGTCAACCCGGCAGACACGCTGCCCATCGACTGGCCGGTGCTGGAAACGCTGCGTCCGTCCTATCGCTTTCTCGCATACATGCAGTTGAGCCGCGGGGTGACCGTGAACCCGAATCTGCTCGGCGACGACCGGCCGGATCGACTGGCGGCGTTTCACGCCGGCGAGGAGGCCTGGCTTGGCGGCGCATGACAACTCGGGAAGGTGCGACATGGATTTCGACTGCCGAAACGGTTCGGCATGACGGATCGCCGGAGCGCCCGATGCCCATACAGTCCCATGCCGAAGACGCGGGCCGAGAAGGGCAACGCCGGCAATCAGCAAAAAGACCAGAGCCGCCGTTGAGACTGCGCGGAACGTGAACTCGTTCATGGCGCGGCTGGAGGAGTCGTGTCCCTGGAATTGCAAAGCCGCATTGGAGGAGAAACGATGAAAATATTGGCCACACTGGCTCTCGGCACCGCCACCCTGTACTCGGGATGGGCAATGGCCGACGACGTCAAGCTGCCGGAAACGCTGGCCTGGACCAGCTTCGACACGGGCAGCCTCGGATACAACCAGTCGATCGCGGTCGGCAAGGCGCTGGAAGATGCCTACAACATCTCGCTGCGCGTGCTGCCGACCAGCACCGACCAGTCCCGCTTGGCACCTGCACGCGACGGCCGTGTGCCGTTCGCGTTGTCGGGCAGCGACGTGTTCTACGCCTTCGAGGGCGTGCTCGGCTACGCCTCGCCCGACTGGGGGCCGCAGCCGCTGACGGCGCTCAACCTCGCCGGTGCCAAGAACTGCCTCGCAATGGGCGCGGTGTCCAACAAGGGCATCGAAACGCTTGCAGATCTGAAAGGCAAGCGCGTCGGCTGGGTGGTCGGCTCGCCCGCCCTCCAGTCGAACGTCCGCGCCTTTCTCGCCTTTGCCGACCTGACCACGGACGACGTCGAACTGGTCGAGCTGCCGAGCTACGGCGGCGCCTGGCAGGCCTTCGTCAACGGCCAGATCGACGCGATGACGGCAGTGACCAGCGGCAGCGGCCTGCTGCAGCAGGCGGCTGCGTCGCCGCAAGGCCTGAAGTGGCTGCCTACGCCGCTCGACGACGAGGAAGGCTGGAAGCGGTTGCAGGACAAGAGCCCGCACTTCTCCGCGCGCAAGGCGACCGTCGGCGTGGGCTTCGACGAGTCCAATCCGCTCGACTGCGTCGGCGTGCCCTATCCGACGCTGGTCACCTATTCGGCCGATCCCGAACTGTCCTACAACGTGATCAAGGCCATCAACGAACAGGCCCCCGCCTATACCAAGGCGCAGTCCGGCACCGAAGGCTGGACGGCCGCGGCGCAGGTCTATACCTGGGTCGTTCCCTACGATGATGCCGCCATCCGATACTACAAAGAGGCCGGCACCTGGGACGACGCCAAGCAGCAGCGCAACGACCAACTGGTCGCGCGCGGCAAGGTGCTGCAGGAAGCGTGGAAGAAGATGGAAGGCGCGTCCGCGACCGGCGAGGACTTCGCCAAGCAGTGGATGAAGGTGCGCGCCGAGGCTCTCGAGGCGGCCGGCTTCCCGGCCTACTTCGAGTAGGAAACGATGACCCAGATCGAGAACACCTACTACGACGGGGAGTCGGCGCCTTCCCGTGAAGTGCACGGGGTCGCCACCGTGCTGGTGCGGGTGCTGACGCTGGCGCTGCTGGTGCTGGGGATCAACCAGACCTTCAACCTCGGCGCCTACTTCCGCTTCGCGATACTGG
>Ga0207868_1001150_pt1 | contig 20472 bp, 13 predicted proteins | sample Passage237B_FD_187370 | JGI IMG/M metagenome (GOLD analysis project Ga0207868, IMG submission 187370) | Cellulose adapted compost microbial communities from Newby Island Compost Facility, Milpitas, CA, USA - Passage2 37B (SPAdes) (version 3) ... | reverse complement strand
TTATCAATTTCCGGTTCAGCCGCCGGTGGGTGCATTACGAAAACTAAGATGAACCGTCGCCATCCCCTCGCTTCGTTCTGTTTCTACGCCATGCTCATCGGTGGCGCGCTGATCATGCTGCTGCCACTCGCGTGGATGTTGCTCACGAGTCTAAAAACCTATCCCGAAATTTTGAGCCAGCCGCCGGCGTGGCTTCCGGCCGATCCGCAATGGGAAAACTACCGCACGGTGTGGGATGGCTTCGCTTACTACCGGCTTTTTCTCAATTCCTGTTTTGTTTCCGGCATGGTCATCGCCGGCACGGTGCTCACGTGCTGCCCGGCGGCGTATGCCTTCGCGTATTGTGAAGTGCGGCACAAAGCCCTGCTATTCGCGCTGCTGTTGAGCACGCTCATGTTGCCGGCGCAAGTGACGGTCATCCCGCTGTTCAAGGCCTTCGCGGCGCTGGGTTGGGTGGATACTTATCTGCCGTTGATCGTGCCCGCGTGGTTGGGCGGAAACGTGTTTGGGATTTTTCTGCTGCGGCAGTTTTTCCTCACGATTCCGAAAAGTTTCATCGAGGCCGCGCGGCTCGACGGCGCTTCGGAGTGGACGATTCTTTGGCGATTGATCGTGCCGATGAGTCTGCCTGCGGTGCTGACGGTCGTGATCTTCACCTTCCTGTGGAGTTGGAACGACCTCTTCAATCCGCTGATCTACCTGCAAAGCGAAGAACTCGTTACGTTGCCGGTGGGTTTGTTGTATTTCATCGCGCGCGCCGAGCAATTGACCGGCGGCAGCATCGGCCAGCAACCGTGGCATTTGGTCATGACGCTCGCGACCGTCATGATCCTGCCCGTGATCGTGGTGTTTGCGATCGTGCAACGCCGCTTCGTCGAAGGCGTGGCCGCGGGCGGCGTGAAAGGATAACGTTTCAGTTCAACGCGCCCGGCGGTTGCAGAAAAATTTCGCGCAACGCATCAGCGGCCGGTTTTGGCCGGCCGTGGAAATCCAGAATCGCCGTGTTGACGGGACACGGAAACGTATCGTGGCCCATCCAGAGAATGATGCCGCCGCAGCGCGGGAAGCGCTGCTTGCACGCGCGCACCGGTCGCAGCAATGCCTCGGTTTGAATGCGCTGACTCCATGCCACGAACTCTGCGAGATCGCGCGGCTGGCGCCCGTGATCTTGTTGAAACGCTTCATCCTGCAACCAGAACGCGAATCGCCGCCAAAGCGGATTGCTTTTGTCCAATGGCAGCAGCGAACCGGGGCTATAATAGCGCTCCAAAATATCGAGCGGACTCGCGCCCGGCGCGCCGACTTCGGAACGAAAGAGCGCGTCGTCGCGCTGCCAGTAATCGTCGGGTGCTGGTTGCCACGGTCCGTGCACATCCCAGTGCAGACCGAGGCCGAATTCTTTTTCGTCGGCCATGAAACGCGGGCCGCTGGCGGAGGTGGGCAGGAAGCGTCGATCTGGATCAAGCGCGGCGCATTCTTCCGCCATCATCGCGATCAAGGGATGAGCGGTCGTCACGGGTTTGCCGCAACCGACCTTGTTGCCGTCGAGCGCGCCTTGCAGTTCGTTGCCACCGCACCAGCACAACAACGAAGCGTGATGTTGGCGGCGCGCGATGTAACTGCACACGATCGGTCGCGCTTCGGCGATGACAGTGGGATCTTCCGGCGGCCAGTTGTCCACGCCCGAGGAAGAGAAGGGAAATTCCTGCCAGACCAACAGGCCGTAACGATCGCAGAGCTCGTAGAAAATTTCCGTCTCGAGAAACGCGCCGCCCCACACCCGCAGGACATTTAATCCGAGCTCGGCGTAGGCGCGAATGCGCACCTCGTAATCAGCGGGCGTAAGATCGGCGTAGTTTGGACGGATGGGAGTCCAGTTGATGCCTTGGAGAAAAATGTGGCGTCCATTGATGACGCACAGCCACGGATCGGCACTTTCCGGTGCGTCGGCGCAAGGCCGCCACTCGACCTGTTTAAAACCGATGGTGCGACTCCATTCGTCACTCGCGGCGAGGCGGCAAGTGAGCCGATAGGTTTTTTGCGGGCCTTCACGATTCGGCCACCACGGCTCCACCGATAGATTGTCGAACGCGGCGCCTGCGCTGAGTTGCGCGGGAGTCACGGTGGCGCGGAGGATATTGCGGTTGCCATCGTCGAGGCTCACTTCGACGTCTCCGGTGGATTTTCCAAACAGCGTAAAACCCTGTGCGGTGACTTGGCAGCGCATATCGGAAAGTTCTGCACCGTCGGACAATTCCAGTGTGACGCGGTCCCAGATGCCGATTTGCACGAGGCGCGGCTGCCAGTCCCACGTGTAGTTGAATCGCGCTTTCCAGTCTTTGATGCGCGACGTGTAGCCGATCTGCCCGAGCCAGCGCGGCGGCGGATCGAACACAATCTGCAGCGTGTTTTCATCCGCCAATGGCACGGCGGAGAGATCGAAGACATGTTCGACGAAACCGTTTTCAAAGCGGCCGATGAGTTGGCCGTTGCAACACACCCAACCGGCGTGATCGAGCCCCGCGCAACGCAGCCGACGAATCGGCGCACCCTCGAGCCACGCGCGCGGTAAGGTGGTGGAGTAAACCCACGCGCGATTCTCCACCCATTCCGCGGCGCGGCTGTCGAGGTTGTGGTTCCAATCGGGTAGCAAATTCTGTTCGAGCAACAACTGTTGCACGGAGGCGGGCACGCGCGCCGGGATTGGCACGGTTTCGCTGATGATGACGATGCCAGTTTCCATGCTGGCATAGGTGCGCCAAGTGTCCGGAATGAATCCGGCGAGCGTCCAAGAGGCGGCGCTAAGATCGCGGCTGATTTTCATGCGTGGGGTAAAGCGGCTCGAACGGGGAGCACCCCAAACTGTCCGGTGTGCGCAATCGGAGGCAAACCAGAATCGGCAGGACTGTGGGAACGAGGCGGCCGTTGTTCAGCCTGGCCCAGGCTAGCTTGCCACCCGCGTGGCCGCAGACTGCGGCCAAAGCCGTTTCGCCGCGAAGGCCTTGCCTGAGTGTGATTTTAGATACGCTTCAAATTTCAGAGCTTGGGTCTTGTTGGAAAATGCGAGATAAGTGACCAGCCGCCACGGCCGATATTTCGAAGTGTGCGGACTGCCGCTTTGGTTGTGAACCTTGAGACGGTTCTGCAGGTCCCGGGTGTAACCAACATAGGTTTGATCGGGATGGGTTTCACTACGTAACAGATAGACGTAATGCATCAGGATTGATGACGAATTGAGGAAGGCAAAACTTGCAGTGGCCCCGCTTCGACCCGCATTCGCGGGACTACGCAGGGCACCATGCTTCGCCCGTCAAGATGTGAACGAAGCACCCCATGTGTGGTGGACATGGCCGTGCCATGCGTAGCCCGAATGGGCGAAGCATGGTGGAGGTGGCGGGAATTGAACCCGCGTCTTTCTGACCTTCACACGCCGCATCTACCGTTATAGTGCCATATTAATCTCGCTTGGATTATGCGTGAACACGCGCTTAAGCCCAAGCCAACTCCCGGATGAAGATACGGTATGCGTTCCGCGAGTGGCGCCACATACTATGCCTGCTGTCGACGTCGGTTTCAGCTAGCAGGTGTCGCTGGACCAACGTGGCGCTTAATTAAGCAGCCAGGGGCATTTCTTCGTAGTTGCCATTTGATTTTTTGAAACGGGGATTAACGAGAGACATTTCACTCTCGAACGGCAGCAACGCGCTCCAATCAGAAATCGAATCCGGAACACCCCCAAAAGTGGTTGTCAGGATGATTGGTCGCGAACCAATCAAAGAACAGGTCGGACAAGATGCGCTATCGAGGCGGGTTGTGCAACCCCCATTCGTTAAATCTGTCCGGCGAAGGGCGGCAGTTCTTCCGGCCAGCGCGTCGTGAGCGTGCCGTCGGGGCGTTGGACGAGTTCGCGGAAGCGGAGGATGCCGCCCCACGGACCGCGGTCTCGTTCGAAGGCGACGCCGAGTCGGCGGTGCGATCCGAAGGGAGCGGTCTTCATCACGCGGGCGCGGGGATCGTCAAACGTATCGTCGTCCGGACGGATCCACGGGCCGAACGGTTGCCGCGCGAGGCGGTAGTGAGAAACACCTTCGATGCCGAAAATCAGATAATACCAACCGTTCCACTCGAAGTAATCGGAGCATTCGGGTTGATGCGGCTGATAGTCGGCGTCGGGAATGAAAAACGGATCGCGTTGCTCCCAGTTTTTCAGGTCGTCCGAAACGAGATGCGCGAGACAGCCAGTCATGCCTGACGCGCTGACCAACGACGTGGTGAGCAGCATGTGAAACTGTCCTTCGCGGAAGAAGACAAACGGGTCGCGGCCCGACGGCGCGTGGTAAGGTTCGCGCAACGTGCAGAGCGGTCCGTGCGGCGTGAAGGCGATGCCGTCGCGGCTGGTTGAAACGCAGAGCGGCGCGGGCGTGCGATCGAAACGCTTCACGGTGTAGAAAGCATGATGCACGCCGTCGTGGAAAATTACCGACCCTGTGCAAATGGAACCGGCCTCGGGAGCGCGCAACGTGACGGCGAGCGGATGTTGCTCCCAATGGCGTAGATCGGTGGTCGAGGCGTGTGCCCATTGATGCGCGCCGCGTCCCCACATGCTGCGGTGAAACCGACGGTCGCGCAGATAGAACAGATGGAAGCGGCCGTCGTGCCAGTAAGGCATGCAATCGCCGACATTCACGTTGAAGCCGCGCGGCCGCCAACCTTGAGCAATGGGCCGCTCGGGTCCGAAGAATTTGTCCTCCGTCGCAAGCGACGAACCGCAGAGTGCGCGAACGGTCGCGTCATCCAACGCGCGCGGCCAACCCGTGACGCGCGTCACCGCGGGATGATGAAAACAAATGTCGCCCGTCAATCGCAGGGGAAACCCTGCCGGCCAATCTTCGTCCACTAACACGCCGTCCACAAAAAATTCCAATCGATAACCCAAGTGACGCAGCAGGATTTCGTGCGGTTCGTGTGAGCCGATGACCTTGAGCGGTGCACACAAGCGAATCGGCAAATACTTGTCGGAGAGTTCCAATGTGAAACCGAGTTCCGGACCGTGGTCCGCGGACAACACTTCCAAACGTGTGGGACTCGCGCCGGTGGTATTTTGCCAACTGCATAGCAGACCGTCGTAATCACCGGGACGCAGGCTCACGGCGAGAGTTTGAACTGTAAACGGAAGTTCGGATGCCGCGCGCGGAGAACCCGGACTCCAGATCACGGCATCAGCATCGAGTTTCATGGGGCGGGGTAAGAGAAGGCTAATCGTGCTGTGATTTAGACAGACGCGACCGCGGTGGGTAGGCGCAGGGGTTTGAAATGCCACTGCGGCACATGCGTGTGATCGGGCGCGTCGGGGGCGTCGGCGAAATTCTTGCGGCCGACGACTTGATCGGGACTCACGACATGCCAGTCGCCGTTGTAGTAATGATGCGGGCCGAAGTGATTGTATGTGCTGGGCACGAGGCGAACGCGCAGGCGATGCGCACCGGCGGCGAGCGGCGCGGTCAGCGACAACTTCCAATCCGGTCCCCAAATCCACGCGGGCGGTTGATCATCAATTGTGATTTCCAACGCGTCGCCCATAGTGTCGGAAAAAACGAGCGCGGTGGCAGGAGCTGAAAGCGTCATCGTGGTTTCCGCGGCGATGGGCGTATGAGCGAAAGGCAGGCCGCCCGCGACGAATTCGGCATTGGCGTCGAGGGAAGAACTGTCGGCGACAAAAGGTCCATCGGTGCGAATCGTGCGATTCGGTCCGGACGTAAACGGCGCATGGCTGCGCAGCGTGAACGCGCCTTTGAGCCAGACGAACGGCGAACCGGGCACTTCGCGCGCGGTCTTGAATTGCAGCGTGTGTTCGCCGGCATTGAGCGCAGGCAAGGTGGCGAAGATGCCATCGTAGCCGACAGTTAACGGTAGGGCGCGACCGCCGGGCGCGCTGTCAAAAGACGCTTCAACCAAATCATCCGCGAAATGCAGCGTGAGCCCGGCGGGCAAACCGCCACTGGCGATGGTGGCGGTGAAAGTGCATTTGGCGGTGCGCGTGACGGAGAGTAGCCAGGCGTTTTCCGGCGCAGCAGGGAACGTCCACTTCAGTGAAATCTTTGTCTCAGCATGTTGATTCTTCTGCGGGTCGTGACGAGCTGCGGAAGTTGTCGAAGCAGAAAGAATGAAGGCACTCGTTTTTGCGGTGCTCCACTCGCCGCGCAGAATGGCGGCGGGATCGACGACGAGGTGTTTGTATTCGGCTTGGCCGAGACGGATGCGCCCATCGGGCAAACGCGTGCCATCGGTTTCGAGCGTGCGTTCGTCGGTAAGATCAAACGCGGTGCCGGCGGCCTTGAGTTTTTCGAGTGAGGCGAGAAACGCGTTGTTCGCGCGCGTTGCGGGCGTGTCGGGCGAAGTGGACGCGTTGTGCATGTTGGTCTGCATGAGCTCCCACGGTTCGTAAACCGACATGAGGCCGCGGTAGGGTGCGACGACGAGCGTGTCGGCGACGGGCGGCGGATTGGTGGTGAGTTCACGCGACACGCGATCGAGCACGGCGGGAAACGCGTCCTTCCAACTCAAGTGCAGTGGCTCCGACGGCGGCCAGTCGGTGATCGCCGGCGTGTCGAGTCGGTATTGGCTGAGGTGGAAAACGAAATCGGTGATGCCGTTGCGTCCGAGCCAAAGCAGGTAGCGCTCGAGATCTTCGGGTGAAGCGCCCCAACCGGCGCCGCCGAAACATTCGACCATCGCGCGACCGGCGCCGAACTGCCGTGCGAACGAGCCGGCCTGCCGCGGAAAATAATCGAGCGACGGATAACGCTCCAACGCATCGATGCCCGGCATCGACAGATGGCGGAAAATGCGGTGACACGAACCGACCATCGGAAGTTGGAAGAGCGGATGTTCCTCGCCCTTCACGTGACCGATGAACTGCTTGCCGTGTTTTTCGCACCACGCCTGATAGGGCGCGAAGAATCCGGCGATGAGCGAGTCGGTGACATTTTCCCAAAACGCGATGCGCGCTTCGGCCGCGCCGTCGCCGGCGGCAAAGAGCAGTGGCAGCTTTTCGCGCCACGCGTCGCCCCAAAGCGCTTGCAAGCGCGCGGGCATGAGAGGCGACCACGGCACGCCGGCGACGTCGGCAAATGGATCCTTGATCATGCCGGACTCCGGTTCGTCGAAGAAAACCGCCTCGATGTAATCGAAGCAGTCCTGCGGCAAACCCTCGCGATAACGCTCGTGGATCAGTTCGAGAAAATGATCGAGCACCGCGGGATTGAGCGAATCGACATAGTTGAGTTTGCGCGGCGTGAGATACCACGTTTGCGCACCGGGCGTGCCGGCGGGCACGAGCCGGTTGGCGGCGTCGGTGTGAAATTTGCCGATGGATTCCGGCGTGCGTTTGCGGCTGAGATCAAGGCGAACAGCACCGCTGTCGGGATACTTGGCCAACACTTTGCCGTCGCCTGTGCCGCTGGGCCAGCCGTTCTCGTCGTAGAGCCAGAAGCGCAGACCGAGTTCGCGCGCGTGGCGAATCGTGTCGGTGACGTGTTCGAGATACTCGTCGCTCAGGTAGGGCGGAATGCCGCAGTAGTAGCGCGGATGAAAAACCACGCCGTGCAAACCGGCGGCCTTAAAATCGGCGAGTTGGCGTCGGAGCCGGTCGCGCTGGAGCGGACCATTGATCGACCAGAACGTGTAGTAGCGGGGCGAAGGGGAAGTGGAGTTCAAGCGTTGGCGAGTGATACCGACCAATCGCCCCGAGGGAAGCTCATCTTACGAAGACGAATCGGATGAGCGAGGTCAGTCGTTTTTGACGTGAGCGCCGGCGTCCTTGTGCCAGTTGCGTGTCTGTGTGGGCAGGACAAGGTCGTCCATCCCCAACGCGTAGCCGCGGATCTGCGCTTTGGGCGCGTCGTCCACGATGTAATTCACGATGTAGATTTCTCCGTCGTCGAACTGCACCCAACCGGTGTAGCCCGTGTCGCTTTCGGGTGAGCGATCGTAATCGAGCGGCAGGATGCGCACGTGCGCGTCTTCACGCTTGGTGGCCAGCACCGATTCCTTGTCGGTGAGACAGGCGAGCGTGTTTTGCGTCCACCAACCAACCCAACCTTTGCCGCCTTGCATCAAGCGGCACGTGATAAGCGCTTGCCCGTTTTTAAGCCAGCCGGCGGTCGGGCGATGGCACGCGGGAATCGGAAAGTGAATCAAATCGCTCCACGTCAGCCCGCCGTCATGCGAAATCGTTTTGAACGCGTCCCAACCTTTGCCGGAGTTTTCGCGCAGAAACGCCACGATGGTTTTGTCGTCCACTGGCAGGAGCGAAACTTCGCAGAGATTGAGTCCGACTTGATGCGCGATGGTGACTGGGCCGGTCCATGTTTTGCCTTCGTCAGACGAATGCCAGAGCCACACTTTTAAGTAGCCGGTCTCCGGGTTGCAAAAATGGCAGCCAATCAGCCACCGGCCGTCGCTCAATTCGGTCAGCCGGTCCGGCACTATACCCTGCATGGGCAACAACACTGGTTGGTCCCATGTGCGACCGTGGTCGTGGCTGATGAACAAGTAATTCTCGAGCAAGTGCAGGTCGGTGGAACGTTCGTCTGTTCCGATGCGATCAGCGATGATGGTGATGCGTCCGTCGCGCAGCGTGGTGATGCGCGCGCAATTCCAGTAAGGATAACCGTTGGTCGACTCGGTCAGCGCACGCTTGGGCGACCAGGTGCGTCCGCGGTCGGGCGACTCGGTTAGCACGAGGCGCGTCCAGTCGCGGTTGCCATGATGGGTGCACTCGGCGAAGACGCAGAGCAGGCGACCATCGGCCGTCAGGGTAACATCGGGGAAGGCTTCGTAAACCGAATCATCCCGCGAGACGGTAAACTTGGGGATCATGCGCGTGATATTTCGCCGGCGGTTGGTCGGGGCAACGCCCAAGTGTGGTTTTGACGCTCAAAGCTTTGTTGAGATGAGGACGGTTCTCTGTTGGATTGAATTGCATGAGTGAACCCCGACTCCCTCACGTGGCTCTGATCGGTTGTGGCAGCTACGGCGCCCAACATGCCGAGTTTTTCGCGCGATGTCCGGAGGTGAAGTTTCACGCAGTGGCTGACATCGCACTAGATCGCGCAGAGGCCTTCGCGGCCAAATATGGTGCCGGTTATGCGACGCGCGAAGTCGCGCGGATTTTTGACGATCCAGAAACCGATGCCGTGTGGATTTGCACGCAGCACCACACGCATGCGCCGCTGGCCGAACAAGCGGCGGCCGCGGGCAAAAACTTCTTTCTCGAAAAGCCGCTCGCGCTGACGCTGGCCGATTGCGACCGCATCGTAGCCGCGGTTGAACGCAGCGGAGTGATCGCGGCGTCGGGTTTCAAACTGCGGTTTTTCCCGGCGGTCGTGGCCGCGAAGCAATTTATCACTAAACCGATTCTCACGAGCGCACATGTGATCGACGACCATTGGCCGTCGGAGTTTTGGGCCAACGATCCCGTGCAAGGCGGCGGCAACGTGTTGTCGCAAGGCTGCCACATTGTGGACACGGTGCTGCATCTGCATGCGTCGGCACCGGTGCGCGTTTACGCGGCGGGCGGAAACTACGCGCATCCTGCACGCGATATCGTCGATACTGCAGCGATCACGGTCACGTTTGCCGATGGCTCAGTGGCGAATATCTCGGTCGGCGATGTCGGCGTGCCGCCGCACGCGTCGAAGTTTGCCCTGCAAACGAGCGATGGCTCACGGAGCCTCAGTCTCTACAACCGGCTCAATTCGATCATGACGCGCACGGACGGGAAAATCACCGAACATCCCGCGTGGCCGGAAGACGGCGCGGCCGTGATCGATCGCGAGTTCATCAAAGCGGTCGCAACCGGCGGCTCGTCGCCTGTCAGCGTGCAATCCGCGCGCCGCACCTCGGCGGTTGTCATCGCGGCGATCGAATCGATCAAGACGGGCAACGCGATTGATCTGACGACGGGTGTTTACGCCGCGGGAATGAAAGCGTGAATGTAGGGCGGGATCGCTGTCCCGCCTTCGATTGCGATACAACATACAAGGCGGGATCAGCGATCCCGCCCTACAATTTCCCGAAATCAGGTGAGGGTGCTTTAGGCCTTCGCCATCACTTTCCGATAGCTGAGAAAATCGGCGTGGAGTTGGTGGAAGACTTTGTGCTTCGCGTCGTGAAAGCGCACGACGGCGCCCTTGGTTGGCGTGATGACTTTGTCGGCGGCGTTCATCGCGGCCATCGCGTCGAGCACGCTGCCGTGACGTTGCGCGGCGACGGCGCCGAGCACGGCGGAACCGAGGAGAACGGCTTCGGGTTCCTTGGGGAGCACGATTTTGCAACCGGTGATGTCGGCGTGTTCGCGCAGGAAAACAGGGTTCTTCGTGCCTCCGCCGCAGGCAAGCAGCGTGTCGATGCGGTAGCCCATGCGATTCATCTCATCGAGAATGTGGCGCGTGCCGTGCGCGACGGCTTGGATCGCGGCGAGGTAGTGCAGCGCGAGATCGTCGGCGGTGGCGGAAAGCGTGAGGCCGGTCATCGTGCCCTTGAGCGTCGGATTGGCTCGGGGCGAGCGGTTGCCGTGGAAATCCGGTTGGATGTGCAGATCGCGCGTAAGCGCGGCGGGGAATTTGACGCCGCGGGCTTGGGCAAGCGCATCGAGTCGCGCGTTGAGCAGCTCGTAGATCGTGACACCTTTTTTCTTCGCCTCTTTGAGCAAAGGCGCGGCGGCGGCGTGCGAAAAGATCACGTGGTCGATGAGCGCGCCCGTGGCGGATTGGCCGCCCTCGGTGAGCCAGAGGTCGGGAATCATCGCCGAAAAATACGGTCCCCAGATGCCGGCAATGAAGCGCGGTTTGGGCGAAACCGCCATGTGGCAAGACGACGTGCCGCCGATGAGCGCGAGACGTTTTTCTACATTCGCAATCGTGGCTTTTTTGCCGCCGAGCGGTGCGCCGAGCAGACCGAGGCCGCCGGCGTGCGCGTCGATAATCGAAACGCCAACCGGAATGCCGGGACGCAGACCGAGTTCGCGCGCGGCTTTTTCGGTAAGACCGGCGCCGACCGGTTCGCCCATCGGACGAATGCGCTGGCCGATGCGCGCGAATTTTTCCCGCGCGAGATCGCCGAGGCCGATTTTTTCAAAATACGTTTTTTCCCAACCCGCGCCGGTCGTGCCTTTGTGACCGAGATAAGTCCATTTGCAGACGGTGGTGCAAAGCGAGCGCGTGTCGTCGCCGGTGGCGCGATAGGTGAGAAAGTCGGGCAGATCGAGGAAACGCGTAGTGCGCTTCCACGTGGCGGGCAGGTTTTCTTTCAGCCAGAGAAGCTTGGGCGTCTGCATCTCCGGCGAGATGACACCGCCGACGTAGCGCAGCACGGCATGCTTGGTGCGGTTGATGCGCTCGGCCTGCGGGATGGCGCGGTGATCCATCCACACGATGATGTTTTGTGCGTCTTTGCCCGTGGGCGAAACCGTGACGGGCTTGTCGTCCGCATCGAGACAGACGAGGGAGCATGTGGCGTCGAAACCGATGCCGGCGACTTGTTCGGGGCGAGCCTTGGCTTGTTTGAGCGCGCCGCGCACGGCGCGACCACAGGCGGCCCAAATATCGTCGGACGATTGCTCGACGAAATCGGGCTGCGGTTTCCACATCTTGATCGCGTATGTGGCGCTGCCGGCCATGCGGCCGTCCGCGGTAAAAAGTCCGGCGCGTGCGCTGCCGGTGCCGACGTCGATGCCGAGGAAGAGAGTGGGGTGAGGCATGAGGGAAATGTAGGGCGGGGATTCCGATCCCCGCCTCGATAAACGGAAGACTATTCGAAAGGCGAGGTTCGGAGACCCCACCCTACAATTGAAAATGAGTCAAACATCGCGGGCGCAGCGGAAGCCGAGGTTGGTGGTGGCGCTGTCGGGGGTGTTGCTACTGCGGGCGTCGGTGCGGTAGCGGTTGCAATAGCTTGCGTGGCAGAGGTAGCTGCCGCCGCGCATGAGGCGCCGATCACCGGTGGCCGGGCCAAGAGGATTTTCGCGGGGCGAGTTTTGATAGTATTCGGGATCGAACCAGTCCCAGCACCACTCCCACACGTTGCCGGTCATGTTGTAAAGGCCGTGACCGTTGGCGGGAAAACTCTTCGCGGGCGCGGGCCCATAATGACCGTCGGCCTCGGTGTTGCGCGTGGGGAAGTCGCCCTGCCAGACGTTCATGCGATGTTTGCCGCCGGGTTCGAGTTCGTCGCCCCACGGGAAACGCTTTTGCACGAGTCCGCCGCGCGCGGCGCATTCCCATTCGGCTTCGGTGGGCAGGCGTTTGCCGGCCCATGTCGCATACGCAACGGCATCGTGCCACGAAACCTGCACGACGGGGTGCGACCAGCGTTTCTTGATGTTGCTCCCGGGGCCTTCGGGATGCCGCCACGTCGCGCCGTCCACCCGGCACCACCACTCGCTGCCGAGCACGCGCACGCGCTGCGTGGCGGCCTGCTGTTTGGGCGTGAGGTGTCCGTAAAAGACGAATGACCAGCCAAATTTTTCCGATTCGGTTTTGTAACCGGTGGCGTTGACGAAGGCGTTGAACTGCTCGTTGGTCACCGTCGTGGCGTCGAGCCAGAACGGATCGAGCTTCACCGTGTGCACGGGCCCTTCGCCGTCGGTGGGAAATCCGTAATCGCCGTTGGTGCCCATGAGAAACTCACCGCCCGGGATGAATTTCATACCGTCGGTGGAACCCGCGTTGATGCGGCGAAATGTGAAGCCTTCGGGCGAAGGAGTTTCATTTAAATCGCGTCCGGGCGCGCAACAGGAGCCTTTGGGATCGTCGGGATGCATCAGAATTTTTTGGCGGGGAGGAACGCGGAGGGGCACGGATAAATCCCGTCGTGGATGGGCATGGTTCTCTTACTACGCATCGTCGCGCCAAGGCCAAGCCCGGATCGAAGGGCTACGGGCTTTGATTGCCGTTGAGCCGGAGCCGGCGTCCGTCAAGCTGCGGGGATGACACGCTTTCCGGCACTGGCCTTGCTGCTGATGTTGGTGGAGTTGATCGCGGTCGCGGAGCCGCCCGCCACGCCGTTTCTGGCGCGGCATCATCCGTATGAACCGCAGCCGCCGTTGCTGAGCGCGGCGGAATTTCAAGATGTGCTGCGCGGCGCTACGGTCACAGCGTCGGGGCACGACGATGAACAGCGACCGGAGTTTGTGCACGATGGAATCGCGGACAATTCAGTGATGTTTTGGACGTCGAAGGAATTTCCCGCGTGGGTGCAGCTGGATCTGCCCGAGGTGCGTGAAATCGCGCAGGTAAATCTGCAACTGCGGTCGCCGGGGAGGCATTCGTTTGCGCTGGTGATCGAGGGTTCGGTCGATGGAGCGAATTGGACGATGCTGTGCGATCGCAGCACGGGCACGGGACACTTGCCGCTTGGCGAACTGGAGGCGGTGCTGTCAGAACCGGTCGCGCTAAAATATCTGCGGCTTACTGTCACCGGAGCAGACAAACCGGATCGCGGGCCTTACGTGATGGAGTTGTCAGCTTTCGCGCAGCCGACTCCGCGTGCGCTGCAAGGCGCGGTGGGCGACATCCACCGCCAATACGATGCTGCGAATGTGCCTTTCGAGGCGACCATGCAGGAGTGGAGCGCGACGGTGTGGCGAGGCGAACGTGTGCATGGCCAATTCGTGTTATGGACGGCGCGCGCGTTGTCGGGCTTGCGCGCAGAAGTGTCGGCTTGGCGCCGGGGTGATGATGTAGGGCGGGATCGCCTGATCCCGCCTGAAAGCGGAGACACGCCCGAGGCGGGATCAGGCGATTCCGCTCTACAGACGAGTGTGCGGTTTGTGCGTCACGTGCTGGCCGATGGGAAATTGGTGGGCGATGTGCTGGATGACGCGGAACGCGTCGCCCTGCCGGCGGGTTCGTATCGCGCCGTGTGGCTGACGGTGGAAACGCCGCGCGACGCTGCGCCCGGAATTTATACTGGTATGCTCACGTTGCGCGCCGATGGAGCGCAGCCGATTTTGTTTCCGCTGAAGTTGGAGGTGCTGCCCGCGAAGCTGCCTGCACCGAGTGATTGGGCATTTCACTTGGATATCTGGCAGCACCCATGGGCGATTGCGCGCTGGCATGACGTGAAGCCGTGGAGCGAAGAGCATTTTCAAATCCTGCGGCCCTACATGCATGAACTCGCGAATGCGGGGCAGAAAGTTATCACGACGACCATCACGCCGCGGCCTTGGGGCAGCCGCGACTACGACGATTACGAAACGATGATCGAGCACCTGCGTCAGCCGGATGGCTCGTGGCGCTTCGATTACACGGCGTTTGATTGTTACGTGGAATACGCGATGAGCTGCGGCATCACGGCGCAGATCAATTGCTACTCGATGCTCACGTGGTCGGGGCGTTTGGAATACACCGACGAGGCGACGGGCGACACGCGCTGGGCGATGTGCGAACCGGGCTCGGAAGAATTTGCGGATTATTGGGGACCGTTTTTGCGCGACTTTGAAAAACACCTCGAAGCGAAAGGCTGGTTGGAAATCACGCGCATTGCGGTGGATGAAGCGCCGGCCGAGATGATGCGGCCGATGATGGAACTCGTGCGCGCCAATGCGCCGCGTTTAAAAGTGGCGCTCGCTGGCAACCAAGCGCCGTCGCACTACACCGATCTCGATCTCGCGGAATTCACGATCATCCTCGATCACGCGAGCGAGGATTTGCTGCGCGATATCGCCAAGCGTCGAGCCGAGGGTCGTATCACGACGTTTTACGTGTGCCTCGATCCCAAGCGCCCGAACACGTTCGTGACCAGTCCGCCGGCCGAGAGCGTGTGGCTGGGTTACTACACCGCGGTCAACGGCTACGACGGCATGTTGCGCTGGGCCTTCACCACTTGGCCGGAAAATCCTTTGCACGAAACGCTCTATTCCGCGCATCCCTGGCGGCGTGACCTGCCGCCGGGCGATTCGTTTCTGGTCTATCCCGGTCCGCGCTACTCCGTGCATTGGGAACTGCTGCGCGACGGCATCGAGGAATGGGAAAAGCTCCGCGCCATCCGAGAAGCGCATAACGGCGAATGGCCGGAAGAGATCGCTGCTCTACTCGAGCGTTTCCGCGATCCGAAAAACCTCGGCGACGACGAAACGATCCTCCGCGATGTCGAGGCCATGCGCGTGGCGATTGAGCGTGTGGCGAGAGAAGGATTCTACCCACAGATGCACACGGATAAAGAACACGCGCGTGGGGTCTGTGGCACCGATGGTTTTATTCGAGTGAAATAGCGTCATGCGTGCAGCGCGGGCTTGTGCTGGGGTTGGGCTGTTCTTCAACATGGGCGAATGCCCCGAAGTTACCCCGCTTTAGGTGCCGCGTTGATAGGACTGAGTTTCGTCACGCTGGCGCCGGCCAAGGATTTGTCGTTTGTGACGATGGATACGGTGTGGTCGTATGCGGCGAGTAATCAGCCGCTCGAAGCGAAAGCGGCGCTGGATGATGTCGAGACAGTTGATGAACGCACCAAGACTTTGGCCGAGGCGGTGCTGGCGATGGCGCGGCCGCCGTTGAGCGAAGGCGATTGGGCGAAGATCGAGCCGATGCTCGCGCAGTTGGCGCAGGGCGATGACGAGATCGCGGCGCAGGCGCTGTATTTGCAGGCGCGGATGCATCAGGTGCAGAAAACTACGCCGGATTATGCGCGCGCCGAAGCGCTCTATGATGAATTGGCGCGGCGCTGGCCGGAGAGTCATTGGGCGCAGCTGGGTTTTGTGAAGCTGGGTTTCGTGAAACTTTTTGCCAATGATGCGGCGGCTCCGCGGGCGCGCATTGCGGCAGCGGAAGTCTTGCTGGCGATGCTCACCGAGCCCGCGTTACGTCGCGATCTCCAGCTGCAGATCGGCTGGGCGGCCTTGGAATACGGATTCTCGCTGGATGACGTGCTGCCGCATTTGATCGCGGCGGATGCGGTCGGCGGCTTGATGGGCATCACTCCGGAGGATTTGGTGATTCAAATCGGCGAGCTGTCGTTTCGCGCCGGACACCTGGCTCAGGCGAAACATTATTTCGAACGCTTCTTCGCGGAGTTTCCCACCAGCACGCGCATCTACAACGTCCGCCAGCGCATGAATGAGTTGGAAGCGGCGTTGGCCGCGAAAGGGGATGGAGCATGAGGAAGTTTGCGCTGCCGGTCTTTGTCCTCGGTTACGTGGTCGCGGTGTGGTGGGTGTTCACGAAGTCCACGCCGATTGTGGATGAGCGCGACGTGACGATCCGCATCGCCCACTGGCAGATTGAACTGGGCCCGCCGGATGGGATCGACGCGGTGATCAAGCGTTACGAAGAACTGAATCCGCGGGTGCGGGTGAAACAAGTGATGGTGCCCGGCCCGGTTTACCGGCAATGGATGCGCGCCAATTTTTCCGGCGATACCGCGCCGGACATTGTGGAATACGGCGCGTGGCTCGACGGGCTGGCGGATTTGCCGGTGCGGTATTTCGATCCGCTGACGGAGGATCTTTTGGAACCGAATCCTTACAACCAAGGCACGGTGCTCGAAGGCGTGCCGTGGTTGAAAACGTTTGCGGACGAGCTTTCGGAGCAGCGCCTCAACTCGCCCGAGCCCGGACAATATTACTGCGTGACGCTTTCGCGCGGTTCGCAGCGTTTGTTCTGCAATCGCAATCTGCTGCGGGAAATCACCGGTCGTGAGGAACCGCCGGCGGATTTTGAAGAAATGCGCGAGCTCTTCCGTCAGGCGCACGCTTATGGGGAAAAGCGCGGGCGCGCGGTTTATCCCTTCGCGGGCAGTCGCGACAACGTTTATTGGCTGATGTCATTTTATATGCGCGGTGTGACGATGAAGGTCGGCCAGCGTATTGATGAAAATGGATACATGACCGTCTATCCGCGGGATTTGATGTGGTCTTTTCTTAATGGCCGCTGGAGTTATCAAGAGCCGGATGTCAAAGCGGGGCTGGCGCTTCTGGCCGAGTTGTCGGAGCAGATGAAACCCGGCTACATGCAATTTGTCCGCGACGAAGCGGTGCGCCAGTTTCTCAATGGCGATGCCTTGTTTCTGTTTGCGGGCACATGGGAGGCGACGAGTTTGCGCCGTTTGGCGGATTTTCCGGTAGATGCGCTGCGTAGTCCGCAACCGGCTAAGGATGATCCTGTGGTCGGCAGTGCGATCATAGGACATGTCTCCGATGGCGACAACGTGACCGGTTTTGGATTTTACCTGAACAAGCGCACGCCGCACCGCAAGGAGGCGGTGGATTTCTTGCGATTCCTCACCAGTTACGAGGGCATCAAGCTGTTTACCGATCACAGCGGCTGGCCGCCGAGCGTGCGCGACGTGCCGATGTCAGAGGAGGCGGCGAGCGCACTTTCGCCGGATGATGGTTTCGCCTACGGTGGTCCCAATATCGCGGTGGGAGGTGCCACGCGCACCGTGTTTGAACGTCATTTGCATGCGTTGACCGGACCCGGTGGCAGTGTGGACAAATTTGCGCAGCTGATGGATGCCGAGATGCGCGAACCGGTGCGCGAGGCGCTCGCGATCGAGCAACGCGCGGCGCGCTGGGCGATGCTGCCGCAGGATACGCGCGTCGTGGCTATGGGACAATTGGAGCGCTCGCATCCGGATGATGCTGCGACCGAGTTACGCCGCGAACGATTGGAAGCAGCGCAGAATCTGAGCGAGGCGCGCGCATTGCAGATTGCCCGCCAATTGCGGGATCTGGCTGCGCGCCAAAACGAGTAATGCGCGCATGCAAAGCAAATTTGAGTCAGCGCGGGAATTATTCATGAGGGATTGGCTTGTCGCGCGCGCGCCGATTTTCACCATCTGCGGCGTGTTTTCTTTTCCCCTTCGCGGCTGCCGCCGCGCGTTATTGGTTGGCAGCGTCCTGCTCGTGACGGCTACGCGCTGTTTGGGCGCGCAACCGACGGGTGAGGCGTGGCAGGAAATTTTGAACAGTGCACCCAAGCGGGTGTTGAAAACCGCCGCGGGGGCGAATGTTTCCCGCGAGGAGAAGCTGGCCGAAGGCGCCGCGTGGATGAGCCTGCAGCCTTCAACCGACGAGAATCTCGCGAAAGCGGCGGGCATTTTTGCGGAGCTGGCGCAAGGCGATGATGAAATCGCCGCGCAGGCCGCGTATCTCCGTGCGCGACTTTGGCAATTGCACTTTCTGCAACCGAACTACGCGCGCGCGGCCGAATTGTTTGAGCAACTCGCCGCGCGTCAGCCGGAGAGCCACTGGGCTCAGCTCGGCCTCGTCAAACTGGGGATGCTCAAACTTTATGTGCTGCCGGATGTGCCGGATCGGATAGCCGCCGCCGAGGAGATTTTGACGCGAATCACCGAGCCGGAATTGCAACGCGATCTGCATCTGCAAATCGGCCAGGCCGGCGTGCTTTTGAAAGAGCCGCTGGAACGCTTTCTGCCTCATCTCGTCGCGGCGGATCAGATCGGCGGCATTTCCGGCACCGCTCGCGAGGATTTGATTGTGCAAATCGGCGAGCTGTCGATGCGCGCCGGATTGCCCGAGCAGGCACAGAAATATTTGGAGCTCTACTTGAAAGAATTTCCCAACAACGTGCGCGCTTACGCCGTGGCTGAACGGCTGGCCGAGGCCAGGCAGTTGCTGGCCGGAAAGGAGACCGCGCAATGAAGCAAAAAACTTCGCGTTTGCCCAAAGGGCTCGGCTTGGTGCTGCTCGCCGCCGCCTACGTGTTTTCGTTGTGGTGGGTGTTTACCCGTTCCGCGCCGATCAAGCAGGATCGCCCGGTTACGATTCGCATTGCGCACTGGCAAATCGAGCGCGGTCCGCCGGAAGGCATGGAGGCCGTGATCAAGCGCTACGAGGAGCTGAATCCCAACGTGAAGGTGGAGCAGCTGCTCATCCCCGGTGCGGTTTATAAACAGTGGCTGCGCACCAATCTCGCCGGCGGCACGGGCACCGATATTCTCGAATGGGGCTCGTGGCTTGCGGGGCAGAAGGATTTGCCCGCGCGCTATTTTGAGCCGCTCACGGCCGAGCTTGCGCAACCTAATCCCTACAATGTCGGCACCTCGCAGGAAGGCGTGCCGTGGGAGCGCACGTTTCATGACAACCTGATCGGTGCGCGGCGCGATTCGCCCGATCCCGGGCAAGTTTATGCCGTGACGGTGACCGAGGTCAGCGTGCGACTGTTCTGCAATCTCGAACTCTACCGCGAAATTCTCGGCGAAGACCCGGTCTTTGAAACTTACGATCAATTCCGCCAAGCGCTGCGATGCATCGGCGAATATGCGCGTCGCACGGGCAAACCGGTTCACGGTCTCGCCGGCAGCCGCGACAACGGCTTGTGGCTCACGCAAACCGTGTGGGGTGCGCCACTACTGGAGCTCAGCCACAGCTTTGACGACGCGGGTTACCTTTATCTCTACAACCGGCAGGTGCTGGGCGCGTTTTTGGAAGGACGCTGGAATTACTCACACCCCAACGTGCTCGCGGGCCTGAAACTCGTGCGCGAACTTTCGCAGTCAATGAAGCCCGGTTACCTGCAGCTTCGACGCGACGACGCGATGCTCGAATTTTTCAGCGGCAACGCCGTGTTTCTTTTCACCGGCACGTGGGATGCGACGACCATCCGCCGCACCGCGCCGTTTGAGGTGGCGATCATGCGTTTGCCCGCGGTGCTGCCGGACGATCCCGTGGTCGGTTCATATGTGCGCGGTCCCGCTGGAGAAGGCATGGGCGAAACCGCCATGGCGATGTATCTCAACAACGCCAGCCCGCATAAAAAGGAAGCCATCGATTTCCTGCGCTTCCTCACCAGTGTGGAGGGCAATCAGATCTTTTCGGAACACAGCTTGTGGCTGCCCGCTATTACTGGCGCGGAAATTCCGGAATCGATTCGCGACTTCCGCTCCTACCGGCAGGGCTACGCGCTCGGGCAGGCCCCGTATGATTTGATCGGCTCGGAAGTCTCGATGCAGTGGGATCAAAATTTCCACCTGCTCTCCGGCGAAAACGGCAGCGTGGAAAAATTCGCCGCGCAGCTCGATCGTGTCATGCCCGCAGCCATTCGCACCGACCTCGAAAACGAGGCACGCAACACGCTCATCCTCGTGAAACCGCAGGATTCGCTCATCGTTGCGCGGGCCAATCTGGCCGACGACACACCGGAAGGACACCGGCACCGCGAACGTCAGCACGAAATGGAAATGGGCCAGACCATGTCCGAAGGCCTGGCCTTCCAGATGAAGCTGCAGCTGGATCGAACGAAGTAATGTTGTAGGGCGGGATCGCTGATCCCACCTTTTTGCGGACCGGACAGAGCCGGTCCCTCCGGGAGGGACGACCTCCGTGTCGTCCACTCACAATCAAGGCGGGATCAGCGTGTTCTGTTCCGGGTAATGGGTAACAGGTGTTCCGCTTATGGGGTAACAGTTTTCAAGGTGGGGGAAGAGGGCCATGGCCCTCTTCCCATGACTTGG
>Ga0207868_1001149_pt1 | contig 20474 bp, 15 predicted proteins | sample Passage237B_FD_187370 | JGI IMG/M metagenome (GOLD analysis project Ga0207868, IMG submission 187370) | Cellulose adapted compost microbial communities from Newby Island Compost Facility, Milpitas, CA, USA - Passage2 37B (SPAdes) (version 3) ... | reverse complement strand
TAAGGGGCGTAAATTAAAGTCCGGGAAAGCAGTCATTGAAATACGAAAAATACTTGAGTGGTCTGTGGCCCCCAGTGTCAGGTTAGAATAAGGGTTATCAAAGTTTTCATCGTTTACCACTACCATATACCTTGCGTTGGCCACCATATCAACCAAAAGAGTATGGTTAAATCTACCAGCATTAAAAGTTGCTCCTTCTTCAATTACTAATTTCCCTGCAACATTCCATGCGGATGAGGCACTCATCGTTTCTCCCGGAGAGATGTGAAATTCATCTCCAGGATTGCCAAAAGTAGAAGGGAAGTTCCCCAATTCATCCATCCAGTTGGTTAAGGTTGTTGCAGCCGAACCACCTCCCCCAAATCTATAGGAATAATAAATCGTTGCCCATCCAGGGGTTGAATAAAGCAAGAATGTAAACACTAAAAGTGTAAAAATTTTTTTCATAACTATGGTTAGGTTTCTGTCCTAAAGAATTGATTAGTATTGGATTATGACCAAATTGGTTTGTCTTCTTTTGTAAACTTACTAAATGTATTGAAAGATAAATTATTTTGAGGGTATTCTTTTTCAATGAAATTTACAAATAGTTTTCTTATCTTTCTAAATTTTAGACTAAAATCATTATACAATCGATAATTTGGCTAAATTATTTTACTGGGATAATGACTATTAATGTAAGATTCGATAAAGAATTCTGAGAAGAATTAAACGTTGATTTTTTTGTCTTTTTTCAAGATTAGAGAAGGGAGTTTTTGGAAAGTTTTGTATTTGTAATTCATGACCACATAAAGCTAAATGTTTCCTATATTTCATGAGGAAGAGAGGGGTAGCTGTATTTTCTTCGTTCAAAAGACTAACTTAGTCGTAGTTGAGAACTTATTTATTTTACATTTATTGTTTAAACTATTTTTTTGTACGGAGTGAGCATTAGTATAATAATTTTTTAAAATTAATTTGTTTCTATGATTAAGTAGTTGATTTTTAGTTGATTTTGTCGTCTATGTTATAGAGGGCGTAGATCCATAACGCCTTATTAATAAAATTAAAGGTTTGGTGTAGAATTATAACAAAATTAAGTTTAGGGTATTACTGATTTTTTCCTATATATTTGTAGTAATGCCGAAAATGGAAATGAAGTCCCCTGATTTAAAGAACTTAGTCTTATAGAAACCGTAATTGGGCACTTGGTTGTAAAGTCAAAGAAAAAAGCTAAGAATTATATCCAAAAACATGAAATTTTATTTAGGAGCTATCAATATTGTTATTTTATCTATATTCATTTTTTCCTGTGTGCCACAAAAGAGGATAGTGTATTTTCAGGGAAAACAAAATGATTCCATTTACATCCCTCAAGAACAGTTTAGTTATAAAATTCAGCCTCGTGATCTTCTGCATATTAGTATAGTGAGCCCTGATCCCCGTGTAACTTCATTTTACAATATTCAGCAATCTGCTAATAGTCAAGTGGTAAACCCTGGAAGTATGTATTTGAACGGTTATCTGGTAAATGATTCAGGTTTTGTTAATATACCGGTTATAGGCCGAATCCGGGTTATAGATCAGACTCTAACCCAGATTCAGAATGTTCTTGAAAAAATTGTTAGAGAGCAAGTCACTGACGCAACTGTCGTTGTTAAGCTGTTAAGTTACAGGGTGACAGTGTTGGGCGAAGTTCGTTCACCTGGTATACATTACATGTATAATGAACGTTTTACATTATTGGAAGCATTGGGAATGGCGGGTGATCTTACAGAATATGGGAGCAGAAAAAATATCAAGCTAATGCGTCCTAAGGAAGGGGGAATGGAAATCATTCATCTGGATCTGACAGATAGAAAACTTCTTGAATCTCCTTATTTTTATCTAAAACCAAATGATGTAATTTATGTAACTCCGATGAAAGCAAAAATAGACAGGAATAACCTAACCTTGGCTACAACATTATTTGCCAGCCTATCTGCGGTCATTCTTATTATTAATTTTATAAAATCAAATTAAAGTGAAAAAGAGAGATTATGAATCAATTGATATTAAAGCGATTTTAAGTAAGGCATATCAATACTGGCCTTTGTTTGCTTTGTGTCTTTTCTTATCACTGGGATGTGCTTATTTATATATAAGGTATTATACTGAACCTCAGTATAATGTATTTACGACGATTTTAATAAAGCCTAATGAAAAAATTTCCGGTTTTCAGGAGATTGATCTCTTTCGTCAGGATAAAAAGAGGGCGAATGAAATGGCAATTTTGAAGTCTTATGAAATGGCTTATAAGACTCTCCAGCAATTGGAGTTCAATGTTTCTTATTTTCATAAAGGGCAGGTAAGGGATATGGAATTGTATAATTCAACTCCCTTCAAGGTTATTGTTGACACATCTTTTAAGGAGCAGCCTTATAATGTCCCTGTATCTATAAATATCATTTCATCTAATGATTACAAACTTACTATTGGAAAATCTAAAGAAATTCAACAAACGTTCACTTTTGGAGAACCAGTTAAGTTGCCCAACCTTTCGATTACAATTGTAAAACTAGAGGAAAATATACAGGTAGGAAATAATTTCTACTTTAAGTTACATAATTCTGCCTCCCTGGCAATTCTTTACAGAAATAAATTGCAAGTAACAAGTTCAGGAGGAAAAGAGTCCAGCATACTTGAATTATCGACCGTGGGTAACAATATTCAACGTGAATGTGATTATTTAAATAAACTTACCGAGGTGTATATCCAAAGTGGACTGGAAGAAAAAAACCAGATAGCAAGTAACACCATTAATTTTATTGATAGTCAGCTTGCTTCGATCGCTACTTCTTTAGATAATGCAGAGACGGAACTTGAAAGTTTTAGACGCAATAACAAAGTGATGGATATTTCTGCGGCAGCCACTTCTGTCTTTGCTAAGTTAGATGAGCTGGAAGCTCAGAAAGCCGTACTATTACTAAAGGATAAGTATTACCACTACATACTTGATTATGTTTCCAATAATAGAGACTTAAGTAATGTGGTAGCGCCTTCTACCATGGGAATTGATGATCCCTTGTTAAATAATTTGACATTAGATTTAGTAGAGTTGAATAGAGAAAAGTCTTCTTTGGGAAGAAATACCTCAGGAAACAACCCTTTTTTAAATTCACTTGAAATCAAGATTAAAAACTCTAAAGAAGCTTTATTGGAGAATGTTAAAAATATTATTAATGGATCCAGAATTTCTTTGAATGATATTGATAAGAGAATTTTAAAACTGGAGAAGGAAGTTAGTAATTTGCCCAAGAATGAGCGTGAATTGGTAGATATTCAAAGACGTTTTAAGCTTAATGACCATTTATATAATTATCTTTTGGAAAAAAAGGCAGAAGCAGGAATTGCTAAAGCTTCAAATATCCCGGATAACAGAGTTGTTGAATATGCCAGGAACTTTAATGCCTATCAGGTTGGCCCTAAAACGAATTTGATCTATTCCAATGCGTTACTTATTGGATTAACGATTCCAATTGCTTTTTTATTTATTAGAAGTTTTTTAAATAATAAGATTGAGTCTAAGAAAAGTATTGAAGAATATACAGATATACCCGTTATTGGAATTGTAGGACATAGTGATAATCTTTCAAATTTAGCAGTATTAAAAAATCCAAAGTCTGGAATTGCTGAATCCTTCAGGTCGATAAGAATAAATCTTCAGTATTTAGCTCCAGACAAAGATAAAAAGGTTATTTGTATAACATCGAGCATTAGTGGAGAGGGCAAAACATTTACCTCTATAAACCTAGCATCTATTATCGCTTTATCTGGTAAAAAAACTGTTCTGATTGGTGCGGACCTGAGAAAGCCTAAAATTTTTGAAGATTTCGGGTTAGATAATTCAAGCGGGCTTAGTACTTTTTTAGCAGGTAATCATAATCTTGAACAAGTTATTTATAAAACTCAGGTGGAATGCCTTGATATAATTTCTGCAGGTCCTGTCCCTCCTAATCCGGGAGAGTTAATCCTCTCAAACAGATTAAATGTTTTAATGGAGAAGTTAAGAGAGGATTATGACTATGTTATTATTGATACTCCCCCATTAGGACTGGTTTCTGATTGTTTTATCCTGATGAAGTATTCCGACATTAATTTATATATAGTACGGTACAGTTATACAGAAATAAAGTTGTTGGACAAAATCAATAATTTTGTAAGCGAGGGAAAAATCACAAATATAAATATTATCATCAACGATCTTTATAATAAAAGTAACTATGGCAATGATTATGGCTATGGCTATGGCTATGGCTATGGCTATTATGAGGAAGACAAAATAAAGAAAGGTGGGATAAATGGTTTGAAAAGATTTTTCTATAAATAACCATGCAAAAAAGATAGATTAACAATTATTGAAATTTAGTTTTTAGGATTGATGAAAGTTGTAATTCTTGCTGGCGGTTTAGGATCCAGATTATCAGAAGAAACGTCTGTAAAACCCAAACCAATGGTTGAAATAGGAGGAAAGCCAATTTTATGGCATATTATGAAAATCTATTCCCATTATGGGTTTAATGAATTTGTTATATGCCTTGGCTATAAAGGATATGTGATTAAAGAATATTTTGCTAATTACTTCTTACATCAATCTGATGTTACAATCAATATGGCTGAAAATAAAATGGAGGTACATTCTTCAGGGGCAGAGCCTTGGAAAGTAACACTTGCTGATACAGGGAATAATAGCATGACTGGAGGAAGGATTAAAAGGGCAAGTAAATATTTGAATAATGAACCTTTTCTCTTGACTTATGGTGATGGCGTGGGTAATGTTGATATTAAAAAGCTGGTTGCATTTCATAAGGAGCATAAAAAGCTATTGACGGTGACTGCAGTACAACCTTTAGGAAGATTTGGTGCTTTGAACCTTGGAGAGTGTGATGAAGTAACTTCTTTTTATGAAAAACCAAAAGGTGATGGAGCATGGATAAACGGAGGCTTCTTTGTTTGTCAGCCAGAAGTAATAAATTATATAGACGACGATGCTACCATCTGGGAAAGAAATCCAATGGAAAGAATCGCTAAAGATTGTCAAATGGTTGCATATAAGCATCATGGATACTGGAAACCTATGGATACTCTTAGAGATAAATTGGAGCTAGAGGACGAGTGGATTAAAGGTACAGCAAAATGGAAGTTATGGACTTAAAAAAACTTTTTAAAGAAACCTATAAAGATAAAAAAGTTTTTGTCACAGGCCACACAGGTTTTAAGGGGGCATGGCTTTGTCAAATTTTAAAATTAGCAGGTGCGCACATTAAAGGATATGCCTTAGAGCCGGAACATGAAAATGATCTTTATAACCTTTTAAACATTCGGGAATATGCCACTTCTGTGATTGGAAATATAATGGATGAAGTTAAGTTTAAAGAGGAGATACTAAACTTTCAACCTGATTTTATATTTCATCTTGCCGCACAACCTTTGGTTAGATTATCTTATGAAATTCCAGTTGAAACTTTTGCAGTTAATTCTATAGGTACTGCAAATTTGTTGAATGCAATTAGGTCATTGGATAAAACATGTAATCTTATTCTTATAACAACAGACAAAGTATATGAGAATAAGGAATGGGTTTACCCTTATCGGGAAAATGACAGACTTGGGGGGTATGACCCCTATAGCGCAAGTAAGGCATGTGCAGAGATTGTTATCAATTCTTTTAGACAATCTTTTTTTAATCCCAAAGATTATCATAAGCATAAGAAATCGATTGCGAGTACACGAGCAGGAAATGTTATTGGAGGGGGGGACTGGTCAAAGGATAGAATAATACCTGATATCGTAAGAGCTTTACAAAAGGAAGAACCTATTAAAGTCAGAAACCCCAGAGCTGTTCGTCCATGGCAACATGTACTAGAGCCATTAACTGGGTACTTACTCCTAGGCGCAAGGATGCTTGAAAATCCTGTAAAATTTGCCGATTCTTTTAATTTTGGCCCTTTTATAGAGGATACCCGAACTGTTCAGGATTTGGTTGAGATCGCTATATCTAAATGGGGGAAAGGAATTTTTGAGCATGTAGAATTATCTGATGCTCCTCATGAAGCGGGATTATTAAAGCTCGATATAAATAAAGCCATCAGTGAATTGGGATGGCAACCAAGGTTAAATGCTGAAAAAGCAATTGAGTATACTATAGAGTGGTATCGTCAATTTGGAACTAATCCTGAGGAGATTACTGAACGTCAAATCAATTCTTATCTCGCTTGGAAAAATTAATTTCATTAATTGGATGTAATTCATTTGTCGCAAAAAGAATTATTTCCAGCTTTAAAGGAAAAGGCGATTTTGAGTTTCAATTATTCGGGAATTATAATCAGTTTACCGATTGTAAATTTCATTCGTTTAGAATACCAGAGAACCCGTTGAATTATGATTTACTGTTGAATTCTGATGTGATTATTTATGCTGCTGGGGCTGGTGTTCAATCCAGTAAAACGTATGAGAAGAACCTTATATATGAAGTAAACGCTTTTGAGCCAATTAGAATTCTGAATTTTCTCTCTGAAAAGTTTTATAAAGGCAAGTTTATTAGTTTTGGGTCTTACTTTGAAATTGGCTATAACAATGAGAAAGTAAATTATAAAGAGGAGGATGTGATATTCTCAGAAGCTAAGGTCCCTAATGAATATTGTATTGCAAAAAGATTATTATCCCGTTATTTTTTTAGTTCATCATTGCCTTTTCCTTATTATCATCTTATACTTTCTACTGTATATGGTAAAGGTGAAAATGAAAACCGGCTTATTCCTTTTGTATTGGAAAAACTCTTTAAGAATGAAGAGATAGCTCTTACATCAGGTGAGCAGATTCGGCAATATATACATGTAGAAGATGTAAATAGCTTAATTGCTGAGATAATAGATAATGAACTGCCAGGTGGAATTTATAACCTTGCAGGGGATGAAGTGATAAGTGTAAAACAGCTGGTTCTCAAAATTAGCGAAGTCGCAGGAATCCAGGGAAAATTTACTTTTGGATTAGTGAAAAAACAAGACCAGGCTATGGATGTCTTAATGTTAGATACATTGAAAATCAGGACTGTGCTAAATTGGAAACCTACAATTAATATAACTCAAGGAATAAAGGAGTATATAAAATAGATAACGATGTATAAAAATTTTAATCCTGAATTACAAGCTGAGTTGTCAGCAATAGCCGAGAAGAATACCTGTAAAATAATAGAACCTGGTAAGGATTATATACCTGTGACCGGCAAAGTGTTGGATGCTGAAGATTTATTACATTCAGTAGATGCCTCCTTAGACGGTTGGCTTACCACAGGCAGATATGGAGAGGCGTTTGAAAAAGCTTTGGCAAAATGGACTGGCTCGCGTTGGGCTTATTTAGTAAATTCAGGATCCTCTGCTAATTTGATAGCATTTTATGCTTTAACATCTCCCAAATTAGGCGAAAGGGCAATTAAGCCTGGCGATGAAGTTATCACAGTAGCAGCAGGTTTCCCCACCACAATAAATCCCATGGTACAATTTGGTTGTGTACCTGTTTTTCTTGATATAGACATTCCGACTTATAATATTAAGGCAGAACTTATAGAACAGGCTATAACCCCAAAGACCAAAGCAATCATGATGGCTCATACATTGGGAAATCCATTTAATCTGGAAATTGTTGCTGCCATAGCAAAAAAATATAATCTGTGGTTGATCGAAGATGATTGTGATGCATTAGGGGCAGAATATAATGGTATAAAAACCGGAACCTTTGGGGATTTATCTACACTGTCTTTTTATCCTGCACACCATATTACTATGGGAGAAGGAGGAGCGGTATTAGTCAATAATGCTCAACTGAAAAAAATCGTTGAAAGTTTCAGAGATTGGGGCCGCGATTGTTGGTGTGCACCGGGTAAAGATGATACATGTGGAAAACGTTTTGGGCACAAATTAGGTGAATTGCCAGAGGGGTACGATCATAAGTATATCTATTCACACATAGGCTTCAACCTGAAAGCAACAGATATGCAGGCCGCACTTGGTTTGAGTCAGTTGAAAAAGGCAGATAGGTTTATAGCCAAAAGAAGAGAGAATTATAAATTGCTTTATTCTCATCTAAAACCATTTGAAGGGGAATTTATTCTGCATGAGCCTACTCCAAATTCCAATCCAAGTTGGTTTGGTTTTATGGTAACAATAAGAGATAAAAGTAAAATTGATAGGACTGAATTAACTAGATTCCTGGAAAATCAAAAAATTGGTACAAGATTGTTGTTTGCCGGTAATTTAACAAAACAACCTGCTTATTCGAACATTCAATACAAAATTGTTGGAGAATTAAAAAATACAGATGCTGTAATGAACAATTCATTCTGGTTGGGAGTGTGGCCAGGCCTCGAAGAAAAACACTATGAGTATCTGGCATCAGTAATAAAGAAGTTTGTAGAAAAATTTTAATTGAAAGCTATTTCTTAGGAAATGGCTTTGTCCTAAAATAATAAACGCTCAAGATTTATTAGATTTTAATAATAGGATGTACTCAGCAAAAGGTTAGAATACTTAAGTATTTCTAGTAAGTTTGGAAAGAAGTAATTTTTATGTATTCAAACGGGTACTAAATTATACAGTTTTCAGATTCTTAGAAGCCTCATTTGCTACCAATAATATTTATTGAACAAGCATTCAATAGATGAATATTTCTAGGGCTTGGTAAAAAATAAAGTACTTAATAAGATGTTACTTACGATAGCAATTCCCTCTTATAATAGATTTGAAAAACTAAAGAGTCAATTAGATCAATTGCTTATTGTGTGCAATTTATCTGATTTCCAATTTAAGATTATTGTTTTCGATAATCATAGTACGGATAAAACATCAACGTTGGCATCTCATGAAGTTTTTAATATAGAATTTAATAAGTTTATAACAAACGAAAGAAATTTAGGCTTAGTTGGAAATTTAAGAAGGTGTATAGAATATGTCGATACTGAGTTTTTATGGATGCTTGGAGATGATGATCCTATTATTATAGATGAATTATTAAAAGCGATCAAAGAATTACATGCCAATAAATTTCGGAGTTCTATTAATTTAATTTTTTTTAACCCAATTACATTAGATAATAAGTTAAATTCTGAAAGAGGTTATATAGATGATAAAATAGAGCAAGATAAACTCTTTGATAGTAACATAATAAGTGAGATTAGAAGTATAGATCCGGTTTTGACATTTTGGATTTCAGCATTTTGGATTAGGGGGGGCGTTGCAAAAAAAATAGTTGAAAATCAAAAAATTCACCCTGAAAATTTGATGTTACCACTTTATTTAGTAGGAAAATCAATTATGAGCGGGAAAGCTACCTATTGGAATATATCTATAGTGAAGCATAGACTGGAGCAGGATTCCTGGAGCGGAAGGTATGGGAAATTAGTATATTGGTTAGATTATCCTGAAGTCGTTTTGAGTTTATTAAATGAAGGTTTACCTGTTAATTGTTTTTCAGATTTTATGGAGAATAATAGGTATAGTTTTCGTAAGACTGCTTCTTTATTGCAAAAATATCCGAGTTCGTTTAAGAGGGTTTGGAACGTTCATAAAAAATGGATTTTCTCTTAAGATACATTTATTTCAGATGACTTATTTACAAATATTTAATTTGCCATGGCACAAATAGTATGTACCTTATTTGAGAACGATTATCATTTTGGAGTTGCTAGTCTTGTAAATTCTTTAATTAAAGCAGGATTCAAAGGGAATATTTATGCAGGATATAAGGGCTGTTTGCCACCATGGGCAAAAGGACTAAAAGAATTTAAAGAGGTAGAATGGGAAGGGGCCAAAATATTGCAAGTATCGGATTCCTCAAACATTATATTTCTTCCACTAAACACTACCTATCACTTAACAAATTATAAACCAGATTTTATGCTCCAGTTACTGGAAACAGTAAATGAAAAGCCTGAATCTATTTATTATTTTGATCCTGATATTGTCGTCACTGCACCATGGAGTTTTTTGGCCAATTGGAGCAACTGTGGAGTTGCCTTATGCGAAGATTTGAACTCTCCTCTTGAAAAATTTCATCCTAGAAGGGTCGCGTGGCGTAATTATTTTGAAAAATATGGAATAAAATTGGAGTTTAAAAATAATATATATGTCAATGGTGGATTTGTAGCTTTGAATATAAAGGATAAAAAATTTTTGGAAAACTGGAAGGACATTCAGGAAGCAATAGTGCCTGTAATTGGAGGATTAAATAGATCTTCATTGACAGGAACTCCTCTTCCAGATGAAGCCCAAGGGCCATATGCACCTTTTGGAAAAACTGATCAAGATGCATTGAATATAGCTATTGAAGCTTCTAACCTTCATATAAGTTATATAGGAAAAGAAGGAATGGGATTCAAATCAGGAGCTTCAGTGATGGTACATGCTTTAGGAACTCCAAAGCCTTGGAAGGTAAATTATATACAAAATATAATATCAGGAAGAGTACCAGGGCAAACAGACAAAGCCTATTGGAATGCTGTAAATCAAACTATTATTAGTTGTTCTCCCTTGTTAAGATGGAGGAAAAAGGTAATGATTTTAGTTGCGCTTGCTATAGGAAGGTTTTATGGAAAACGGAGATAATTATTGAGTGACCATACGTCATTGTTTTGATTGTAAAGGCTTTTAAATCTATTTTATTTGGTAAAATGCATGGTCTGTTTTCTAAAGAATTATTTCTTTCAAATAAGTTAAAACTTATTAAATGGGTACAACTGATTCTTTTTACAGGAGGAACTCAAGTCTTAATTCAGGTATTAGGTTTTATTAGTGGTATTCTTGTAATTCGCATGTTACCAACTAATGAGTATGCTTTTTATACTTTAGCTAATACCGCTCTTGGAACTATGACAGTATTAGCGGATGGCGGGGTTGCCACAGGTGTGATGTCCCAGGGTGGAAAAGTTTGGCGAGATAGAGAGAAGCTTGGAAGCATAATTAAAACAGGCATGAATCTAAGGCAAAAGTTTGCAATAGTTAGCCTTTTAATTGCAGTTCCATTGTTAGTTTTTTTACTAAAACATCATAATGCTAGTTGGCTTATGGCTGTTTTGATAACTCTCTCTTTGATTCCTGTTTTTATAACTTCTTTATCAGGAACGTTACTCGAAATAGCACCTAAATTACATCAGGACGTAGGGGAGTTGCAAAAGAATCAAATTTTATCCAATATAGCTCGTCTTGGAATTTTGAGTTCTACTATTTTTATCTTCCCATGGGCATTCCTAGCAATTTTGGCTTCAAGTTTTCCTCAAATTTGGATTAATATCCGACTGAGGAAGTTGAGTAGTAAGTATTGTGATTTGAATCAAAAAAGGGATTTAACAGTTCAGCGTGAAGTTCTTACAATAGTTAAAAGAGTTCTTCCAGGAGCAATATATTATTGTCTATACGGACAAATTACAGTTTTTATTATTTCAATTTTTGGGACAACTACAGCAGTTGCTCAGTTAGGTGCGTTGGGAAGAATTACGATGGCATTAAGTGTAATTAGTACTATGTTTAATGTTTTAGTTGTGCCAAGGATCGCACGGTTAGAAGGAAATTCTAAAAAGCTTTTGACAACATTTTACAAAGTACAAATAGGCATTGCTTTGGTTGCTGCTTTTGTGATCCTATCAGTTTATGTATGTTCGGACTGGGTTTTGTATGTATTGGGGGAAAAGTATGCTGGATTAAATTTTGAGCTCTTTTTGATGACATTAGCTGGATGTGTTAGTATGATGGTAGCATTAACTCACTCAATGTCCAACTCAAGAGGGTGGGTACTTCCTCCTTCAGTAAATATTTCCATTAGTATCTTATTGCAAATAATCCTCTTATTTGTGTTGAATTTATCAAATTTAGTAGAAGTATTATGTTTTTCAATAGCTAATCATATAGTAGCCTATATTTTGATATATAGCTATTTTATTTTTAAAGCAAAAGCAACCATTAAAAAATTTAATTGAGATGTCGTAATTTATAACATCATTCTCAATCAATGAATAAGCAATTGAATTTGATTTAGAATAAAAACTTAATTGATTTTAGATTGGGAAAAAAAATTATTACGTAATGTTAACACACGCATAAAAATTAAAATGAAAATTATTTTTCTATGTGGGGCACTTGAACCTGGTAGAGATGGAGTTGGGGACTATACAAGAAGACTAGCAGGATGTTTGATCAGGCAAAATCATGAAATTGCCATTGTCGCTTTGAACGACCAGTTTATTTCGGAAGAAGTCGATGGTGTACAAGTGGATGGCGAATCAGAAATTTCTATATTGCGGTTGCCAAGCTCTGTAAACGAAAAAATGAGATTCAGAAGGGCCAAAAATTGGATTAATGATTTTTCTCCTGATATTATAAGTTTACAGTTCGTTCCTTATTCATTCCATAGAAAAGGTCTGCCGTGGAACCTGGGAAGGTGTCTTAAGGAATTAGATAGCAAGAGTAAGTGGCATATTATGTTTCATGAACTTTGGCTAGACAATCCTACAAATTATAAACAAAGGATAGTATCGTTCTTTCAAAAGAAAATTATAAAAAGATTAGTATCCCAACTAGATTCTAAAATAAATAATGTATCAATAGAGTTTAATCAGGATAGATTAAAGAAAATCGGTATAAATTCTGAATTACTAGGGCTTTTTGGAAATATTCAAAAAAGCCCTAGTAATTCCTGTAATAAATTCTATGATGGATCTTTAAGTAATGAAGTTCGGATTTTGTATTTCGGGGCAGCTCCCAAAGGTGCTTTAGTAGGACAAATAATTGAGGGGCTTGAAGACTTTTACAAAAAAAAGGAGCAATTGGTACATTTAATAATGGTTGGAGGAGAGTCAAAGGCTAAAAAAGAATTTATAAATTCTTTAAAAAAGAAAAGAAATTTAAAGATAAAAATAACAGATTTAGGCTTTTTAGAATCTGAGGAGGTGAGTAAAATATTAGATTGTGTTAACGTTGGAATAATTAGGAGTGCAGGTCATTTAATAGGGAAAAGCGGGACTGCAATTGCGATGTTGGAATTTGGGTTGCCAATATGGGCCCCTAAGTTAAATGATGATAAAAATGTTATGTTTGATTTTAGACCAGAACTAATCCATTCCGACTTAATAAAAGCGTTTGAGGCTAAAAGAAAAAACGAATATATCCCCAGGCTGCCTTTGGTATCTGAAATATTTATAAATTATCTTAAAGAGTGATAATCTGCCTCACCTGATCGTCTAATTAAGTAGATTTAAGTAGATTTTAATTAATGTAAAAGGAAGAAAATGTTATATTAAAGGCTATCTGTTTAGAATGTCTTTTGGTTATAGCTTCGTATTTAGTTAAAATTTATATAAAATTAAATATGTTACAATTTACAAATAGTTACCCACCCAACTTATTTTTTAGCAAAAGGTGATTCGTTCAAGGTTTAATATGAAAATATTATTTCTTTCACATCAGTTTCATCCAGTTATTGGCGGAATTGAAGTAAATTCAGAAATTCTGGCTAGGGAATTTTCCAAGGCTGGTCATGAAGTTAGACTTGTTACTTGGACTATAGATAATGATGAATCTGCGCAGTTTCCTTTCAAGGTATTTCGTTCACCTACGTTAATCGAATTAATAAAACTTCATACATGGTGCGATATAGTTTTTGAAAATAATCCATGCTTACGTTTGTCCTGGCCAACATTAGTCTTGAAGAAAAGGAATGTGGTAGCTGTAAGAACCTGGATTGCCCGGGCGGACGGCAGTCTGGCAATACAGGACTTTTTAAAGTTACTTTGGTTGCGACGGGCAAATGGGATTATCGCAATTAGTAGTGCAGTAAAGCAACGTTCAAATAAAAAGGCAATCGTCATTGGCAATCCCTTTAGAAGGGCATTATTTAAGGACTTAGGATTGACAAGAATTAAAGATTTTGTATTTATTGGAAGATTGGTTTCAGATAAAGGTGCGGATCTGGCAATAAAAGCATTACATTTAGTTAATAAATCATCCATAAAAGATGTAAAACCTACTTTAACCATTATTGGAGATGGGCCTGAACTTGAAAAACTTAAAGCCCTCACGGAGCAATTGAATCTCCAATCTTTTGTTTTTTTTACAGGAGCTTTAAGTGGAGAAAAACTGGTTCAAGAGATAAATGAACATAAGTATTTAGTAGTGCCGTCGTTATGGGAAGAGCCCTTTGGGAATGTTGCATTGGAAGGGATGGCATGTGGCTGTGTTCCGATTGTATCGAGTGGTGGGGGATTACCAGATGCAGTGGGGGATGCCGGTTTAGTGTTTGAAAGAGGAAATGTGGAGGATTTGAAAAATAAGATGGTAGAAGTTTATACCAATGAAGAATTAGTGGAAAAATTGAAGAATAAAGCGACCTCTCATTTACAAAACCATTTACCTGGCGTTGTTGCTCATAAGTATTTGCAAGTTATTGAATCTATAAGGAGGTAATGAAGAAAATAATACTTTCTCATCCTACGGGAAATGCCAATGTAAGGGCCGCAGCTACGGGAATGAACAAAGCTGGGTTATTAGAAGAGTTTCATACATCAATAGCTGTGTTCCCCGGAGGACAATTGAGTAAACTTGCTCAATTAGGAGGACCTTTTGCAGAATTAACACGCAGGTCGTTTGATATTGAATTAAAAGATAACACTTTTTCATGGCCGCTATGGGAAATGGCCCGTTTACTGTCAGTTAAGACGGGTTTAAAGTCTTTAACCAAACATGAAAAAGGCCTTTTTTGTGTAGATGCAGTATACAAGTATTTGGATAGAAAAACGGCACAAAGACTAGATGCAAAAGTTAAGGAGATTGAAGCGGTCTATGCCTATGAGGATGGTGCACTCTATACCTTCGAAGCAGCCAAGAAAAAAGGGATAGCCTGTTATTATGATTTGCCCATTGGATATTGGAAGGCCGCAAGATCGCTAATGAAAACTGAACTGGAGAAATGGCCGGAATGGGCTGGTACTCTCACTGGTTTCAAAGATTCCATAGAAAAACTTTCAAGAAAAGATAAAGAGTTAAAGCTTGCAGACAGGATTTTTGTAGCAAGTACTTTTACTTCCGAAACTCTTAAAGAATATTCTGGTGAGTTAGGTCCCATTGATATTATTCCGTATGGTTTTCCGGAGGTAGGAGAACCCAAGGAATATAAGGTGGCGAAGCCACTTAAGGTTCTGTTTGTTGGAGGGCTTTCTCAGCGAAAAGGAATTGCCTATTTATTTGAAGCGGCTGAAAAATTGAAGGGGGCCATAGAACTAACCCTGGTTGGCCATAAACCTGTGGAAGGATGTTTACCCTTAGATTTAGGGCTGCAAAAACATAAATGGATTCCCAGTCTGCCGCATAAAGATATATTAAAACTGATGCGAATGCATGACGTGCTTGCTTTTCCCTCTCTTTTTGAAGGATTTGGATTAGTGATAACAGAAGCCATGTCTCAGGGAACACCAGTGATAACTACAGATCGTACTGCGGGACCGGATTTGATTGAGCATGGAAACAACGGGTGGATCATCGAGGCAGGTTCAACAGATGCGATTATAGAAGTATTAGAGGAGTTGTTACTTAATCCCAGGCAGATCTCTCAAGTAGGGAAAAGTGCTATGGAGACGGCTAAAAATCGCCCATGGAGTGTATATGGAAAGGATTTGGCTGAAAAATTAATAATTGGTGACAACTAATATTTCCGGAAGAATACTTTGGGATAAGTATTACATAGAGAATTAGTAGTAAAAAAAGGAGAAAAAACATGTTTGGGGTTAAAGCTTCAACAGTATTACCCGAAGAAATTCATAAACAGGAATCTGGCCCCTCGTTAATTTTAAAACGAGGCATATGGCTGTATTTTCTTCTTTTAATATTTGAGGGAGCCTTGCGAAAGTGGGTATTACCTGGTCTTTCAGCACCACTGCTTATAATTCGTGACCCTTTGGTGATATGGCTTCTGTTTAAGGCTTATCAGAAAGGAGTATTTAAGTTAAATGGATATATAATTGTAGCCTGGGTTCTTATTATTATTTCTTTCTATACCACATTATTTTTTGGACATGGAGATGTATTTGTAGCATTGTTTGGCTTTCGAATATTCTTTTTGCATTTCCCCCTGATATTTCTGGTGCCAGAAATCTTTGAAAAGCGAGATGTGGAACAGATTGGAACTGTTTTAATGTGGCTACATATCGGTATGACCGTTTTAGTAGCAATCCAATTTTTCAGTCCACAAACAGCCTGGGTCAATAAAGGAATTGGTGAAGAGGCAGAAGGTTCTGGTTTTTCAGGAGGAGGAGGTTATTTTAGAGTTCCCGGGACTTTTTCTTTTACAAATGGACTGTCAATGTTTTATGGCCTTGTCAGCGTTTTTGTATTCTATTTTTGGCTGGAAGATAGTAGGAAGATTTCCAGAGGGTTGCTTTTGTTAGCTACTATTTCCTTAGTCGCGGCTATTCCGCTGAGTATAAGTAGAACCGTATTCTTCCAGTTTGTTTTAACAGGGCTTTTTGCAATTTTTACAACCGCAAAAAAAACTAAGACCCTTTTCAGAATTTTAGGTTCTTTTTTGTCTGGTATAATACTTTTTTATTTTCTAAGCATGTTGGATTTTTTTCAAACAGCGATAATGGCCTTTACAGAGCGATTTACAAGTGCTTCCGAAGAGGAAGGGGGATTAGAAAATTCAATAATAGATCGTTTCCTTGCAGGATCTATTGCCGTATTAACGAATGAGCTCAGTGATGATTTTTGGGGTGCAGGTTTAGGTATTGGAACTAACGTAGGAGCTTCACTATTGACAGGAAGAAGAGCTTTTTTGATATCAGAAGGCGAATGGGGAAGATTGATTGGAGAGATGGGGCCCCTACTAGGGTTTCTATTTATTACAATAAGAATAGTATTGGTTTCGTCAATGTTTACAAAAGCATGGAAGGTAATTGGCCAGGGTAATTATTTGCCATGGCTTTTATTTAGTTTTGGAGGTATATTGGTATTAATGGGTACATGGGGGCAACCTACAGCTTTAGGTTTTGCTGTTTTTTCCGGAGGTTTGATATTGGCAGCTATGAGAGAAAAAGATGAATGAGGGAATAATGCAATAATATAAAATGAGTTAAGTAATTGCAGCTTTTGAAATTCATTCTTAATCTATTGGATTAATTTCAAAAGTTTTTCCTTACTTAATAAGATTAGATAATTCAATAAAATCAATTGGCATTTAATATTTAGGTATTAGCTGCCAAATTTATCTTCATAACTTGTAATTATGTGTCGAATAAATGGCCTATTAATAAATCATTCTGGAGTTTTGGATGTTTCCGAGACTGCGACCTCTATGAGAGATTCCATGTCCCATGGAGGTCCTGATGATTCAGGAATTTATATAAATGAAAAGTTGCAACTTGCTTTGGGGCACAGGAGGTTATCCTTGTTGGATCTGAGCCCATCAGGACATCAGCCTATGTTTACCAGAGAAAAAGATGTTGTGATTTGTTTTAATGGAGAAATTTATAATTTTCAAGAAATAAAAAGTCAGCTCGAAGGAAAAGGGTATACGTTTGTTTCCTCTGGTGATACAGAAGTAATCTTAAATGCATATAAAGAATGGGGTGAAAAATCATTTGCTCTGTTTAATGGAATGTTTGCATTTGCTTTGGTTGATTTAACTAAGAACTTATTTTTTCTTGTAAGAGATCCATCGGGAATTAAACCGCTTTATTATAGCCTTAAAGAAAATAATCTTTTTTTTAGCTCTGAGATCCGGGGATTTATGAAAACAGGGCTATTTCAGGAAAATGAAAAATGGAAGATTCTGTTTCTGACATTTGGTTTTATCCCTGAACCATATACCAGTCTAAATGATGTATTTATGCTTCCCAAGGGACATTTTTATAAATACGATCTTGATAAAAGACAGGGTACATTTGAACAATATTACTCCTATCAATTTACGCACACGATAAAAGATAAAGCAGAGGCCGTATTTAAAATAAGAGAAACATTAGATACAGCAATACGAAGGCATTTGATATCAGATGCTCCTTTGGGAATATTTTTGAGCGGAGGGATAGACTCCAGTATAATAGCATTGGCGGCAGGTGGTGAATTAAGAGAAAATTTAAGATCTCTTTCTGTGATATTTGACGAGCCTGGCTATTCAGAAAAAAAATACCAGCAAATGGTGTTGGGAAAACTGAACAACAAGCATCAGTTTTATAAAGTAGATAAAAATTCATTTATTAAATCACTTCCGGATATTCTTAAGGCTTTGGATCAGCCAAGTATTGATGCTGTAAATACTTATTTTATATCTCAATGTGCAAAGGAAGAGGGGCTTAAGGCGGTCTTGTCAGGATTAGGAGCTGATGAGCTTTTGGGAGGGTACCCATCATTTAACCGAATTCAGAATTTACAATGGCTTAAAAAGATTCCTGCTGTATTTTTTGACCTCGTTCAATATTCCGGAATTGCTCCAAAGGACAAATTTAAAAAGTTAAATTTCCTTAAAATCGAAGATGATTTGGGGCTTTATTTAACTTTAAGGGGTATGCATCTGCCACAAACTGTAGCGTCTATATTGGACATATCTTTAAAGGAAGTATTGGAAACACTTGAAAGCTGTTATTTTGGTAATGCTATGAGTAGTCTCAATAACAATCCCCAAAATATGGCAAGTTGGATGGAAACAAATGTCTATATGCAAAATCAGTTGTTAAAAGATTCTGATTTTATGAGCATGTGGCATTCAATTGAAGTGAGAGTGCCCTTTTTAGATAAAGAGTTTATTGAATTAGCATTGAGTATCGATCCGTCGGTTAAATTTAATGGCAGGCCTAAGAGTTTGCTGATAGAAGCATACAAAGATGTATTACCCGAAGGGATATGGAATCGTCCTAAGCAAGGCTTTACTTTTCCATTCCAACTGTGGTTTAAAGATAGCGGGATGATTTCAGAATTTTTGGAGTCTAAAAGTCCTTCCAAAAAAGCATTGGCTCAACAATTTCTTAAAGGCGATTTACATTGGACAAGATTGTGGAGCCTTTATTTAACTGATCATTGGGGAATATCTTGCTAAAAATACAATTAAAATAGAGTATGAAGGTTCTGTTTCTTTATCTGAATGCATTCTCTTATGTCGGAGGGATTCAAAAGTTCAACCTTAATTTTTTGAAGGCATTAGATGAAAATACGGAGAAAGGTATAGTTGTAAATGCATTAAGCCTTTCGGATTTAAAGAAAGATTTGAATAAGGATTTTAGGTGTGTAAATCAACAAACAGCAGAGGGGAATAAGTTTGTTTTTTTATTAAAAGCGGTTAGGCAAGGTTTAACATCTGATACCATAGTATTTGGCCATGTCAATCTTATCTTCCCATTGGCTCTTATCTATGGATTATTTACAAATAAAAAGCTTATTTTGATAACCCATGGAATTGAAATATGGAAACCGTTAAGTTTTCTTAAAAAAATATGCCTGAGAAACCTAGATTTGATTATAACGGTGAGTTCCTTTACCAAAAATAAAATTGTTGAGGTACAGAGAATAGATGAAAAGAAAATTGCACTTCTTCCAAATACGTTAGAACCAGGTTTTAATTTTATTCCCAATACCCACTTTATAGAACTCTTAAGAGAAAAGTATGGGTTGAAAAGAGATGATAAAGTGTTGCTCACAGTTTGTCGATTATCGAAGGAAGAACAGTACAAGGGGTATGATAAAGTAATACAATCATTAAAAGGTTTATCTGAACAGATATCGAATATCAAGTATCTGATTGCAGGAAAATATGATATTGAAGAAAAAGAGCGTTTGCATCAAATTATTAAGGAATGCGGTGTAGAGGAAAAGGTAATTTTGACTGGTTATGTATCAGATGAAGAACTTTCAAGCCTATATCACCTGTGCGATCTTTTCATTATGCCAAGTTCCAATGAAGGATTTGGTATTGTATTTTTAGAAGCCCTAGCCTGTGGTAAGCCTGTCATTGGAGGGAACAAAGATGGAAGTGTTGATGCTTTGTTGAATGGGGAGTTAGGTCTATTGGTTGATCCTGAAAATGGTGAGCAAATCTGTGAAGCACTAAGGAATATGTTATTAAAGAAAGCTGACAGCCATTTGTTGAATCCTGCTTACTTAAAAGAAAAATGTATATCTGCATTTGGGTTTGAAAAGTTTTCAGGTAAAGTTGAGAAATTGGTTTTAAAGAGGGAATTCAAAGAAGAATTGATAAATGCAGATTAGTGTAATAATCCCCTCTTTCTACCCAGCAGTAATATACGGTGGACCTATTTTTTCATCCTATAATACCTGCAAGGAACTGGCATTGTCTGGGAATCAGGTATACGTATCTACTACTAATTCCAATATGTATTCCAGGCTTGATGTGGAGACGGGTAAGTTTATAGAAGTAGGCGAACGCTTTTGGGTAAAATACTATAATGAGACCATCGTTGATAAGCTGTC
>Ga0207868_1001148_pt1 | contig 20485 bp, 17 predicted proteins | sample Passage237B_FD_187370 | JGI IMG/M metagenome (GOLD analysis project Ga0207868, IMG submission 187370) | Cellulose adapted compost microbial communities from Newby Island Compost Facility, Milpitas, CA, USA - Passage2 37B (SPAdes) (version 3) ... | reverse complement strand
CTCACCAGCCTCGAAGGCCAGATCTACCAGGCCGAGCGGCAGAACATGCTTCCTGTCACCACTGGTGCCGAGATCGGCAAGACCGACGAATCCGAGCTGCTGGCGCTCGAGCAGATGAAGGGTTCGACCTGGCACCAGAACTTCCTCGACCAGGATCTGGGCCCCAATGTCGGCGGCGTGATCAATGAGGTTTCCGTGGGCCTTGCCGGCGGATTGATCACCCCCGAAGAGGCGGTGCGCCAGATCCAGGAAGCCTGGGAATTCGAGCAATAGTCCTGCAAATCCGCCCGTCCCGCTTCTGGCGGGACGGGTGCCTGGAAACGAGAGCAATGACCGAGACCATGCAGCAGCCCGCCCTCAGCGCTCCACAGGCCGCCCCCTGGAGGATTTCGTCGTCGCCAATCAGCTGGCAGAGCGCCCGCTTCCAGCGCTCGTCATCCATGCGCCGGACGACAAGGAGGTTCCGGCGGCCGAAGCAGAATCGCTCGCCCGCGCCGGCGGCCACGTGCAGCTTCGCTGGGCGCCGGGTCTCGGCCATCGGCGCATTCTTGCCGATGCGGGCGTTGCGCAGTCGATCGTTGCGTTCCTGACCGAACCGCAATTGGCTGAGGTCTCCTGAAAGGGCCGCGGCTGCCGTCACGCCTTGTGTTTGGACACGTAGGCTTCGACCGGCAGCCCGGCCTCCTTCCAGGCCGAAAAGCCGCCCTCGATGTGCTTCACGGGAACAAGTCCCATGTCTTGCGCGGTCTTGGTTGCGAGCGAGGAACGCCAGCCCGCGGCGCAGTAGAAGACGAAGGTCTTGCCGCTGGAAAAGACCGGCTTGTGGTAGGGGCTTTCGGGGTCGATCCAGAATTCGAGCATGCCGCGAGGCGCATGCAGCGATCCGGGTATCCTGCCTTCTCGCTCGAGCTCGCGTGGGTCGCGAAGGTCGACGAAGACTATGTTTTCGTCGCCAGCCAGGCTCGCCGCCTCTTTCGGCGAGATCGCCTCGATTTCGGCGTTGGCCTCCTCGAGCAGCGCCTTGTAGCCCTTCCTCATTTGCGTAGCCGTCTCCTCCGGATGCATCAGCCGAGATTGAGTTCCTTGAAGAAGTCGTTGCCCTTGTCGTCGATGACGATGAAGGCAGGGAAGTCCTCGACCTCGATGCGCCAGATCGCTTCCATGCCGAGTTCGGGATATTCAACGACCTCGACTCTTTTGATGCAGTCTTGGGCGAGCCGCGCGGCCGGGCCGCCGATCGAGCCCAGATAGAAGCCGCCGTGCCTGGCACAGGCCTCCCGCACCTGGCGTGAGCGGTTGCCCTTGGCGAGCATCACCATCGAGCCGCCGAACGACTGGAACTGGTCGACATAGGAGTCCATCCGGCCGGCCGTGGTGGGTCCGAATGAACCCGAGGCGTACCCCTTCGGCGTCTTGGCGGGGCCCGCGTAGTAGATGGGATGGTTGCAGAAATAGTCCGGCATCGGCTCGCCGCGCTCCAGCCGTTCGCGGATCTTGGCGTGGGCAAGGTCGCGCGCCACGATGATCGGCCCCGAAAGCGAAAGTCGCGTCTTGACGGGATGTCTTGAAAGCTCGGACCTGATCTCGTCCATCGGCCGGTTGAGGTCTATGCGCACAACGTGCGACGACAGCTTCTCCTCATCGACATCGGGCATGAAGCGCGCCGGATTGGCCTCCAGCTCCTCCAGCCAGATACCGTCGCGCGTGATCTTGCCGAGCGCCTGCCGGTCGGCGGAACATGAGACGCCGAGTCCGATCGGCAATGATGCGCCGTGGCGCGGCAGCCGGATGACACGCACGTCGTGGCAGAAATATTTGCCGCCGAACTGGGCGCCGATCCCCATCGCCTGCGTCATCTTGTGGATTTCGGCCTCCATCTCGAGGTCGCGGAAGGCGTGCGCGTCTTCGCTGCCCGTGGTCGGCAGGGTGTCGAGATAGCGTGTCGAGGCGAGCTTGACCGTCTTCAGCGTCATCTCCGCCGACGTTCCGCCGATCACGATCGCGAGGTGATAGGGCGGGCAGGCGGCTGTGCCCAGTGTCAGGATCTTCTCCCGGAGGAACTCCAGCAGGCGGTCGCGGGTGAGCAGCGACGGCGTGCCCTGGTAGAGGAACGTCTTGTTGGCCGAGCCGCCGCCCTTGGCGACGAACAGGAACTTGTAGGCGTCCTCGCCTTCCTCGTAGATCTCGATCTGCGCGGGCAGGTTGTTGCGCGTATTCCTCTCTTCGAACATCGACAGCGGCGCGAGCTGCGAATAGCGCAGGTTCTTGCGCTCGTAGGCGTCGAGGACGCCCCGGCCGAGGGCCTCCGCGTCGCCACCCTCCGTCCATACGCGCCTCCCCTTCTTGCCCATGATGATCGCCGTGCCGGTATCCTGGCACATCGGCAGCACGCCACCGGCAGCGATGTTCGCGTTCTTCAGAAGGTCGTAGGCCACGAAGCGGTCGTTGTCGGTTGCTTCCGGGTCCTCGAGGATCGAGGCCAGCTGCTTCAGATGGCCAGGCCGCAGCAGGTGGTTGATGTCGGAGAAGGCCGCTTCGGAGAGCAGGCGCAGCCCTTCCTCTTCCACCGTCAGGATCTCCTGGCCTCGAAAGCTGTCGGTCGAAACATGGTCGGAGGTCAGTTTCCGGTAGGGGGTCTGATCGGGGCCGAGCGGGAAGAGATCTGCGGGAAATGATTCGGCCATTGGGGACTCCTTCGGCAATTTCGGCAGCACTCATAACGGCTGCTTCGAGGAAGTCCATGACGTGGACTGTCGCGCCAATGCCACGCTTGCAGCGGCAAAGGCCGCTGCGCGCCGAAGCAAGCTTGTCTCGGGACTCGTTGATGTTTAGCGTCGTCGGGCCGAAGGCTGAGACGGGGGCCGGAGGGACGGATCGGCGATGCGGCCGGTCGAATCGAACTCCCGTTTGCGGACGCTCATACTTGCGCCCACAAAGGTGATCGATGCCGGGTCTTGCCAGACGAATGATTGTCCTTTCCACCGCCGTTTTCGCGGCAACGGCAGTGCTGCCGGGCCGTGCGGATGCCAGAACACTCTTCGAAGCCCTGTTCGGCGGGCCGATCCAGCGTGTCGAGCCGGTCGAACCTGCCCCGCCGCAGGCCCCTCGGGTCGCCACGCCCGTCTACTACACCTACAAGGCCGATCCGCTCGTGCGCGTCGATTTCAGGAAGCTGGTAGCGCAGGCGGAAGCGCGCCAGCAGGCCGCGGCCGATGCGGCGACGCACAGCATAACTGTCGCGAGCGCCGAACTGCAGGAATCACCCGACGTCGCACGCCTCGACGATGCATCGACGGGCGAGGGGACGACCGCTGGTCCGACCGTGCCGGCCGAAGGCATCGATGCGGCGACGCCCTCTGGTGCGGATGACCCCAATCCCTTCATCGAAGCGGTCGCCGACCTGACCGAATACGACCTCTACGCCGAGAAGGACATCGCCGCCGCGCTGGTCGAGCATTATCAGGCGGAGCCGAGCTTCATCTGGGTCGGTGACGAACTGGCCCCCAACGCGCGTGCCGAGCGCGCCATGTCGGTGCTTGCCGACGCCGCGGCTGAAGGTTTGAGAGCCGAGGACTACGAGATTGCGAGTCCCGACCTCACCGTCCTGGACGACGAAGCCAGGCTCGCTGCTCTGGCCCAGTTCGAGATGGCTCTGTCGGCCAAGGTGCTGCGCTACGTCCGCGATGCGTGGCGCGGCCGCGTCGATCCCAATCGCATCTCCGAATATTACGACTTCGCGCCCGAGCCGATCGATTACAACGAAGTCATGAGCCGGCTGCGTTCGGAAACATCCGGCCTCGGCGTGGGCGACTACCTGCTTTCCTGGCACCCGGCCATGCCGGAATATGCTGCGCTCAAGCGCGAGCTGGCGAGCCTGCGCGCCACTCAGGACGATGCGATAGTGATTGCCCCGGACACGTTTATCCGTCCGGGCGCCACCAACACCGAATTCCCGAAGATTCTCAAGCTGATCGAGCGGGACGCCGACTCCGCCTTCCTTTCCCGGTTCGGCTCGCAATTGATCGCGGCCTCGGGGACCCAGACCTACTCGGAGGACCTCGTGCCGCTCATCAAGGCAGCACAGAAGGCCAAAGGCCTGAGCCCGGATGGGGTGATCGGCCCGCGTACGATCGCCGCCTATGTGGCCGATACGAAGGCCGACAAAATCCAGAAGGTGCTCGTGGCGATGGAGCAGATCCGCTGGCTTCCCTCCACGCTCGGTGCACGCCACGTATTCATCAACGTTCCCGAATTCCGCGCCAGCTATCACGAGAACGGCGAGGACAAGCTTTCGATGAAGGTGGTTGTCGGCCTGAAGTCGACCCAGACCTACTTCTTCCAGGACGAGATCGAATACGTCGAGTTCCATCCCTATTGGGGGATTCCGCGCACCATCTTCGTCAATCAGTATCTTCCAAAGCTCTATGCCGACCCCAGCTATCTCGACCGCATCGGCTACGAGGTGACCGACGTGAAGGGACGCAAGATTCCGTCGTCCGCGATCGACTGGCCGGCCTATGGCGCGCAGATTCCGTTCGACATCCGCCAGCCGCCGGGGCCGCGCAACGCGCTCGGCGAGATGAAGATCATGTTCCCGAACAAGCATGCCATCTACATGCACGACACGCCCCACAAGGAGCTGTTCGCGAAGGAGAGGCGCGCCTACTCCAATGGCTGCGTGCGCCTGGAGGACCCGCGTGGCATGGCCGCTGCGGTGCTTGGATGGACGAGGGAGCAGGTCGCGGAGCGTGTGAAGGGCCCGCACGGGCAGGTGGACCTGGCCGAGAAGGTGCCGGTCTATGTCGGCTATTTCACCGCATGGCCGCATGCTGACGGTCAGGTCGTCTACAGCGCCGATGTCTATGGCCGCGACACCTATCTGCGCCGGGCCCTGGAGAAGGTCGAGGAAGTCCGCGCCCCGAGCGCCTGATTGCTGAGTGGCTACACGCGATCGCCCGGCCACGAGGATTTCTTGCTGACGCACGCCCGCTTTGTCGGACGGGCATGGCCGCATCCGGATACGGCTTGTGCCGTCCTCCTCGCGGATCGCCTCGCCATTGGAGAAACAGAACTGTTTCCCCGCTGCCTGCAAGCGCGGCGGGTTTGTTGCCTCGCCCACGAGGTTCGCCACAACTGAAGCCCCGTCACGCCAATGCGAACGGGCGACGCGTTAAGGTTATCATCCATTCTGTAGTGCTGGCAGGCATGGATTCATTGATCTTGATCTTTGACGTGCTATCTCGACGTCGAGACATGCTTTGGGAGGAACCGTCGTCATCGCGAAGGACGATAATCGCTGGGGAGCGCCTGTGGGGATGGGTTTCGAGGAGGCCGGTGCTCGCGGCACGGAGTGCGGCTCGGGACACGCGGACGATCACTCCAATCCGTTCTTCGAGCCGTGGGTTCTGGAAAGCGCGCGCCGGCATCTTCTGGACGAGAACGACTGTTTTCTGATCATCGACAGAGGCGGGGAGCCTGCCGTTCCGGTGGTGATCGACCGGCGCTTTCCCAGGTGGTGCCCGACGATTGGACGCATCTGGGCCCACAAGCATTGCTTCGACACGACCCCGGTGGTGGTGGGTCGGGGCAAGGATGATCTCGGCGCCTTCTTCGAGTCGCTGGCTGAACATGGCGTAGACATGCTGCTCTGGCGCGGCCTGCCGCTGGATACCGCCGTTGCGGCCCGCCTGCGAACGTTTCTCAAGCATGCGCGCCTCGCGTGCGAGACGACAAGGCAATATCAGCGGCCACTCCTCGTTCGCGATGACAGCGATCCCGAACGCTTTCTCGACGTCCATATCGGCAAGCGCCGTCTGAAGGATCTGCGCCGCCGCCGCAAGCGACTGGAAGAATTGGGGAAGGTCGGGCTTCGAACCTTCCGGGAACAGCACGACGCGGCGCAGTGGTGCCGGGATTTCATCGAACTCGAGGCTTCGGGGTGGAAGGGCGCCTCGGGCAACGGGACGGCCATTGCCTGCTCGGCGAAGGAGCGCGCCTTCTTTGAGGCCATGGTAGCCAGGGGGGCCGCGAAAGGACGTATCGTCGTCCACAGTCTGACGTTGGACGGCGTGCCCGTGGCGATGACGGTGAACTTTCGCTCGGGGACCTGGCAATGGGCCTACAAGACCGCCTATTGCGAAGACGTTGCCCATCTGGCCCCAGGCGTGCAGATCGAGGTGGAGGGCAGCCGCGCGTTCCTGAGCGACCCCGGCCTCACACACTTCGATGCCTGCACGGATTCGGAGGAAGGCGTCATGGCCAGATTGTGGCCGCACCGGCGTCCGGTCGCCGATCTCCTGATCGCAACCCGTCCGGGCGTCAATCACGCAATACGGACCGGAGGTCTGCTGTGGCGGCAATATCGCGCGCTGAAACATGCCACGAGGGCGAAGATGAAGCCGCTGCGCGCTCTCGACCCCGCGTGATGTGGAAGGTCGTCCGAACCAGCTGGCTTGCCGGGAAAGATGGTGGGCGATGCAGGGATTGAACCTGCGACCCCACCCGTGTGAAGGGTGTGCTCTCCCGCTGAGCTAATCGCCCGATCGCTGGCCGCCTGGGCCGATCACGCCGGGATATAAGGTGCCGTCGCCGGGCAAGTCAAGCAGCGCGGACGGCTCGCAGCAGGTCGTTCGCCAGTTCGAGCGTGAGCTCGTCGAAACGGGAGATGATGCGCGACGGCTCGAACTCGCGCACGTGCCTGTCCGTATAGCCGAAGTCGACGGCGACGACGGGGATGCCGGCGGCCTTCGCCGCATCGATGTCCGTTCTGGAATCGCCGACCATGAGCGCATGGCCGGGATCGCCGCCGGCTGCCTCGATCGTCAGGATGAGATGTCGCGGGTCGGGCTTGCGGAATGCGAACGTATCCTGGCCGCAGATCGCGCCGAAGCGGCCGGCGAGCCCGAGTTCGGTCAAGAGCCTCTGCGACAGCGCCTCGTACTTGTTCGTGCATACCGCGAGCAGCCAGCCGTGGCGCTCCAGCCGATCGAGCGCCGAGACCGCGCCGGGCCAGGGGAGCGATTTGCCCGGAATGTTCCGGGTGTAGTGTTCCAGGAACACGTCCAGCAGTTCGGCGAGCCGCTCGTCGCTCAGTGGCTCGCGCCTGGCCGCAAAGGCGCGCTGGATCATCACCTTGCCGCCCATCCCGACATAGCTGCGCAGCTCCGCTTCGGCAACCGGAGGCAGGCCGGCATGAGCCAGGCTGTAATTCAGGCTGTCGAGCAGGTCGGGTGCGGTGTCGACGAGCGTTCCGTCGAGGTCGAAGACGATGGTCGGCCGAGTCATGGATTCTCCCGCGCTTGCGCTGCCGATAGCGCGGCCTGCCGCATCCGGCAAGCGCGGCCCTTTCGCCGCCTCCGCCAAAGATGATAGGAGCGGCGCGCGATTCGCGAATGGAGTGAGGCCGCGCATGGATGCCAGGCAACTGAAGATCGAGGCGGCGCGCGCCGCGCTGGCCCATGTCGGCGACGGCGTGCGGCTGGGCATCGGCACCGGCTCGACGGCGGAAGAGTTCGTGCGGCTGCTTGCCGAACGCGTCCGCGATGGCCTTGCCTGCGTCGGCGTGCCGACGTCGGAGCGCACGGCGGCGCTGTGTCGGGAACTCGGGGTGCCGCTCGCCGCGCTCGACGAGATGCCCGAACTCGACCTCACCGTCGACGGAGCCGACGAGATCGATCCGGCCCTTTCGCTCATCAAGGGCGGCGGCGGCGCGCTGCTGCGGGAAAAGATCGTGGCAGCCGCGTCTGCCCGCATGATCGTCATTGCGGACCGCTCCAAGCTGGTCGAGACGCTCGGCCGTTTTCCGCTGCCCATCGAGGTCAATCGCTTCGGTCTCGAGGCGACGCGGCGCGCGATCGTCAAGGCTTCGGCACGGCTCGGCCTTAACGTTGTCCCGACATTGAGGATGACGGATGGCGAGCCGTTTGTTACAGACGGCGGGCATTTCATCCTCGATGCATCTTTTGGCCGTATTCCGGATACAAGAGCCCTTTCGGATGCTCTGCATGCCATTCCGGGTGTCGTCGAGCATGGTTTGTTTTTGGGGTTGGCGGATCTCGCGATCGTGGCCGGAAACGCCGGGGTCGAGACCATTTCCGCAATCCGCTAAAGGGGAGTTCCTGACGAGATGAATCTGGCCATACGTGCCCGTCACCTTGCCGCGGCCGCCGTCGCGTGCGTGATGCTGCTTTCTGCGATGCCGTCGATGGCCCAGGAGGAAATTTCGGAGAGCCACCTGAAGGCGGCGCGCGATGCGATCACCGCATTGCACGCAACGGAGGAATTCGACCAGATCCTGCCGCAGGCTGCAGCTGCGCTGAAGGCGGAGCTGACCCAGAAGAACCCGGACCTCGTCGCCCTGATCTCGACCACGGTTGACGAGAAGGCGCTTGCGCTGGCAGGCCGACGCGGCGATCTGGAGCGGGAGGCCGCCAAGATCTATGCGCGCGTCTTTTCGGAGAAGGAGCTGAACGAGATCAGCGCCTTCTATAACACCGACACCGGAAAGAAGCTGCTTAGCGACGGCAACATCGTGGGCCGCGAAGTGCTGGAGGCAGCAGGCATCTGGCAGCGTGGCGTTGCCCGTGACCTGGCGCAGGCCGTCGCCGAGCACCTGCAGTCGGTAACCAGTGCCAAGGCTCCCGCTGACGGGCAGGCCGAAGGGCAATCGAACGGCCAGACCGAGGGACAGCCCCAGCAGCCGGTGAACCAGTAGGCGCTCAGCCGCACGACACGCATTCGCAGCCCGGCTCGTGCCGGGCTTTTCTTTTGCGGCGACGGGACGTAGACCTTGCCCGCCCGCCGGCTGGTTCCGGCCGATCGGTCAATCTTATCCGGGAGTTCCGCCATGGCCAGCTACGACTACGACCTGTTCGTCATCGGCGGCGGATCGGGCGGCGTGCGCGCCGGCAGGCTGGCTGCGGCGATGGGCAGGCGGGTCGCGATCGCCGAGGAGCACCGCTTCGGCGGCACCTGCGTGATCCGCGGCTGTGTGCCGAAGAAGCTGTTCGTCTACGCCTCGCAATTTGCCGAGCATTTCGAGGATGCGGCCGGCTATGGCTGGACCGTCGGTGAAACCGCGTTCGACTGGCCGACGCTGATCGCCAACAAGGATCGGGAGATCGCGCGTCTCGAAGCGGTCTATCGCTCCGGTCTGGAACGGGCAGGTGCGAAGATCATCGAAAGCCGCGCCGTGCTTGAGGATGCGCATACCGTTCGCGTCCTCGCCGAGGACCGCACCGTCACCGCCGAGACAATCCTGATCGCCACGGGCGGGCGGCCCAACCCGCATGTCTCGCTGCCGGGGCACGAGCTGTGCATCACCTCGAACGATGCCTTCTATCTGCCGCAGCTGCCGGAATCGATCGTGATCGAGGGCGGCGGCTACATAGCGGTCGAATTCGCCAATATCTTCCACGGCCTCGGCGTGGAAACGACGCTGCTCTACCGCGGCAAGGAAATCCTCGGCCGGTTCGACATGGATCTGCGGCGCGGCCTGCACCAGGCGATGGAGGCAAAGGGCATCCGCATCGTCTGCCAGACCATTGCACAAGCCGTGTCGAGACGCGGAGACGGCCACCTCGACATCGCCCTGAGCGACGGCCAGACGCTGACGGCGGAACAGATGATGCTGGCGATCGGCCGCACGCCGAACACCGAGGACCTCGGGCTGGAGAAGGCCGGTGTCGAGACGGGAAAGGTCGGTGAGGTCGTCGTCGATGAGTTCTCGCGCACCAATGTCCCGAACATCTACGCGATCGGTGACGTGACCAACCGCGTGCAGCTCACCCCGGTCGCCATTCACGAGGCGATGTGCTTCGTCGACACGGTCTTTCGCGGCAAGCTCACCAGCCCCGACCACGACGCGGTGGCGACGGCCGTCTTCTCGCAACCCGAGATCGGCACGGTCGGCCTTTCGGAGGATGAGGCGGTACGCCGTTTCGACGAACTCGAGATCTACCTCGCCAGCTTCCGCCCGATGCGCCACACCCTCTCCGGCAGGCGGGAGAAGATGCTGATGAAGCTGGTGGTCGATGCCGAAACCCGACGCGTGCTGGGCGCGCACGTGCTTGGACCCGACGCCGGCGAGATGGCGCAGTTGCTCGGCATTCCGGTCAAGGCAGGCCTCACCAAGGATGCGTTCGACCGGACCATGGCCGTTCACCCGACGGCGGCCGAGGAGCTGGTGACCATGTACCAGCCGACCTATCGCGTCAGGAACGGCGAACGACTGGCCGCCTGACCTCCTTCGCCAATTGCGTGACCGGACTTGACCAGCCGACGATAGTTTGCAGGCTTGCACCTGCGGATGGGCGCTTCGACCGCGCGAACGGTCGGTGGCGCCTTTGGGGTAGCGTGGGGGACGTTCTGTGACCCTGCAAAAGGTTGGGCAGGCATCGCTTGGCGCGACCGGACATCGGCCATTGCGTCTTTCTGCGCACCGCGGACTCGCACGCTTCGTGCTTGCGCTGCTGCTACTGGTCACGTTTGCTCCAACTGCCTTCGCCGACGAGGCAGCGCGGGTTCTGGCTCCCTACGAACGCACCGAATGGGCGGACTTCCTCAAGGACCTGCGGCTCGATCCCGGCAAGGCATACGTGCTGATCGTGCAGGTGCCGTCGGCCTATCCCATTGATCTGCGCACGCCCGAAACGGCGCGCAGGTCGCTGCTACGCAACGTGCGCGACCCGTCGGCGCGGATCAAGGCCAAGACCCTGATCGGGCACACCATGGTCGGCTGGCAGTGCTCCACGGGTAAGGGGCTGATCTCCAAGTCCGGCGAGAAGGACGGCCAGGCAATGCGCATGGCGCTGAGCGGCTGGGGCTTGACCCCGTTGCTCAGCACCTACCTGGATGGGCACCTTGTCACGCTCGACGATTTTCCCTGGAGGCACGCAGACCGCATCCGGCGCGGCAAGGCGAGCATTCTTGCTGCGCAAATATCAGAAAGGTCCTGCCAGGCGCTGAGGCGGTATCTCGTGCGCTACATCACCAATCCGCTTGAGCCGGCAAAGCGCTTCAGCTGGCTGCTCGACGTTGACGGCTTCGAGGGTGACGGCTGTGCCTCCTTCGCCCTGACGGCGGCTTCGAAGACCGGTCTGTTCGCAGGCATCCTCGAGCGCTTCAACCGCCGCATTTCGGTCTACGATGGACTGATCGGCTGGAAGACCAAGGCGCCCAACGAGACCGTCCCCTTCGTGAAGGCGGCGAACGTCAACGGTATCCGCATCATCCGCTTCTCGCGGCTGGTTGATGGGCCATGGGATTCCGGCAATCTGTTTGCCACTTTCGACGTGGTCGATCCCGAGCTGATCTTCGCCGGCATCATGGAACTGCGACGATTGGCCGGGGAACGTGGTGGTGCGCTCCAGGACAGGGCGCTGTCTGCGGACGATCCGGTGGTCCGGAGGTTGAATCACGCCATCGCAGGCTGGGCGAAGCGGCACTACCGACATTTCCGCTTCGTCGAAGGCATCGGCGCCCTGGTGTTGGAAAGGTGAGCCTGGCGAGAACCGCCGGCGATTGACCGAAAGTCGCCCTTGCCGAAGCGCCAACTGTGGACTGGAATAGGTCAGGCCGTTCCGCTATAGAGCCGCATCCTGCGCGGGACGCGGCCGCTGCGGGGAAGGCGTGACGGGTGTGAACATGACGACGAAATGGTCTCCCAGCTCATGGCGCGGCAAGCCGATCGAGCAGGTGCCGGTATATCCGGATCCCACGGCGCTTGCCGAAACCGAGCGGCAGCTCGCGAGCTACCCGCCGCTGGTTTTTGCAGGCGAGGCGCGCAAGCTGAAGAAGCAGCTTGCCCAGGTGGCGGAAGGCAAGGCCTTTCTGCTGCAAGGGGGTGACTGCGCCGAGAGCTTCGCCGAGCATGGCGCCGACAACATCCGCGACTTCTTCCGCGTCTTTCTTCAGATGGCCGTGGTGATGACCTTCGCCGGCTCGCAGCCGGTGGTGAAGGTTGGCCGCATCGCCGGCCAGTTCGCCAAGCCGCGCTCCTCCGACATCGAGACGAAGGACGGCCAGTCGCTGCCGAGCTACCGCGGCGACATCATCAACGCGATCGATTTCGACGAGAGGTCACGCACGCCCGACCCTCAGCGCCAGGAGATGGCCTATCGCCAGGCGGCGGCGACGCTCAATCTGCTGCGTGCCTTTGCCCAGGGCGGCTATGCAAGCCTGGAAAACGTGCACAAGTGGATGCTCGGCTTCGTCGCCGATAGCCCGCAGTATGAGCGCTACCAGGAACTCGCCAACCGGATCTCGGAGACCATGGAGTTCATGCGGGCGGTCGGCATCACGTCCGAAACCCACAATGCGCTCCGCGAAACCGATTTTTTCACCAGCCACGAAGCGCTGCTGCTCGGCTATGAGGAGGCGCTGACCCGCATCGATTCGACCTCAGGCGACTGGTACGCCACGTCCGGCCACATGCTGTGGATCGGCGACCGCACGCGCCAGCCCGAGAACGCGCATGTCGAATACGCGCGCGGCGTGAAGAACCCGCTCGGCCTGAAGTGCGGGCCCTCGCTGACGCCCGACGGCCTGATCCGGTTGATCGATATCCTCAATCCGGAGAACGAGCCGGGCAGGCTGACCCTGATTGCGCGCTTCGGCGCCGACAAGGTGGGGGACCACCTGCCGAAGCTGATCCGGGCCGTCGAGAAGGAAGGCCGCAAGGTCGTCTGGTCGTGCGATCCGATGCACGGCAACACGATCTCGCTCAGCGGCTACAAGACGCGGCCGTTCGACCGCATCCTGAAGGAGGTACAGGTCTTCTTCGAGGTGCATCGCGCCGAGGGCACGCACCCGGGCGGCATCCATGTCGAGATGACCGGCAAGAATGTGACCGAGTGCACAGGCGGCGCGCGCGCGATCTCGGCCGACGACCTGCACGATCGCTACCACACGCATTGCGACCCGCGGCTCAATTCCGAGCAGGCGCTTGAACTGGCGTTCCTCGTTTCAGAACTGCTCAAGAAGAGCCAGAAATCGGTTGAGAAAAAGGCTGTAAACGCCTGAATCGAATGAATGCCTGATTCAAGCTGGGCATTCAGTGATCCTTCACCGTCTCCATCGCCACGAAGGTTGATGTGTGCTCGACATGCGGCAGCGCCGAGATGCGCTCGCCCAGTACCCGTCGATAGGCGGCGATATCGCGCGTGCGGACTTTCAGCAGGTAGTCGAAACTCGCCGCGATCATGTGGCACTGCTCGACCTCGGGGATGGCGATCACCGCGCGGTTGAACGCCTCGAGCGCGGCCGAGCGGGTGTCGGACAACGTCACCTGCACGAAGGCGACGTGGCCCTCTCCCATCTTCTCACGATCGACGAGCGCAACATATCCGCGGATGTAGCCGTCATGCTCCAGGCGCCTGACACGCGCCTGTACGGGCGTCTTCGACAGGCCCACTTCGCTGGCAAGTTCGGCCATCGACAGCCGCCCGTTGCGCGACAGCGCCCCGAGAATGTTGCGATCGATACGGTCCAGTTGGCCTGAGTCGGGCATCGTTACGTTCCAGTCGGCCTGCAGATAGGCCCGACTTAAGATCGAAAGCACTTGAATGTCCACCGATTCAGGCAATGCGGGAACATGCGCTATGCTATCGCTCGGCCGACCGCCGGAGACGGGAACGCCATGCCGAAGGATGCTCTTTCATCGCTGCGAGACCTGATCAGGGCCAACTACCTGCCCGATGAGGACGAGACGCTCCGGTGCATGGTCGGGCAGGCCGCGCTGACGGAGGAACAGCGGCAGGCGATTTCCGCTCATGCGGCTCGGCTGGTGCGTACGGTCCGTTCGTCGACCGAGCCGCGCCTGATGGAGGCTTTCCTTTCCGAATACGGCCTGTCCTCGCGCGAAGGTGTTGCGCTCATGTGCCTGGCGGAGGCGCTTCTGCGCGTGCCTGACGCGGAGACCATGGACGACCTGATCCGCGACAAGATCGCCCCGCACGACTGGTCGGCACATTCGGGCGAATCCGGCTCGATCTTCGTCAATGCGTCGACCTGGGCACTGATGCTGACCGGCCGCGTGCTGGAAGAGGGCGAGGGCGGCATCGAGCGCACGCTGCGCTCACTCGTCAGGCGGCTCGGCGAACCGGTGATCCGTGCAGCGGTCGCCGCTGCGATGCGCGAACTCGGCGAGAATTTCGTCCTGGGGCAGACGATCTCGGAAGCCCTCCGCAATGGCCGGCCGATGACGGCCAAGGGCTATCTCTACTCCTACGACATGCTGGGCGAGGCGGCGCGCACCGAGGCGGACGCGCGTCGTTACGCCGAAGCTTACGCCAAGGCCATCGCGGCCCTGGCGAAGGTTGCAACCGGGGGCGACATCGCCACCAATCCCGGCATTTCGGTCAAGCTCTCGGCGCTCCACCCGCGTTACGAGGTCTCGCAGCGCGGGAGGATGCTGCCCGAAATGGTCGCCCGGCTGCTGCCGCTCTGTCAGGCGGCGAAGGCGGCGAATATGGGCCTCAACATCGATGCGGAGGAGGCCGACCGGCTCGACCTGTCGCTGGAGGTGATCGAGCGGGCGCTGGCCGATCCCGCGCTCGCGGGCTGGGACGGCTTCGGCGTCGTGGTTCAGGCCTACGGCCAGCGCGCGCCCTACGTCATCGACTGGCTCCACACGCTCGCGGAAAAGCTCGACCGGCGCATCATGGTGCGGCTGGTGAAGGGCGCTTACTGGGACAGCGAGATCAAGCGGGCGCAAGTGCTGGGGCTTTCCGGCTATCCAGTTTTCACGCGCAAGGCCAACACCGACGTTTCCTACATTGCCAATGCGCGCAAGCTGCTTGGCCTGAGGGACCGAATCTACCCGCAATTCGCCACCCACAATGCGCACACCGTGGCCGCAGTGCTGGCAATGGCGGGCAGTGACCGTTCCGGCTTCGAGTTCCAGCGGCTGCACGGCATGGGCGAGTCACTGCACGAAGCTGTTCGGCGCGAGGAGGGCACGCGCTGCCGCATCTACGCGCCGGTCGGCGCGCATGAGGACCTGCTGGCCTATCTCGTGCGCCGCCTGCTCGAGAACGGCGCGAATTCGTCCTTCGTCCACCAGATCGTGGACGAGGACGTGCCGCCGGAAACGATCGCGCGCGACCCGTTCGAGATCGTCGAAGCGCTGGGCGGCGCCCACAATCCGGCCATTCCGATGCCTTCGGAGATTTTCCGTCCGGTACGCGGCAATTCGCGGGGCCGGGATCTCACCGACCCGCTCGCGCTCGAGGCCATCGACCAGGGCCGCGTGCCGTTTGCGGCCCCGCATCGCTGGCAGGCGCGGCCGCTGACTCGCGCGGCCGGCGGTGGTTCGCGGCGCGAGATCGTCAATCCGGCTGACCTCGCGGACTCGGTCGGCGTGGTAACCGAGGCGCACGCGCCGCAGGTCGCGGCCGCGATCGACCTTGCGGTTGCTGCACAGTCGCAATGGGCCGCCAGGCCGGTCGCCGAACGGGCCGCCATCCTCGAGCGTGTTGCAGGACTCTACGAGGCGAACGCCGAGGAATTCTTCGCGCTCGCCGCCCGCGAGGCCGGCAAGAACCTGCCCGACGCCGTGGCGGAGGTGCGCGAGGCGGTGGACTTCCTCCACTATTATTCGGCCGAGGCGCCCAAGGCCGAGCCGGGTTCGCAGGCGCGCGGCGTGATCGCCTGCATCTCGCCCTGGAACTTTCCGCTGGCGATCTTCACCGGCCAGATCGCGGCCGCCCTCGTCACCGGCAACGCCGTGATCGCCAAGCCCGCCGAACAGACACCGCTGATCGCCTTCCGCGCCGTGAAACTCATGCACGAGGCGGGCGTGCCGGAGGATGTCGTCCAGCTCCTGCCCGGCGACGGCGAGGCGGTCGGGGCACCATTGACGGCCGACCCGCGCATTGCCGGTGTCTGCTTCACCGGCTCCACCGAGGTCGCGCGGCTGATCGAGCGCCAGCTCGCGGAGACTGCCGCGCCCGACGCCATGCTGATTGCCGAAACCGGCGGCATCAACGCGATGATCGTCGATTCGACCGCGCTGCCGGAGCAGGCCGTGCGCGACATCCTCGCCTCGGCGTTCCAGAGCGCGGGCCAACGCTGCTCGGCGCTGCGCATGCTCTACGTCCAGAAGGACGTGGAGCAGAAGGTGCTGACGATGCTGACCGGCGCCATGCGGGAGCTCAAGGTCGGCAGGCCATGGGAGCTTGCGACCGACGTCGGACCCGTCATCGACGACGACGCGCTTGAGGGCATCCTGGCCTACTGCGCGAAGATGGAAGCCGAGGGACGCCTGATCGCGAAGCTGGAGGCGCCGGCTGGCGGCCGCTTCGTGCCGCCGCACATCCTGCGCGTTTCGGGCATCGAGGAGATCGAGCGCGAGGTCTTCGGGCCGGTGCTGCATGTGGCGACCTTCGAGGCGGACGAGATCGACCGCGTCGTGGCGGCCATCAACGCGCGCGGCTATGGCCTCACCTTCGGGCTGCACACCCGCATCGACGCCCGCGTCCAGCAGATCCTCGACGGCATCCATGCAGGCAACGTCTACGTCAACCGCAACCAGATCGGCGCGGTCGTCGGCGCACAGCCGTTTGGCGGCGAGGGCCTTTCCGGAACCGGTCCGAAGGCCGGCGGCCCGTTCTATCTCAAGCGGTTCCGGAAACGGGCGGCGGCGATTGCTGAGGCCTCACCCCCGCCCCTCACCCCTGCCCACAAGGGGGAGGGGAGCTTGAAAATGCCGGCGCCCTCGTTGTCATGGGATGACACACGGGCCGCAACCTTCAGGGGGAACGCTGAAACGTCGACGACCGCATCCTCCGTGAGGGACGGGGGTACTGTGGCATTCCCTGACCCTGGCGGCTGGCCGCGTCGAGCGGACCGCATCGCGATCCTGCGTCGGCACCTGCGCGGCAGGGCGGCCGAAGCGATTGCGGCCGCTGCCGCGCTGGACCCCGGCCCGTTCGACCTGCCGGGCCCGACAGGCGAGGCGAATTCGCTGATGCTGGTGCCGCGCGGGCGCGTGCTTTGCCTCGGGCCAGGAGCCGATACGCTGCTCGCGCAAGTCGTGCTGGCGCTGGCTGCGGGCAACGCCGTGGTCGCCGTTGCGCCCGGTGCGCGCGCAATGCTGCAACCGCTTGCGGGCAAGGACCTGCCGCTTGCGATCCATGAAAGCGTGCTCGACCCGGCAGACTTGGCGCAGGTGGATTGCGACGTTGTCGCGTCGAGTGCCGATGACGAGACGCTGCGTGCGTATCGCGGGGCGCTCGCAGCGCGAACCGGACCGATCGTGCGCCTCGTCTGCGAGCCTGTCTGCCCGGAAGCCTTCGTGCATGAGCGGGCGATCTGCGTGGACACGACGGCTGCCGGCGGCAATGCGAGCCTGTTGGCGGCTTCGTAAATCGTCCCGTTGCCAACGTCGTAAAACATGATAACTTTGATCAAGTTTAAACGTGATCGCGCCGCCAGCCTGCATGCGAGCCCGCGCAACGAGAGGAAGCCCGTCATGAACAGGCATGTTTCGCTTGAGCCTCGCTTGCACCAGCCTTCGCCACGGGACTGGGAACGCCCCGCGCCGTCACTTCGAGTCGTGTCGACCGACGAGCTGTTTCGCGGCAGGACCGAGATCGCGATCGACCACTACGGCGTGCTCTACCGGCTGCGGGTCACCCGCCAGGGCAAGCTGATCCTGAACAAATAGGCGGCCGGCTACTCAGCTGGCTATGGCGACCGGCCGGGAGTCCTCGATGCCGAGCAGGCTCCGCATTGCTGGCCTGGTCTTGACCAGATCGTCGATCGTGTAGCTTTCGAGCACCTCGAAGAAGGCGCCGAGCGCCTTGCGCAGCGCTTCGTTGAGCCCGCATGAATCAATCAGCGGACAGTCGGTGGCGTCGCGCTCGAAGCACTCGGCCATTGCGAAACTTTCCTCGGTGACCCGCACCACGTCGAACAGGGTGATCTCCGTGGCAGGCTTGCCGAGCCGGACGCCGCCATTGCGTCCGCGCACCGTCTGCACGAGGCCGGCCTCGACCAAAGGCTGCAGGATCTTGAACAGGAACAGCTCCGAAACCGAATAGGCCGCCGCGATTTCCGGGATGCGGCTCAGCCTGCCCTCGTTGGCGGCGCAGTACATCAATATCCGGATGGCGTAGTTGGTCTGGCGCGTGAGACGCATGTCGTCCTCGTTCAGTGTCGGACGCAATATGGACCATAGTTTAGAAGCATTCCAGAGAATATTTGAATTCTTCGGTCAGCTTTGCATGCGCACCTTGTCGCGGCAGCGATTGATGGAGCCCTGGACCTCCCCTAGGATTTGACGTGTGCCGAAGCCTTGGCGCTTCGGCCATGCTGATCGGGGGAGGGGTGATATGGCCGAGCTTCAACCTGGGCCCGGGCCGGGCCGTATGCGCCAGACCGAAATCTTCGTGACCGGCGCGGGCGGGGCGCGGCCGAAAGTCCCGGTGCTCCCGCATGAACTCGAGCAGCGCGCGCTTGGCGCCATGAGCCGTGAGGCGGCCGCCTATATCGGCGGCGGCGCCGGCAGCGAGGCGACGATGGCCGCCAACCGCACTGCGTTCGAGCGCTGGCGGCTTGTGCCGCGCGTGCTTCGCGACGTCTCGCGCCGCGACCTGTCGGTCAGCCTGTTCGGCCGCACGCATCGCGCTCCGCTCCTGCTCGCCCCGATCGGCGTGCTCGAAATGGCGCACCGCGAAGCCGATCTTGCCGTCGCGCGCGCCGCGAGCGCCGAGGGCATCGGCTTCATCTTTTCGAACCAGGCCTCGGTCAGCATGGAGGACTGTGCGGCCGCGATGGGCGATGCGCCACGCTGGTTCCAGCTCTACTGGTCGAGCGACGACGAGTTCGTCCGCTCCCTCGTCGGCCGGGCGGAGAAATGCGGTTGCGAGGCGATCGTGCTCACCCTCGACACAACGCTGCTCGGTTGGCGTCCGCGCGACCTCGACCTCGGGTATCTTCCCTTCCTGCGCGGCATGGGGCTTGCGCAGTACCTGTCCGATCCGGTCTTCCGCGCCAAGATCCCTGCCAACCCGCCGGACACCGGTTTTCGCCCGAAGGGCGCGGGCATCCTCGGCACGGCCTACCGGCTTGTCCGCAAGGGGCGGCAGTTCGGGCTTTCGCTTGGCCAGATGCGTGCCGCGGCCGCCTACTTCACCGCCACCTATTCGCGGCCAAATCTCGAATGGAGCGATCTTGCGCGGCTGCGCGAGATGACGAAGCTGCCGATCCTGATCAAGGGCCTGAGGCACGCGGAGGATGCGCGGCGCGCGGCGAAGGAGGGCCTGGACGGCATCATCCTGTCCAACCATGGCGGCCGCCAGGTGGACGGCGAGCCGGGCACGCTCGACCTGCTGCCCTCCGTCGTGGAAGCGGCCGGCGACCTGCCGGTGCTGCTCGATTCCGGCGTGCGCTCCGGCGCCGACATCGCCAAGGCGCTGGCGCTTGGCGCGCATGCCGTGCTGGTGGGGCGACCTTACGCCTACGGGCTGGCGCTCGCGGGTGAGACGGGCGTGCGCGAGGTCATCCGCAACATGATCGCCGAGTTCGACCTGACGCTGGCGCTGTGTGGCCTGACCGGCGCGACGGAGCTGTCCCCCGACTGCCTGGCCGAAGCCTGAAGCGCGCACGCCCGCCCGGCATGGCCGAACGGGCGCGGCGATCTTCGCCCTGGGAGGAGGCGACGATTTGGGTCAGGCGGCGCGGCGCTCGTGGCGGCCTTCGCGGATTTCTTCCGTCAGCTTGTCGCAGAACGCGTCGAGATCGCCGGGATTGCGGCTGGTGATCAGTCCCTGATCGTTGACGACCGCGCTGTCTTCCCAGTGCCCGCCCGCGTTGATCACGTCCGTCTTGATCGAGTGGTAGGAGGTCATCCTGCGCCCGTTGGCAATGCCGGTTTCGACCAGCAGCCAGGGCGCATGACAAATCGCGCCGATCACCTTGCGGTCGTTCCAGAACGCCTTGATGAATTCGAGCGCCTTCTGCTCCACCCTGAGCAGATCCGGGTTGATCTGGCCGCCCGGCAGCACCAGCGCGTCGTAGTCGGCAGGATCGGCCTCGTCGAGCGTGCGGTCGACCTTCACGGCGCGACCCCAGTCCTTCTTGTCCCAGCCGGTGATCTCACCGGGCTCGATCGAAACCACATCCACCATTGCGCCTGCCTCGCGCAGCTTGTTCAGCGGCACCTCCAGTTCGGACTGTTCGAAACCGTGGGTGGCGAGGATGGCGACGCGCTTGCCTGAAATATCGTGCATCTCGGTTCTCCGTTGTCCGGGGTCGAACGATGCCGGCAGCCGCGTGTTCCAGCGCATCATCGTTAAAATCCGATTCAAACTTTATTGGCGACTCCGGGTGCATGATCGTCGCTTGTGTGACGAGAAGGCCGTCCGCCTTCGACCGAACTCGTATCGCGTACCGGGTCCATGCGTTTTCCAATCCTGTTCACGCTCGCGCTCTGCATTGCCGGCTGCACCTCCAGTTCCGGCATGGATGCGCTCGAGCTCAAGCC
>Ga0207868_1001146_pt1 | contig 20504 bp, 10 predicted proteins | sample Passage237B_FD_187370 | JGI IMG/M metagenome (GOLD analysis project Ga0207868, IMG submission 187370) | Cellulose adapted compost microbial communities from Newby Island Compost Facility, Milpitas, CA, USA - Passage2 37B (SPAdes) (version 3) ... | reverse complement strand
GAACGGCACCTTCATCGTCAACGGCACCGAGCGCGTCATCGTCTCGCAGATGCACCGCTCGCCGGGCGTGTTCTTCGACCACGACAAGGGCAAGACCCATTCGTCGGGCAAGCTGCTGTTCGCCGCCCGTGTCATCCCCTATCGCGGCTCGTGGCTCGACATCGAGTTCGACGCCAAGGACATCGTGTTCGCGCGTATCGACCGCCGCCGCAAGATTCCGGTGACGTCGCTGATGTTCGCGCTCGGCCTCGACGCCGAGGAAATTCTCGCGACTTTCTACAACAAGATCATCTACAAGCGCGCCAAGGACGGCTGGCGCGTGCCGTTCGATGCCGCGCGCTTCCGCGGCTACACCACGATCAACGATCTCATCGACGCCGATACCGGCAAGGTGGTGCTGGAAGCCGGCAAGAAGCTCACCGTGCGCGCCGCACGCCAGCTCCAGGAGAAGGGGCTGAAGGCGCTGCGCATGTCCGACGATGAACTGATCGGGCATTATCTGGCCGAGGACGTCGTCAACCCCAAGACCGGTGAGATTTACGCCGAGGCCGGCGAGGAATTGACCGAGAAGTCGATCAAGGAATTGATCGAGCACGGCTACAAGGAGCTGCCGATCCTTGACATCGACCACGTCAACATCGGCCCCTACATCCGCAACACGCTTTCCGCCGACAAGAACATGACGCGCGAGGACGCGCTGTTCGACATCTACCGGGTGATGCGGCCGGGCGAGCCGCCGACGCTGGAGTCGGCGCAGGCCATGTTCCAGTCGCTGTTCTTCGACGCCGAGCGCTACGACCTGTCCGCGGTCGGCCGCGTCAAGATGAACATGCGTCTCGAACTCGATGCACCCGACACCCACCGCACGCTGCGCAAGGAAGACATCCTCGCCGTCATCAAGACGCTGGTGGACCTGCGCGACGGCAAGGGCGAGATCGACGACATCGATCACCTCGGCAACCGCCGGGTGCGCTCGGTCGGCGAACTGATGGAGAACCAGTACCGCATCGGCCTGCTGCGCATGGAGCGCGCCATCAAGGAGCGCATGTCGAGCGTCGATATCGACACCGTGATGCCGCAGGACCTGATCAACGCCAAGCCGGCGGCAGCCGCCGTGCGCGAGTTCTTCGGCTCCTCGCAGCTCTCGCAGTTCATGGACCAGACCAATCCCTTGTCCGAGATCACCCACAAGCGCCGCCTGTCGGCGCTCGGGCCGGGCGGCCTGACGCGCGAGCGCGCCGGCTTCGAGGTGCGCGACGTGCACCCGACGCACTACGGCCGCATCTGCCCGATCGAGACGCCGGAAGGGCCGAACATCGGCCTGATCAACTCGCTGGCGACGTTCGCGCGCGTCAACAAGTATGGTTTCGTCGAGACGCCGTATCGCCGCATCAAGGACGGCCGCATGACCGACGAGGTGGTGTACCTGTCGGCGATGGAGGAGGGCCGCTACTACGTCGCGCAGGCCAACCTCGCGGTCGATGCCAAGGGCAAGTTGACCGAGGACATGGTGGTGTGCCGCCATGCCGGCGACGTGCTGATGGTGCCGCCGGAGCGCGTCGATTACATGGACGTGTCGCCGAAGCAGCTCGTCTCGGTGGCCGCGGCGCTGATCCCGTTCCTCGAGAACGACGACGCCAACCGCGCGCTGATGGGCTCCAACATGCAGCGCCAGGCGGTGCCGCTGGTGCGGGCCGAGGCGCCGTTCGTCGGCACCGGCATGGAAGGCGTGGTCGCCCGCGACTCGGGCGCGGCCATTGCCGCGCGCCGCACCGGCGTGGTCGATCAGATCGACGCCACCCGTATCGTCATCCGCGCCACCGAAGACCTCGATCCCACCAAGTCGGGCGTCGATATCTATCGGCTGATGAAGTTCCAGCGGTCCAACCAGTCGACCTGCATCAACCAGCGTCCGCTGGTGAAGGTCGGCGACCATGTGCGCCGCGGCGACATCATTGCCGACGGTCCCTCAACCGATCTCGGCGAGCTGGCGCTCGGCCGCAACGTGCTGGTCGCGTTCATGCCGTGGAACGGCTATAACTTCGAGGACTCGATCCTGCTCTCCGAGCGGATCGTCAAGGACGACGTGTTCACCTCCATCCACATCGAGGAATTCGAGGTGATGGCGCGTGACACCAAGCTCGGCCCTGAGGAAATCACCCGCGACATTCCCAACGTCTCGGAAGAGGCGCTGAAGAATCTCGACGAGGCCGGCATCGTCTATATCGGCGCCGAGGTGCGCGCCGGTGACATCCTCGTCGGCAAGATCACGCCGAAGGGCGAAAGCCCGATGACGCCGGAAGAAAAACTGCTGCGCGCCATCTTCGGCGAGAAGGCCTCCGACGTGCGCGACACGAGCTTGCGCGTGCCGCCGGGCGTGCAGGGCACCATCGTCGAGGTGCGGGTGTTCAACCGCCACGGCGTTGACAAGGACGAGCGGGCGCTGGCGATCGAGCGCGAGGAGATCGAGCGGCTCGCCAAGGACCGCGACGACGAACAGGCGATCCTCGACCGCAACATCTACGGTCGTCTCGCCGACCTGTTGGAGAACCGTCAGGGCATCGCCGGACCGAAGGGTTTCAAGAAGGACACCAAGATCACCCGCGCCGTGCTGGAGGAGTATCCGCGCTCGCAGTGGTGGCTGTTCGCCTCGCCCAACGACAAGCTGATGGCCGAGATCGAGGCCATGCGCAAGCAGTACGACGAATCGAAGAAGCTCCTTGAGCAGCGCTTCCTCGACAAGGTCGAGAAGCTGCAACGCGGCGACGAACTGCCGCCCGGCGTGATGAAGATGGTCAAGGTCTTCGTCGCGGTGAAGCGCAAGATCCAGCCCGGCGACAAGATGGCCGGCCGCCACGGCAACAAGGGCGTGGTGTCGAAGATCGTGCCGGTCGAGGACATGCCGTTCCTCGAGGACGGCACCCATGCCGACATCGTGCTCAACCCGCTCGGCGTGCCGAGCCGGATGAACGTCGGCCAGATCCTCGAGACGCATCTCGGCTGGGCCTGCGCCGGCCTCGGTCTCAAGATCGGCCAGGCGGTCGAAGCCTACAACAACAAGAGCGACGTCAAGCCGCTGAAAGAGGTGCTGAAGAAGGTCTACGGCGACAACGAGACCATCAAGGCGCTCGACGACGGCGAACTGGTCGAACTCGGCCAGAACCTGCGCCACGGCGTGCCGATCGCGACGCCGGTGTTCGACGGAGCCAAGGAAGGCGACATCGAATCGATGCTGGAGCTGGCCGGTTTCGACAAGTCGGGCCAGTCGGTGGTCTATGACGGCCGTACCGGCGATCCGTTCGATCGCCGGGTAACGGTGGGCTACATCTACATGCTCAAGCTGCATCACCTGGTGGACGACAAGATCCACGCCCGCTCGATCGGCCCGTACTCGCTGGTCACCCAGCAGCCGCTCGGCGGCAAGGCGCAGTTCGGCGGCCAGCGCTTCGGCGAAATGGAGGTGTGGGCGCTCGAAGCCTATGGCGCCGCCTACACGCTGCAGGAGATGCTGACGGTGAAGTCCGACGACGTGGCCGGCCGCACCAAGGTCTACGAGGCCATCGTGCGTGGCGACGACACCTTCGAGGCCGGCATCCCCGAGAGCTTCAACGTGCTGGTCAAGGAGATGCGCTCGCTCGGCCTCAATGTCGACCTGCACAACTCCAAGCTCGACGCGCCGCCGCCGGCGGAGGCCGCCGAGTAACGGCTTGAAGGCACTTATCCCGGGCGCGGCGCATCATGCAGTGGTGCGCCGCAGAACCGGGACCGTAACGAATTCTGCGGGCCGTTAAGGTCCCGGATCAGCAGCGCACCGCTTCGCGCTGCGCCGCATCCGGGACACGGCTGTGAAGGAGATGACAATGAACCAAGAGATGATGAACATCTTCAACCCGACGACGCCGGCGCAGGTCTTCGACCAGATCCGCATCTCGATCGCGTCGCCGGAGAAGATTCTCTCGTGGTCCTACGGCGAGATCAAGAAGCCGGAGACGATCAACTACCGCACCTTCAAGCCGGAGCGGGACGGGTTGTTCTGCGCCCGCATCTTCGGGCCGATCAAGGACTACGAGTGCCTGTGCGGCAAGTACAAGCGGATGAAGTACAAGGGCATCATCTGCGAGAAGTGCTCGGTCGAGGTGACGCTATCGCGCGTGCGGCGCGAGCGCATGGGCCATATCGAGCTGGCGGCGCCGGTTGCCCACATCTGGTTCCTGAAGTCGCTGCCCTCGCGCATCGGCCTTCTGCTCGACATGACGCTGAAGGACCTCGAGCGCATCCTGTACTTCGAATACTACGTCGTGCTGGAGCCGGGCCTGACCGCGCTCAAGGACCGCCAGCTCCTGAGCGAAGAGGAGTATCTCCGCGCGCAGGACGAATACGGCCAGGATTCGTTCACCGCGATGATCGGCGCCGAGGCGATCCGCGAGATGCTCAAGGGCCTCGACCTTGCCAAGCTCGAGGGCGAAATCCGCGCCGAGATGGCGGCGACCGAGTCCGACATCAAGCACAAGAAGCTGGCCAAGCGGCTGAAGATCGTCGAGGCGTTCCGCGTCTCCGGCAACAAGCCGGAGTGGATGATTTTGACCGTGGTGCCGGTGATCCCGCCGGACCTGCGGCCGCTGGTGCCGCTCGACGGCGGGCGCTTCGCCACTTCCGACCTCAACGATCTCTACCGCCGCGTCATCAACCGCAACAACCGCCTGAAGCGGCTGATGGAGCTGCGCGCGCCGGACATCATCATCCGCAACGAAAAGCGCATGCTTCAGGAAGCGGTCGATGCGCTGTTCGACAACGGCCGCCGCGGCCGCGTCATCACCGGCGCCAACAAGCGGCCGCTGAAATCGCTGGCCGACATGCTGAAGGGCAAGCAGGGCCGCTTCCGCCAGAACCTGCTCGGCAAGCGCGTCGATTACTCCGGCCGTTCGGTGATCGTTGTCGGTCCTGAGCTGAAGCTGCACCAGTGCGGCCTGCCGAAGAAGATGGCGCTCGAACTGTTCAAGCCGTTCATCTATTCGCGGCTCGACGCCAAGGGTCTCTCGACCACCGTCAAGCAGGCCAAGAAACTGGTCGAGAAGGAGCGTCCCGAGGTGTGGGACATCCTCGACGAGGTGATCCGCGAGCACCCCGTGTTGCTCAACCGCGCGCCGACCCTGCACCGTCTCGGCATCCAGGCGTTCGAGCCGACGCTGATCGAGGGCAAGGCGATCCAGCTTCATCCGCTGGTCTGCGCCGCCTTCAACGCCGACTTCGACGGCGACCAGATGGCCGTGCACGTGCCGCTGTCGCTGGAAGCGCAGCTCGAGGCGCGCGTCCTGATGATGTCGACCAACAACATCCTGCACCCGGCCAACGGTCAGCCGATCATCGTGCCGTCGCAGGACATCGTGCTCGGCCTCTATTATCTGTCGATCATGCGCGAGGGGCTGCCCGGCGAGGGCAAGGTCTTTGCCAATCTCGCCGAGCTGGAGCACGCGCTCCATGCCAAGGCGCTGCACCTGCACACCAAGATCAAGTATCGCTGGGTCGGCAAGGATGAGAACGGCAAGCCCAAGATCGAGCTGATCGAGACCACGCCGGGCCGCGTGATGCTCGGCCAGGTGCTGCCCAACTCGACGAAGATTTCGTTCGCGGCCATCAACAAGCTGATGACCAAGCGCGAGATTTCCGGCGTCATCGATCAGGTCTACCGCCACTGCGGCCAGAAGGAGACGGTGATCTTCTGCGACCGCATCATGGCGCTCGGCTTCTACAACGCCTTCAAGGCCGGCATTTCGTTCGGCAAGGACGACATGGTGGTGCCCGGCGGCAAGTGGAAGGTGGTGGACGACACCCGTTCGCTCGCCCGCGAGTTCGAGCAGCAGTACAACGACGGCCTGATCACGCAGGGCGAGAAGTACAACAAGGTGGTCGACGCCTGGTCGAAGGCGACCGAGAAGATCGCCGAGGAGATGATGAAGGAAATCTCCGCGGTGAAGAAGATCGCCAAGACCGGCGAGACCGCGCAGGTCAACTCGATCTACATGATGGCTCATTCCGGCGCGCGTGGCTCGCCGGCCCAGATGCGCCAGCTCGCCGGCATGCGCGGCCTGATGGCAAAGCCCTCGGGCGAGATCATCGAGACGCCGATCATCTCCAACTTCAAGGAAGGTTTGTCGGTTCTCGAATACTTCAACTCGACCCACGGCGCCCGCAAGGGCCTCGCCGACACCGCGCTCAAGACCGCCAACTCCGGCTATCTGACGCGGCGACTGGTCGACGTGGCGCAGGACTGCATCATCACGCAGGACGACTGCGGCACCAAGCTCGGCATCAAGATGCGGGCCATCATCGATGCCGGCACCGTGGTGGCGACACTGGCCTCGCGTATTCTCGGGCGCACCGCGGCCGAGGACCTGCGCGATCCGGCAACCAACAAGGTGCTGATCAAGCGCAACACCTTGATGGAGGAGAGCCACGTCGACGCCGTCACCAAGGCCGGCATCCAGGAGGTCAAGATCCGCTCGGCGCTGACCTGCGAGCTGGTCAACGGCATCTGCGCCAAGTGCTACGGGCGCGACCTCGCGCGCGGCACCCCGGTCAACCACGGCGAGGCGGTGGGCGTCATCGCCGCGCAGTCGATCGGCGAGCCGGGCACGCAGCTCACTATGCGCACGTTCCACATCGGCGGCGCGGCGCAGATCAACGAACAGTCGTTCGTGGAATCGAGCTTCGACGGCAAGGTGGTGATCAAGAACCGCGCGGTGGCCCGCAACTCCGAGGGCCACCTGCTGGCGATGGTGCGCAACATGGTGGTGGCGGTGGTCGATCCCGACGGCACCGAGCGCGCTACCCATCGCATCCAGTACGGCGCGCGGTTGCGCGTCGACGAGGGTGACATGATCAAGCGCGGCCAGCGCATCGCCGAGTGGGACCCCTACACCCGGCCGATCCTTGCCGAAGTCGATGGCACCATCGGCTTCGAGGATCTGGTCGAGGGGCAGTCGGTGTCCGAGACGCTCGACGAGGCCACCGGCATCACCAAGCGCATGGTGATCGACTGGCGCTCGACGCGCGGCGGCGCCGACCTGCGCCCGGCGATCGTCATCAAGGGCAAGGACGGTAAGGTGCTGAAGCTGCCCCGCGGCGGCGATGCCCGCTACCTGTTGTCGGTCGATGCCATTCTCTCGGTGGACCTCGACGCCAAGGTCAAGGCCGGCGACGTGATCGCGCGTATCTCGACCGAAAGCGCCAAGACGCGCGATATCACCGGCGGTCTGCCGCGGGTGGCGGAGTTGTTCGAGGCGCGGCGGCCGAAAGATGCGGCGATCATCGCCGAGATCGCCGGCACCATTCGCTTCGGCCGCGACTACAAGAACAAGCGGCGGATCGCGATCGAGCCGGCCGAGGAGGGCGAGGAGGCGCGCGAGTACCTGGTGCCCAAGGGCAAGCACATCCACTTGCAGGACGGCGATATCGTCGAGAAGGGCGATTTCATCGTCGAGGGCAACCCGGCACCGCACGATATCCTGGCCATCAAGGGTATCGAGGAACTGGCCGCCTATCTCGTCAACGAGATCCAGGAGGTCTACCGGCTGCAGGGCGTGCTGATCAACGACAAGCACATCGAGGTGATCGTTCGCCAGATGCTGCAAAAGGTCGAGGTCACCGATCAGGGCGAGACCGACATGATCGCCGGCGAGCAGGTCGACAAGATCGAGTTCGACGTGCTCAACGCCAAGGCCAAGGAGGAGGGCAAGAAGCTCGCCACCGGCACCCCGGTGCTGCTCGGCATCACCAAGGCGTCGTTGCAGACGCGGTCGTTCTTCTCGGCGGCCTCGTTCCAGGAGACGACGCGGGTGCTCACGGAAGCGGCGGTCAACGGCAAGGTCGATCCGCTCGAAGGGCTCAAGGAGAACGTCATCGTCGGCCGGCTGATCCCGGCGGGCACCGGCGCCTCCATGGCCCGGATCCGCGAAGTGGCGATCAAGCGCGACAAGCTGATCCTCGACGAGCGTGCCAAGCAGGCGGCGATGGCGCCGCCGGCGCCGGAGGAGGAGCCGCTGGCGCTGCCGGTACCCTCGGCCGAGTAAGCACCGCTCCGGCCACGGCCGGACAGGGACGAAACGGAAAAGGCCGGCGAAAGCCGGCCTTTTCTTTTGCCTTTTCAGGCGGCTGGCCCGGCGGCTGCAAGCGCTTCGTATGGAAGTACTGTCATGGCCGGGCAGGTTTTGACGGAGACCGACATATGTCGGTCATCCGTCATGGCCGGGCTTGTCCCGGCCATCCACGCCTTTCTTCGGCAACCGCCGCCAGGACATGGATGCCCGCGCCGAGCGTGGGCCTGACGCCGGAGGGACGGATGGACTTCTGGTTCAAGCCGTTCGAAAGGCTTCGGCCGGGGCAGGGAGCCGGGCGGGAGACCACAGCCCGGGAATATTTTGAGGTCCCGGCCGGCCGGTCGATTTTGTTCATCTTCCCTTCAGGTCCCCGGGTGCTTTCGTAAGGGGCCGGGCGTTGTGCGTTGAATCGCTGGTTCGACCCCCGGCAGGCCGTCACGGCGGGCTGTTCCTGCGGCCGTTTTGCCTTTTGGGGGCGTTCAAGGTCCATCATGCTTGATCTTGCGATTGTCGGAGGCGGCCCGGGCGGGCTGATGAGCGCCTGGCACCTCAAGAGGAAGCTCGGCGATCTGTGTCGCGTTACGATTTTCGAGGCGTCCGACCGGCTCGGCGGCAAAATCGTCTCGCGCCGCTTCGAGGCGGCGCCGGCGCTGTACGAGGCCGGGGTCGCCGAAATCTACGATTATTCGATGACCGGCCCCGATCCCTTGCGCGAGCTAGTCCAGCACCTCGGGTTGCAGACGATCCCGATGGATGCCAGCCAGGTGGTGCTCGACGGCGAACTGCTCGACGACGTGGACGGCATGCGGGCGCGCTACGGCGAGGCCACGGCCGACGCCATCGCGGCGTTCCGCAGGCGCTGCGCCGGGATGGTGTCGCCGGAGGAATATTACGAAGGGATGGAGTCTTACGACAATTCCCATCCCTGGGCGGGCCTCACCGCCGAGGAGTTGCTCGACCGCGAGGTCGCCGACCCGATCGCGAAACGCTTCTTCAAGGTGATGGCGCGCTCCGACATCGCCACCGAGAGCCACAACACCTCGGGCCTCAATGCGCTCAAGAACTACGTGATGGATATCGACGGCTATATCGGCCTGTATTCGATCCAGAACGGCAACGAGCAATTGATCGTCCGCCTCAAGGACGAAATCGACGCCGACATCCAGTTCAATCACCGCGTGCTCAGGCTCGGCAAGACCGACGAGGGCCGCTACCGCCTCAACATGATGAACGGCAAGGGGCCGGAGGACCGCGACTTCGACCTGGTGCTGATGTGCCTGCCGCACAACTGGCTCGCCACCGTGGACTGGGGCAACGAGCGGCTGCGGCGGTCGATGGTCAAGCACATCGCCTATTTCGACCGTCCTGCGCATTACCTGCGCGCCTCGCTGTTGTTCGACAGCCCGTACTGGGGCAGCAAGCTGACCGGCGCCTGGTTCATGTCGGAAGCCTTCGGCGGCTGCTGCGTCTATGTCGAGGGCGCGCGCCACAATGTCGGCGACCACGGCGTGCTCAATTTCCTCATCGCCGGCGCCGATGCGCTGGCCTATGCCAACCTCGACGACGAGGCACTGATCACCACGGCGCTGAAATCGCTGCCGCGCTCGCTTGGCAATGCGCGGGCGCATTTCGTCGAGGGCAGGGTGCATCGCTGGCTGTCGGCGGTGAATGCCATCCCCGGCGGCGTGCCGGTGCGCGACGACCGCGTCAATCATCAGCCGGAGCCGAAGGACCACCCGGGCGTGGTGCTGGTCGGCGACTACCTGTTCGACTCGACGCTCAACGGCCTGTTCGATTCGGCCGACATCGCCACCGACATCGTCGTGGCGGAGACGAAGAAACGGCGTCGCAAGTCGGAGGCCCGGCGAGGAACCTGCGTCGCCTGACGCCGCCTCACAATGACCCCCACAGCCCCCCCGGAGCCGCCCCGCCCCGCGGCCGCGCCCGCCGGCGTCGATGACGACGAGCCGATTGCCGAGCCGATCGAGGCCGGCGACGCCGACGACGAGGACGAGCTTGCCGTCTACACCGCGCGCGAGGCCGCCGGCGCGCTGGCCACCGTCTATCGCTTCGCCTGGCCCTATCTGCGCCGCTACCGGCGGGCGCTGACCTTCGTCGGCATCGGGCTCCTCGTCGAGACGCTGTTCAACGTCATCATGCCGTTGAGCCTGAAGTATCTGATCGACGATGCGCTCGGCGAAGAAGATTTTCATGCGCTGACCGTCATTCTCTCGGTGCTGGCGGTGGCCGGTATCGTCACGTCCATCGTCGCGGTGTGGTACGAGCGCTGGGACGCCCGGCTGTCCGCCGCGGTGATCAGCGACGCGCGGGCGCACCTGTTCGAGCATGTGCAGAACCTGCCGTCCGGCTACTTCGCCCGCACCCGGCGCGGCGAAATCCTGTCGCGCTTCTCGGTCGATCTCGCCGCGTTCGAGACCTCGGTCAAGACGCTTGCCAACGGCGCCGTGCTGCCGCTGCTGGAGCTTGTCGCCGGCGTGCTGCTGCTCCTGTTCCTGAGCTGGGAGCTCGCCGCGGTGGCGCTTCTGATTTTCCCGATCACGCTGATCGGGCCGCGCATCCTGACGCCGAAGGCGGTGCAGGCCAATTACGACCAGAAGGTCGGCGAATCCGCCCTGCTCGGGATGGTGCAGGAGAACGTCGCGGCGCAGGCGGTGGTGAAAGCCTTCAGTCTGCAGCGGCGCATGTTCGGCTGGTTCGCCATGCGCAACGACGCGACCCGCGACCGGATCGCCGCCGCCACCTTCCTGTCGAGCATGGTGGAGCGCTCCGTCACCGTCTCGGTGCTGCTGCTGCACCTCGTCGTGCTGGCGCTCGGCGCCTACCTCGCCGCCAAGGGCCACATCTCCATCGGCACGTTCGTGACGTTCGAGAGCGCGTTCTGGGAAATTTCCTACAACATCGCCCACTTGATGTCCTACATCCCGCTGGCGATCCAGTCGTCGGCGGCGGTGCGCCACATGGAGGAATTGCTCGACGAGCCGCCGCGCGGCGGCGACCGCCCCGATGCGGTCGAGCTGCCGCCGATCGCCCGCACTATTGCCTTCGAGCACGTCACCTTCGGCTATGGCGAGGGCACGGCATCCGTGCTCGACGATCTCGATCTCACGCTCCCCATCGGCCGCAGCATCGCCGTCGTCGGGCCGAGCGGCTCGGGCAAGAGCACGCTGATCAATCTCATTCTCCGGCTCTACACGCCGGACACGGGCCGCGTGTCGATCGACGGCCTCGACATCCGCAAAGCGACGCGCGAGTCGCTGCGCGCGCGCATGGCCGTCGTGTTCCAGGACAACATGCTGTTCAACATGTCGATCCGCGAAAACATCCGCCTCGGCAAGGAGGACGCCACCGATGCCGAGGTCGAGGCGGCGGCGCGCAAGGCGGAGATCGACCGTTTCATTCGTGGCCTGCCGCAAGGCTACGACACGCAGGTCGGCGAGCGCGGCGATACGCTGTCGGGCGGGCAGCGCCAGCGCATCGCCATCGCGCGCGCGCTGGTGCGCGATCCGGCCGTACTGCTGCTTGATGAGGCGACCTCGGCGCTCGACCAGACCACGGAAGCTGCGATCAATCGCACCCTGCGCAAGGCCGCCCGCGGCCGCACCGTGATCTTTGCCACGCACCGGCTGAGCGCGGTGGCCGATATGGACGAGATCGTCGTTTTGAGCGAGGGTCGTGTGGTCGAGCGCGGCACACATGCGGAATTGCTTGCCGCTGGCGGCTTGTATCGAAAACTCTGGAACGATCAGTTGAACAATTCCGGCGGCCAAACCGACAATGACGGGAGCGATGACGGGCACGACGCCGCCGCGGACGCGTGAGGCCGGCGCCGCGAGGCGGGATAGTTTCACGACGGCAGTGGAGTGCTCGCGGCGCGGTCGTTTCTCCTTTCCACTTATGGGACCATGATTGTTGTTGATGGCATGAACGAACCGGATCGACCTCGGGCTGAGCCCCCGGATCGCGCTGCACGCTCATCCGTTCCGCAGCGTGACGACGGGCCGCCGCTTTCGCAGGCCGCTCGCCCAGGCGACACTGCCGTAATCATCTCCACGCGCGGGCGGCCGGGGATCGTCAGCGCGCTGGTCGAGCGGTTGGCCGGGCAGAGCCGGGCGCCCGCGCATATTTTCGTCATCGGGGCGTCGGATGAGGACATCGCCGGAGTGAATAGCGGCCAGCCCAATCTGACCGCCACGGTCGGGCGCGAAGGCTCAAGTTCACAGCGTAACGACGGGCTGGCGCTGGCCGGCGCGCGCTTTGCCTATGTCGCGTTCTTCGACGACGATTTCGTGCCGTCGCGGTTCTGGATCGAGCGCATGGAAGCGGTGTTTCAGGCAAGCTCCGACGTTGTCGGGCTGACGGGCGAGATTTTGGCCGACGGCACCCGGACCGCCGGCATCGGTTTCGAGGAGGCCTGCGCCCTTATCGAGGCCCGCGATGCCCGCCCGCAGCCAGCGAGCGGCTCTTACGAGCGGCCCGGCTATGGCGGCAACATGGGGTGCAACATGGCGTTCCGCACCACGGCGCTGGAGAACGTCACGTTCGACGAACGGCTGCCGCTTTATGCGTGGCTTGAGGACGCCGATTTCCGTGGCCAGGTCGAACAGCACGGCCGGGTGGTGCGCGCCGACGGCTTGTGGGGCGTCCATCTCGGCCACAAGCAGGGGCGCGGGCGCGGCGTGACCGTCGGCTATTCCCAGATTGCCAACGCGATCTATCTGGCGCGCAAGGGGACGGTCCCGACATCGCACCTCGTTCGTCTTGCGACGCGCAACGTGATCGCCAATCTTGTCCGTTCGATCCGCCCCGAGCCATATGTCGACCGGCGCGGCCGTTTGCTGGGGAACATGCTGGCGCTGGCCGATGTTGCGCGTGGACGCGTGACGCCGGAGCGGATCCTCAAACTTTGAACGGCAAGCGACGGGCCGTGCCTTGGTCAGGCGGAGCGGTCGTCCGGCTGAATGGCCGTGCCCCGGTGCAGGGCCGGCCGGGTGTGTGCTGACAGCCATGCCCGCGATTGCCGCAAGCGGCCGATGCCGTAGCGCAGCACGAAGCGTCCGACGCGCTCCGCGCGCCACGGCAGCCCCGGATTGATCGACGCTTCGCGCAAGTGATAGGCCTTGGCGCTCGAGCGGCGGTCGTTCTCGACCTTCACCGGATCGTCGTAGAACGCAGCAATCTTGCCGGCGTCCATGCCGTCGCTTGCCAGCCACTGCGGGATGTGGACGTTGCACAGGCGTTCGACGTCGGTCAGGACCTTGCCGGTACCAGTGCCGGACGCCGGGCAGGGACTGGCAAAGGCGTCACCGATCAGCACGATGCCGGCCTGTCGATGGCCGCTGGTGACGTAAAGATCGGTGGGACGGATGCGAACCTGCCCGCTCACCTCGAAGTCGCCGATCATCCGCCGCAGCGACGGCATCACGGCTTCCAGAGCCGGCACGGGCGTGCGGCGCAACTGCCGCAGCCATGGATCGTCCATGGTGCGGTAGGTCATCAGGTTGGCGCGCAGCACGTCGCCGATGGGAAATACCGTCAGATAGGACATGCCGTCGCTGGCCCGTTCCGGATGATAGGTGAGGGCGCGGAACGGAAATGCCGGGCGCCCGACCGGGGCGAGGTTGAAGCCGGCGGTGATGGAGTGGCATGGGCTGGTCACCGTGCGCTGCATCCCGAGCTTGTCGCCGAGGCCGACACTCAATCCGGTGGCGAGCACGACCAGCCGCGCCGACAGTGTGTCGCCGGTGGAAAGCTTCACTCTCTGACGGTCGTCGCTGGTCGAGAGATCGACCGCTTTGGCGACGATCTGTGCCACCTGCGGTGGAATGGCGGTACGCGCGGTGTTGACCAGATCGTTGTAGAAGATGCCATGCTGGTCGCTGGGCCGGCGGTCCATCAGGTAGCCGAAGCGGGCGAGCCACACCTCCTTGTCGTGGGTGGTGGCCGGCAGGATCAGATCGGCGAGGCCGGTCTTCTCCAGCATCGAGATCTGAAAGCCGTCAAGCTTCTCGCAGCGGAAGTCGTCGGGATAGAGCGGGTGGGGATCGACAAGGACGGTCGGGATGTCTTTGCGTCCCAGCATCGCGGCGGCCAGCGACCCCGCAAGCCCGCCACCGACGATCGCAACGTCATAGTGCTGCATGGCAAACCTCTTCACTGGTGCGATGTATTGTCGCAAATGGCGGCGAAGGGCCAGCAGCAGGGCCGCGGATAGCGGGTGTTTCCGTGACGATGGTTACCCGGCGGGGCCGGTTAACCGAACCGCAAGGCCCGGTCCCGCATGTTCGGCCGGTTGGCGGGCGCACAGGCAGAATATGATTTCGGTATCGGTTGGCTCACCCCACCCCGGTCTGATCGATCATTGGGACGATCTGATCGCGCGGGCGCCGGGCAATGTGTTTATGCATCCGGTGGCCCTGAAGGCGGCGGCCGACCTCGGCTTTGCCGACGTCCGGGTGCTGACCGCCTGGGACGAGGGTGCCGCGCCGCGGCGGCTGGTCGGGTTGTGGGCGTTGCAGGTCGTCCGGCGGCTGCCGCTGCCGCCGATTCTGTCGGCGGCGCCTTATTATTATGCGTTCGTATGCGTGCCGGTGATCGACCCGTCCGTTGCGGCGGAGGTGGCCACGGCCTTTCTGACGGCGATCCGCACCGACCCCACGCTGCCGAATGCCGTCGCACTCGCTGAAGCCGATGTCGGCTCATTGGGCTACCATGCGCTGGCGGAGGCGGCCTGCCGCGGTGGCCATCCCCTCGTCACGGTGAGAACCTCGGCCCGGCCGGTCGCCTCGCGGCAGGTCGGTGTCAAGGCGTCAGGCGCAACCCGCAAGAAGCTGCGGCAAGACTGGAACCGGCTGTCGGCTCAGGGCCAGGTCGAACTGGTGTCTCACGAGACGCCCGAGGCGGTGGCGGCCGCGCTGGAAGTGTTTCTGGCGATGGAGCGGGCCAGCTGGAAGGGGGCGTGCGGCACCGCGATCCTGTGCAGCGACCGCGATACGGCCTTTGTGCGCCGGCTGGTGGTCGATCTCGCTGCCGTCGGGGCGGCCTCGGTGGTGCTGCTCACCCTCGATGGCCGGACCATTGCTGCGCAGGTGCTCCTGCACTGTGGCGGCACGGTCTACACGTGGAAAATGGCGTTCGATGCGGCGTTTGCAAAGTTCTCGCCGGGCGTCCTGCTGGTCGACAAGATCACCGGGAATCGTCTGGAGGAGGAGGGAATCGCCGAGCTCAATTCATGCTCGGGCGAGGACGGCTTCATGGGCCGGGTCTGGTCCGGTCGCCAGCCGCTTGCCGACGTGCTGCTCGATACCGGCCAGCGCCGCTCCGTTGCCTTCGTTCTCGAACTTGCCCGCTGGCGCGCCTACGCGCAGTTGCGCGAATGGCGCAACGCGTTGCGCGCACGCGGGTGGCTGCAGCCCAATGGGCCGCGGCACGCCGGCCCGAAAGCGGTAAGAGCCTGAAATATAATTGTTATTCCTGGCTTTGCACGAGCCCGCCAAGGCTCGTCGAGTGGTAACGGCGCGCGGCGGGGCGTGCTCGGTATCTGCGTTCAGGCGGCTGAGCGGCTGGTCTGCCGCGCTTTATGCGCGATTACGCTGCCGATGCAAAAATCCGCTTGCCACGGGCCTTCCTGCGCGGCCGATAAGCCTTGACTTGAGGGGGCGTGGCCGATAAAACCCGCGCACTTAAACGACAGGCGGTGAGCTTCGTCTGCGTCGGAACGGATCACCCGGCCACGGCTTTTGGGTTCAGCCCCTTGGCCTTCGGGCACCACCCTCGACGAACACGGCTCAAACGCTGTCGATCTAAGCCAGATGGTCTAAAAGCCGGTAATGCCAGAACGATTTTCGTTCTCTTGAGCTAACGAACTCTAGAGACTGGATTCGGGTGCATGACCTCGGCGGCGACGGGACGGCGATGAGCCGGACGCTGACGCTGCGGTCCTCTGTGGCGTTGGAGCGCTTTCCGCACAGCAATTGTGTGGTTGGCGCGATTTCGCTTTGCGCATACGCAAGCGCAAGGCGTGACGCCGATGGCCGACCGGCCGGCATGAACTTGCGGAGCGTGACGCTTCGCGTGAACGAGGGTGAAGGCGAACAATGCCGACGATCAACCAGCTGATCGCAAAGCCGCGCGTGCTCCAGAAGTCGCGCAAGAAGGTGCCGGCGCTGCAGCGCTCGCCGCAGAAGCGCGGCGTCTGCACGCGCGTCTACACGACGACGCCGAAGAAGCCGAACTCGGCGCTGCGCAAGGTCGCCAAGGTGCGCCTGACCAACGGCTTCGAGGTGATCGGCTACATCCCGGGCGAGGGTCATAACCTTCAGGAGCACTCGGTGGTGATGATCCGCGGCGGCCGCGTCAAGGACCTGCCCGGCGTGCGCTACCACATTCTCCGCGGCGTCCTCGATACCCAGGGCGTCAAGAACCGCAAGCAGCGCCGCTCCAAGTACGGCGCCAAGCGTCCGAAATGACCTGAGCGAAGCGAGGGTCATCCCCGGGCGAGCATCGCGAGATCCGGGGATCGCCAAAGAGTAGACGTGGATGGCCGGGACGAGCCCGGCCATGACGAAAGAGAAAACGAAGTCAGGACCGATCGATGTCGCGTCGCCATTCCGCCGAGAAGCGTGAAGTCAATCCCGATCCGAAGTTCGGGAACGTCGTCATCACGAAGTTCATGAACTCGATCATGTACGACGGCAAGAAGTCGGCCGCCGAGGGCATCGTCTATGGCGCGCTCGACCTGATCGAGGCCAAGACCAAGCAGAGCCCGCTCAGCGTGTTCGAGCAGGCGCTCGACAACGTGATGCCGACCATCGAGGTGCGCTCCCGCCGTGTCGGCGGCGCCACCTATCAGGTGCCGGTCGAGGTGCGGGCGACCCGTCGCCAGGCGCTCGGCATTCGCTGGCTGATCGCGGCGGCGCGGGCACGTAACGAAAAGAACATGACGGAGCGGCTGTCTGCGGAACTGCTCGACGCCTCCAACAATCGGGGCAACGCCGTCAAGAAGCGTGAGGATGTGCACAAGATGGCGGAAGCCAACCGCGCCTTCTCGCACTACCGCTGGTAACGGCGCGCGCCCCAAACATAAACTTCAGGATTTCGACCATGCCCCGCCAACATGCCATCGAGGACTACCGCAACTTCGGTATCATGGCGCATATCGACGCCGGCAAGACGACCACGACCGAGCGGATTCTGTTCTACACCGGCAAGAGCCACAAGCTCGGCGAGACGCACGAAGGTGCGGCGACGATGGACTGGATGGCGCAGGAGCAGGAGCGCGGCATCACCATCACGTCGGCCGCGACCACCGCGTTCTGGAACGGCAAGCGGCTCAACATCATCGACACCCCCGGACACGTCGATTTCACCATCGAGGTGGAGCGTAGCTTGCGCGTGCTCGATGGCGCGGTATGCGTGCTCGATTCCAACCAGGGCGTCGAGCCGCAGACCGAGACGGTATGGCGCCAGGGCGACAAGTACCATGTGCCGCGCATCGTCTTTGCCAACAAGATGGACAAGATCGGCGCCAACTTCTTCAAGTGCCTCGAGGACATCGTCAATCGCCTCGGCGCCAAGCCGCTCGCCATCCAGCTCCCGATCGGCGCCGAGAGCAATTTCCGCGGCGTTGTCGATCTCGTCCGCATGAAGGCGGTGATCTGGGACGACGACGCGCTCGGCTCGAAATTCCACGACGAGGAGATTCCGGCCGACCTCGCCGACAAGGCGAAGGAGTATCGCGAGAAGCTGGTCGAGACCGTCGTCGAGCTCGACGACGACGTCATGACCGCCTATCTCGAAGGCAACGAGCCGGACGAGGCGACGCTCAAGCGACTGATCCGCAAGGGCGTGCTCTCCAGCGCATTCTTCCCGGTGCTGTGCGGCACCGCGTTCAAGAACAAGGGCGTGCAGCCGCTGCTCGACGCCGTGGTGGATTACCTGCCGTCGCCGCTCGACGTGCCGGCGATCAAGGGCGTGAACGACAAGGGCGAGGAAGTCGAGCGTCATCCCGACGATAGCGATCCGATGTCGCTGTTGGCGTTCAAGATCATGGACGACCCGTTCGTCGGCACCATCACCTTCTGCCGCATCTATTCGGGTGTGCTGCAGAGCGGCACCGGCGTCGTCAATTCGACGCGCGAGAAGAAGGAGCGCATCGGCCGCATGCTGCTGATGCACGCCAACAACCGCGAGGATATCAAGGAAGCCTATGCCGGCGACATCGTGGCGCTGGCGGGCCTCAAGGAAGTGCGTACCGGCGACACGCTGTGCGACCCGGCGAACGCAGTGGTCCTTGAGAAGATGGAATTCCCCGATCCGGTGATCGAGATCGCCATCGAGCCGAAGTCGAAGGCCGACCAGGAAAAGCTCGGCGTGGCGCTGGCCAAGCTCGCCGCCGAGGATCCCTCGTTCCGCGTTTCGACCGATCAGGAGTCCGGCCAGACCATCCTCAAGGGCATGGGCGAACTGCACCTCGACATCAAGGTCGATATTCTCAAGCGCACCTATAAGGTGGACGCCAATATCGGCGCGCCGCAGGTGGCTTTCCGCGAGAAGATCACCCGCCCCGCCGAAGTGGACTACACCCACAAGAAGCAGACCGGCGGCTCGGGCCAGTTCGCGCGCGTCAAGTTCATCGTCGAGCCGAACGAGCCGGGCGCCGGCTTCCAGTTCGAATCGAAGATCGTCGGCGGCACGGTGCCGAAGGAATACATCCCCGGCGTCGAAAAGGGGCTGGAGAGCGTGCTTGGCGCCGGTGTCGTCGCCGGCTTCCCGGTGGTGGACGTCAAGGTGACGCTGGTGGACGGCGCCTATCACGACGTCGATTCCTCGGCGCTGGCCTTCGAGATCGCCTCGCGCGCCGCGTTCCGCGAGGCGCTGCAGAAGGGCAAGTCGGTGCTGCTCGAACCGATCATGAAGGTCGAGGTGGTGACCCCGGAAGACTACACCGGCTCGGTCATCGGCGACCTCAATTCGCGGCGCGGGCAGATCCAGGGCCAGGACATGCGCGGCAACGCCAACGTCATCAACGCGATGGTGCCGCTCATGAACATGTTCGGCTACGTCAACAACCTGCGCTCCATGAGCCAGGGCCGCGCCACCTTCACCATGCAGTTCGATCACTACGCGGAAGCGCCCGCCAACGTGTCGGCTGAAGTCCAAAAGAAGTTCGCCTGATTGTCGTTGACCGCGGTCAACGCCTGAACGGAGAGTATCATGGCAAAAGAGAAATTTGAGCGCACGAAGCCCCACTGCAACATCGGGACGATCGGGCATGTTGACCATGGCAAGACGTCGCTGACTGCGGCGATCACCAAGGTTCTTGCGGAAGCGGGCGGGGCGACGTTCACGGCGTACGACCAGATCGACAAGGCGCCGGAGGAGAAGGCGCGCGGCATCACGATCTCGACCTCGCATGTCGAGTACGAGACGCCGAACCGCCACTATGCGCATGTCGATTGCCCGGGACACGCTGACTACGTGAAGAACATGATCACGGGTGCGGCGCAGATGGACGGCGCGATCCTGGTGGTGTCGGCGGCCGACGGCCCGATGCCGCAGACCCGCGAGCACATCCTTCTGGCGCGTCAGGTCGGCGTGCCGGCGATCGTGGTGTTTCTGAACAAGTGCGACATGGTCGACGATCCGGAGCTGCTCGAACTGGTCGAGATGGAGGTTCGCGAGCTGTTGTCGAAGTACAACTTCCCGGGCGACGACATCCCGGTGATCAAGGGCTCGGCGCTGGCGGCGCTGGAGGACAGTGATCCGAAGCTCGGCAAGGAAGCGGTGCTGGAGCTGATGAAGGCGGTCGACGCCTACATTCCGCAGCCGGAGCGTCCGATCGACCAGCCGTTCCTGATGCCGGTGGAGGACGTGTTCTCGATCTCGGGCCGCGGCACGGTGGTGACGGGGCGCGTCGAGCGCGGGGTGATCAAGGTCGGCGAGGAAATCGAGATCGTGGGCCTGCGCGAGACGCAGAAGACCACGGTGACGGGCGTGGAGATGTTCCGCAAGCTGCTGGACCAGGGCCAGGCGGGCGACAACATCGGGGCGCTGCTGCGCGGCACCAAGCGCGAGGACGTCGAGCGCGGGCAGGTGCTGTGCAAGCCGGGCTCGGTGAAGCCGCACACGAAGTTCAAGGCGGAAGCCTACATCCTGACCAAGGAGGAGGGTGGCCGTCACACGCCGTTCTTCACCAACTACCGTCCGCAGTTTTATTTCCGGACCACCGACGTGACGGGTGTGGTGCACCTGCCGGAGGGGACGGAGATGGTGATGCCGGGCGACAACGTGGCGATGGAAGTGCACCTGATCGTGCCGATCGCCATGGAGGAGAAGCTGCGCTTCGCCATCCGCGAGGGCGGACGTACCGTCGGCGCCGGCGTCGTTGCA
>Ga0207868_1001142_pt1 | contig 20573 bp, 16 predicted proteins | sample Passage237B_FD_187370 | JGI IMG/M metagenome (GOLD analysis project Ga0207868, IMG submission 187370) | Cellulose adapted compost microbial communities from Newby Island Compost Facility, Milpitas, CA, USA - Passage2 37B (SPAdes) (version 3) ... | reverse complement strand
TTCGAGATCGTACAGTTGGCGTGGACGCTGACCGAGCCGCTTACTTCCATCATGGGGGGCGCTCCCGCCATCAGCGGATGGGCGGATGTGCAGTGGTGCGGTACGTCGGCTTGGAACCACCCGTGCTGCGTGCCTGTGCCCGAGCAAACCTACGTGCGGTTGGTGCAGGATGGCACAACGGAGATCGCCACTGAAGGCTGCATGGGCTGTGAGTCCATGCTCTGCGCGGGCAGCACCTTCATGTTCAACAACGTGCCAGCAGGCCACAGTTACCATGTACGGCTGTACGACCTTGCCTGCGGCAATGTGGTGGACGATACCACGACCATCGTGGTGCATTCCGCCGATAATCTGAACCTTGTGCATGAAGTGATCGGCACACTACCGGGTGCCATGCAGGGCGAGGTGCATTTGTTGGAGGCCGTGCCCGACCCCACCGAGCCCCATCCGCTCCCAACGCCCGTGATCGGCACGGCGAAGCTGTACCGTGGCCTTGACGGATGGGACATGGCGGGTGAGGAGTACGAGAGCGTGGCATCCGCAACATGGACCGGCTTGGACACCGGCTACTACCGCCTTGAGTTCACCCCGGACCTTGTGTCCACCCAAGTGACCCGGACAGTATACGTGTCGTTCCCCACGTCCATCGGTGATGGTGTTCCGGCAGTGGGGCCCGCGTTGCTGGTGGGGCTTACGGAGGATCCCGGCCGGATCACGGTCCGTGTCGCGGGCGGCACCGCCACGCACGTGGAGTTGCTCGACGCGCTGGGCCGCTCGCTGCCCATCCGCAAGCTCGCCGACGGGTCGTACAACATCGGTGCAGCGCTGCCGGGTACGTACCTCGTCCGCGCGATGGTGGACGGCTCGATGGTCTCGGCCAAGTTCATCGTGCCCTGATCGGGCCGGGGGCGTTCGCCGCGCCCCCCCGCTCAGAACAAATGCTTCGCGGCCGCGAACAGCCGCGCCTCGTCGAACGGCCGCGCCGTGAGCTGCACACCGAACGGCCGACCGTTGGAGTGCATGCCCGTGGGCAGGCTGATGGCCGGCATGCCGGTGAGGTTGGCCTGCACGGTGAAGATGTCCTGCAGGTACATGGCCACCGGGTCGGTGATGGACCCCGGCGCAAAGGCCGTGGTGGGGCAGGTGGGGCCGAACAGCAGATCGAAGCGCTCGAGATCGGCCATGGCGCGGTCGCGGATGATGCGGCGGACCTTCTGGGCCCGGGCGTAGTAGGCGTCGTAGTATCCCGAACTGAGCACGAAGGTGCCGAGCAGGATGCGCCGCTTCACCTCGGGCCCGAAGCCCTCGGTGCGGCTTAGGCGGTAGGTTTCGTCCACCCCTTGGGCGCTCTTGCTCCGGTGCCCGTAGCGGATGCCATCGAAGCGGGCCAGGTTGCTGCTTGCCTCGGCCGTGGCCAGGATGTAGTAGGTGGGCACCTGGTGGTCGAGCAGCGGCACGTCGATGATCTCCACCGTGTGGCCGTCGGCCCGGAGTCGCTCGATGTGGCCTTGAAGATGGGCCACCACTTCGGGGTCCATGCCTTCGCGCTCCAGCCCTTCGCGATACACACCGATGCGCAGTTTGCCGGGATGTTGCAGCGTCACGGGCTCCACGGGCTTGCGGCTGGTGGTGCTGTCGTGGGCATCGGGCCCGGCCATGATGGCGAAGAGCTCGGCCGCATCGTCCACGTTGTGCGTGAAGGGGCCGATCTGGTCGAAGCTGCTGGCGAAGGCGATCAAGCCGTAACGGCTGATGCGGCCATAGGTGGGTTTGAAGCCCACGGTGCCGGTGAACGAGGCAGGCTGGCGGATGGAGCCTCCGGTATCGCTGCCCAGTGCGGCGTGCACGATGCCGGCCGCCACGGCCGCCGCCGATCCGCCCGACGATCCGCCGGGCACGGTGCTGGTGTCCGCCGGGTTCTTCACCCCGCCGAAGGCGCTGTTCTCGTTGCTGCTGCCCATGGCGAACTCGTCGCAATTGGTGCGGCCCACGATCACGGCATCGGCGGCGAGCAGGCGCTCCACCACGGTGGCGCTGTAGGGGCTGGTATAGCCCTCCAGGATGCGCGATGCGGCGCTCACCTTGTGGTCCTGGTAGCAGATGTTGTCCTTGATGGCGATCATCACGCCGGCCAGCGGTCCGGCGGTGCCGTTCTTCAGGCGCTCGTCCACGCGTGCGGCCTGTGCCTGCGCGCTCTCGGGAAAGAGCTCGAGGAAAGCGTTCAAGTTCCTGTTGGCTTCAGCAGCGCCGAGCGCTGTGGCGGTCAAATCCTGCACGGTGGCCCCTTGGGCAAGGGCCGTACGGGCTTCGGAAAAGGTCTTGGTGGTGCTCACCCCGGCCCGAGCTTATTTGCCCTCCTCCTTCTTGTTGTCCTCGCCTTTGCTGGCGTCCTTGAACTCCTTCATGCCCTGTCCAAGACCGCGCATCAGTTCAGGGATCTTCTTGCCACCGAAGAGCAGGAGCAGGACCACGACGATCAGCACGACCTGCCAGGGTCCGATCACGCCGAGCGGGAACAAGAGGGGTGGGAGTAGCATGGGCTGTCGGGGAATATGAGGCAAAGGTAGGGGTGATCGCGCGCGGAACGCACCCGTCACGGTCGGTAGATCCATTGGGCCGGGTCCACCTTCACCAGCCCGTCGGCGGTCACCTTCCACAATTCGATGTGGGCCACCGAGCCGTTCTCGTCGGTGAGCACCGTGCCCACCACCTGCTTGGTATCCACCTTCTGACCCTTGGACACACTGGCTTCGCGCAGGTTGCTATACACCGTGCGGTACGCGCCGTGGCTCACGATCACGGCCTTGCCCGCGCCGGGGATCACGATAACGCTGCTCACCTCGCCGCGGAACAGGGCACGCACCGAGGCGTTCTTCTCGGTGGTGATGTCGATGCCGTTGTTCTCGATGGTGATACCCGGCAGCACCGGGTGCGGCTGCTTGCCGAAGCGGCTGGTGATTACGCCCTTCTCCACGGGCCAGGGCAATTTCCCTTTGTTCTTCTCAAAGTCGGCGTTCAGTTCCTTGGCCTCTGGCGTGAGGGTGATGTCCAGCTTCGTGCTGGTGGAGCCGCCCGGTTTGGGCTTCGGTTTCAACTCTGCCTCGATCGCCTTGCGGATGGCCGCATCGATCTCTCGGCGCTGTTTCTCCTGTTTCTGCTGGGTCTCGCGCAGGCGGCCCTCCTCCTTCCTCAAGCTGCTCAATGCGTTCTGCTGCCCAGCGCGGTCCTGGTCGAGCTTGCGCCGCTCGGCCTGTTGCTCGGCCAGCAGCCTGTCCTTTTCGGCGCGCTGCTCCTTCAGGGCGGCCACATGGGCCTCGATGTCGGCCTGGGTCTCCACGATCAGGGCCGCTTGCCGCTTGCGCTGCGCAGCCACCTGGCTCAGGTAGCGGCTGCGCTTGAACGCCTGCTGGAAGCTGCTGGCGGCGAACAGGTAGCTCATGCGGTCGTAGGCGCTGCGGTTGCGGTAGGCGAACAGCAGCATACGGGCATAGTCGGCCTTCAGGGTCTCCAGATCGCTCTTCAACTGGGCGATCATCTCCTCGTCCTCGGTGATCTGCTGGTCCACCTTGCGCAATTCGCCGCCCATGGTGCTGATGAGTTGCTGGCGCATGGCGATCTGGCTTTCGAGCAATTGCAGTTGCTCCTGGGTCACGCGCTGCTCCTTGCGGGCCTGCTCGATCAGGGCGGTGGTGTTGCGGATCTGCTTGTCCAGCGCCTCGCGTTTCTTCTCCAGTTCCTTGCGGCTTTGTGCGACGAGGGGTTGCGCGGTCATCAGGCAGAGGAGCACCAAGCTCATCACCATCCGGCACGCTACGGCCCGAGCGGGGCGGAGGGTGTCAGGGCATGGGCGCATATTTCTCGGGGATCTTGAAGGGTGTCTGCAAGGGCCCATCAAAGGTGATGCGCGAAAGCTCCAACGAGCCGCTGGCCTGTCTGCCCGGCTCGCTCAGGGTGATGTGGATGGTGGTGGGAAGGTGACCCTGTTCGGCATCTCCGCGTGAATCATAACGCACATCGGCCACCTGGTCGCGTGCCAGGTCGGTGATCTGCACACGGGTCACTTGGAAATTGTCGGGGTCGATCCAGTAGCGCGTCACGATCGTTTCGCGCTCCTCGGCCCTGCGCAGGGTGCGCTCCAGGCGGCGTTCGGCCATGTCGCGGTCGTGCGCCAGGGTGTCGCCCGGGTTCAGGTCCTCGGCGGCGCGAACGAAACGGCGTTTCTCCCGGCTGGTGAGCACGTATTGGCCGTTCTCGCGGTCCGAACGGTACTTCTCGTTCGGGTCCAGGCCGATGGGCCGACCGAAGAGGGCTTGTTGAAGCAGGCCAAGGCTGGGCTGCAGGCCGAAGCGGGACTTGGCCGTGGCGGTATCGCCCACGAAGTACTGATCGTGCAGCTTGTCCAGAAGCTTCAGGCTGTCGGGGGTGAGCAGCACTCGTGCCACCTCGATGCCCAGGGCCGGCACCACGCTGACCCACGTGGCGCTGTCGCGTACCGTACGGATCTGGGCCTTGAAGCTCTTGGAGCCATCGGGGAGCTTGATCTCCACCGAAGCCTTGGCCGAGTAGTACCGGATGTGGGCGTTGGGGTCCGGGGCGATGCGTTCGATCAGCTTCTCTGCCGAACGGGCAGGGAGTTCGGGTCGGAGGATGGGCAGGGGCTTGCCGCTCTTGCACGCGGCCAGGGGAAGCAGCGCGACCAGGAGGATCGTCGCGCCCTTGTTCATTCCACGCGGATCCCTTCGTTGATCTTCCGACCGATCAGGTCGCTGGCCCCGCCGAGCTCCTTCGCCTTGCGCCATTGTTCCATGGCCCCCGCCTTGTCGCCCAACTCGAAGAGGATGTCGCCATAGTGCTCCACCACTTCGCCGTTCTCTCCGCCGGTGGACAGGGCCTTCTCGATCCAGGAACGTGCCTCGGCGTACTTCTTCTGGCGGAAGAGCACCCAGGCGTAGGTGTCCATGTAGGTGGCCTCGCCGGGAGCGAGCTCCAACGAGCGCCTGCTCATGCGCTCGGCCTTTTCCAATTGTTCGCCGCGCAAGCTGAGGAAGTAGGCGAAGTTGTTCAGCGCTCCGGGGTTGTCGGGGATGATGGCCAGCGAACGCTCGTAGGCCTGGTCCGACTTGGCGTACTCCTTCGCCGCGTTGTAGGTGTCGCCGAGGCTGGTCCAGAACTGGGCCAGCAGCGGGGGGTTGTCCACCACCAGGTCGCGCCCGGTGATCAAGGCCTCGATGGCCTCGTCGTAGCGCTTCAACTGCGACAGGGCGATGCCGTGGTAGAGGTGGTTCTCCGGTGCGGTGGGGAACATGGCGATGCACTCCTCGGCGTCGGTGCGCAAGGCCTCGTAATCGCCCAGTTGGAGGTCCAGCTGCATCAGTTGGAAGTGGATCGGATAGCGGTCCTTCTCCTTGCTGGCGGCCATGCGGAACTGCTCACGGGCTTCGAGCAAGCGGCCGTCTCGCATGAGGAAATCGCCGTGGATGGTGTTGGGTTTGCCGCTCTCGGGGTGGGCGCGTTGCAGGGCGTCGATCAGGACGTAGGATCGCCGGATCAGGTCGGGGCGGTCATTGGGGTCATTGCCCTCGTGCTCGGTCATCTCGAAGAAGCCGATCAGCACCTGCATCTTGGCGTCGATGTCCAGTTCGGGGTCGAGGAAGGCCTCGCCGAGCTCGCGGTAGGCATCGTCCATGCGGCCGGTGCCGTAGTAGTGCTCGGCCAGGGCGATCCGCAGCATGCTGTTGTCGGGGTCGGCTGCGATCGCCTTCTGGTACTGGGCCAGGGCCTTCGCCGTATCGCCCTGTTGATCGTACAGCTGGGCCAACATGCCCTGGAACTGGGAGTCCTTGGGGTTGGCATCGATCGCGCGCTTGAGCACGGCCTCGGCCTCGGTGTAGCGGCCCGTGCCCGCCAGCAGGTTGAACTGCTGCATCAACAGTTCGGGGTTGGGGCCGAGGCGCTTCTCCAGGTCGGTGAGCACCTTCACGGCGCCATCGATCTGGCCGCCCTGCGCCAACACGTTCGCCAGCTCGAAGTGCACCTCGGTGCGCTCTGGCCACCTGGCCAGCACATCGCGGTACACGCTTGCGGCTTCGTTGAACTGCCGGTTCTGCGTGTAGAGGTCGGCCAGCAGGAAGCGGTACCAGATGTTCTCCTTGTCGGTGGCTACCGCGCGCTTGGCGTAGTCCAGCGCCTGGGGGAAGTTCTGCGCCTGATGGGCCAGCTTCGATAGCTCGAACATGCTGGCCGCATTGGCGGGGTCGAGCTTCAGGCATTGCTGGTACAGTTGCACGGCCTTGGCCAGCTGACCGCCCAAGCGGGCCTGCGTGGCCTCCATGAACACGCGCATCACAGCGGCGCGCTTGTCCGAGCCGGCAGGGATGCGGCCACCCATTTCCGGGTCGCCGAACGATGACATGTTGGTCGCGGCCTTGCCTCCACTGCACGCGGCGAGCAATACCAGGCCGCCGAAGAGCAGGGTCCTTGCGGTCGTGCGGAGGGTGCGTTGCGGGAGGAACATCAGCCCAAGGTACTATCGTCGCTCAGGCTCAGGTCCAGGGCGGTGCCCTTCACCGTGGCGCGCTGGCCGATCATGCTGTTGTCGATCACGGCGTCCTGTACACGCACGTCGCTGCGCAGGATCGAATTGCGCACCACGCTGCCGGTGATCGTCGTGCCTTTCTCGATCGACACGTTGGGCCCCACGACGCTGTTGGTCAGGGTCACGTTCTCGCCGATGAAGCAGGGCTCGATCACCACGCTGTTCTCGGTCTTCAGGGAGCCGCTCACCAGGTCCTTCGCGCTTTTCAGGAACCCCAGCACCCTGGTGTTGGTGTCCACCATGGCGTTCTTGTTGCCGCAGTCCATCCACACATCCACGCTTCCGGCCTTGAAGCGGGCGCCTTTCCGCTTCATGTTCTCCATGGCGTTGGTCAGCTGGTATTCGCCCTTGTCCTTGATGTCGTTGTCGATCAGGTACTGCATTTCCTTGCGGAGGTACTCGCCATCGGCGAAGTAGTAGATGCCGATGATCGCCAGGTCGCTCACGAAGGTCTGCGGCTTTTCCACGAACTCGGTGATGATGCCGTTGTCATCGAGCTTCACCACACCGAAGGGGCGCGGGTCGTCCACCTTGTTCACCCAGATCACGCCGTCGCAATCCTTGTCCAGCTTCAGTTGGGCACGGAAGAGCGTATCGGCGAAGGCCACGATCACGCGGCCGTTCAGTGCGCTCTGCGCGCAGAGGATGGCGTGGGCGGTGCCCAAGGCCTCGGTCTGGTAGTGGATGGTGCCGGTGCTGCCGATGGCGGTCGCAATGGCTTTCAGTTCCTCCTCCACCTGCTTGCCGAAGCTGGGGTGCACGATGAAGGCGACCTCTTCCACGGCCTCGCCGGCCACTGCGGCAAGGTCCTCCACGAGGCGTTGCACGATGGGTTTGCCCGCGATGGGCAGCAGGGGTTTCGGGGTGGTGTGGGTGTGGGGCCGCATGCGCTTGCCCATACCCGCCATGGGGACGATGATCTTCATTCGAGGTTCTGGTCCACCACAGAGGCACAGCGAGAACGGAGGCAAATACCGAAAGGTGATCCCCTGTGTCCGCTGTGCCTCTGTGGAGAATGTCTTTTCGTTTGATGCTGTTGCGGTCTAGTTGGTCCCGGTATGCCCGAAACCGCCCACGCCGCGTTCAGTGGCACGAAGGTCCGCACTTTCCTCGAAAGTGGCCCGGACGTACCGGGCGATCACCAGCTGGGCCACGCGCTCGCCGTCGTTCACCTCGAAGGCCTCCTGGCCATGGTTGATCAGCAGAACGCCCACTTCGCCGCGGTAATCGGCGTCGATCGTGCCCGGGCTGTTCAGCACCGTGATGCCGTGCTTGAAGGCCAGGCCACTGCGGGGGCGCACCTGGGCCTCGGTGCCCTCGGGCAGCTCCAGGTACAGGCCGGTGGGGATCAAGGCGCGCTGGCCGGGCTGCAGCACCACCGGGCGGTCCAGGTTGGCGCGCAGGTCCATGCCCGCGCTTTGGGCCGTGGCGTAGCTGGGGAGTGGGTGGTGGCTCTTGTTGATGATGCGGATGGGAAGGGTCTCCGGTGCGGTCAGGGTCATGGGGCAAAGGTGCGACGGGGAAGGCTCGGCCCTGTGGACCTCAAGGGAGACACCCATCAACGAAGGAGGCAGGCTCCATCACGAGGGGCTGGCTGGCGGCGCTCTGGTCCTCGGTGCCTGCCATCGCTGCGATCACCACGTCACGGTTGATCAAGGCCCGCATCACGCCCGCTTCTGCCTGGTGCGTGTGCTTTTCGTGCGTGCCAGGCGGACCAACCGGCCCATGCGGTCATTGCGCGCGGCATCGGCGTACGTAAGGCCCAACGCTCCGCCCCGGACTCGCTCCACGCGTTGCGCGCGGGCTTGCGGGCACTGGTGGCCTGCTCGACCACCTCCTCGAAGAACTCGCTCACGCTCTTGCCCTGCTTCCGGCTATTGGCCTTGGCCTTGCGAACGATCGATCCCTCGATGCCGAGGTGAGTTCCTGCTTCATGATGAGCAAAATCCGTATTCGACCCGGCGAAACGCATTCCATGGGTCACGCCCGCAACGCCCCACGTTCGGTCCGCCATGCCGCGAAGAGGAAGGCGCCGAGCGCGACGGCCCGCAGTACGTACTTCACCACCCCTTCCAGCGGCACCAGCTCGGCGGCCCACCACAACGCCACCGCACCGCCCATGTACAGCAGCACGCGGCCCACGTTGTAGGGAATGGGGTAGTGCTTCCGTCCCCACACATAGCTGACCCCGGCCATGCTGGCGTAGCAGATCAGAGTGGTCCAGGCCGCGCCCATGTAGCCCAGCACGGGCACCGACACCAGCAGCAGCACGATGGTGATGATCGCGCCGAGCAAACTGATGGTGCTGCCCACACGCGGCCGGTCGGTGAGCTTGTACCACACGCTCTGGTTGTAGTAGATGCCCAGGAACACGTTGGCCAGCATCAGGATCGGCACCACGCGCAGCCCTTCGTGGTAGGCAGGGTTCGGGATGAACCACTTGAACAGGTCCAGGAAGAGCATCACCACCAGGAAGGCGGCCATGCACACGGCCACGAAGAGGTTCATGATGCGTGCGAACGTCTCCTTGCTGTTCTTCTCCTTCGCGTGGTTGAAGAAGAAGGGCTCGGCGCCCATGCGGAAGGCCTGGATGAAGAGCGTGATCAGCACCGCCAGCTTGTAACACGCGCCGTAGATGCCCAGCTCGCGGTCGGCCAGGTCCTCGGGCAGCAGGTATTTCATCACCACGCGATCGGCGGTCTCGTTCACCATGCCGGCCAGCCCCGCGATCATCAGCGGTGCGCCGAAGGCGGCCATCGCACGCAACAGGCGCTTGTCCATCGCCTTCAACGAGGGCCAGGAAGGCAGCAGCACCAACAGCTTCACTGCGGTGCTCACGAGGTTGATAGCGAACACGTAGCCCACGCCGAACGACGGATCGTACACGGCATCGATCAATGCGTTGCGTTCGCCCATGTTGTGGCGCTTCATGCAGTAGAGCAGGAAGAAGAGACTGAGCACTACGTTCACGCCCACGCTGAGCAGGTTGATGCCGGCGTACTTCCATGGCCGCCCCTGTTGCCGCAGCCGCGCCATGGGAACGGTGGTGATGGCATCGATGCCGATGATCAGCACGAGCATCAGCACCGAGCTGGCATACGCATCGAAGTGCAGGCCCTGTGCAATGTGCTCCGAGAACACAACGCCCAGCAGCATGAAGGCCAGAGCGGGGAAGAAGAGGCCCCAGGTGGCCGACGAGTAGAGCACACGTTGGCCGTCGGGCCGTTGCAGCACCCGCTCCTTGTTGGCGAAGCGGAAGAAGGCGGTCTCCATCCCGAAGGTGAGCACCACGTTGAGCAGGGCCGTCCAGGAGTACAGCGCGGTGACCACACCATAGTCCGCCGGCTCGAACACGAACTTGCTGGTGTACAGTGGCACCAGCATGAAGTTGAGGAAGCGTGCAACGATGCTGCTCAGCCCATAGATGGCCGTCTGGCCGGCGAGTTTGCGGAGGGCGCTCATAAATGCGGCCGCAGATGAACGCAGATGCTGATCGCTGAGGGGCTCAACGTTGTTGCGCTTGGTCTATACGAGAATATCGGTTGAGGATCGCTGGCAACCGGTCATCAACGAACATGGGTGGAATGTTCAAGCTCTTACCCGCTTTGAAGTTGAGACACAAGCCTGATCCGCCAGAAGTATTGCTCTGCCACCGCCAATTGGACAAGTCTTGAAGGTCGAACCGTGCAGTCCTTCCGATAAAGTAGCGTACGGCAACCTTCTTTTGACTGAAACGAATGTACCAAGGAACGAGGTATGTGAAGATCAAGAGGACTGCTATCAGAAGACCGACGACAACGGTGACTCTCCAATCGCGCACTCCATCAAGCACCATGATGCCAAAGGTCCAGAGTGCGAAGAGCAAAATGGCTCCTCCGGCCAGCACGGCAAATGCTGAGAAGGTCCTGGGTCGAAACCTGAGCACCAGATCCTCTTCCGACATGTTCACTCCCCCGTGAAGTTCGCCTTCCGCTTCTCCATGAAGGCCCTGGTCCCTGCCTTGAAGTCGGCGGTGCCGAAGCACTTCCCGAACTCCTCGATCTCGCGTTGCAGTCCGTTCACGCCCGGCTCGAAACCGGCGTTCACCGCGCGGATGGCCGCGGCGATCGCGGTGGGGCTGTTCTTCATGATGCGCACGGCCAGCTCGTGGGTGGTGCTCAGCAGTTGCTCCTGCGGCACCACGCGGTTCACAAGGCCCCATTGCAGCGCGTCGGCCGCGTCGATCATCTGCGCGCTCAGGATCATCTCCATCGCCTTGCCTTTGCCCACGAGGCGCGGCAGACGTTGTGTGCCACCATAACCGGGGATCAGGCCGAGGCTCACCTCGGGCAGGCCCATCTTCGCGTTCTCGCTGGCGATGCGCACGTGGCAGGCCATGGCCAGTTCCAGTCCGCCGCCCAGCGCGAAGCCGTTCACCGCGGCGATCACGGGCTTGCTCAGGTTCTCCACGTGGTCGAAGAGCTGCTTCTGCCCATCGGCGGACAGGGCTTTTCCTTCGGGCACGCTGAAGTGCGCGAACTCCTTGATATCGGCGCCGGCGACGAAGGCCTTGGGGCCGCTGCCGGTGATCACCACCACCCGGATGGACTTGTCGGCCTCGGCCTCGTTCAGGGCCTGGTGCAACTCGGTGATCGTGGCGCGATCCAGCGCGTTGAGCTGGTCGGGACGGTTGATGGTGATCGAGCGGACGTTGTCGGCGTCGGTGATGAGCAGGTTCTGGAAGGACATTGAGCGATCAGGCATTTGCGCGATCCCGGGTCAGACCGGAATGACAAGCGCAAATGTACCGGCTACCCGCGCAGCGGCAGTGCCACGAAGAAGCTCGTGCCCCGGCCTTCCTCCGTGTCGAACCACACGCGACCGCCGGCGTTCTCCACCATGCGCTTCACCATGGGCAGGCCGAGGCCCATGCCACTGCTCTTCGTGGAGAACTTGGGTACGAACACCTGGTCGCGTACGTCGGCCGGGATCCCGGTGCCGTTGTCGCGCACCTCGGTGATGGCCTCGTTCCCGTCGCGCCGCAGCAGCACTTCCACCCGCCCATCGACCCCATCGGGAATGGATTGGATCGCGTTCTTGATCAGGTTGTTGAAGGTGCGTAGCAGGTGTTCGCGGTCGGCGAGCACCGGCAGGGGGCCTTCGTGGCTCATGCGTACCGTGCAGTCCGGTGTGCTGGCGAAGAGATGCACCGAGGCATCGACCACCTCCACCAGGTCCAGCGGGGCGGGGTGTGCGGGCGGCATCTGCGCGAAGTGGCTGAACTCCCCGGCGATGCGGCTCAGCACATCGATCTGCTCCACCAGGTTGTTGCTGAAGCGGTCCAGTCGTTCCCGTGCATCTGGCGCGGTGGGGTCCCAGCTCCGCTGGAAATGCTGGATGCTCAACTTCATCGGCGTGAGCGGGTTCTTGATCTCGTGCGCCACCTGCCGCGCCATCTCCTTCCACGCGCTCTCGCGTTCGCTGCGTGCCAGCTTCTCGGCACTTTCACGCAGCTCTTCCACCTTGCGGTTGTACACCTCCACGAGCTGGCCCACCTCGTCGTTGCCCTGATAGGGCAGGGGCCGGTTCGTGCCTTGGAGCACCACGCGCGACAACGCCTGTTTCAGCAGGTCGAGCGGAAGGGTGGTCCAGTTGCTGATGATCACGGCGGCGAGCGCGCTGAGGGCGAAGAGCACCACGAAGAGGTTGATCACGGCCACCCACACATCGGTGCGCTCGGCCTCCTGCTGGGCCAGATCGGCAAAAGCGGGCAGTGCGATGTAGGCGAGCACCTGGCCGTGCCGGTCGCGCAGGGGCAGGTAGGCGGTGTGGAAGCCGGCGCTGCCGATGGCCTCATAGTGCACCAACGAACTGGCGCCACGCAGCACCATGCGCTCGAAGGCCACGGGGTCCATGCGGCGGCCCATGAGCCCCGCGGCGAAGATCTGCGGACGCGAGCTCGCCAGGATGCGGCCTTCCACCGAGTACACGGAAATGTCGGTGAAGAACACATTGCTCAGTCTGCCAAGCAGGTGTTCGAGGTAAGCGGCATGTGCGGGTCCCAGCACGGGTTCGCCATGCAAACGCTGTTGCAGTTCGGCATGCACCGAGCGCGCTTTCTGCAGCAGCCCGGCCTCTACATGGCGCTCGTACTGACGTGCCACGAGATAGCGCGTGCCCATGCCGAAGAGGGCCAGGCCGGAGAGCACGAGCACGGCCAGCGCGATGCGCACCTTGGTGGCGATGCCGGGTGCCGCGGGTCGCAGGGGGCGCCCGAAGGCGATGGCGAGGAAGACGAGCGCCGCGAGCACGCTGTACAAGGCGAACAGGTAGCTGAAGGTGGTGGCAAGGGCCACGGGGCCCGGTCGCGGGAGGCCCAGCACGAGCAGGGCGCCGTCGGGATCGCCCGTGCCCAGGAGCTCATAGCCTTGGTGTTGGAAGCGCACACTGCCTTCAGTGTCCAAGGGATGTTCCCAATGCAGGGGCAGGTCCAGCCCCGGAGAGGCCTCCACCAGCAGGCCTTGCTGGTAGCGGGCCTGTACATAGCGTCCGGCCCGGCGTGCCAGGGGGTCCTCGCCGGAGAGTAGCAGGTCGGGGAAGCCGAAGCTCTGACCCCAAGGACGCGGATGCAGTTCGAGCACGAGCAGGGCGGGAGGGAGACTGTCGTGCGGCATCACCGCGATGCGCGAATAGTAAAAGGTGGGGCTGCCTGGGCGCTCTTCCATGAAGAGGTCGGGCATGTCGGCCGCGGCGAGCAGGGGCGTGAACGGGTTGTCGTCGTTGTCCACGCTGCGGGGAGGGTCGGTGTCGGAGGCGCACATGGGCCCGCCTTCGGTGGCGAAGCCGAACAGCCGCACATCGTACCGCTCCCAATAGCCGCCGAAGAAGCGTTGGCGGATCACGCGGTCCAACTCCGTGGCGTCGCACGGTGTACGACCGGTGATCAGGTCGTACGTGGCCACATCCCGGCGTATCGCAGGGGCCACTTCGTGGAAGAGCGATTCCACCACCGGGTCCTCGCGCGAGACCAGACGCTCGGCCAGGACGGCACGTTCGCGCTGTTCGCGTTCGCGGGTCGATCGGGAAAGCACATGGGCCGAGAAGGCCGATAGCACCGCGATGCAGAACAGTACCGACACGAAGCCGGGTCGCGGATCACGCCGGGTGGCCAGGAGCACAAGCACGGGCAGCGGCCAGAGGAAGAGGATGGTGTCCACCACGCCATAGAGGTGGTGCAGGGTGATGGACAGGGCCACGGCCAGCGCCGCGGCAGCCCACTTGGGCGTGGCGGACAGCGGCAGAACGAACGTGCGCATGAGGGCGATGGCCAGCAGCAGCCATGCGCCGAGCAGCAGGGCGATGCCGAGGATGGCCACCCAGCTTTCCAGTCCCAGCATGGGCACACGGCGCAGGTCGAGGTCCACGCTGCTGTCGAGCACCAGGCCGATGAATGTCCAAGTGGTCCATGCGGCGAAGAGCAGTACCGTGCACCACGAGAGGAACGTGGCGTGGAACGAAATGCGAGTCGGGGGGAACTGCCGGAGCACCCGATGCACGAAAGTGGCCGCCGCCACGAGCAGCAGGGCGTTGATCACCAGGTCGCCGAGCGAGGGGAAGGCGAACGAGGCGGCATACACCGCCGGATCGAACAGCGGCAGATGGCCGAACGACTTGAGCACGTGCCAGTAGAGGCTGGCCCATCGCCAGAGCATGGCTGAGCCGATGAACAGGACGATGCCGGTCCACGGGCGACCGGTGCGCACCACCCGCCTTGCGATCATCCACAGGGCCATGACGAAGAGCACCGCCGAAAGGGCGAGGAGGGACAGCTTGCTCACGTCGGTCCAAGTGTTGGGCGGGCCGGCATCCTTCCACGCGAGGGCCAGCAGCGGCGCGCCGGTGCGGTCGTGGACCACAGGGCCTGAGCCGTCCTCGGGTACGGAAAGCGTTGCGGGCAGGCCCCACGAAGCATGGAAGGCGCGGCGCAGGGCACGGTTCTCGATGGGCGGTACCGACCAAACGGGCCGCAGGGCATGTAGCTCGCCAACGCTCGTCATCGCCCGGGCGTGCAGGAAGATGCCGCTGCCCACCTTCAAGTGTGCCCCCGTGTCGCCCACCAGGCGGCCGGGGCGTAGCGGTGGTTGGCCGCTCCAGCACACCAGGCTGTCGCCTTCCAGCCCGAGCAGCACGGTGCCCGTGCGCATGCGTTCCGCCTCCAACTCGTCCACGTGGGTCATCATCCATCCATGGGGCCCGAGCGCCGACAATTCGTTGGCATGAGCGGTGGCGAACGCCTGCAGTTCCGCAGCGGCCTGGTCCAGGGCCGCCTGGAGATGCCGTGCCTCGTACGCCAGCCTGTGCGATGGGTCGGGAGGCCGCAGAATGAAGGAGATCCCCGCGCACAGTGCACTCAAGAGCAGGCAGAGGATCGGTCGGCGCATGGGAGGTGTAGAGGACCGCAAGGCCCGCGCCAAAGTACGGGCCGGGCCCCGCAGGTAGCCTTCCGCTTGGTTCTCAAGAAGAACGGTATCGGTCCACTACTCACGGGCCGGATCGATCTTTCTGAATGGAACAGGCATTCCTCTCCGTGCTTGGGCTACTGTGCGCTGCGGTACTGTCCGCGCAAACAGGGACCGAGTTCTGGCTTGCTCCTCCGGGGGGCACCTCCGCCCATGGCGACGAGCCGATCTACTTGAACGTCACCACCCAGGGACGGCCTGCGGTGGTGACCTTATCGCAGCCGGCGAACGGCAGCTTCAATGGCGGTCCACCGATCGTCTTGAAAATACCGGCCAACTCGGCCCAGCGGTACGATCGGACCGCGTTCAAGAGCGTGCTGGGAACGCGGCCCACGGATTCCGTCCGGAACACGGACCTGTCCATCTCCTCGACGGCGAACATTACCTGTTAGAGGGTGTACGCCCCCCAGAAACAGGTGCAGGTGAAAGTAGGAACACCTAACACCTTGATCAGGATCAACTTACATTACCTCACGGCCTATACCCCTCTCCTACAAATCCCTGCGTTCAGGGAGTTGCAAGAGCTTGCTCGAGTATTCTGACGGCTAGCAACCCGAGGCTTCCGTCCTCTGGATTGCTGCCGAGCACCCGGGGGGGCTGATGATCACCCCTTCAATGCCTCCGCCCCACCCACGATCTCGAGGATCTCGCCGGTGATCGCGGCCTGACGTGCCTTGTTGTAGGAGAGCTTCAGCTCCTTCAACAGGGCATCGGCGTTGTCGGTGGCCTTGTGCATGGCGGTCATGCGGGCACCGTGTTCGGCCGCGTGGCTGTCGAGGATCGCCTTGTAGAGCTGGATCTTCAGGCTCTTGGGGATGATCTCCTCCACGATGGTGGCCCGGTCGGGCTCCATGATGTACTCACCGGTGGTCTTCGCGCCCTGTTCGGCGGGCGGGGCCACGGGCAGGTATTGCTCGTCGGTGACGATCTGCACCGCGGCGTTCTTGAACTTGTTGTAGACCAAGCGCACCTCGTCGTAGCTGCCGTCCACGAAGCGATCCATGATCAGCTGGGCCACGGGCGCCACCTTGTCGAAGTTCAGCCCGTCGTACAGCCCGGCCAGGTCGGTGGGCAGTTCGGCGTTGAAATACTTGGTGCGGCGGTACGTGTCCAGCGCCTTCTTGCCCACGGGCAGCACATGCACGGTGCGGCCCTGGGCCTCCTGCTGGGCGGCCACGCGGCGCACCGCACGGAACACCTGGGTGTTGAAGGCGCCCGCCAAGCCGCGGTTGCTCACGATGGCCACCAGCAGCACCTTCTTCACCTCGCGCTGTTGCGCGTACTTGCCCTCGCTGCTGTCCAAGCTGGCGCTCACGTTGCTCAGGATGGCCTGCAGCTTCTCGGCGTAGGGACGCATGCGGGTGATCGCGTCCTGGGCACGACGCAGCTTGGCCGCGCTCACCATCTTCATGGCGGCGGTGATCTGCTTGGTGCTGTTCACCGAGCCGATCCGGTTGCGTACTTCCTTCAGGCTGGCCATGTTGCGTTCAATTGCCAGTTGTCAGTTGCCAGCTGTCAGCTCGAACAACTGACAACTGACCACTGCCAACTAGTTATCCAGGCTCTTCACCAAGTCGGCGGCCACCGCTTCGAGGGTGCCGGTGATCTGGTCGTTGTACTCACCCTTTTTCAGTGCGGCCAGCACGTCGGCGTGCTTGTTTCGCAGCACGGTGATGAACTCGGCCTCGAACTGTTTCACGTTCTGCACGGGCACCTTGCTCAGCAGGCCCTTGGTGCCGCAGTAGATGATGGCGATCTGCTCCTCCACGCGCACCGGGCTGTTCTGGCCCTGCTTCAGGATCTCCACGTTGCGGGCACCCTTGTCGAGCACGGCCTTGGTGGCGGCGTCGAGATCGGAGCCGAACTTCGAGAAGGCCTCCAGTTCGCGGTAGGCGGCCTGGTCCAGCTTCAGGGTCCCGGCCACCTTCTTCATCGACTTGATCTGCGCGTTGCCACCCACGCGGCTCACGCTGATACCCACGTTGATGGCGGGGCGCACCCCACTGAGGAACAGGTTGCTCTCCAGGAAGATCTGCCCGTCGGTGATGGAGATCACGTTCGTGGGGATGTAGGCGGACACGTCGCCGGCCTGCGTCTCGATGATCGGCAGTGCCGTGAGCGAACCACCACCTTTCACCTTGCCTTTCAGCGAGGGGGGCAGGTCGTTCATCTGCTCGGCCACCTTCTGGTCCTTGGTGATCTTGGCGGCCCGCTCCAGCAGACGGCTGTGCAGGTAGAACACGTCGCCGGGGTAGGCTTCACGCCCGGGCGGACGACGCAGCAGCAGCGACACCTCGCGGTAGGCCACGGCCTGTTTGGACAGGTCGTCGTACACGATCAGGGCCGGGCGGCCGGTGTCGCGGAAATACTCGCCGATGGCAGCGCCGGTGAAGGGCGCGTAGAACTGCATGGGGGCCGGGTCGCTGGCGTTGGCGGCCACCACAATGGTGTAGTCCATGGCACCGGCCTCCTGCAGGGTCTTCACGATGCCGGCCACGGTGCTGCCCTTCTGGCCCACGGCCACATAGATGCAGTACACGGGTTCGCCAGCCTCGTAGAACTCGCGCTGGTTGATGATCGTGTCGATAGCCACGGTGCTCTTGCCCGTCTGGCGGTCGCCGATGATGAGCTCGCGCTGGCCGCGGCCGATGGGGATCATGGCGTCAACGGCCTTGATGCCGGTCTGTAGCGGCTCCTTCACGGGCTCGCGGTAGATCACACCGGGGGCCTTGCGCTCGATCGGCATCTCGAAGGTCTCCCCTTGGATGGGGCCCTTGCCGTCGATGGGTTGGCCCAGGGTGTCCACCACGCGGCCCACCATGCCTTCGCCCACGCGCACGCTGGCGATGCGCTTGGTGCGCTTCACGGTGTCGCCCTCCTTGATGCCCACGCTGGGGCCCAGGAGCACGGCGCCCACGTTGTCCTCCTCCAGGTTGAGCACGATGGCCTGCAGGCCATTGGTGAACTCGATGAGCTCACCGCTCTGTACGCCTTGGAGGCCGTAGATGCGGGCGATACCGTCGCCGACCTGGAGAACGGTACCGACCTCTTCGAGCTCGGCCTCGCTGCGGAAGCCGGCGAGTTCTTGTTTGAGGATCGCCGATACTTCGGCTGGATTCACTTGGGCCATGGTTCACCCGCCGTAACCTCGGCGGAAGGAGGGTTTGGGATCGTCAGATCTCGGGGATGTACGGGTTCTTGGAGAATTCGCGGCGTAGGTCGCTCAGGCGGCGGCTCACGCTGCCGTCGTACTGCTCGTCGCCGATGCGGATGCTGATACCACCGATCAGGCTCGCGTCAACACGCTCGTCCAACTCCACGGTCTTGCCGGGGTGGCGGGCGGCGGCCAGGGCGCGCACCTGCTGGCGGGTGCTGTCGTCCAGCGGAACGGCGCTCACCACCTCCGCGGTGACGATGCCCTTCTGCTGCTTGTACAGCTGCTGCACGGCTGCGGCGACCTGGGGCAGCATGCCTTCGCGGCCTTTGCGCACCAGGATGGCGATGAAGCGCTGGGTCTCCTCGCCCACCTTGCCAGCGAACACCCTGTCGAGCACGGCCGATTTCTTGTCGGCCTTCACCACGGGGCTGTTCAGTAGCACGCGCAGATCGCGGCTGGCGACGGTGGTATCGGCCACCAAGCCCATGTCCGCGTACACGGCGTCCACCTGGCCGCGCTCGATGGCGAGGTCCATCAGCGATCGGGCGTAGCGGTATGCGACCGGTGCGATGTTCATGACTTGCGCAGGTCGGCCTCGGCCATCACCTTGTCCACCAAGGCCTTCTGGGCGGCGGCGTCACCGAGCTTCTCCTTCAGGATCAGCTCGGCCACCTGGATGCTCAGTTCGGCCACCTGGTTCTTCATCTCGGTGATGGCGGCGTTCTTCTCGTTCTGGATGTCGGCGCGGGCGCGGGCCAGCAGGGCGTCGGCCTCGGCCTTCGCCTTCTCCTTCGCCGCGGCGATCTCCTTGTCGCGGATGTCGCGCGCTTCCTTCAGCAGCAGCTCGCGCTGCTCGCGGGCCTCGCGCATCAGTTCCTCGTTCCGTGCGTTCAATGCCGCCATCTCCTCACGAGCGCGCTTGGCTTCGTTGAGGGCATCGGCAATGGAGGCCTCGCGCTCCTTCAGCCCGTTCAGGATGGGCTTCCAGGCGAATTTGGCCAGGATGAACAACACCGCCAGGAACGACAGCGTCATCCAGAAGATCAGGCCGAAGGCCGGCTGTACGATGCTCAGCAGCATGGGCGCACGTATTGAAGGTTGACGAACAACGACGCGGACGGCTGTCCGGTGCTTACTTCAGCACCACCAGCAGACCCACCACCATGGCGAAGAAGGCGGCACCTTCCACGAGAGCGGCGGTAAGGATCATGTTGGCGCGGAGGTCGTTGATGGACTCCGGCTGGCGGGCCATGGCCTGCACAGCATCGCCACCGATACGGCCGATGCCCACACCGGCACCAAGAGCGGCGAGACCAGCGCCGAGAGCGGCGATACCGTAACCGGTGCCGAGGTCGAGAAGGACAGAGAGGAACATGCTGTTCGGGGTTTAAGGGATGTTCAGGTTCTAGTGGTGGTGCGGTTCCTCCACCGCAGCGCCGATGTACATCGCGCTGAGGAAGGTGAACACGTAAGCTTGGATGAAGGCCACGAGCAGCTCGAGCATGCTCATGAAGATGGTGAAGGCCAGGGAGCCCACGGCCACGCCGAGGCCCGCGCCGGTGCTGGTCTCGCCGAACACGAAGATCAGGCTGAAGAAGCTCAGGATGATGATGTGGCCGGCGGTCACGTTGGCGAACAGTCGGATCATCAGCACGAAGGGGCGCAGGAACAGGCCCAGGATCTCGATCGGGGTGATGATCAGCACCTTCAGGAGGGCCGGCACACCGGGCATCCACAGGGTGTGGCTCCAGAAGTGGCCGTTGGCATTGATGGTCACGATCACGAAGGTGATGGTGGCCAGCACCAAGGTCACCGCGATGTTGCCGGTGAGGTTCGCCCCGCCCGGGAAGAAGGGCACCAGGCCCATCAGGTTGTTCAGGAAGATGAAGAAGAAGGCCGTGAGCAGGTACGGCATGTACTTCTCGTACTTGTGGCCGATGGCGCTCTTGGCCACATCGTCGCGGACGAAGAGGATGATCGGCTCCACCAGGTTCTGCAGGCCGGTGGGCGCCTGGCCCGCGCGGCGCGTGTAGGCCTTGGCCACGTTGATGAAGATGATCAGGAGCAGCGCGATGCTGATCCACATGCTCAGCACGTTCTTGGTGATGCTGATGTCCCAAGTGGCCTCGGTGAGCGCTTCGTTCACCGTGGCGTGGTGCACGTCGGTGCCATCGGGGGCGTCGGTGGCCACCAATTTGCCCTCGTGCAGCATGTACCCGCCGTAGGTCTTGTGGCCGTGATCGAAGCGGCTGCTGCTGAAGCAGGAGAGGCCGCGCTCGGTGTTGTAAACGATGATCGGCAGCGGCAGGGAGGTGTGCCCCCA
>Ga0207868_1001141_pt1 | contig 20605 bp, 18 predicted proteins | sample Passage237B_FD_187370 | JGI IMG/M metagenome (GOLD analysis project Ga0207868, IMG submission 187370) | Cellulose adapted compost microbial communities from Newby Island Compost Facility, Milpitas, CA, USA - Passage2 37B (SPAdes) (version 3) ... | reverse complement strand
TTTGCCGAGTATTTCATAAGCGTCAACATGCATCCCGAACCAGGAAGCTTTGCCCGTTACCTTGACCTGACCGCGTCTGGGAGAAGAGCGGAAAACTTTTTGCGTCACGCAGATCACGCCGCCACCGCCAATGAGGGCGGTCTTGACGTGCATGATATAGGGACCGCAGATGAGCCTGTAACGCCCCGGCGGCATGTGAGTCGTCAGGTGATAAGGATATATGCGTTCCTGCATCTGCCCTGTTACGGCATTCCCCAAAACCGCAATGCCATGCAGGCTCAACATCCATGACATCCCCGCCAGCATGGGAAGCACCCACAGGATTTGCCAATATGATTTGGGTGCCAGGGGCGTGGCGAAGTGGATGTTGCCGCGACCCGGCGCCGCGCTATGCAACAACCAGAGCGTCATAACGAGGCTGAAAAATATACTCCATGCAATACAGCCCCGGACCCAGTTCTCGCTGATGACATAATTTGAAAAAAGTATGCTGTACAGCGTAAGAACCCCAAAAACATACCCATAAGCGCGTACGACTTGCTGCGCAGGGGTCTGCCCTATTTTTTGCAACCAGCTGTTATAGGGATAATCGGGCGGCAGGGGTTTATCCGTCACCATATGCCGCGCGAATACGGCGGGATTATTGGCATCTTTACTGCGATAAAAATGATTGAACGTCGCACGCGCCAGCTCGTCCGGCGTTTTTTCATCATAATGCGCCCGCACAATTTCCGGCGCCTGCGTCTCGGCATATGCGGTATGCACATAATCGGCATGAAACCCGTATTGATCCACCAGCGCCTGTTGATACGCCCGATGCAAGGCTTCGATTTCCGCCCGATAGGCGGCATAATGCCCTTTTTCATCAAAAGGCTCCGGAAAACGGCGCTTGTAGCGCGGCAAAAGCCCCGCCAGCATGCCGATAAAAAACGGCAGCCAGCACACAATCTGCGCCCAGAAACTGAAGTCTCTTCTAATATGCAACAGTAAAAAACAGCCCGCCGCATTTATAAGAAAAGCCGCCACGGCCAAGGCCGAAATACGCCGCGCCGCCGTCAGGCTTGACGCCTCGTGCCATATCGCCATAACGCCCGATGCAAAGGCGGCTGTCCATACCGGTACCAGAACCCACCGCCACGCATGATGAAAGGCGATCGGCATATACACAACGGCGCTGCCCAGCACAATCAGCGTGAGTACATATCTTATCAAAAGGCTCATCTTTCCATTTCCTCCATACGCTCCCCGAACCAGCTTTTTTTGCCTTTGAACGTCGCCGTGCCGGTTTCGGGCAGGCGGTGGTAAACGTCGCGGGCAAGGCAGAAACGAGAGAGGGAAAAAGCCGGCGCGTCGATCCACAGGCAGGGCTTGCCGGCATTTTTCTTGTAGGCATAGACCGCTTCGTGCGGCGTGCCGAAGAGGGCCGTGGCGGGCAGGCCGATGCCCTGCTCGATGCTCCACCAAAGAAGCACCGTGCATAGCGGCCCTAGCCAGAGGACATCCCCTTTCCCGAACCGGCGCCCGTTAGGATGGCTGCGCAACCGCCCTTCCTTCATCTGGCGCAGAAAACGCACGCATAATGCAATACTCAGTGCCACGCTGATGCCCAGCGCCAGCTGGCTCCACGCCGCGGAGGAAAAAAATGTTCCGAAATAAATGCCGTAAAGGCAACTGAGTACAAGTAAAATAATAATAACAGAGGCTAGCTTCTGCCCGCCCGTGCGGCCGAAATAACGGTGCGCCCAATGATCATATTGGTAATCCGCCGGAAGGTCTTCGCCCGTATCCAGATGTTTGCTGAAAATGGCCGGATTGTTCGCGTGGCTCGAGAAATGATAAATGTCGATCAGCCTATTTGCCATTTCCGCCGGTGTATATCCCTCAAGATGCCAAGCCGTGGCGACAGGGACATCCGGTGCGACACTGTTTTCAATCTCCAGTTTGGCGACATAGTCTTCGCGCATCCCGTATTTTTCTATCAGCAGGCGTTTGAATTCCTGCGCCATCGCGCGGATCTCCGTCTCGTGCAGTACATAATGCGCACGTAATTGCGCGGCGCGGTTTGCAATATCCTCAGCCGTTTCCCCTTTCCGTTTTTGTCTTTTGACGCCCCCGGAAAAAGCGGGATTGCGCAAAAGAACCAAGAAAACCGTCACGGGCGGCAAAGCCAGCAAAAGCGGCCAGAACGATTTGCCGATAAACACCAAAAGCAGGGAAAGCAGGAAGATCGGCACATGCAACATCCACGCCGCAAGACGGACAACGCGTTGCCACCCGACATAAACGCCCGAGGCATCAGGGCGCGTTTGCAGCGCAAAGATTGTCAGCCCTACGGCCAGCAGAACCATGACAAGTGCCGCAAGACTCTGCCCGCCTGACGGCAGTACCCGGGCAATGCCCAAAAGCACAAACAGCGCCAAAAGAATATTCAGGCTCACCGCCGTTATCGTTAATGCACGCATTTTTCTTCGTCCCCTCAATAATAAAAACAGGCGGTCTTGCTTATTTTAAACCTTGACCACCATCACTCAAGAAACGGTTTATCCAAAATGTCGCCGTGCCGGTTTCGGGCAGGCGGTGGTAAACGTCGCGGGCAAGGCAGAAACGAGAGGGAGAAAAAGCTTGCCAGTCGCTGGCGGCGGGCGCCGGTGCTTCCCGTTTCCGGCGGGCGGCGGCGGAAAACTTCATCGCCCGCACCAGCAAAACCGGCGCCGAAGGCAGCGCCAGCAAAAGAAAAGCGGCGCGCGCTGGCATGACCGGCCGAAAAGACCGCCAAAGTGACAAAGAGCGTCGCCAGTAATTGGGCACCAGTAATTGGGCAATGGTCATCGCGGGCCTCCCCCTCGCGCCGCGCAAAATACCCTATGGCAAAGGACGGCGATTTGGACTATTTTAAGGTCAGCATGACATTGATCACAACCACAAAAGACCTGAAATCCATCTGCACCCGTTTGAAGAAATCGGCCTTCGTCACGGTGGATACGGAATTTATCCGCGAAAAAACCTATTGGCCCAAGCTGTGCCTGATTCAGGTCTGCGGTGATGACGATGTTCCCTATGCCATCGACCCGCTGGCGGAGGGGGTCGACCTCAAGCCCTTTTACGACCTGATGCAAGATAAAAAGGTTTTGAAGGTTTTTCATGCCTGCCGTCAGGATCTGGAGATTTTTTTCAACGAAACCGGCAAGCTGCCCGCGCCTGTTTTCGATACGCAGGTCGCCGCCATGGTCTGCGGCTTCGGCGAGCAGGTGAGCTATGAGGTGCTGGTCAATACCCTTGCGCGCAAGAAGATCGACAAATCCAGCCGCTTTACCGACTGGGCGCTGCGCCCCCTGACGTCCAAGCAGCTGAAATACGCGCTGGCCGATGTCACGCATCTGCGCAAAATCTACGTCAAAATTACCGAACAGCTGGAAAAAATGGGCCGCACCAGCTGGATCCGCGACGAGATGAAGGGGCTGATGAACAAGAACCTTTATCTCACCAAACCCGAAGACGCCTGGCAGCGCATTCGCATCCCCAACCACAAGCCGCGCACGCTGTGCATTTTGCGCGAAATCGCCGCATGGCGCGAACAGCTGGCGCAGGATATCAACGTGCCGCGCGGGCGGATTTTAAAAGACGAGGCGCTGGCCGAAATCGCCACGCATCCGCCCGCCACGCCCGAGGCGCTGAACAAAATGCGCAACGTGCATCAGGGCTTCGGCAACAGCGAGCGCGGCAAATCCCTGCTGGAAGCCGTGCGCCGCGGCATGGAGGCGGATGAAAAAACCTGCCCCAAATGGGAACCGCGCCCCGCCTTCCCGCCCGGCATTGCGCCGACCATCGAGCTGCTGCGCGTATTGCTGAAACTGAAATGCGAAACCGAACAGGTCGCGCCCAAATTGCTTTGCACCGCGGCCGATCTTGAAATGATCGCCGCCTTCGGCAAGGAATCCAAAGTGCCCGCCATGTCCGGCTGGCGTTTCAAAATCTTCGGCAAGGAAGCGCTGGCCCTGCGCGAGGGCAAGGTCGCCATCGCCGTCGAAAACAGCAAGCTGAAGATTGTCAAAACGGCCTGATCGGCGGACGACGCGTCCCGGACGCGCCGCCCTTTCCGAAGAATTCATGGCAGACGTTACAATTGCAGAAATTACGATGCGTTCAGACGCGCCAGATTCTTCATGGCTTCGCGGCGCGCCGGGCTGATGGGGGCGAGCAGCTTGTTTTTCAAAACGGCGTTCGGCACGAAGCGCTGATAGTATGATTCGTAGTCCAGCGCGTGTTGTCTGTCTTCCTTGAAATATCCGGCAACAACAGCGGTTGCTTTTTGATAGCTGGCTTTTCCGTCCGCATCATCGGCATCGCGTTTCAGCGCGACCGTCACATGATGCGTCTCCTGTTTCAGCACAACGTGCGGAATTTTTTGATCCTGCAAATACTGCACAAAGCCTGCGCCGATTTCTTCGGGTTTGTATTCTTTTTTACTCTGTTTAAAATTTTCGCTCCCCGGAACGCCCATCGTATCTTCGACCGATACATAGTGAAAACCGACCTTTACGACGACCGCCTGTTCGGCATAAATATTCTCTTTGCTCGCGGCTTTTCCAAAAATGTTTTTCATGGCACACACGTCTCTCTTTCCTGAATGGCTTTTTATGTATTATTTTCGATATTACAGACTCACATAAGGGAGCATGTCCGCAGCAATATGTCAAGCAGCAGGCTGTTTTCGCTTATCCGTTTGTTTTATATATAAATAAGGAATGCGGCGCCGGTGGGGGCGCAGGGCGTTAAAAGCCTGCGGCAAGAGCAAAAACCCTATTCCTGCATGGCCACGGCGGCTTTTTTGCCCATCATCTCGGCCAGATCCTGCAAAGCTTCGATAATCACGTCGGCATGAAGCCCGATGGCGCGTTTTTTGAGCACGAGCGTCAGCGTTTCCGCCGATACGTCAAAGAAACTGTCCTTCAGCAAGGACAGCGCCCCGCCCGACAGCAAATAGCCGACGCGCATGGCAAGCCCCGCCGTGATGGCAAGGGTGATGCCTTCCTCCGTCAGCATCTTGCGCGAGGTACGCACCACGTTTTCCAGCCCCTCCCCCGCATAGCGCACGTAATTGGCCAGCGCAAGAAAGGCGCGGCCCGTGTGGTCCACGCCGTAGAACGGCAACAGCAGGATGCGGTCATAGGCATGGATGGCCTGATAATCCTCATGCTCGAACCAGCCCGTATCGCTCAGCAGGCTGGCCGCTTCGAGATGGCGAAAAAATCCCGCGTCCTGCCCTGCGAAAAGCGGCGCCATCCAGTCGGACATTGTTTTGAATGCCTTCACATCGTCAAAACGGCTGATTTTCAGCGCGACCTTGCGGCAGCTGGCGATCAGCGCATCCTGTTTTTGCACGGCGACGGGCAGGCCGTCATAAATCACGCCCTCGCGCAGGCCCGTGGCGGAAAAAATCACCCGCTGCGGTTTCAGGCGCAGCAGCAAACGCTCCATCGCCAGCGCGGCAACGCCCATATCCGCCACGCGTTTTTTGGACAGGCCCGCCGTTTTTTCCAGCGAGGCCACGCTTTGCTGCGACAACAGCGACGCGCACTTCAGCGCCTCCGCCCCCGCGATGGTATATTGGTCCATCACCTGCAACGGATGATCCGCCATGCGTATATGCGTTTTGCCTATCGAACGCCACGAGCCGCCGAGCGCATAAAGATCCGCTGCTGGATATTTGTCCAGAAACGGCACGCTATCCAGCTGCCGGTCGATCAGGTCAATGCGCGCCTGCCGGTCTTCGGTCGCGTGCAGGCGGTGGGAACCGATGGGCAGGCTGTGCTTGTGCTTCACGCGGTTGTTGTCCACCACGATCAGCTCCAGCGAGCCGCCGCCGAAATCGCCGATAATGCCGCGCGTGCCAAGGCCGTTCATCATCACGCCGACGGCGGAAAGCCGCGCCTCTTCCTCCCCGTCGATCACGCGGATTTTCAGGCCGAAATGCTGCTGCACGGCCCGGATGAAATCCGGCCCGTCCGCCGCATCGCGCAGGGCGGCGGTGGCGACGGCAAAAACCTTTTTGATTTTCATGGCGGCGATCAGCGCGGCGAAACGGCCGATGCTTTGCAGGGCCTTTTCCACGCCTTCGGGAGACAGCCGACCCGTTTTGCCCAGATCGCGGCCCAGGCTGCACAGGTTGCGTTCATTATGGATTTTGACCGGCGCGCGGTTCATGCCGTCATAGACCACCAGCCGCACGGCATTGGAGCCGATATCGAGCACTGCAACATAATCTCTGACGGGGGTGGATTGTGTCATGGTGTTTCCGCACTTTTCTTTCGGAGCCGGCTCCGCTAATCTTCTTATTAAGAAATACAACCGGATCAGGTCAAATGAAAACGCTTTATTTGTTACGCCATGCCGAGGCCGAAGCGTCCGGCGGCTTTGCCGATAACGATCACGGCCGCCTGCTTTCCGCCCGCGGGCGGATCGAGGCGCGGGCCGTGGGCGATTACATGAAAACCAACGGCCTGACGCCCGATCTGGTGATGGGGTCGGATTCCCTCCGCACCGTTTCCACCGCGCGGCAAGTGATCGAAGGCATTTTCGGCAATGAAAAAAGCCCCGTCAAAACGCATTTCGACCGCGCGCTGTATCTGGCGCCCGCCGATGCGCTTTTGGCGCATATCCACGCCGTGGCCGCGAATGTCTCGCAGCTGCTGATCGTCGCGCATAACCCCGGCCTGTCGGAACTGGCGGCCTATCTGGATGCCGACGGCGCTGACGAGATGCAGGGTTTCCCCCCCGCCACGCTGGCCGTTTACCGGACGGCGGCGGCGGACTGGGCGCTTGCCGCCCCCGACAATACGCAGATGACAGGCTTTTTCACGCCGAACATCGCCTGAAAAAGCAACATCAGAAAAAGCTTTGCGGATCGATATCGATCCTGAGCTGCACGGATGACGGCGTTTTGATGCCGTCCAGCCATTCGGACAGGTATTTCTGGATATGAACTTCCCGTCCCGCGCGGATCAGGAAGCGGCGGCGGTGCTTGCCGCGCAGGAAGGCCAGCGGCGCCTCCGCAGGGCCCAGAATGCGGATATCATCATAACGCGGCGCGATGCGCGCCAGATGGCGGCAGAATTCCTCCAGCTTCATCTGGTCGGCGGAAGATAAAATCAGGGAAGCCAGCTTGCCGAAGGGCGGCATGCCCGCGCGTTCACGCTCCGCCGCTTCCGTCTCTAAAAAGGCATCGCGGTCATTGGCGGCCAGCGCGCGGATGACGTTCTGTTCGGGCATGAAGGTCTGGATATAAACCCGCCCCGGTTTTTCACCGCGTCCCGCGCGGCCCGATACCTGATGCAGCAGCTGGAACGTGCGCTCGCCCGCGCGCAAATCCCCGCCCGCAAGGCCAAGATCGGCATCGACCACCCCCACCAGCGTCAGGCCGGGGAAATGGTGTCCCTTGGCGACGATCTGCGTGCCGATGACAATATCGACCTTTTGTTCCTCGATCTGGCGGATCGCATCGCGGATCATATTGGGGCTGGTCACAATATCGCTGGCCAGAACCAGCGTGCGCGCTTCGGGCAGCAGGTCATGCACTTCTTCCTGAATGCGCTCCACCCCGGGACCGCAGGCGGCAAAACTGCCTTCGTCATGGCATGCGGGGCAGGCCGCGGGCATTTTCTGGGCATGGCCGCAATGGTGGCATTGCAACCGGCCATAACGGCGATGTTCCACCAGCCATGTCGTGCAGGACGGGCACTGGAAACGGTGGCCGCAGGTGCGGCACAGCGTCAGCGGCGCATAGCCGCGGCGGTTCAGGAACAAGATCGACTGTTCCCCCGCTTCCAGATTTTGTTTCAGCGCCGCCAGCAGCGGCGGGGCGATAAAACGCTGGCGCGCCGGCGGGTCGCGGCGCAGATCGACGACATGCATATCGGGCAGTTTCGCGCCGCCGTGCCGCGCCGGCAGGCGCAGATAGGCATATTTGCCCGTTTTCACATTCGCCATGGTTTCCAAAGACGGCGTGGCGGAGACCAGCACCGCCGGAAAATGTCCCAGCCGCGCGCGCAGCACCGCCATATCGCGCGCGTGATACATGACGCCCTCTTCCTGTTTGTAGGAGGCATCGTGTTCCTCGTCCACCACCACGACGCCGAGATTGGCAAAGGGCAGGAACAGGGCGGAGCGCGCGCCGACGACAACCTTGGTGCGCCCCTCCGCCACGCCCTGCCATGTCAGGCGACGCTGCGCGGCGGGCACTTCCGAATGCCACAGCGCGGGCGACACGCCGAAGCGGCGGGCGAAACGCTCCAGAAACTGCGCGGAAAGGGAAATTTCGGGCAGCAAAATCAACGCCTGTTTCCCCACAGCCAGCGCGGCGGCGACGGCTTCGAAATAAACCTCCGTCTTGCCCGAACCCGTCACGCCGTCCAGCAGCACGGCAGCGAAACGATCTGCTACCACCATGCTGCGCAGCGCCTCGGCGGCTTCGCGTTGCGCGGGGGAGAAATCCAGTTTGCCTGCGGACAAATCCACCATGCGGCACGGCACGGGCGCGGCCACGGAAGCCGCCGCAATCTGCCCTGCCGCCGCCATGCCGCGCACAATCGCCGCGCTGCACCCCGTGGCGCGCGCGATGTCCACCGCGCGGCGCGGCACGCCGTCGGATAAAAGATCCGCCACCTTTTGCCGTTGCGGCGGCAGTTTTTGCGGCACTGTCGCGGCGCGCGTATAGGCCGGCACGGTTTTCGGCGGCAATAACGCCTCCGGCACGCTCAGCGACATTTTCAAAACCGCGCCCAGATCGGACATGGTATAACGCGCCACCCGTTCCAGAAATTGCCGGTGCGTTTCGGGCATCGGCGGCACGGCGGAAAATTTTTGCAAAACCGTTTTGATTTTCCGGGGATCGACGGCAGGATCGCCCGCGCCGGTTGCCCAGACGACGCCCGGCATGTCGCGACGCCCCAGCGGCACGCTTACATAATCCCCGACCGCCAGATCCATGCCTTCCGGCAGGGCGTAATCATAGGCGCGCGGCACGGGCGCGGGCACCATCACCTGTACCCGCCCTGCGGCATTTTCGGCCTTTTCAGGGGCGTTTTCCGGCGATAAAAAACTGGATTGCGACATATCCATCAGATACACTAAAGCCGCTTTAAAGGAAAGGGACGCCACCATGAAATTCTTTGTCGATACAGCCGATATTGCAGAAATCAAAGACTTAGCCTCCACCGGCCTGCTGGACGGTGTGACGACCAACCCGTCCCTTGTCGCCAAATCGGGCGCGAAGAACTTTATCGCCCTGATCGAGGAAATCTGCGGCGTTGTCGAAGGCCCCGTCAGCGCGGAAGTCGCCGCGACGGATTACGACACCATGCTGAAGGAAGGCCTGCGCCTTGCCAAAATCGCGCCGAACGTCGCGGTCAAGGTGCCGCTGACGCCCGACGGCCTGAAAGTCTGCCGCAAGCTGGCCGATCAGGGCACGATGGTCAACGTCACGCTCTGCTTCTCCGCCGCGCAGGCTTTGCTGGCCGCCAAGGCGGGCGCCACGTTTATTTCGCCCTTCGTCGGCCGTCTGGACGACATCGGGCAGGACGGTCTCGACCTGATCGCGGAAATCGTGCAGATCTACGACCAGTATCCCGCCATTGAAACGGAAGTCCTTGTCGCCTCCATCCGCAACCCGATCCATCTGGTCGCCTCGGCCAAGATGGGCGCGCATGTGGCAACCATTCCGCCGCAGGTCATCCGCCAGCTGTACAACCACCCGCTGACGGACAAGGGGCTTGCCGCCTTTGTCGAGGACTGGAAAAAAACCGGCCAGAGCATTCTGGACGCCGCCTAAAAACGCCGCATAAAGCCGACCGGGGAGTTTGGGGAAGATGGGAGCGCAAAACGTGGCAGAAACCCTTTCGGATGAAGATGTCGTTGCCTTTTTGAAAAAGGACAAAGGCTTTTTCCTGAAATATCCCGACCTGCTGGAGGAACTGGACACGCCCGGCGCCGCGCACGGCAACGGCGTGGCCGATTTCCAGCAGGCGCTGCTGAACCGCCTGAAGGCGGACAAATCGAACGCCCAGCGCCTGCAACGGGAGCTGATCGAAACCGCCCGCGCGAATATGAGCAACTATACGCGCATCCAGACGGCCATTCTGGTTTTGCTGGAAGCCGAAAGCTTCGAGGAATTCATCAGCGTCATCACGCAGGATTTCCCCGTATTGCTGGATGTGGATACCGTCAATCTGGTGATTGAATCCACCTCGCGCGAGATTCCCTTCGTCAACCAGTCGGGCATCCGCTTTGCGCGGCAAGGCACCGTTGAAAAATGGCTGGGACAGGGCGATGCGCTGCTGCAAGGCAATATCAACGGCAGCGAGGAAATGTTCGGCCCCGGCGCAGGCCTGGTCAAAAGTCAGGCCTTGTTGCGCCTTGAAATCAGCCACAACACGCCCGCGGGCATCATCGCCTTCGGCTCGCGCGATCCCGAAGCCTTCGGGCCGGAGCAGGCCATCGACCAGATCGGCTTCCTCGCGCAGGTTGTGGAAAGATGCTTCCGCCTATGGATCGATCTGCAGAACTGAGCGGCGCGCCCCTTTCCGCCGCCGCGGACGCGCAGGCGGTTTTCGCCCTGTGGCTGGATTACCTGAAGGTGGAAAAACGCTTTTCTCCCCATACGCTGCGCGCCTATGTTGCCGATCTGCGCGGATTTTTCGATTTCATCACCCGCCACCACGGCAAGCCGCCCTCCCTGCATGCGCTGGGGGCGCTGACAATCGGCGATTTCCGCAGCTGGCTGAGCCGCGAAACGGCAGAAGGCGCCAGCGCCGCAACACGCGCCCGCATGCTGGCCAGCCTGCGCAGTTTTTTCAAATGGATGGATAAAAACGGGCATTTGCACAATGCCGCCATCGGGCACATCCGTACGCCCAAGCAACCCAAGCGCCTGCCCCGCGCCCTGCCGCCCGATCAGGCGCAGCGGCTGATAGAGGAAGCCGATACGCAGGCGAAGGAAGATTGGATCGGCCTGCGCGACCGCGCGCTTTTTTGCCTGCTCTACGGCTGCGGGCTGCGGATTGACGAGGCGCTGAAACTGAATTTCGGCAACCGCCCGCAAAACGGCGATTTGCGCGTCATGGGCAAGGGCGGCAAAGAGCGTTACGTGCCCGTTATTCCCATCGTGGAAAAACTGCTGGACGCCTATATCGCCGCCGCGCCCGTCGCCTTTGAAAAACAAACGCCGCTGTTCGTCGGCACGCGAGGCGGGCGGCTGCATCAGGGCGTGGCGCAGCGGCAATTGCGCCATTTGCGCCGCGCGCTGGGCCTGCCCGAAACGCTGACGCCGCACGCGCTGCGCCACAGTTTCGCCACCCATATTCTGGCGAACGGCGCGAATTTGCGCGCCATTCAGGAACTGCTGGGCCATGCCTCCGTCACGACGACGCAGCGCTATACCGATTTCGACAATGCGCAATTGCTGGAGATTTATGCCAGATCACATCCGCGCGCCAAGTGAGGCCTGCGCCGCCCCTGCCCGTTCCAGCCGCGCGATCCAGTCATCCAGAAACGATTTTGCCGCCGCATATTCCGCCGCGGGCAGATATTTGTAACTGCGCACCGCATAGGGTTGCTTCAGCGCCGCCCAGACGGCGGCAGGCGTGGCCGTTTTATCCAGCGTGGTGATGATCTGCACGCGCGCCTTCAGGGCCGCCTGCTGCGCGGGCGTGATGGTCGCCGCCGCAGGCGCGGGCCGGAAATACAATGCCGCGAGAAACAGGCACAGAAAAACCGCTGCCGCCACAACATAAGCACGTGATGAAAAAGACGGCGGCAGCGGTTCTGCGGGCACGGATTGATCCAGCACGGTTTTCAGCGCATGGCGCACCGAGGCGGGATCATCCATGTCGATTGCGCGAAAGCCTGCGTAATGCCGTAAAAAAGACATGATCAGCGCATCCGTCACACAATCTTCGTAAAGGAAATAGCGGGCGATCAGCGCGGCAGCCTTTTGTTTCTGGCGGGGCGGCAAACGACGGCCTTCCTCTTCCAGCCAGATGTCCAGACAGCGCGCGGCCTGCGCCAGCGGCGCGTCCATGTCAAAAACCGCCTTGCGGCGATATGCGTTTCGTGCAGCCATGGTCTGTTGCGGATTTCCTTTTTATCAATGCAATTTATACACGAAAAATTCATACTTTACAACTTATGATTGTAAATATATTCTGGCGAGAAAGAGGAGGAATCCCATGTCCCTTCACCCTTTACCGCATGTTTTTGCATGTATTTTCTGCGTTTTCATGTTCTTTGCCGCCCTGCCCGCCGCCGCAGGCCCGCGCGCCGATATTTTGCCCGGCCCCGTTTTCGGAGAGGTGCTGGACGTGCTGGACGGCGATACGATTGCCGTGCGCATGAAGGTCTGGATCGGACAGGAAATCGAAACCCATGTGCGGCTTGCCGGCATTGATGCGCCCGAATTGCGCGGCAAATGCGCCGATGAACGCGCCCGCGCCGTGGCGGCGAAACAGGCGCTGGCCGATCTGTTGGCCGACGGCAAGGTAACGCTGTATAACATCCGCCTTGAAAAATACGCAGGCCGCGTGCTGGCGCAGGTGACGAATACAGGCGGCGACGTGTTGGCGCAAAAGCTGATGGAAAACGGCCATGCCCGGCCCTATCAGGGCGCGAAGCGGCAGGGATGGTGCCGCCATAAAGACTGAATGAAAAGGCTTACGGCGCCGGCGGTTTGGGCTTGAGCTTCAATCCGTTGGCGCGGTCCTTCAGCAGGCTCTGGTTTTTGCGCGCGACCATGCGCTCCACATCGGTTTCATTGATGCCGCAGCGCAGGCGCTCCGCAGCGGGCAGTTTTTCCCATACCGATACCATTTCGTCAAAACGCCCCGGCCAATAGGCGGAATCGAACACCTTGTCCAGCTGGCCGCGCGCGGTCAGCAGATGCAGGAAGCTGCGCCCCTCGCGGTCTTTCAGCTTGTAAAGATCGTCGGCGTAAAGCCCTTCGCCCGCCTGTTGCAGGCGTTCCATCACATCGGTCAGGGTATTCATTTTCAGGGCGCGGATCAGCACCGGCTCGCCGCTGTCGCGGCCGCTTGCTTCCTGCCATGTGCTGCGCACAAAACCGGCAAGATCGGCATCGGCCGTTTGTTGCAGGCAATCGCGGAAATAGGCGCGACGGTCGTGCATGACCTGCGCCAGATATTGCACGATGTGTTCGTGCTTGTCCGCGCGCGCAAGGCTGAGCGCGCTGCCGTGCATGGCGAAAGGATCGGCACCGTGCTGCACCAGCGCGCAAACGATATCGGCATAGCCGTAAAACGCCGACTGGCGCAGGGCCTGATCATCGCCTGCGCGCGGATCGGCCTTGTAGGACAACAGCAAATTCACCATATCGGCGCGGCCCGCGCGCGCGGCCTCGATCAACGCTTCGCCGTCGCCCGCATCGGGATTGGCGCCCGCGCCGAGCAGCAGGCCCGCCACGTCCTTATGCCCGCTTTTGACCGCGCTGCGCAGCGCGGCATGGTCGAGCGCCGAGACATCCGCGCCCGCGTGCAGCAAAATGGAAACAATGCCGGTCAGCCCCTGCCCCGCGGCAAGACGCAGCGCCTTGCTGCGGTCGGCATTCACATCCGCGCCGTCCCGGATCGCCTCCTTGACCTTTTGCACATGGCCTTCGGAAACCGCCAGAAACAGGCGGTCGTTTTTCTCCAGCTTCAGGCGCGCGGCCCATTCTTCTTCGGGGGACTTAAATGCCATGGCGCATCCTATGCCGCTGTTTTGAGATCAACGACGACCGGCACATGGTCGCTCGGCTGCGGCCAGCCGCGCACATCGCGCAGCACCTGCTGTTTTTGCAGCATGGCGGCCATCGGCTGCGTCACCCAGACGTGGTCCAGACGGCGGCCCTTGTCGGCGGCATCCCAGTCGGCGGCGCGGTAGCTCCACCACGAATAGAGCTTTTTCTCCGCCGGCACGAATTTGCGCACGGCATCGACCCAGCCGATGGATTGATAGAATTTCGCGAATTTCTCCCGCTCGACAGGCGTGTGGGAGACAACCTTTTGCATTTTTTTGCTGTCCCAGACATCGTTTTCCAAAGGCGCGATGTTGAGATCTCCCACCACGACCATCGGCGCTTTCGCGCCGCGTTCGCGCGGGAACCACGCCGCCATTTCATCCACAAAATCCAGCTTGTGCCTGAATTTGTCGTTGATGACGGGGTCGGGCTCATAGCCGCCGGCGGGAATATACAGGTTGTGCAGCTCGAAAGTTTTGCCGGGCGCCCTGACCTTGGCGGAGATATGGCGCATGTCGTCCTTGCCGCAGCGGCGGTGGATATCCTTTTCCGCCAGCGGGTATTTGGAGAAAATGGCGCAGCCGTTATAGCCCTTCATGCCCGCAAAATGGTAATGCGCATAGCCTTTTTCAACCAGCGGATCGACGGGGAAAAACGCATCCGGCGTTTTGGTTTCCTGCAGGCAGAAAACGTCGGGCTTCACCTGCCCGAGCACCTGCATCAACAGGTCGAGCCTGAGGCGCACGGAGTTGATGTTCCACGTCATCAACCGCATCGGCATCAGCCTCCCGGCGGCTTGGGCGGTTTGGCGGCCTTGGATGCGGCCGCGGCGCGGTCCAGCCCTTCCAGCGTCGCGCGGGAGCGGGCAAGGCAATCCTCGAACACTTTATCAATGCCGGGGGTTTCGCCTTTGACCTTGGCAAAGCCCTCTTCCAGATTGGCCAGAATTTTCCAACGCGTCTGGTGATGCGCGTCAATGCGCTTGCGGTCGATCATCTGGTCTTCCATGGTCGAAATGCCTTCGACCAGAAACAGGCGGTTCGCATCGCGCGCCATATCGGCATCTTTCGCCTTTTTCGGATCGGCTAGCGTATGCATCAGATCCACCGCGCGGTCACCGAAGGTATGGCGCAACAAAACCTCCGCCTCGCCTTTTGCAAGCAAAATGCCCTTCGCCGGGCCGAGCAGCGCGAGCGTGACGGATTCTTCCGACGCGTCGTCCGCATCGTTCAGCAAACGCTTGGCCGCCGCCACGGGCTGGCCCATCATGAAGTCCTTGATGCGCTCCGGCCCGAACATGGACATGTTGTCGTCCAGCCAGCGGTTGCACATTCTGGCGGCCAGTTCCCATTTCTCGTTCGCGGGCAGGCCGGATTGTTTGTAATCGAAAGGCATATGATTTGCTCCTGAAATAAAAAATGTAGCGGATTAGAACGGCAGGTCCAGCCCCGGCGGCAGGCCCATGTCTTTCATCACTTTCTGCGTTTCCTCGGCCATGGTGCGTTCGGCCTTCAGGCGCGCGTCGTTGACGGCGGCGATGATCAGGTCTTCCATCACTTCGGCTTCTTCGGCCTTGATGATGCTGGGGTCGATTTTCAGCATTTTCAGCTCGAACTTGCCGTTCACGCGGCATTTTACAAGCCCCGCGCCGGCCGTGCCGTCGATTTCCATTTGCTGGACGCGTTCCTGCATTTCCTGCATCTGCTGCTTGAACTTTTGAGCCTTTTGCATCATCTGGGCAATATTGGTCATGAAGCGACGGCGCCTCCCGCGCGCAAGGAATTGTTGGATGGTTTCGTTAAATAGACACAAACCCTATCCCCCGCCCGCCGCGATGTCAACAAGCGCCCGAAAACCCTGTTTTTCACATACAAAACACCTGCGGAAATGCTGCAAAGCCGCAAAACAAAACCACCTGATTTCAAAGGCGGTTTTGTTTGAATGTCACCGTTATGGAATGGATTTACGTGGGATCGCGATCCTTGATTTCGATCACCTTCGCGCCGGGAAACGCCAGCAAGGTGGCGGCCACAACGGGGCTGGCCTCCACTTCGGCGCGCACGGCTTCCACCGCGGCGCGTTTGCGGTTGCCGATGGTTTCCGCCCCTGCTTCGCGCGAGAGGCTGATCATCCAGCGCTGGCCCGTCCACTGGTTCAGGTATTTGGTCATGTCGCCGACCAGCGTGCGCGGCGCGCCGTCGGCAAGGCGCAGCTCGATATGCCCTTGCTCGAACTTTACCAGATGCACGTAGTTTTCAAGCGCGGATTGCAACAGCACTTCGCGCATCTGGCCGAACAGCGCGACCACATCCTCGAAGGACTGCAATTGCATCTGATAACCCGTCTGCGGCGCGCTGGCAACGGCGGTGGCCGAAACGGCGCTGGTCTGTTGCCCGCCGTGCTGCATGGCCGTGCCGCGCGGCGCGCCGAAGCCGCTGCCGCCCGCGCCTTGCGGGAGGGTGCCGTTTTGCATGCCGTCGCGGATTTGCTTGACAAGATCGCCGGGCGTCGGCTGGTCCGCTGCAAACAGCAGGCGGATCAAAACCATTTCCAGCGCCTGTTGCGGACTGAAGGCATGCTGCACTTCCGTCACGCCCTTCAGCAAAATCTGCCAGGTGCGCGTCAGCACGGGGATGGACAGGGTTTTGGACAAAGCCGTGCCGCGCACGCGCTCTGCCTCCGGCAACGCTTTGTCGGCGGCAACATCGGGGCTGACCTTGACCTTGGTCAGGTAATGCGTAAGATCCAGCAAATCCTGCAAGACCATCACGGGATCGGCCCCCGCCTTGTAAAGACTGTCGAGATAGCCCATGGCCGTCGGGCTGTCGCCCTTCATCAGGGCTTCGAACAAATCGAGCGTGATGGTGCGGTCCACAAGGCCCAGCATGTGGCGCACCTGTTCTTCGGTCACCTTGCCCGGTTCGCGGGAAATGGCCTGATCGAGCAGGCTGAGCCCGTCGCGGGCGGAACCGTCGGCGGCGCGGGCGATCAAGGCCACGGCGCCCGGTTCGGCTTCCACCTTTTCCTTCACCAGAATCTCGTTGAAATAGGCGTCCAGCACATCGGCATCGATGCGGCGCAGGTCAAACCGTTGGCAGCGCGACAGCACCGTCACCGGCACCTTGCGGATTTCGGTGGTGGCGAAAACGAATTTCACATGCTCCGGCGGCTCTTCCAGCGTTTTCAGCAGCGCGTTGAACGCCGCTTTGGAGAGCATATGCACCTCGTCGATGATGAAGACTTTATAGCGGCCGCTGACGGGCGCGTATTGCACGGAATCGATTATCTCGCGGATGTCATCCACGCCGGTGCGGGAGGCCGCGTCCATTTCCAGCACATCGACATGGCGGTCTTCGGCAATGGCGCGGCATTGCTCGCAGGTGCCGCAAGGCGCAATCGTCGGCCCCGTTTCGCAGTTGAGCGCGCGCGCGACAATCCGCGCCGTCGTCGTTTTGCCCACCCCGCGCACGCCCGTCAGCATGAAGGCATGGGCAATGCGCCCGCTTTCAATGGCGTTGGTCAGCGTGCGCACCAGCGCATCCTGCCCCTTCAGCTCCGCGAAGTTCTGCGGGCGGTATTTGCGCGCCAGCACGCGGTATTCGGCAGGTTTGGCAGTGCCCGTTGCGGCATCGGCGGGTGTGGTGGCCACAGGATTTCCTCTCGTCACGTCAAATGAATCTGTTGAATCTGTTTGCACGGCCAGAATAGCGGATTTGCGGCCAAACCGAAACCCTGCCGGATACCGGCCCCGCGGCGTTCGGCGGCAAAAGCGTCGCGTTATGTGAAGTTAGATCCCCAGCTTTTCCCGCATGCCGTAATACCATGCGCCTAGAATGGTCAGCGGCACGCGGAACATGCGCCCGCCGGGGAAAGGATAGTTTTTCATTTTCGCCCAGACATCGAAACGCGCGGTCTGGTGGCCGATGGCCTCGGCCACGATGCGGCCGAGCAAATGCGTGGTCGTCACGCCGTGGCCGCTGTCGCCCTGAATGAAATACACCTTGCTGTTGAGGCGGCCGATATGCGGCATGCGCGTCAGCGTCAGGGCGAAATTGCCGCTCCAGGCGAATTCGACCTTTTTGCCCTCCAGATAGGGGAAGGTGCGCAGCACATGCGGCCAGAGGCGTTTTTCCACGTCATCGGGCGAATGGCCCGTATAGACCACGCCGCCACCGAAAAGCAGGCGGTGATCCGCCGTGATGCGGTAATAATCGAGCAGGTAGTTGCAATCCTCGATGCAATAGCCTGCGGGCATCATTTTTTTCGTCAGTTCCTCGCCCAGCGGCTCGGTCGTGATGACCTGGCTGCTGACGGACATGATGCGGCTGGTCAGCTCCGGCATCGTATCGCCCAGATAGGCATTGCCGCAAATGACCACGTAATGCGCGGTGACGCTGCCGCCCGCCGTTTTGACAACGGGGCGCGGGCTGTCTTTATCGATGGAAATAACGCGCGATTGTTCATAGATCGTGCCGCCGTGCGCCTCCAGCGCCGTCGCCTCGCCCAGCACGAGGTTCAGGGGATGGATATGCCCGCCCCAGTTGTCCAGCATGCCGCCGACATAAAGATTTGTATCCACCACCTGCGGGATTTGCGTTTTGTCCAGCATTTGCAGGTCGGTATGGCCTGCGCCTTCCCAGATTTTCCTGCCGTGCTCCAGATCGCGCAGCTGCTTTTCGGTGAAGGCGGCAAAAAAGCTGCCTTTTTTATGATCGCACCGGATGTTGTATTGCGCGATGCGCTCGCGGATGATGTTGCCGCCTTCAAAGCTCATGTTCAAAACGGCGCGGGCGGTATCCTCGCCATAGCGTGCCTTGATCGTATCGTAATCGCGGCTGTAGCCGTTGATGATCTGCCCACCGTTGCGGCCGGTGGCGCCGAAGCCGACCTTGGCCGCTTCCAGCACCACCACCTTCATGCCTTTTTCGGCCAGATGCAGCGCCGTGGAAATGCCGGCAAAGCCTGCGCCCACCACGCAGATATCCGCCTCCACATCGCCCGCCAGCGCGGGACGCGGCGGCTGCGGATGGGCCGTGGCCGCGTAATAGGTTTTGGCGTAATCCACCGGCTTTGGCGCGCCGGCGCCAAGGTTTTGGTTTTGGGTTTGGGTTTGGGTTTCGGTCTCGCTTTGCGTCATCTGTGCCTGTGCCATGATTACAAATCCCTCAGGTATGCGTCGTATTCAATACTGCTGACCTGTCTTTCCAACAGCTCCTTTTCCTGCCATTTGCAGGCATGGTACACGCGCCGGTAATCGGCGCCGAAATAATGTTCGGCAAAGCCGGATTGCTCGAAAATCTCCAGCGCATCTTCCCAGACATCGGGCAGATGCCGGGCCGTGGATTCATACACATTGCCTGTCAGCGGCGCGCCGGGATCCATGCGGCCCGACAGGCCGTGGAACGCCCCCGCCAAAATCGCCGCAATGGCGAGATAAGGATTGGCATCGGAGCCGGAAACGCGGTGCTCGATCCGCGTTGCGGCAATGCTGCTTTCCGGCACACGGATGGCGGCGGTACGGTTATCATAGCCCCAGGCAATCCGCGTCGGCGCGTGGGAGCCCGGCTGGAAACGGCGATAGGAATTGTAGTTCGGCGCGAAAATGGCGGAGGCTTCCGTCATCGTCGCCATCAGTCCGCCGATGGCGTGGCGCAGTTTTTCCGATCCTTTGTTATCGCTGCCGGCAAAGATGTTGTGGCCGTCTTTATCCACCACGCTGAAATGCACGTGCATGCCGTTGCCCGCCTTGTCGCCATAGGGCTTGGCCATGAAAGTGGCCTCCATGCCGTGGCGGCGCGCGACGCCCTTGATGATGCGTTTCAGCAAAATCGCCTGATCCGCCGCCTTCAGCGCATCGGCCACGTGCAAAAGGTTGATCTCATATTGCCCCGGCCCGTTTTCGGAGATGGTGGTATCGGCGGGAATATGCTGTTCGATACAGGCGCGGTTGATGTCCGTGAGAATGGCGGCGAAATCCTGCACTTCGCCCATGCCGTACATTTGCGAGGCCTGCACGCGGCGGCCTGTGCGCGGCGACAGCGGCGGCTGCGGAAAGCCGCGCTCGTCCGGCTTGCCGTCGAGCAGATAAAACTCCAGCTCCGCCGCCACCACGGGCGTCAGCCCTTCCTTGGCATAGAAATCCAGCACGCGTTGCAGCACCTGGCGCGGATCGGCAAAGAAGGGATTGCCGTCGCTGTCCTCCATCGTCATCATCACCTGCGCGGTCGATTGCTCCAGCCACGGCGTGCGCGACAGCGTGCCCGGCACGGGACGGCAAATGCCGTCGTTATCGCCCGTTTGCGTAACCAATCCGGCTTCCAGCGCATCCTGCCCCCAGATATCGACGGCAAAAACGGAACGCGGCAGGCGCACGCCGTCCTTGAACACCTTCAGCGCGCTGCTGCGCGGGAAGCGTTTGCCGCGCAACACGCCGTTGACATCGACGATGAAGGCTTCCAGCGTTTCAATATCCGGATGCGCCTCGAAAAACGCGGTGGCTTCGGCAAGAACGGTATCGGGGGCGGCATCCGGTGCGGCAGCAGCGGGGGCGGGGAAAGTCACGGTATCGGCCATATTGATTCCTTATAAAATGTCGGCGTCCCACAGATTGGCACGCCCCGCCAGCCGCGGCAAGAGCCGAGGCATTTCCTTGAAAAATAATGGAAAAACACAGCTTGCAAAAAAAACCGATTTCCCTTATTGTCCGGTACGTTCCGCAGCCGCAAAACGCCGCTGCCGCGCCGTTGTAGCTCAGGGGTAGAGCAACGCATTCGTAATGCGTGGGTCGGAGGTTCAAATCCTCTCAACGGCACCATTTCACTT
>Ga0207868_1001136_pt1 | contig 20726 bp, 22 predicted proteins | sample Passage237B_FD_187370 | JGI IMG/M metagenome (GOLD analysis project Ga0207868, IMG submission 187370) | Cellulose adapted compost microbial communities from Newby Island Compost Facility, Milpitas, CA, USA - Passage2 37B (SPAdes) (version 3) ... | reverse complement strand
GCGCTCGGTTATCGGACGCCACTCGACTTCGAATCTATCAGCAACTAACCACATCAAATCTGCTCAACCCCGTGTCCGCGAAATCGGGGCAAACCCAGGTTGACGAACTTCTTCGACAAGGCGCGGCTAACTTCTGACTCGGAGATGCAAAGAATATGGTCAGCGATCTTGTCAGGCGAAGCCAACACACCGGGAACGTTCAGTAAGCGCACTGTGAACATGTTGGCGTCGTTGGAGAAAACTGACGCGGAGCAGTTTCAACTTCTCTGCCGGTTCAACTGGCACGTCGGGCAATTGGGAGATTGGCCGATCCTCTTCGACACGAAATCGGGGACTCCCAGGAATTGCGGACTCACGTGGTCTGTCCTCCGCCACCTAGACGAGATTGGGCTGATAACATATGAAGGACTCTCTGGGGCGGTGATAAATGGAGAGCCGCTCAACAAATCCCAGTGGTTCCGTTCACTTATTCCGCTGGGCTATCGCGACCGAAACTTTTTGGTCTACCCCGGCGAGGGGACGCAGCTAGGCTTAGGTAAAGTGAAACTCTCTCGGGCAGGCATCGACTTGGCGAGAATCTGTGAGGCAGGCGGACCGGTGCCGGGCTATTGCGAGGAAGTCTTGGAGCACTGGCGGGCGGCGGGCGCTAAAGTCATAGAACTGAAAGAGGGAACCCAAATCACTCCCGCCGTATTTGGAATTGAATAGATGCACTCTCAGCCAGCGGCCGCCTTTGGAAACTCCGTGACCTTCTCCGCCTCCGATTGCGGCACAATCGAGAAGAACTCCTTGGCCTGCTCGGGCCGAACCAACGTCCGGTAATGAGCAAAAAGCATGTCGTCATTCTGCTTGTGGCCCATCTGCGCCGCCGTCTTCAACGCGTCACCGTGAAGGGCGAAATGGTATGAGCCGTAGCTGTGACGGGTGTCATTGTTCTCCCAATCCGATTCCCACTTACCGGCGGCATCAAGCCGACCGATTCCCGCAAGACGGCTAATGCGTCCGAATCGCTTCGAGTAGGTCTTCGGTGACAGGGGGTCAATGCGCCCCTCCGCTGGCGGATTGCAGAGTTTCAGCCACGCGAGCGCATTGGCGGGAATCTCCACATGACGAATCCGCCTCTTCTTCGCTTTACCGGCGGGAATATGGACATACGGCTTGGGATCGAGCCAATGCACTTCCTTCCACTCCAGGCGCGAGACCTCGCCACTACGCAGGCCACAGAACAGTCGCAGAACGGCGGTCGCCAGCATCCCCGGCTCTCCGTATTCCTGTGCGGCCCTAAGGAGCCGCCGCGCTTCGTCCACGGTGAGGATGTTAATACCATCTAGCTTCCGCTCCGCTTTCTCGCCGCCGTGTTTCTTGAGGTCTTCGCGGGTGAAGCTCTCCAGCGGATTCGTCGGAGCGTATTGCTTCGCCTTCGCGTAGCGGAGGATTTCTGCGAGCGTGTTTCTGAAGTTGAGAACCGAACGCTGACCAAGCGTCTTGCGAAGCTTTTGAAGCAGGTTCTCCACGTCACGGGCGGTGATTTGACTGACGAGCAGGTTCCCCATCCCTAACCTCTCCAACCGTTCGCTCCGCCGCCGGAAATCGCTTTCCGTGCTGGCATCGAGTCCGCCCGCATTGAAGCGCTCAAGCTTGCTGGCCCGTAGCTCTGCGGCGACCTCGGCGAAAGTCTTCAACCCACCCACGGGACTAAGCGCCGCGATTCCGGCTTTCACCGCGTCGATAATGTTCAATTCGTGCTTTGCGAAATCCCGCGGAAGTTGCCCCGCGTTCTTCTCCCGCGCCGCGCGTCGCAACTGCTCGTTGTGTTCTTCTAACACGCTCCAGGCAATCGCTGCCTGCTCCTGCGCCTTCGCGGGAATCTCTGAGAATTTCGTCCCGTGCCGCCTGAGGGCTAAGAGCCGATCTTCCGCCAACCGCTCCGCCTCGTCCTTCGTCTTCCGTTGGTGCATCTCCCGCTTGCCGGGGATTCCTAACAGCTCCGAAGGAATGCGAACTTGATAGCTGACGCCGTAAACCTTGCCCCCGGTCTTGTTGGGCATCTCGGCAATTTTGATGCCGCTCCCCTTCGGATGCTCCCACGTCGGATGTTTGGGGCTCTTCTTGCGGGGTTTTGCGGCGTGCGGGGCGGCTGGAGCTGTCGTCATGACCCATCCGAACAGCACAAAGCGCAGCCCCGATCAATCAAATTCCGTTAGGAATCTGTTTGGAAATCGGAAACTGCGCTACGTTCTAAGAGTGGTGGAGGTGAGGGGAGTTGAACCCCTGTGCCCCTGACCTTTGCACACCGCGTCTACCATGTGTAGTGCGACTTTACATTCGCCGAAACCAAGCCGTCGCACGCGCTAAGGTTTCAGCTATTCCCCGGATGAAGATACGGCGCGCGGTCCGCGGACCGCTCCGCGCGCTATGCCTGCTGTCGACGTCGGTCACGGCTAGCAGGTGTCGCCGGACCAACGAGGCGGCTAATTAAGCCGCCATGGGCATTTCTTCGTAGTTGCCTCTTATTGGTTTCGAAGGGGATTAACGAGAGACCTCGACTCTCGACAGGCAGCGGCGCACTCCAACCAAGGGTAGAATCCGGAACACCCCCAAAAAGGGAAATTCACGATCCGAGCGCGGGCCGGGTCAAAGAACGGGACGGTCACCATGTGACCCTTCCCCAAAATGACAAGCGCCCGCCTCAACTTCGCGCGACCGCCTTTCAACTCTTCAACTCCGTCCCCGCCCACCGCGCCAACCGTTCATCCACGTCGCGCTGAAATCGCTCGATAAACCCGCGCGTGAACTCCCGCAGCGTCGGCGCGTTGTCCGCGATCAACGGCGTCAAATCCATCGCCCACGTCAGCCCCTGATACTGATCCGTCGCGTGCGAGGTATGATACGTCGCATGCGCCAGCCGCCGCCCCGCCGTCGCGAGATCATAACGCTTTCCTCCCGAAATCTGCGAATCGAACACCCCCACCAGCGCCGCCGCCAGGTGCGGATATTTTCCCGCGTCGAGCGCCTGCTTGTCCGCATCGCACATCCAGTCCAGATCCCGCCACACTTCGCAGCCATACACCCGCTCCGGCCGCCGCTCACGCGGCAACGCCCGCAACGCCGCCAGCGCGTGCCCCAACACCGCCACGTGCGTGTCGTGCTTGTCCGCCGGCTGATGCAGATAAACCACCTTGGCCCGCGCCGCCAAAAACACCTGCATCAAATCCGCCTGCACCGCCGCGTTCGCCGCGTCTTTCACCGCGCTGCTCGGATGCGCGAGCTGCAATTGAATCGAATACTCCCCCACCTGCGCGGCCTTCCGCTGCTCCTTCCGTCGGACCGCCTGCATCTCTTCGTCCGAATAATTCGCATACACGCCCGCGCGCGGACTGCCCGCCCCATTCGTCACCACCACGCCGCCGAACCACCGATCGTCGTGCCCGAAACACTCCGCGATCCCGTGATACGCCATGATTTCGATGTCGTCCTGATGCGCCGCCACGCACAGGTGCGTCGTGTGCGCCAGCGCCTCCGCCGGTGTCCACTGCGCATTCGGCACAAAGATGTCGGCGTCAGCTTGCGTCAGTTTCATACGCCTCCACATCGCCCGTTCCCCGCCTCCTCGTCAACCGGTCAACCTCGCCCCGCATCACACCACGCCGCGGCGCGACGCAACCGGACTTGTCCCCCCGCCGCCCCGCTGCTTCACTCGCGCCCTCGCGTATGAGCGCCCCCCGCCCCTCCCTCGAAGGCCTCCGCATCGATCGCACGAAAGCCTCCGCGACCCGCGGGCCGTCCACCAAACTCGTCGTCATCCTCGTCGCCCTCCTCGCGCTCGCCGCCGCCGCTTGGTGGTGGTTCCACCGCGAGACACCCCTCCCCGTCCGCACCGCCACCGTCCGCGAAATCGCCTCCGGGCAACCGACCACGCTCCTCAACGCTTCCGGCTACGTCACCGCCCGCCGCCTCGCCACCGTTTCCTCCAAGATCACCGGCAAGATCGTCGAGGTCCTCGTCGAGGAGGGCACGCGAGTCGATGAAGGCCAGATCCTCGCGCGTCTCGACGATTCAAATACACGCGCCAGCCTCGCCCTCGCCGAGGCCCAGGTCGCCGCCGCGCGCACCGCCCTCGCCGAAACCGACGCCAACCTCGCTCTCGCCGAACTCGAGCTCCGCCGTCAAACCGAGCTCTCCAACCGCGAAATCATTTCGCCCGCCGATCTCGACCGCGCCGACGCCAACGCCCGCGCGCTCCGCGGTCGCCGCGACCGCCAGCTCGCCGAAATCGCCATCGCCGAGCGCCAGCTCGACGTCTGGCGCCAGCAGCTCGAAGACACCATCATCCGCGCCCCCTTCGCCGGCGTTGTCACCTACAAGAACGCCCAGCCCGGCGAAATGATCTCTCCCATGTCTTCCGGCGGCTTCACCCGCACCGGCGTCTGCACGATCGTCGACATGTCGTCCCTCGAAATCGAAATCGACGTCAACGAATCCTACATCAACCGCGTCGAAGCCCAACAGCCCGTCGTCGCCACCCTCGACTCCTACCCCGATTGGAAGATCCCCGCCCGCGTCATCGCCATCATCCCCTCCGCCGACCGCCAGAAAGCCACCGTGCGCGTTCGCGTCGGCTTCGACCAACTTGATCCACGCATCCTCCCCGACATGGGCGTGAAGGTCGCTTTCCAAGCCGCTCCCGACAACTCCGCGTCTCCACCAAGGCACTACATCGTTCCCCGCACCGCCGTTCGCTCCCGCAATGGCCGCGATGTCGTCTACGTTGTCCGCGATCGTCGCGCCACGTCCCGCGCCGTCACCATCATCTCGAAAGTCGGCGACGAAGCCACCCTTTCCGCCGGCGTCTCCACCGGCGAGCGCATCATCGCCGAAGCCCCCGAGTCCCTCACCGACAACACCCTCGTCGCCGACCAGCCCCGATAAACGCCCTTTCCACCCCTCCCGCCGTTCCATGTCCACGTCATCCGAACCTCTCATTCGCATCGCCGGCGTCGAAAAACTCTACCACCGCGGCTCCGAGGAAATCCACGTCCTCACCGGCATCGACCTCACCGTCCAGCGCGGCGAGTTCCTCGCGTTGATGGGCCCCTCCGGTTCGGGCAAATCCACTCTCCTCAATCTCATCGGCGGCCTCGACCGTCCCACCCGCGGCTCCGTCGAAATCGACGGCCAGCGCATCGATCAACTCTCCGACCGCAAACTCGCCGACTGGCGCGCTCGCCACGTCGGCTTCGTTTTCCAATTCTACAACCTCATCCCCGTGATGACCGCCGAGCGCAACGTCGAGCTGCCGCTCCTCCTCACGCACCTCTCCAAATCGGAACGCCGCGCCCACGTCGCCACGGCCCTCGACGTCGTCGGACTCTCCCACCGCACCGGCCACCACCCGCGCCAGCTCTCCGGCGGCGAACAACAACGCGTCGGCATCGCCCGCGCCATCGTCACCGATCCCACCCTTCTCCTTTGCGACGAACCCACCGGGGACCTCGACCGCAAATCCGGCGACGAAATCCTCTCGCTCCTCCAGGCCCTCAATCAGGAGCACCACAAGACCATCATCATGGTCACGCACGACCCCCACGCCTCCGCCCGCGCAACGCGCACCGTTCACCTCGAAAAAGGCCGCCTCGCTTCCTGACACCGAGGCCCGACCTCGCCACCGCGACCATGAAATTCCTCGCCCTCGTCGCCTCCAATCTGAAGCGGAAAAAAGCCCGCACGCTCCTCACGCTGCTCTCGATCGTCGTCGCGTTCTTCCTCTTCGGCCTCCTCAGCGCGCTGCGCCAATCTCTCGCCGCCGGCATCGAAGTCGCCGGCGCCGATCGCCTCATCACCCGTCACAAGGTCTCGATCATCCAAATGATCCCGATCGCCTACCGCGCGCGCATCGAGGCCATCCCCGGCATCGACGCCACGGTCCCGCTTACTTGGTTCGGCGGCATTTATCAGGATCCCAAAAATTTCTTCGCCAGCTTCCCCGTCGACCACGAGGCGTTCCTCGACATGTTCCCGGAGTTCGCCCTCTCCGAGGAGCAGAAACAATCGTGGCGCGGCACCCGCAACGGCGCCGTCGTCGGCCGCACCACCGCCGAACGCTTCGGTTGGAAAATCGGCGACCGCATCCCGCTCTCCTCCCCAATCTGGCGACGCGACGACGGCTCCGATGGCTGGGAGTTCCAACTCGTCGGCATCTACGACGCCGGCAAAAAAGGCGTCGACACGTCGCAATTCTTTTTCCGCTACGACTACTTCGACGAGGGCCGCTTCGAGCAGTCGCGCGGGCTCATCAGCTACTTCACCATTCGCGTCGCCGACCCCGCGCAGGCCGCCGACATCGCCGCCCGCGTCGACCGTGAGTTCGCCAACTCTCCGATCGAAACCAAGACCGAGCCCGAGGGCGCCTTCGCCGCCGGCTTCGCCCAACAGGTCGGCGACATCGGCCTCATCGTCACCGGCATCCTTGGCGCCGTCTTCTTCACCATCCTCCTCGTGTCCGGCAACACCATCGCCCAGAGCGTGCGCGAGCGAACCGAAGAGATCGGCGTTCTCAAAGCCCTCGGTTTCCCCAACGGCCTCGTGCTCGCCCTCGTCCTCGCCGAATCCACGCTCATCGCCGCCCTCGGCGGTCTCACCGGCCTCGCGCTCGCCTGGCTCGTCACCGCCGGCGGCAGCCCCATGCCAAGCATGCTGCCCGTATTCTATTTCCCAATACCCGATCTCCTCCTCGGCCTCGCCTTGGTCTTTATCCTCGGTCTCGTGACCGGCGCTCTCCCCGCCCTCCAAGCCATGCGCCTCCACGTCGCCGAAGCCCTCCGCCGCAACGCGTGATCTTTATGCCCACGGCGCCCCTTTGGCGACCTTTCGCGTGTTAGCGGGCACCCACATACCACCTCTCATGCTGAACTGGCTCTCCCAAATCTCCTCCATCACCAGCGCCAATCTCAAATCCCTCCCTGAGCGCCGCGGCGCAGCGCTCGCCGCCGCTGTCGGCATTGCCGGCGTCGTCGCCGTCCTCGTCGGCGTCCTCTCCATCGCCGAAGGTTTCCGCCGCGCCATGACCGTTTCCGGCTCCCCCGAAGTCGCCATGGTGCTCCGCGCCGGCTCCAGCGGGGAAATGAGCAGCGGTCTCTCTCGCGAACAAACCCGCCTCATCGCCGACTCCCCCGGCCTCGCCCGCAACGCCTCCGGCCCGCTCGCCTCCGCCGAGCTTTTCGTCGTCATCAATCTGCCGAAACGCTCCACCGGCACCGACGCGAACGTCCCGCTCCGCGGCGTCTCCCCCGCCGCCTACGAGGTCCGCGGCGACATCGAGCTCGTCGAGGGCCGCCGTTTCGAACCTGGCAAAAACGAGGTCATCGTCGGCGCCGGCGCCGCGCGCGCCTTCTCCGGCCTCGACCTCGGCAACACGATTCGCGTCGGCCAGAACGATTGGACCGTCGTCGGCATTTTCACCGCCGGCGGCGGCGTCGCGGAATCCGAAATCTGGACCGACGCCGCCGTCCTCCAACCCGCTTACAATCGCGGCGACAGCTATCAGGTCGTCTACGCCCGCCTCTCGTCCGCCGACTCGTTTCAACAATTCGCCGACGCCCTCACCACCAATCCGCGCCTCAACGCCAAGGTCGTCCGCCAATCCGACTTCTACGCAGAGCAATCCACGATGGTCACCCAATTCATCCGCGGACTCGGCGTCGCCATCGCCAGCCTCATGGCCCTCGGCGCTCTCTTCGGTGCGCTCAACACCATGTATTCCCTCGTCTCCGCCCGCACCCGCGAGATCGCCACGCTCCGCGCCCTCGGCTTCGGCACGAGCCCCGTCATCATCTCCGTCATGATCGAGTCGCTCGTCATCGCTCTCGTCGGCGGCGCCATCGGCGCGCTCGCCGCCTACCTCGCCTTCGACGGCTTCACCACCTCCACCATCAACTGGCAGACTTTCAGCCAGGTCGCCTTCGCCTTCACCGTTTCTCCCCAACTCCTCACCACCGCCATCATTTGGTCCGCCTTCATCGGTCTCCTCGGCGGCTTCTTTCCCGCCCTTCACGCCGCGCGCATTCCCATCGCCGCCGCCCTGCGCGAAACCTGAGCAGAACTCAACACGGCCGCCGGCATCGCTTCCACACGATGCCCGCCGCAATCAGCGCCACACCCGCCCAAGCATACGCCGCCGGCTCCGGCACCGGCATGAATGACCGCCGGAAATTCACCCCCGCCTCGTTCGTGAGCGTGAAATCGTCGATGTAGTTTCCCTCGGCGTCGCGCAACCACGCCCCTGCGAACGTTGCGCCCCGCACGAACTCCAGCGCCAGCGTCGAATACCCGAACCCATCCCCGCCGGCCGCCACGAACAGTTGGGAATCGATTCCGATTGTCGCCGTGAAACCCTCTCCCAGCGTCACCGGCGTCGTGATCCATGTAAACGGATTGTATCCAATAAGTGGATCCACTTCCACGCGCCCGTCGCCAAACACGGATTCGACCTCCGCCGTAAACGGCTTCACCACCTGCGCACTGCCCACCGCGAACGACAACTGGTTGTCGCCCGGATCCATCACCCCCGACGTTTCCACTCCCGGCTGCCTCGCCTCCGCATAGGCGGCCGATAGCGTGACCGGCGCGTAGAACCGCATCGTCAGCATCGCCGTCTCCCCCGTCCGCCCGGCCGCATCGGCGATCAGCGTTTCCGCATACCGTCCGTGCAACCGCGCATTCGCCTGGAGAAATTGATCGTAAGTGCCGAGCCCCGATGTCGGTTCCCACGTGTCCAACTGCACCGACGCCACATTGTAGAACAACGCCGAACCCGGCGTGACCCGCGCCCCCGACATTCCGACCGCATGGTGGCGAAAATCTCCTTTCGGCGAATACAACGCGGTCTGTCGGTGAAACGACCCGTAGTCGTCCAGCCCGCCCGTCGCCGTGTCGGACCGCCACGACACATGCGACCTGTCCTCGGTCAGCGACACCTGCATCCAAGTCTGATGTAAAAATTCGAAATCAACGGACGCGGCACGCGTTGCCGAAAGAGCTACGACGATAAACGCAGACGAAGAAAGCAGCAGAGTCGTCTTCATGGCCCTGCATACTACTCCCTTTCTCAGGCGCCGCTGGAGACAAAGGCACCGATCTTCCCCATTCGCCCATCATCCCCGCGCCTACCGGCGTTCAATTCGCGCGCCTCGCCTGCCGAACTCTTCGCTCGTCCGCAGCGCACGCCTACCTTTGCCCGTGGGGCTCCACATCCGCCGATTGTTAGCGTCTGGCCTCCGCGGCCACATTTCTCCCGCTCGGCGACGGCACGTTCGCAGCGCTCGACGCCGTTTGCCTCTACGACGGACTCAACACCCCCGTCGGCCCCCACCGACACCAACGACACCAGCATCGTCGTGCGCCTCAGTCACGGCCGCACGCGCGCCCTCTTCACCGGCGACCTCAACCATGCCCTCGGCGCCTGGCTCGCCACCAGCCCGTTCGACGTTTCCGCCGACATCTTGAAACTTCCCCACCACGGCACCGCCGGCATCGCTCCGCCCGAGTTCTTCGAACGCGTCGGCGCCCGCGTGGCCATGGTCCCCTCACACCGCAGCCTCTGGTTCTCCGCCCGCAGCAAGCTCGCCCGCGACTTCTACACCGGGCGCAACATTCCCACGTTCGTCAGCGCTATCCACGGACATGTGACAGCCACGCTCACCGCGACCGGCTTTCGCATCGATCATCAGTGATCGCTCCACCGAGGGACTCGCGGCACGCCCCCCGCGCACAACTCACCACTTCCGCCCCGCGTCCTCCACCATCTGCTGCAACATCTCGAATCGCACCTCGCCGTAGTTCAGCGCATAGCGCTGTTTCCCCGCGCGAAACACCCACGTCGTCGGCACCCAGCCGACCGGCAGATCCAGAAACCGCGCCAACTGCTCACCTTTCTTGCGCGACGGATTCGGATGCGTCCTCGCGATGAAGTTCTTCTGCCCGCCCAGACCCGCCGTCTTCAACCCCGGCGCCGGATCCATCCCGCCGTGCCAGATGTTCAAAAACACCACCGTCACGTCCGGGTTGTTCTCTACAAACTTCGTCCAGCCGTCCTCCTGCATCTCGCGTTTGCAGTTCCCGCACCACGGCGCCCAGAAATGCACGACCGTCACCTGGTCGCGCGCCACCAGCTCCGCCACTTCACGCTCCAGCGCCTCCGCCTCACCGCTTTGCGCGCGCGCCAGAAGCCCGCAACTCACCACCAACAAGATCGCCAGGATTCGCTTCATCCGCGCACCCTAGCAGCTCTTCCGCAAAAAACCAGCCGGCGGCCACTTCCGCGCCACCGGCTGACGCGCGGTCTCAACTCTCCGCCGTAAACTTGATCGGCAACGTGATCGTCGCCCGCACCGGCTCACCCGCCCTGCGCGCCGGCTTGAACTTCCACTTTCCGACCGCCGCCAGCGCCGGCGCCTCGAATTCCGCCCGCGTCGACTTCGCGACCGACTTCTCCAGCACGTCGCCATTCTCGTCGATCACGAGCTTCAGCATCACGACTCCCGAAACATTGTCCCGTTTCATCTCCGCCGGATACTCCGGCGCCACCGCCTTCACCGGCACTGGCTGCTCGTCGAAATCCGCAGCGCGAGCCCCCGCAAGGAGGCAGATTGAAACGATCAGAAGAGAAAGCCGCCGAAGCAGCGAACGCGTTGTCATGAGATAAAAAAACGCCCCTCACTCGGGGGCGTGTGCCCTCATATCGGCCGCGTCTCCAAAATCTGAACACACGCCGCCCCCTCCGCCCCGTCTTCACAACGATTTTACCTGCGTTTCCCGCTTGCGCGCCGCCGCCGCACCACTGCTATCGGCGGCTCCTTTCTTCATGGCCCAACCCAATCCGGACCACGTCCTGCGCCTCGCTCAGGAACTCAACGTCAAAGTCTTTCAAGTCGCCGCCACCGCGCAGCTTCTCGCCGAGGGCGCCACCGTGCCCTTCATCGCCCGCTACCGCAAGGAAGCCACCGGCGAACTCGACGAGGTTCAGGTCCTCGCCATCCGCGACCGCCTCGAACAACTCAACGCCATCGACGAACGCCGCGCCGCCATCGTCGCCTCGCTCAAGGAGCGCAACCTCCTCACGCCCGAGCTCGAAAAATCCCTCAACGCCGCCGACACCCTCGCCGCGCTTGAGGACATCTATCTGCCTTTCCGCCCCAAGAAGCGCACCCGCGCCACCATCGCCAAAGAGAAAGGCCTCGAGCCCCTCGCCGATCTCATCTTCGCCCAGGACCCCGCCACCGACGCCCTCGCCGCCGCCGAAGCGTATGTGGGACGCGAATACGTCGCCGACGACGGGAAAAATCAAAAATCTAAAATCGAAAACGCCGCCGAAGCCCTTGCCGGCGCCCGCGACATCATCGCCGAACGCATCAGCGACGACAAAACCGCCCGCGCCAAACTCCGCGCCCGCTACCAATCCGACGCCATCGTTTCGTCCAAGGTCCTCATCGGCAAGGACACCGCCCCCGAAGCCGCCAAATTCAAGGACTACTTCGAGTGGAGCGAACCGCTCGCGAAAGCTCCGTCCCACCGCATCCTCGCGATGCGCCGCGGCGAAAAGGAATCGTTCCTGATGATGCGCATCACGCTGCCCGACGAGTCCCTCGCCGTCGCGGAAATCGCGCCTTTGTTCGTCAAACCCGTCGCTTGCTCCTGCGCCAACGAGGTTCGCGCCGCCGTCGCCGACGCCTGCAAACGCCTCCTCTGCCCCGCGATGGAAACCGAGATGCGCCTCGAGTCCAAGAAGCGCGCCGACGAAGCCGCGATCAAGGTCTTCACCGACAATCTCCGCGAACTCCTCCTCGCCCCGCCGCTCGGCCAGCGCGCCGTCATGGCCATCGACCCCGGCTTCCGCACCGGCTGCAAGGTCGTCCTCCTCGATCGCCAGGGCAAACTCCTCCACAACGACGTCGTCTACCCCGACCGCCACGAGGACGAGGCGAAGTCGAAACTCGCCGGCTTCGTTCAGTTCTTCAACGTCGAGGCCATCGCCATCGGCAACGGCACCGCCGGCCGCGAAACCGAAGCCTTCGTTCGCAAGATCGGCCTGCCCGCCACGATCCCCATCGTGATGGTCAACGAATCCGGCGCCTCCATCTACTCCGCCAGCGAGGTCGCCCGCGAAGAATTCCCCGACCACGATCTCACCGTCCGCGGCGCTGTATCCATCGGACGGAGACTCATGGATCCGCTCGCCGAGCTCGTGAAGCTCGACCCGAAATCCATCGGCGTCGGCCAATACCAACACGACGTCGATCAGATCGCCCTCAAGCGCTCGCTCGACGACACCGTCGTCAGCTCCGTCAACGGCGTTGGCGTCGAACTCAACACCGCCTCGAAACAACTTCTCTCCTACGTCTCCGGCCTCAACGCCGCCGTCGCCGCCGCCATCGTCGCGCGCCGCAACGAAAAAGGCCCCTTCAAATCTCGCGCCGAGCTCAAGGAAGTTCCCCGCCTCGGCCCGAAAGCGTTCGAACAGGCCGCCGGCTTTCTTCGCATCCGCGACGCCGAGCACCCTCTCGACGCCAGCGCCGTCCACCCCGAACGCTACGCGCTCGTCGAAAAAATGGCCGCCGACCTCGGCGCCACGGTCGCCGACCTCATGCGCGACGGAAAACTCCGCGCGAAGATCAAACTCGAGAACTACGTCACCGACGACGTCGGCCTCCCCACGCTCAACGACATCATGGCCGAGCTCGCCAAGCCCGGCCGCGATCCCCGCGAAAAGTTCGAGGTCTTCTCCTTCGACTCCTCCGTCCACGAACCCAAGGACCTCAAACCCGGCATGCGCCTCCCCGGCATCGTGACCAACGTCACCGCCTTCGGCGCCTTCGTCGATGTCGGCGTCCACCAGGACGGGCTGGTTCACGTCAGCCAGCTCGCCGACACCTTCGTCAAAGACCCGTCCGCCGTGGTGAAGCCACAGCAAAAGGTGATGGTCACCGTCATCGAGGTCGACCTCCCGCGAAACCGCATCTCGCTCTCGATGCGCTCTCGCCCCGAGCTCCGGCCCGCCGGAGGAGGCGCGGTGCCCTCACCGCGCACGTCCCCCGGCCAGCGCAATCCCAACGGTCCGCGCCCGTCCGGCTCCGGCCCACGCGCACCCCAAACGCTCAACAACGACTGGTTCTCCGCCGCCCTCAACAAGAAGCGCTAGCCGGGAAGGCGGGGCACGCTCGCTTGCCCCGATTTGTCGAGATCCCGACGCGCCGCGCCTTTTGCGAGGCGCCCGTGGGCGCGTCCCCCGTGGGAACGCCCTGACATTTTCCACCCAACCAACGCCTTTCGGCCGGGTCCATCTTCACCTGATGGAATCCCCTTTCTTTTCTCCCGCGCTCTCGGAAAACATCGTTTTTCGCGACGTTAATGTCGGCTTCACACCCGAAGCGCGCCTCGCCGTCTTCGAAAAAATCGCACGCCTCCTTCAATACGACGACGATATCGTGCGTATCCGTATCGACATGACACAGGACGCGCAGGCCGAGGCCGAAGATCGTTTTGTCGCCAAGGGCGAACTCGATCTCGGCGGCCCGACACTTCTGGCCAACGTCGCGAACTCCGACCCTCTCCGCGCCCTCGACTTCCTGCTCGAACGTTTCGAAAGCCAGCTCCTCCGCCGTCGCGCTCCCGCCCGCGTGGGCGGTCGTTGAGGCGCGCAACTTCGAGGGAGGGCCGCCGAACGCACCGCCGAGCCCTCTCGCCCTCAGGGTTTTGCCGACCTGTCACTCAGCATCCCCGTCGCGCTCCCGCGATTGATTCGGCTGTCGATCAGCGCACCATTCCCCGTGCCGCGCCAGCCGGCAGCCGGAAACGGTAAAACGTCACTCGCACCATGCATTCATTTCTCAAATCCCTGCTGGCGGTATCGACCCTGGCCATCGCAACGGCCGTTCCCACGGCCCACGCTCAGCTCATTCTCAGCGGCTCGAGCTACGGAGAGTTCGTCGACCCGGGCCTCACCTTCACCAGTCTGACCAACGGCCCCGTCGTCTCCCTCTTCGAATCGGGCGTGCCCTACAAACCGGCTGCCCCCCACAACCACACGACCACCGCGATCACCTTCACGGGCGCCACGTTCTCGAACGTCGCCGCCGGTGAAAACCTCGATCTCGGCGCCATCGAGATCCGCAACGGCATCACCTTGCTCGGCACCACCGCGAGCTGGGCTGCCATGGACCTGTATTTGAACCTCCCGGACCACGGCATCGTGGACTTCAAACTCACCACGCTCCTCTTCTCGATCGACAACACCGCCAACGCCGGCGTCGGCAACGTCCCCGATCTCTTTCTCGTCGGCTATTCGGCCGTCAATCCGCTCGTGCTCGCCGGCTCCGCGGTGAACTTCAATCTTCACCTCTCGCACCCTGAGTTCGGCATCGGCGACGGCGCTTCCATCGCCGAAGGCAGCATCGCCGACCTCAGTCTCTACGCGACCTTCGACATGACGCCCGTGCCCGAGCCCTCCACCTACGCGCTCGCCGCCGCGGCGTTGCTCGTCGGTTTCATCGCCTTCCGTCGCTTTCGTTCGCCAGTGACGATCGCTTCCTGATTTTGTCCCGCGCCACGCACGTCATCGATTCCGGCAACAACACCACTCCCGGGCGGGGCTAAAACCCCGCCCTTTTTCGTGCCCGCGGATATCGCCTCCAGGGCAAAGTCGCTCTCCCCGGCCGCCGTCTCCAGATCATCGATACGGCTGGTGCAGCTCCACCGGCTGCGTCTTCGGTTTCTGCTTCGACCGCATTTTGAGATTCAACATCTCCACCGCAAACGCGAACGCCATCGAGAAGTAGATGTAGCCTTTCGGGATGTGCCGCCCGAGCCCTTCGCCCACCAGCGTCACCCCGATTAAAATCAGGAAGCTCAACGCCAGCATCTTCAGCGTCGGATGCCGGTTCACAAAATCGCTGATCTGCCCCGCCGCCGCCAGCATCACGCCGAGTGCGATGATCACCGCCGTGATCATCACCCAGAGCTGATTCGCCATGCCCACCGCCGTGATCACCGAATCCAGCGAGAACACGATATCGAGCAGCAGAATCTGGATGATGACGCCCGTGAACGAGATCCTCGCCTTCGTCGCCGTCAGATGCCCGTCCGGTTCCTCCAGCTTCTCGTGCACCTCCTTCACGCTCTTCCAAATTAAAAACAATCCGCCCAACAACAGCACGAGATCGCGCCCCGAAATTTCCTCGTTCAACACCGGCAGCGTAAACAGCGGCGCCGTCAGCCCCATGATCCAGGTCAGGCTCAACAGCAGCAGAATCCGCGTCACCAACGCGAGCGTCAGCCCCAGTTGACGCGCTTTCTTCTGCTGCTCCTGCGGCAGCTTTCCCGCGAGGATCGAGATGAAGATCACATTGTCGATGCCCAGCACGATCTCGAGCGCCGTCAACGTGAGCAGCGACACCCAGGCCTGCGGATCCGAGAGCGCTTCCATCATGGCCGGAGACGCAAGCCGCTGCCTCCGAACCGGTCAACGCCGCTCCCCGTGGAATTCCCCCGATCTTTTCAAATCGCCCACGCCAATCCCACCCGCAGCCACAACGGCGTGATCGCCACCGCCAGCGCCGTCGTTCCCAACACCACCTGCACCGCCGTCAGCGGCCGCCCGCCGAAATGCTGCGCGATGATGATCGGAATCACCGCCGACGGCATCGCTCCCTGCACGATGATCACCTGCTTCAACTCCGTCGAAAACGGCCCCCACTTCGCCAGCGCCAAAAACGCCGGCGGCAACAACCCCAGTCGCACCGCCATCGATCCCACCGACACCCGCGGCGCGAACAGCGCCCGCGGCTCCCCGAGATAATTCGCGAGGTTCACGCCCGTCATCAATAGCCCCAGCGGAATCGCGCATACCGCCGGCCCGTGCACCAACTCCAAAAACCATTTCGGCAACAGCGGCGCCCAACCCGCCAGATTCACGATCACCGAAACCACCAGCGTGATCACCACCGGACTCAACAACCGCCGCCAGCCTTCCCGCAACGACAGCCCGCTCAACACCAGCACGCCCACCGTCCAGATCGCCGCCTCCACCCCGATGTTGTGCACCAGCAGCACGCCGCGACTCTCGGGGCCAAACATCGCCGCCATGATCGGCAGCGGCAGATATCCGTAATTCGCGATCCCGGCCGCGAGCGCGAAGGTTCGCAATCCCGTCCCCGCCGTCAGGCCCATCCATTTTCCCACCTGGAACGCGATGCCGATCGTCGCCGCCGTCGTCACGAATCCCACCAGCGGCGGCATCAACACATCCGCCGCCTCCTGCAACGACGCATTGCCCGTCACCGATTCGAAGATCAGGCATGGCATGCACAGATTGATCACGAGCCGGATGATGCTCGCTTCCGCCGCTCCTTCGACCCAGTGCACGCGCCGCAACACCACCCCGACCGCGATCAACGCGAAAACCGGCAGGATCAACAGCAGCAGATCGAGATAGGAGAGCACCGACCGCGACGCTCCGATATCCGTGCCCCAAGCTCCAGCGAAACTTCACGTCTCCCTCGCAACAGCCTCCGCCGCCCTCGCGGCGCACGTCCGCCCCCGCGCCGTCTCAGTCTCGCCGCGCGCGCTTCGGCATCACCGCCTTCACCACCTTGGCCGCTCCCTTCTTCTGCCGCTGCGCCTTCCGCGTCGTCACCGTGCTCTTCCGCCGCGCATTCGGTTTGTCCGCTCCCACCGGCCGCCCCGCCCGCTGCGTGGCCTCCGACGCCGGCGTGCTCCGCTTCGTGCGCGCCTTGCCTTTCGGCGAACGCACCAATCCCTGCCGACGCGCCTTCCGATTCCTGCGTGTAGCGTTTTCCATGATACGCGACGGACCACCCTCGCGCGCCCCCGTTCCCAAAACAAAACCGCGCCCGACAACCGGACGCGGTTCGATCAACCGATCACTCGCTGTGAACTATTCCGCCGCGCGACTGCTCGTCGCGTCTTTGTCCGCTTCCGTGATGCTCGCGATCTGTTCGCGCGAGACGTCCAGCGTCACGCGATCTTCGCTCGCGTCATAGCGGAGCTGCGACAACGGCACGCGGATCAAATCCTGCCCGAGGCCCATTACGCCGCCCGCCGACACGATCGCCGCCAGCCCGCCCGACATCGCACCCGAAATCATCGAGCTGGCCTGCGATTCGAGATCCGACCGAACCGACGCTGAGCGAGTCGCATCCGCCGTGCTCCCAACCCCCGTCGTGGAACGCACCGCGCTGCTCCGGTCGGCGTCGCGATCCGCAAACGCGCTCGCAAGCTGCGACAACTGGCTCGCGTCGAGCACGATGTCTTCGACTTCGCCGATCTTCTCGCCGGACGAGTCGTGCACATTTTTTCCGATCAGCCCTTTCGCCGTGAGCTGATTTTCGAGCGAGTCCTTCGTCACCCGTTGCAACGATCCCGCGCCGGCGCTTCCGCTCGCGCTGCCATGCATGCTCGAACTCATGCTGTGCGAACGATCCGTGCTCGATGAATCGCGCATCGACGAACTGCTGCTCGTGCTGCCCGGGCTCTGAGAGCTCGACGGTGCAGTCGCAGTCGAAGACGAGCCGGTCGGCCGGCTCGCACCGGCTCCGGTCGACGTCGAGCCCGCGCCCGAACTTTGAGCTTGGGCGAAGCCGACCAGCGACGCCGCCGCGATGGCTAAAAGGAAAGAACGATAACGTGAATTCATGATGGGTAGGTTTGAGGTTGGCCGGGAAATCACCCGGCGGTTGTGGCCCGCACGACTGCGAACCGTGCGTGCAACGTATCCATCCGGATGATGCGCCGCCATGGGGCGCACGGCCTGATGCGCCGTAAGGTGACCGTCCTAGCGCGACTCCATGGCGCGCCCGGTATCTCCTCGCCGAAGCTCCTGCACCCGCCTCCGGCTCGCCCAGCGACCGTTTACACAAAGCGCGCGAGCCACTTGCGAACCTTCGCGACGCCTCAACGTTTCCGGCCCCATGAAACGCACTGCAACCGCCGTCTGGAACGGCTCCCTCAAACAAGGCAAAGGCACCCTCACCGCCCCCGGCGGCGCTCTCGACAACACCCCCTACTCCTTCGGCTCCCGCTTCGAAAACGGCGCCGGGACCAACCCGGAAGAACTCATCGCCGCCGCCCACGCCGGGTGTTTCGCGATGGCGTTCTCCGCCATGCTCGGCGAAGCCGGGTTCACGCCCGACCGCGTCGAAGCCCGCGCCGACGTGACACTCGAGCAAGTCCCGCCCGCCGGTTGGACCGTGACCAAATCCCACCTCACCCTCGCCGCGAAAATCCCGAACATCGACCAGGCCAAATTCGACGAGATCGCCGCTAAAGCGAAAGCCGGCTGCCCCATCTCCCGCCTCCTCAAAGCCGACATCACCCTCGACGCTAAGCTGGACTCGTAGCGGAACCCCATCCGTCATCGCGGCCGCCGGACGTTCATCTGCGCAATGAACTCCGGCATCGCTTCGCGCAACCGCGATCCGCTCAAAAACTCCTCCGCCGACTCCACCTGCCCGCGCGCCCGCAGCCCCGCGTAAACATGCAGCTCTAATTGTAACTCCAGTTTCGCGCGCGCCTCCTCGAGCCCCAGCGCTCCAAATAAAAAGGCCAGCGCTTCCACCGTCGAAAACCGCCCGCCCGTCTGCTGCGTGCGCAGCCAATAACGGCTTTCTCCCGTCATCGGCAGCCGCACGCGGCGTCCCCACGACGCCACTTCCTGCGCCATCGCCGTCGCCTCGCGCCACGCGCCGTCGAGCAGCAACACCTGCACGTTTTCCAGCTTCGCCTCCACCGGCATTTCCTCACCCGCCGGATGCAAAATCCACAATTCCCGCCCCGGACGCCGCACCGCCTCCGCCGCCGGCTCCGCTCCGCGCCGCCACACATGCCGCCGCGCCCCCGCGATCGCACGACACACCAGATGCCCCGTGCTGCTCGGACGCCACTGCTCGCGATGATGCATCAGCACGTCGACCGCCAGCGGCGTCTCCACCACCTCCGCCGCCGGACACACGCACCAACGCAGCGGCAGCCGGCACCCCTCGCACCGCACACTCGGCTTCAACACCACGCTCCGCGCCATCGTCGTCGTCCGGTTAGCGTCTGACCGCGCCCACGATCGTGAACTCCTCGCGATCGTGATACAAATGCCGCACCGCCAGCCCTTCCGCCCGCTCCTTCAAAATCGCATTCCCCTCCAGCTCCTTCAGCAGCGCCACCGGATCCACCCGCCCGAACTTCAAGTTCACCACCAACCGGCGACACCACCCGCGGTCCAACCACGGCTCGACGATGTGATGCAGCACATGACGCGGATCCTCCACCATGTCGCAGAACAACCAGTCGAACGCCGCGTCGTCCTCCGGCGAAAACTTGAACGCATCCTCCCGCCGATGCTCGATCGACGCGTGATCCTTCGCACCGCCTTTCAGCGGCCCGTTGTCCACCGCCACGACCCGCGCTCCGCGCTTCGCCGCGCTGTAACTCCATCCGCCCGGCGCCGCACCCAGATCGCACACCGTCTCCCCCGCCGCCGGCTCGCATCCGGAAACCAAATACGCCTCCTCGACCTTCAGGAAACTTCGCGACGGCGCCAGCGGATCGTCCGCCATTCGCCTCGGCCCGTGCTGCCACGCCTCCCGCGCCACAAACGCCCGGCCGAAATCCACGAACCACACCCACAACCCTCGCGCCACGCCCACGCCTCTCGGTCGCTCCGCCGCCGCCAGCTTCGCCACGCGCGACAGCTTTCGTTTCAACAATTCCAAGAACGCCGTCTCCACCGATGCCACGCGCCGGCCCAACCCCACCATTTCCCCCGGCCCATCCCACACGTTCGGCCAAGCCGCCTCGATCCGCTCGCCGCGCAAACTCCCGAGAAAAAATTCCGCCACTTTCTGCGCCAGTGCGTTCACCGTTTCTCCCCGCACCTCCACCACGCCTCCCATCGACACATGCGCAAACGCCAGCGTAGTGCGCTGCTTCAGCCCATCCTCCGCCGCGCTTTTTTCCAACACCCACCCGGCCCCTTTCTCCGCCACCTTCGCCCCGCGCAGCTCCACCAGCTCGCGTTCGAGCAATCCTTCGTATCCAGCCTGGCAGAGATGCAACATCCGCCCGACCCTGCCTCGCCCGCTCGCCGCGTCCAATCTTAAACCTCAACTCCACCTTCCATGTCGTCCTCCACTCCAGCTCCCACCCTGCGTCCCGGCCGCTACCGCCACTACAAAGGGAAAGACTACCAAGTCTTCACCGTGGCCCGTCACAGCGAAACCGAAGAACCGCTCGTCATCTATCAAGCGCTCTACGGCGACCACGGTTGGTGGGCGCGCCCGCTCGCGATGTTCACATCCACCGTCGAGGTCGCCGGCCAACAGGTCCTCCGTTTCGCCTTCGTCAGCGAAACGTGAGCCCTGCTGATCCTTCGCCTATCTTTTCGCGCCCTTTGGCGTGTTCCGCGGGCAACCTTCAGAGGGAGATCACACGATCTCGCACGCCCCACCCGCACACGCCACGGTCGCCTTCAGCTCCGTCACGTCCGAGTCTTCGCGCATCTTCGTGTAATCCACGCGATACGGCCGCAACGCATTCCACTTCGCCACGTCCGCCTCCGTCGACACTTCCTCGCGCGGCGCCTGCGGATACGCCTTGTCGCCCGCATCCTGCAGCAGCGAGATGCCCGTGAAATACGCGCGGTTGTTCCAGATGAACTCCTGCACTTC
>Ga0207868_1001131_pt1 | contig 20852 bp, 14 predicted proteins | sample Passage237B_FD_187370 | JGI IMG/M metagenome (GOLD analysis project Ga0207868, IMG submission 187370) | Cellulose adapted compost microbial communities from Newby Island Compost Facility, Milpitas, CA, USA - Passage2 37B (SPAdes) (version 3) ... | reverse complement strand
ATCCAGCAGAATGCGTGTGGCCATCTCAGCCTGCTCAGCGATGCTGAACGCCACATACTGAACAGGCAGGCCGTGCGCGAAGGACTGCTCCATGCCGGTGCGAATCACAATCACCGGCGGGGCACTGGCCAGCCCGTGCATGAGCATGGCCCGGGTCGCGCCACGAGCCAGGATGTCATCCATGAAATACCAGCCATCAAACGATTGGCCGCTCTGGAGCAGCTCGCTGACACACTCCAGGCTCAGCCTTTCCACTTCCGCCAGTCGAGGCTGATCGGGCGTGATGGAGCGGCAGGTCAGGTCCAGCTGATACTTCTGGGCGACAGCGCTCAGATCGGTCATCTGCCCCTGACCGTAGCCGAGCACGGCGATCCTCCTGCATCCCTGACGGGCCAGCTGCTCAATGGCCAAGTTGTTGCCCTGGGCAAGATCCGCAGCCACCGTCCAGGCCGCCTGCTCGCCGACCTGGGAAATGTTCACGTGAGGCAGTCTGGCCTGGCTGACGTAGTTCCTCACCAGATGGTCAGGCTTGCACGCGCACAGGAAATAGCCTGCGTAGGACCGCAGACTGGTGGTGTTGAGATACCGCTGGGCATCCTCAGGCCGATCGTTGGCGATCCACACAGGCTCCACCCGCAGGCCATGGGCTTTGCAGGCGTGATGGGCAGCATTAAGCAGTTCCGTGTAGTAGGGGCTGCTTTCACTTTTAAACAGATTGACGCTGCTGACCCAGAGAATGCGCCGCTGGGCGCCCAGCGAGACAAAAGTGCCCCGGCCCTGCTGGGTGACCACGACATCACGTGCGGCCAGCTCCTGAATTGCCCGGCGGACGGTCAGCCCGTTTACCCCCAGTTCACGTGCCAGCTCGGTCAGGCTTGGAATGGCATCGCCAGGCTCCAGGCCGCGATGACGGATGACATGCTCAATATGGCGTTCCACCTGCCTGTACAGCGGCTCGCCTGGCAGGCTCCCTTCGTGACCCCGGATGGGAGTGAGAACGCTCATGTAAGTATGTTAACACAGTTGGTGGATGTGCCAACAAAAATCTGCCTGTTAGTTGTAACTAATGAAGATGCAATTATTAAGGATTTACTGCTGGAAGTAATCCTGCCTGATGATCCTCACCTTCAGCGAGCGAAGGTTGGCAGGAACGTAAAGCTTAGACTCCTGGCTGGTGACCATGTTCCCCGCGTAATAGCTCAGAATCAGATTCCCCTGATGGAACCACTGGCTGCAGTAACAGGTGGAGGGAAGGGTGTCAGGCTCAAGCAGGCCAAGCCTGCGCCAGGTCAGACCCTGATCGTCCGAAACCGCCGCGGCCAGTGGGCGGCGCCACTGGAACTGATGGTGCTCGAAAGGAATCTGTTCACGATCGTTGTAGATCATGATGAACCGCTCCCAGCCGGGCAGCTTCACAATGCTCTGCGGTCCGCAGGGCTGGGCGAACTCTGAGATCGGCTCGAAGGCCGACCAGCTCTGGCCCTGATCGTATGACAGCGTGCGATAGGCATAGCCCGCATTGGTGCGACACCAGAGCATGACGCTGCCATCGTTTCGCTCAATGACGCCGGGCTCTTGATAGTCAATGAGGTGCTGCTCGAACACCTTCTTCCACGCTTCGCTGCGGGGGTCGCCGAGCTTAGGCGTGATGAGCTGCTCGGGCAGCAGGCGGATACCTTGGCCTGCCTGCCATGATTGGCCTGCGTCGTCTGAATAGAAGCAGCCCAGCTCGCCTTTGTCGTCGCGATGATGGGCATGATCCAGACGATGGAAGGGGATGAGGATGCGGCCTGACCGCAGCTGAATGACGCGGTCGTTGTTCACGATGTAGTAGCCATCGCGCTCCACGACGCGGCGGGGCATGCTCCATGTGCGGGCTTCATCGCTGGAGATGCAGAACATCGGAATGCAGGTGGTCTTCGAATTCTTCTGAAGATAGACCACCATGAGCCTGCCATCGTGCATGCGGAGCATGCTGACGCTCATGTTGTTGATGGCTTCGTCGGGCGTCTGGAGGAAAGGCTGGGCTTCAGTCCAGGTTCTACCGCCATCACTGGAGAAACGCTGGACGAGGATGGCTTTGTCGAAGTCGCTTCCGCCGACGAATCGGCCGTAGATGAAGAAGAGTCTGCCATCTTTGAGTTCCGTGATGCAGCCTTCACCCGAGCGAAGCTGATCAATGCGGTGATCTTCTACGTAGGAATCGTGTACCAGCCAGGGGGAAATGTCGCAGGTCATGGATTATTCCGTGAAGGAGGAATCAACAGCCCGGCCCTGCAGGCCCGGAAATCGTTCCGGCGATGGTACTTCATCCTGCGGGAGGTGGGTAGAACCGACCTGCGATTTCAACAGAAGATCGCCATCCGCATCGTCATCCGCGAAGGCGAGAGATTCCGTCACTTCACCATCTGCTCAATGAACTGTCTGATGTTCACGGCCAGCTGGCGGGTGGAGTGCTGCTGTTCGATGCGCTGTCTGGCGTTGGACCCTAGGCGCAGGCGGGTTTCACGATCGGCAGCCAGCTTATGGATGGCATGTCCCAATGCCGCAGCATCGTGCGGTTCAACAATCACGCCATCGTGTTCATGGGTGATGAAGTCATCAGAAATTGACGAACGGCTGAGCACAATGGGCTTGCCCATGGCCATGGCTTCAAACAGCGAGGTAATCCCGCCGGCCGACACCACCGGGGTCAGGGGCAGGACGACTACCTTGGCGTTGACGTACAAATCGCGGAAGGCGTTGTCGTCGAGCCTGCCTGAGATGAAGGTGATGTTGTCAGGCACCGGCCCATCGGGCCGCCAGCGCGATTTGATCACAAAGGGAAGCGTGCTTTCCTTCGCAGCTGCCAGCAGGGTGGGGTAATCGCGTGACAGGTCATCGCCCACCGCCAGCACATAGCCATCTTCCGGAGAAAGATCAGTTGCGGGCGAGAAGAGCGCTTCATCCACGTTGTAGCCGATGCACGTCACCGGCCCGCTGAGCTTGTAGTGCTTCTCCAGATAATCCTTCTGGGAGCGCGTCAGCATCATCAACCCGTCATAACGAGGCAGTCCCAGTTTCTGGGCCCACTGAAGCACCCGCCAGGGATTGCCCGGGCTCGCGTCCCACAGCAGCACCTTGGGTTTGAAGAAGAAAAGCCTGCGAAGCAGCAGCACAAGCAGGCCGCTGCCTTCAAAGACGGAGATGACCACATCCGCATCGCGCTGGCCAAGCAGCACACGCAGCGCGCGGATGGGATCGAGCCCGCGCCAGAAGGGGTTGCCCCGGTCCAGCAGATTCCACGGGCGGGGCGTGGGGGTAACGACTTTCCACTTCACCCCCAGCGTCGCCAGATGATAAAGCGACGTATTGACCGCCGGCTCGCTGAGCATCTGATCGGAGTCTTCTGCTGCCCAGGCATTGGGAGGCAGAAAGACCGCTTTGAGCGGCCTGGGATTGGCGGAATCGGCTGGGGTTGCGGGATTCATGAGCAGCGTCTCGACCACGGAATCAGGACACACAACAGCATCTGCCCCATTATCGGTCGAATGAGGCGGCCGCGTGACTGAATCGTGGCCCTGGAAGGGGATTCAGGCATCAGGGGCTGTAATGGATAGGCTGTGGACCTGCTGGGCCAACTCGTCATGATGGCCCGCCACCAGCTTAATCACGAGGCTTGAGCAGATCGTGACCAATCTTGTAGACGTCGCCGGCGCCCATCGTGACGATCAGATCGCCGTCCTGGGCGATCATTTCCAACTGCTCGACGATGGCGCCGAAGGGGTACAGGTGCATGGCCTGCTTCTTGCGGCTGCGCAGGCGGTCTACCAGGTCGCTGGCCGAGACGGCGCGGCGTTCTTCTTCCGAGTCACGCACGAAGTAGATGTGCGGAACAATGACGATGTCGGCCGCCGAGAAACTGGCAGCGAACTGTTCCATCAGGAAGCGCGTTCGGCTGTGCTGGTGAGGCTGGAACACGCAGATCAGTCGACGGGGCTTGTAGTGATGACGCAGGGCACGCAGGGTGGTGTCCACCTCGGTGGGGTGGTGGCCGTAGTCGTCCACAAGCGTCACGCTGCCGCCATGGGGAAGCGTGAGATTGCCCAGACGCTGCATGCGGCGGTCGAGCCCTTCAAAACAGGCAATGGCCTTGGCGATGCCATCCCACGATGCACCGGCCTGATGGGCCAGCACCGCAGCGGCGGCGGCGTTGTACGCCATGTGATCGCCGGGCAGCGGGCTGTCCCAGGAGCAGAGCATTTCGTCGTTGTGGAACAGCTTGACCGTGCGGTTTTCCTTCCCGTTGACCACTACACGCCAGTCGGCCTGCGGGGCAAAGCCGATGGTCTGCACCTTCGCATTGAGCCCGGCGGTGATCGCCAGACGGTGAGGCATTTCGTGGTTGATCAGCAGGAAACCGCCTTGCGATTCATCAGGCAGGATGCTGGCAAACACACGGAACGATTCAATGATCGCCTCGAGCGTGCCATAGATCTCCATGTGGTCTTCCTCAACGTTGAGGATGGCCGCCAGTGTGTGATGAAAGTGATGGAACGAGCGGTCAAACTCGCAGGCCTCGGCCACGAGCAGATCGCTGCTGCTGGTAGTGGTACGCGAGCCGCCGCCGATCTGCCTGCAGTTGGCCCCGACGATGAACGACGGGTCGAGTCCGGTCTGGATCAGGATGTGGCTGAGCATGCTGGTGGTGCTGCTCTTGCCATGGGTGCCCGCGATGGCGATGCCACGCCGGCCGATCATCAGCCTGCCCAGGAGCTGGGCATATTTGAGCACTTCGATGCCCCGGCGGTTGGCTTCCATCACTTCCGGGTGATCGCTCTTGATGGCGGCGGAGATGACCAGCAGGTCGCAGTCCTGCGGGATGGACTCGGCCGACTGCTGGAGGTTCACCGCAATGCCTTCACGACGCAGGTCGGCGACGGTGGAACTTTCGCTCAGATCGCTGCCCGTGATGTGAGCCCCGGCCACGCGGGCGATGCGGGCCAGACCCGACATGCCACAGCCGCCAATGCCCGAAAAATGAATGCGCCTGCCCGCCAGTGAGAGCGGGCGGGGCGACGAAGCTTCAGCGGTGGTGTTTGAGCTGGTCATGATCGGCTGGCGTGTGGGGCAGAGGCTCATGCGGGGGTTCCCAATGAAGCATTGTAGCGGGGTGCTCTGTTATGGATCGACAGAAGCGCTCTGACGGGTCCAAGTTTTTGTTCGGCGTCATTTATTCCAATTTCATGCTCAGCCGTTACCATGTAGCCATGAGCGAACCTCTTGGCGATTTCTGCCTCGTTCTTCACGGCCATCTGCCTTATGTGCTTCATCATGGGCAGTGGCCTCATGGGGAGGATTGGCTCTATGAAGCCGCGGCGGAAACTTATCTCCCGCTGCTGTCCATGATTGGCGAAATTCAGCTTCTCCAGGCCAGGCCGGCGTTGACGCTCGGCCTGACCCCGGTACTCCTTGAACAGCTGGCTCATGAGCGATTCAAGACCGGATTCATGGAGTATCTGGAAGAACGCGTGGAGCACGCACGCGAAGACCGCCGGGAGTTTGAAAAGCACAACGACGGTCATCATCAGCACATGGCCTACCTGGCCAACTGGTGGGGGCAGTTTTATGAGGGGTTAATTCAGCAGTTCAATGACATCGGCCGGGATATTCCTGCTGCGTATGCGGCCCATGCCCGGCGCGATCAGATCGAACTGCTCACCTCCACGGCCACGCATGGCTATCTGCCACTGCTGCTGGAAGATTCGAGCATCCGTGCTCAGGTACGTGCAGGTGTGGCGTCGTCTAAGCGAATCCTGGGCTACCAGCCCACGGGTATGTGGCTGCCTGAGTGTGCCTACAGACCCGCCTACGACTGGCGGCCGCCGGTGGTGTTCGATAATGTCCGCCAGCGCATCGGCGTGGAACATCTGGTGGCCGACGAAGGGATCAACCATTTCTTCGTCGAGCATCACCTCATCGAGCAGAGCCGCAGCGAAGGGCTGATGCACGATGGCCAGTTCACCAAGGTGGGCTGGGACGAAGGTCCGCGATACCCCGGCCGAGGCTGGTACAGCATCAACGAGCCGGCCTGGGTGAACTCCGATGGCGGGCCCGGGCGATGTGCCGCATTTGCCCGCGATCCACGGGTGTGTGAACAGGTCTGGTCAGGCTCGGTGGGCTATCCCGCCCATGGCGACTATCTGGAATTCCATCGCAAGCATGGTGCCAGGCGAGGCCTGCGCTACTGGAAAATCACGGGCAAGGGCGTCGATCTTGGCCACAAAGGCCTGTATGACCCGTACCCCACACAGTCGCGCACGCATGAACAGGCGCTGCATTTCTGTGAACTGATCAAGCATCGGCTGACGGAGCATCGCAATCGCACCGGCCGACGTGGCGTGGTGACGGCCTGCTTCGATGCCGAGCTCTTTGGCCACTGGTGGTTTGAAGGCCCGCGATTCCTGCGCGATGTCATGCTCACGCTGCATCACGATCCGCAGGTAAATGTCATCAGCACTCAGCAGCGCATGGCCCAGACGCCACCCGACAAGGTGGTGGCTATGCCCGAAGGCTCATGGGGCGAAGGCGGCGATCATCGCGTCTGGATGAACGACCAGACCCGCTGGATCTGGGAAGTGGAATATCGCGCCGAAGCCCAGTTTGGTAAAGCCACGTTCGATCTGCCCTGGCGCGATCCGAAGCAGACGCAGCTGCGTGAACTGCTTGAGAAGGCCGGGCGCGAGCTGCTGCTCATGCAGGCCAGCGACTGGCCCTTTGTCATCAGCCGCGGGCAGGCCATTGACTATGGCATCAAGCGATTCGTCCTCCACGCCGGCCGATTTGAAAACCTCATGAGCATCGCCGAGCATGTGGCCTCAGGTCAGACGATCAATGACATGCAGCGTTTTGAGATCAAAGATTCCGAACTGCATGATGTGATCTTCCCGACCATCGACCTGAACTGGTGGAACATGTAATCAGCCTGGCATTCAAGGCTGAAATGACTGGAGTCTGAACGATGCGCGTGCTGGTGGCTTCGAGCAATCCTCATAAACTGGAAGAAATCGCAGCAGTCTTTGAAGAGCAGCGGCTAGCTGCCTCCAGAGCAGTCGATCAGCTTTCGCTGATGACCGATGCGATGGCGCATCCCGCACTGCCCGAACTGGAACTGATCACCCTCACGCAGGCCGGCCTGGGCATTCCTGAACCGGAAGAAGATCAGCCGACATTTGAAGGCAATGCTGTCCTCAAGGCTCGTTACTACGCGAAAGCATCAGGCCTGCCGACGATTGCAGACGACAGCGGGCTGGAGGTGGACATCCTCAATCAGCAGCCCGGCGTGCGCAGTGCGCGTTACGCAGGTGTCAGCGGTCCGCGTAGCGTGGTCGATCCGGCCAATAATCAGCTGCTGCTGGACAACCTCAAGGGCATCCCCGCCGAGGCTCGCACGGCGAGGTTCGTGTGTGCCATGGCCCTGGCGAAGCCCGGTGCGTCAATTGAAGATGTGGTGGTCGTCCGCGGCGAAGTGCCCGGCCGCATCATTGGCGATGGCGAATCCCCGCGCGGCCAGCACGGCTTCGGTTACGATCCGCTCTTCTATCTACCTGAGCTTGGCAAGACCATGGCCGAGCTTCTCCCCGCAGAAAAAAACGCCCTGAGCCATCGCGGCCGGGCGTCGAGACTGCTGTGGGAAAAGCTGCCCGCACTGCTTGGATAATAACAGGGCTTGGGGGCAGCCTGTCGAATCAGATTCATATCATCGTTTTACGCGGGTTGTGTTGAAACTTCAGCAACTTCGGGTGTGGAATCTGAACTGCCTTTGTCGGACTTCCCAAAGATCGCCAGCAGCGCCTCCACCAGCATCAGAGCGGCTAGGCCCATGAGGACGACGCCGGCCCAGGGGACGACGTCGGCGGGCAGCGTCCAGCCGCCGGTGGCGGGGCGGAACCTGGGGATCGTCAGAGAGTATAGCGCCCACAGGCTCATCACATACATCACCAGAGTGGGCAGGCCGGCGACGAACCAGACCCAGATGGCCTTGCGCGTACGCCACAGCCAGACGGTCACGCCCAGCAGCGACAGCGCGGCCAGCAGCTGATTCGTCGCGCCGAACAGAGGCCAGAAGCTGCGCCAGACCGGGATGAATCGGCCTTGGTCGTCGAGGTTGGTCTGAAGTACGAAGAACAGGGGCGTGCCTGCGGTGATGGTGGTCCCCAGCCATCGGCCGGCCCAGCCGGGCATGCGCGTGAGTTCCTGAATGATCACGCGCCCCAGTCGCGTGCACACGTCCAGCGTGTCATATACGAATGTGGTGAAGGCCATCAAACCGAATGCCACCGCAAAAGCCATGGGCACTTTGATGACCGACAGGAACTGGCCGATGCCATGCGCGTAGATCACGTTGGGGTCGCGCTTGAGCAGGGGGGAATCCTTGGCTAGGATCATCACGCACACCAGTGCCAGTGTGGCGGTCATCGCTTCAACGAGCATGGTTCCATAGGCTACGGGCTTGGCGTCCATTTCATTCTTGAGCTGCTTGGAGGACGTTCCCGAGGAGATCAGTGCATGGAACCCTGAGCAGGCGCCGCAGGCGATGAGGATGAACAGGAAGGGAGCCAGCGATTCGCCACGCGGCGTGGTCCAGCTGGTGAAGGCCGCATACTGGATGGTGTGGCCGCCAAAGAGCACGCCGATCAAGCCCGCCGCCAGTGCGATATAGAGAAAGAACCCGCCCAGATGGCCACGCGGCTGAAGCAGAAGCCAGACGGGCACCGCGCCGGCTACCAGACAGTAGGCCAGCAGCGCTACGCTCCAGAACTTGCGGGCGATCATGTCGGCCTGGGCCAGTGTCAGTTCGTTGTTGAACTTCTGAACGATCACCCCAAGGTCGAAGGGAATGTACTGGCCACACCAGATCACCACGCCTACCAGCGGGACGAAAATGATCGTTGCCCATACGAGCGACAGCTTCGTGTAGCGAAGCAGCAGACCCATGATCACAGGCAGCAGCAGATACAGAAGCGAGGAAGTGGCGATAGCGCCGCCTGTCACGCCGCCTGAATCGCTGATGTTGGCCAGGTTGCCACCCGCAGCATCAACCCCGGGGGCCGGAGTGCCCAGTCGCAGGTGTTCAGGGCCGCCAAGGAAGGCGCCGGCGGTGATGTCGGTAAACGCCACCACGATATAGACCAGCGTCATCCAGATGAAGATCAGGAACAGGTAGTACGAGCGTTTGCTCATGTGTTCGCGCACGACCTCGGCGATCGACTTGGCTTTGTGGCGGATCGATGCTGCCAGTGTGCCAATGTCATGCACGCCGCCGATGAAGATTGAACCGATGACGATCCACAGCAGCGCCGGAACCCATCCAAAGAGCATGCCTGCGAGAATGGGCCCGACCACCGGCCCGGCGGCGGCGATGGCGGAGAAGTGCTGGCCAAAGAGGAATTTGGCGCTGATGGGCGAGTAGTCCACATCATCGCGCAGTTCCACAGCCGGGGTGATGGCGTCGCGGTCGAGCTTGAGCAGTCGAACCAGCAAACCGCCGTAGAAGATATAGGCCAGCATGAGAATGATGGCCACCGGAATGACAACCCACAGTACGTTCATGTGATCGCTACCACCTGGTTGAGATTAGGGTTCAGTGGTGATGAAGCGAGTATCGTACAGTCTCACTGGCGATCATGGAATAAAAGACCACAGCTGACCGCCCATGAAAAAAGCCGATGGGGATGCCATCGGCTTTGTCGTACTGGGTTGGTTGTCAGATCGCCTGCTTATTCCACTTCGGGCTTGAACTCGATGCGGTTGCGTTCGAGCAGGGTACCAATGGTGCGGTAGTAGCTGGCGATGGCGGTGTTGTAGCCGGTCAGGGCCTGCATTTCCTGGATTTCGGCGTCGGCCAGGCGCTGCTGGGTCGAGAGCTTCAGGTCCAGCAGGAATTCAGGCGTCAGCGCAACGCCGACTTCTTCCTGACGTTCCAGAGCACGCAGGTTGTCCGACGCAGCGCGGCGGGCGGCGCGGGTGGCACCGATCAACTCATACGCCGACTCGATCTGACGCAGGGCATCCTTGATTTCAACCACCACATCCTGAGCGGCCCGGCGGTAGTTGAGCACCGAGGCCTGACGTTCCAGCTGACGCTGGCGATACAGGGCGTTGGCTTCGCGATTGCCCAGCGGGTGTTCAAACTGGAAGCCGAAGAGGTAATCGATGTAGTCGCGATCTTCCAGGGCGCTGTAGGCTTCGATCACACCATCGGCCCGCCCGTTGAGGCGGACGGCGGCGGTAGCGTCGAGGCGGGGCAGACGCAGGTTCTCGGCCACGCGCTGACGGATGCGGGAATCTTCAATCAGCAGCAGAGCCTGCTTGATTTCAGGCCTGTTATCCAGCGCGGTGCGGATAGCGTCGGCCAGGCTGAATTCCACGGCTTCTTCAATCGGAGCATCGGCTGGGACAATCAGGGTTTCGGATGCCACGGAGAGTTCAGGATCGTTGATCAGACGCTTGAGGGTATCGGAAGCCACACGCACGGCCTGGCGGGCGCGGATGACGTCGGCGCGGCGGAGTTCCACGAAGCTGTTGGCTTCGGTGATACGCACCGGGCTGGCGTCGTAGTTCACACGGGCTTTGATCTGATCGCGGTCAGCGATAGTGCGCTCAAGCAGGCGGGTCTGGATCAGCAGCTGCTGGCGGGCCAGAACGAGGTTCCAGAACGCACGCTCGGTTTCCAGAGCCGTGTCGAGCAGGGTGATGCGCAGCGTTTCAATTGAACGGTCGCGATTGTTGCTGGCCAGTTCGATTTCGGCCAGCGTCACATCTGAGCCAAAATTACGCAGCAGGGGCTGGGTAATGCTGGCCATCAGGTTGGCGGTGTAATAGCTGTTGGCCACGTAGGTGGATGGATCAATGTAATTGCGGCTGAAGCCTGTCTGGACACTGACCTGCCCGCCGGTGGACAGATTTTTACGCACGCCGCCGGTCATGGTCTGGCTGTGGACGTGGCTGCTGCGCAGGTTGCTGATAGCGCCGATGCGGACAGGGGTGGGGGTGTCCAGTCGCTGGAAGTCGTAGTTCATGAACAGGACGGCGTCGAAGACGGCTTCGGCCTGGGTGACCTGCGTCTGAGCGATGGCCGGCTGCAGGCGGTCAACCTGAACGGTGAGGTTGTTCTTGACGGCCAGATGGATCGCCTGCTGAAGCGTCATGGCGACGGTGGCCGTTTCTTCCTGCGTCTGGCCGGTCAGGCTGCTGCCCAGGACGAAGGGGGCGTTCTGATAAGCCGTGGGGCCGGAGATTTTGTCCAGCTCGGCGCGGCGTTCATCGGAAAGCTCATTTTCCACTTCCGAAGGGGCGCGGGAGACGCGGACGGTCGAGGCCTTGGCCGATTCCTGAATGTACTGCCTCTGCGAAGCAGCCAGCTGGTCGCGCAGCTGCTGTTCGATGGTGCGTTCCATCGGGCTTGAGCAGCCGGTGAGCAGAAGGGTCAGAACCCCGCCGGTGAGGGTCCACTGATACTTGCGACGTAGACGCTTTTTGCTTGGTTTCATGGGCATGCCATCGAAAAAGAGCGTGATGAATGACTTTACGATCAACGGATCCTGCTCCGGGCTTGCGTGAAACAGGCCGGGGCGGAGATCGGAAGGTCTTTATCCAACATCGGTTCAATGTGGATTGTTCCGATAGGATTAATTTAATTGACCGGCCAGTTTACCTAATTTCGCTATTTGACGCACCCTGACCCCACAAATCTGGGGAGGGTAAGTTTTCCAAGGGGGAAAACACGCTACAATATCCCACTTGCAACTGACGCCTGCCCAGTTCAAGGCGTTCTCTCACAGGAGTTTGCCCGTGGCCAAGCCTAAGCCGATGACGATGACCGAAAAGATCCTGGCCGCCCATGCCGGCCGCGACCATGTTACCCCCGGCGAAAACGTCTGGGTGAATGTGGACGTGCTCATGACCCACGACGTCTGCGGCCCTGGGACGATCGGTATTTTCAAGGAAGAATTTGGCAAGAATGCCAAGGTCTGGAACAAGGACCGCGTGGTCATCATCCCTGACCACTACATCTTCACTGCCGATGAAAAGTGCCATCGCAACATTCAGATCCTGCGCGACTTCGTGACCGAGCAGGGCCTGAAGTACTACTACGATCCTGACTTCGTCAAGGGCTCGGGCATGCCCAGCCCCTACAAGGATCCCACCAAGACCAACTACAAGGGCGTCTGCCACAAGGCGCTGCCCGAAGAAGGGCACATCCGTCCCGGCGAAATTCTGCTGGGTACTGATAGCCACACCTGTACTGCCGGCGCCTTTGGCCAGTTCGCCACTGGTGTGGGTAACACCGATGCGGCGTTCGTCCTGGGTACGGGCAAAACCTGGCTCAAGGTTCCGCCGACGATGCGCTTCAACTTCAACGGCCAGATTCCGCCTTACCTGACCGCCAAGGACCTGATCCTGGCCGTCATCGGTCAGATCTCCGTCTCCGGTGCGACCTACAAGTCCATGTACTTCGCTGGCGAAGGCATCTCGAGCCTGACTCTCGAAGACCGCATGACGCTGACCAACATGGCCATCGAAGCCGGTGGCAAGAACGGCATCTGCGACGTCGACGAAAAGACCCTGGCCTACGTTCGCAACCGCTCGAACCTGCCCGACTGGACCGTCTACAAGGACGACGAAGGCTGCCAGTACGATTACGAATTCACGTGGGATCTGGGCATCATGGAACCCATGGTGGCCAAGCCTCACAGCCCCGACAACAAGGACACGGCCTACAACTGCCGTGACGTGAAGGTCGACCGCGCCTACATCGGCTCGTGCACCGGTGGCAAGATCACGGACATGATCTTTGCCGCTTCGATCCTCAACGGCCAGTCGGTCAAGATCCCGACCTTCGTGGTTCCCGGCTCCACCGAAGTTCACGCTGATATGAAGCGGCTGAACATCAACGGCATGCCCAGGAAGGAAGGCGAAAAGTCGATCGAGGACATCCTCAACGACGCTGGCTGCCTGATCGGCCCCAGCGGTTGCGCGGCCTGCCTCGGCGGTCCCGCCGACACCTTCGGCCGCCTGAACGCTCCGATCACCTGTATCAGCACCACCAACCGTAACTTCCCCGGCCGTATGGGCCATAAGGAAGCCGGTGTGTACCTGGCGTCGCCGCTGACCGTCGCTGCTTCGGCGCTGACGGGCAAGATCACCGATCCGCGCGAATACGTCAGCAGCCCGATCCTGACGGGTGAAGCGGGTCTGATCTGATGACCAGTCTTCGGTCTGTGGTCTGGTTACGTTAAACTTTCAGCCGCAGTGTGATTGTCACGCTGCGGCTTTTTTACTCCCTCGGCCGATGTTGAACCCAGGCCGACGTTCGCTGGAATCTCTCATGCTTGGAACACTCTCTGCCCGTGATAAACGCTCCCTTAAATCCATCGGCATGACCATGGCCGACGACTGCCATCTGGGCAAAGCAGGTTTGAGCGATTCGTTCCTCAAGGTCGTCAACGACCTGCTGGATCGCAAGGAACTCATCAAGATGCGCTTCGATGACGTTCAGGGCTCCGCCCGCAAGGAAATGGCGCAGGAACTGGCCGAGATTCTCCAGGCTCATCTGGTCAACGTGGTGGGCAGAACGGCGTTGTACTACCGCCCGAATATGCAGCTGCCTCGCGAAAAGCGAGCACTGTCGAAGGCGAGCGAGTTTGAAGAGTGAACCATTGGGTTACGGTCTGATCCCGCGCCCCAATGACAAACCATCCAACATTCCGATGGGTCTCATAATCCATCCAAAGCCCTGGTTCACTGAACCAGGGCTTTTCATTTTCTCACATCGCAGTATCCCACCATTTCAGCACACGCAGCGCCTTGAGCGTGATCCATCGCGAAGGTTGACCAGGTCCGGGGGCCATAGGAAACCACCGCCGGCCTCGCAATTCCCAGTCCATGAGCCAGCGACCGTCGGGCTGCTGTCTGTCCCGAACCCACTGGATTGCCTCAGCCAGTCGCTGGTCAGGCGGCGTCTGATCAAACATCGACGCTCGACGGAAATAATCCAGCCCGCGCAGGACGTCGTGACGCCAGCGATTGGGATAGGTCAGCTTGAGATACTGCAGGTCTGCCACCTCTCCCGTCGTCAGTCGGCGGAACAGTTTGCGATGCAGCAGATACTCTTCCCCTGCGTGACGGGCCGTCTGCAGTTGTGGGGTTGAACCCCGCTGTTGTGCATACTCAAGCAGGCCTTCAAGAACATTGATGGTGGAATCGAAGGAACTGACTCGCGAACCATTGGCGCGATTGCAGTTCCAGCCGCCATCGGGCTGCTGTACATCGAGCAGATTGTGCACGATGGGTGACACATCGACGCCGAAGTACGCCCCGTCGGCGACTGTTCTGCCATTGATGCATTCCTCCACTTCGCCTTCCCAGAAGCGCTCGCGGGCATGCTCCCATCGGGCATGATCGTTGACCAGGCGGACGGTGCGCTGGGCGGAGTCGCACGCAGGGGCCAGTCCGAATTCGCGAAGCTGAGTGAGAACCCAGCAGGTGGCTGTCCAGGGCTGACCTTCCAGCCGCCATATTTTTTCGTTAAAGCCTGCAGGGATGAATGCGCCGCCCGCCCACAGACCATTGGTGTCCTGAAGCTGGAAGAGTTGACCACCCCAGCCTTGCGTTTCGATTTTGGCGCGCACCGCAGTCTGCTGATCGGGAGGGGAGTTGAGCAGATCGCGCATGACCTGCCAGCGGATCGCCGGGTCGGAATCCAGCAGCCATTGGACTACGTCGTGATTCATTGGCGACCTCAGGAATGTGAGGCTGGGATCAACATCACTCCATGTTCTTCATGATGGATGGAGGGGGAGGGGCCTGGTTTATTGATAGCGGTGATGGTGGATGTGGGGGAGATTGATCTTAGGCTTACGCGCCCACCTGCTGGCTCGCAGGCCTGCGATACTTCACATCAGGCCGGGTCTGCGGCGCATCTGCATATCCTGAGGCGTGCCAGCATGCGGCCCAGTGGCCGGGCTCGAGTTCGCGTAATGGCGGGTCGTCCTGCACGCACTTGGGGTCGCCCTGCATTGAATCGCAGCGCGTGTGGAACGGACAGCCTGAGGGGAACTGCGAGGGGTTAGGCACGTTGCCCGGGATGGTCGTCAGGCGGTGGCTCTGCCTGCCCAGGACGGGCATGGAGGCGAACAGGCCGCGCGTGTAGGGGTGGAGCGGGCGGGCGAAGACGTCATTGACATTGCCATATTCCACCACACGCCCCGCGTACATCACGGCCACCACATCTGCATTTTCCGCCACCACGCCAAGGTCGTGCGTGATGAGCAGTACGCTCATCCCATGCTCATGCTGCAGCTTGCGGAGCAGTTCGAGAATCTGCGCCTGGATGGTCACGTCCAGCGCCGTCGTTGGCTCGTCGGCCAGCAGCAGGCGAGGCTTGCACGCGAGTGCCATGGCGATCATCACACGCTGACGCATACCGCCCGACAGGCGATGGGGGTACTCCTTCAATCTCGCTTCCGGATCGGCGATGCCCACATCCGCCAACGCTTTGACTGCGACCTCCACGGCCTGCTTATAAGGCAGTTTCTGATGCAGGAGGATGGCTTCGAGAATCTGTTCCCCGATGGTGTACACCGGGTTCAGGCTGGTCATCGGTTCCTGGAAGATCATGGCAATCTGATTGCCACGGATGGAACGCATCTGCTTGTCGGAGTAGGTGAGCAAGTCGGTTTGTTTGCCTTGCTCGTCGGTCCAGAGGATGCGACCGGACTCGTACTTGCCAGGCGGCGTGGGAATGAGCTGGAGTGTGGACATGGCGGTGACACTCTTGCCACAGCCCGACTCACCTACTACGGCCAGGGTCTGGCGCGGGTAGATCGTGAGATTCACACGATTCACTGCGCGGACGCGTCGGCCGGCGGCTGAGAAGGAGACCGCCAGGTCTTCGATCTTGAGCAGGGGCTGGTCGTCTTGAATCACAGATGAGCTGCCTTTTGCAGATGAGGGTCAATTGCGTCGCGGAGCGCTTCGCCGATGAGGTTGTATGCCAGAACCGTGATGAAAATCGCAAACCCGGGATAGAACGCCAGCCACCAGTAGAAAGTTCCACTGGAGCCCAGGGCATCATTGAGCAGTCGACCCCAGCTGGCTTCATCCTTCAGGCCGATGCCCAGGAAGCTCAGCACGCTTTCCGACTGAATCGCACCGGCCACGCCGAAGCTGGCGCTGACCAGCAGCGGAGCAACGCCGTTGGGCAGCATGTGGCGGAAAAGGATGGATCGCAGTGGCAGTCCCAGCGCTCTCGCGGCCTGGACGAAATCCTGATTGCGCAGCCGCAGGAACTCAGCTCGCACGAAAACCGCATCGCCCACCCAGCCCGTCAGGCCGATGATCACCATGATGATGTAGAGATTAGCCCCGAACGCGGCGACGAACGCCAGCAGCAGAATCAGCGTGGGGATGGCGCTGAAGATTTCCACCAGTCGCATGCCCAGCAGGTCGACCCAGCCGGAGTAGTAGCCCATCATCCCGCCAATGATGATGCCGATGATCAGCGCGATGCCCGTGGAGATAAAGCCGATCGACAGCGCGATGCGAGAGGCGTAGATCATGTTGGCGGCCAGATCGGCGCCGAGATTTGTGGTGCCCATCCAGTGCGTGGCGTCAGGCGGCTGGGACTGCATTTGAGGCTGATCGCGCAGACGATCCGAAGGCGAGAAGGGGATGGGGGTATGAATCTTCCATTCAATGCTGCCCGCTTTGGCCATCACGCGGTAGCGGTCATACTCAACCAGTCTGGGCGGCTGATGCGGTTTGACGAGGAAAAGCACCATCAGCCCTGCGGCGAGCGCGAGTGTGACAATCTTCCAGGGCAGTGTCAGCGATGGGCTGCGAACCAGCTTGTAGATCAGCACGCCCATGACCACGATATAAGCCGTCAGAAGACCCGAGACACCCCAGGCTACCAGCGGCCTGACCTGCTCGCCATGTTCGGAGAAAGACAGTCTGGTGAAAAAGTGAACCAGTGACTCATGCCACCACGCCGCGGGTATCAAAGCCAGCAGCACGCAGGCATAAGCCAGGACTCTTGCGGAGAAGGCAATGCGTCGCATTGTCAGCGTGAGTATCGCCAGACCTGCAGCGATGAGGATCAGGACGTCGTTGATCGTCAGATGCTTCAGCAGCGGGCTGGAGATCACACCATCCTGCTTCATCAGCAGTGGATGACTGTTGGCCAGGAAGGGGGCGAACACCGCCGAGAAGACCATCACGGCGATCCATGCGACGCCCAGCCTGGCGCCCCAGCGGATCATGGTGTTGGACAGCACCATGCGGATGAAGCTGCGCGATGGCCGACGAGCCGCCGGGGCAGCAGCGTCTGTCTGAGGCATGGTTGTGGTGATGGCTTCACTCATAGCTCACCCTCGGATCGGCCACGGCGTACCAGATGTCTCGCACGATCTGACTCGTCAGTCCGAGCAGACCGCTGATCAGCGTCATGGCCAGCACCACTTCACGGTCACGATACTGAACCGCATGTACGGCCAGCTGGCCCATGCCAGGCAGGTTGAAGATCGTTTCAATCACCACCGAGCCCGCGAGCATCGCAGGCAGAATACTGGCCACCACCGTGATCAGCGCCAGCAGGCTGTTGCGGAACACGTGGCGGAAGAGAATTACATTGTTGGTGACACCTTTGGCTCGGGCGGTGCGCACGTAGTCGGCATTGAGGTTTTCGAGGATGGAGGCTCGCGTGAGCTTGGAGAGAAACGCGAAGCCCCCATAGCTCAGGCAGACAATGGGCAGCACCAGATGCCAGAGCACATCCAGCAGATAGCCATGCACGAAGCCTGCTTCCGTCCAGCGGGGCAGGAAGGGCATTTCACTGGCGAAGATGCCCTGCAGGCCGCCTGTGGGGAAGATCTTGATGTACTGACGGTTGGCCAGCAGGCCGATGAGCATCACGCCGGCCCACATGGAGGGGATGGACCACAGCGCGAGGAATGCGGTTCCTGTTCCCACGTCGTAGAGCTTGCCACGATGTCTGGCAGCGTAGATGCCCGAGATGATCCCGATGGAGTAGATGATCGGAATGGTGATGAGGTTGAGCAGCAGCGTGATGGGCAGCGTCTCACGGATGAGGTCGGCCACGGGCCTGTGACGGCTCATGCTCTCGCCAAGGCTAGGAGCCTTGATGGCCAGGCGGCCCAGTGAACCATCTTCCTTGATCGTAAATCCGATGGGGGAGATCTGATTCAGCCACCGCCCATACTGCACGATCACGGGCTTATCTATGCCATAGCGTTTTTCGTAATACGCTCGCACCTGAGTGGCACGTTCGGTGTCCATATCACCCGACTGATCCAGCGCCGGCCCGCCGATGCCGCCCGGTGCCAGGGCCATGCAGAAGAACACCAGGGCTGTAATTCCCAGCAGCGTGGGAAACATCAGCAGCAGTCGTCGAATGATGTAGTTGAGCATGGCTGCTGGCCTGGTGCGATCAGAAGAAAGTCACAACAACGAAGGCAGGCAGGGCCTCAGCGTACCCAGTGGCTCTGGCCCTGCGGGACATACCACTCGAGAATGTCGGTGATGCCCGTGCGGATCGTCCTGATGTTCTTGAAACGCTTATCTGCGAAGAAAAGAACTTTGCTTGTCATCAGGAACGTGTAAGGCTGATCGTCATGCAGAATCTGATGCACCTGATGCCAGATCGCCATGCGCTTGTCTTCATCGATAGTTTTGCGGGCTTCATCAATCAGGCGGTCGAGCTCGGGATTGGCATAGCTGATGGTGTTGTCACCTTTTTCGATCTGGCTGGAATGGAAGATCTGGTAGGGATCACCTTCCAGATTACCGGTCCAGCCGATGATATAGGCATCGAGTTCGCGGTTCTTGAGACGCTCAAGCAGGACGTTCCATTCGAGAGGATCGTCGTCGACCAGAACGCCCGCGCGGGCCAGATTGTCCTTGATGTAGACGGCCATGCGCTTCAGAGGCTCGGAGCCGTTGGGGTAACTGAGCTTGAAGGTCAGGGGTTTGCCATCCGCATTGACCAGCACACCGTCGCGGTTCTTGCTGGCATAACCCGCTTCGGCCAGCAGCCTGGCGGCCTGCTGTGGATCGAAAGGCCAGGGCTTGATGTTGGGGTTGGCCTGGCGTGTCTGAGCGCTGAAAGGTCCGCTGACGGTCTGAGCATAGCCATGGTAGATGTCGCGACAGATCGCATCGCGATCAATGAGCATCGTCATGGCCCGGCGGATGCGCACATCCGCAAAGGGCGTTGCAACGCCAGATTTCTTCTGAACCCATGCCAGATAGCGATAGCCCGAGGTGGGACGCTGGAATTCAAAACGGTGCGTTTTGTCGAGCAGTTCCTGATCCTTGAGCATGGTGAGGTACTGCTCAGGGGTGGCGACGAAGTTATCAATCTCACCATTGCGGAAGGCCGTCAGGCGGGTGGAGTCCTGTTGAATCACACGCCAGATGAGCCTGCGATAGGGGGCGCTTTCGCCCCAGTAGCGCTCGTTGCGCACCGAGATGATCGGCTTGCCCGGCTCAGGCCGCCATCCATCGGGTGTTTCCAGGCGATAGGGGCCCGAGCCCAGCAGCAGGCCTGTCGATTCATTGAACTGTCTGGGCGTGTACTTGCTGTAAAAGTGCTTGGGCAGGATATCCATGCCTGCGGCCAGTTCGAACGATTTGAAGTAAGGCTCGTCGTAGCTGAAACGCACGCGGTAAGGCCCGACCTTGGTGACCGACTTGATCTTCTGGTAGTACGCCTTGAGCCGAGGCGTGGCGAGATCGGGGTGCATCATCCATTCAAAGGTGAAGACCACGTCGTCGGCAGTGAGTTCCACGCCGTCGGAGAAGTTCACGCCTCGACGGATTTCAAACTCAATATGCAGGCCATCCTTTGAAACTCGCCACCACTGAGCGACCAAGGGTTCCCATTCGAGGGTTTCGGGGTTGCGCTGCGCCAGTGATTCGATCACGCGGGCCTGAACCATGCTGGCGTAGGCATCGGTGGAGATCCAGGGCGTGAGCTTGTCAGGCGTGACGGCGAAGATATCCACGAAGTTGTCGTTGTCGCTGTAATCCGAATTGGCTTTGATCGCTTTGGCCCGTGCGAAGGGATCCACGTTTCGCCCGACGATGGGGCCCCATTCGATGCCATCGTTTGAGGCCGGCTGCGTGGCAGCGGTGCTCTGTCCAGAGGTGGTGTCGCCAGCGGCTCCTGAGACCACCACGCCGCGCTCAAGGGTTTCACGCAGACGGGTGAGCTCTTCCTTGAGTTCAAGAATCTGGGGATTACTGGCCTGACGCTGCTGTTCGCGGGTCAGGTTCACCAGGTTTTCCGTCTGGCTCTGCATCTGGCGATTGAGCTTTTCCATGACATCCCACTGGCGGTCGACCTGGAAGATCGAGACGCCGATGAGCACGATGACCGCCAGCAGCAGTACCACATGGATCAGGTCACGCACACCAAAGCGATTTTCCATCAGCTTTCATCCCGTTGAATACAGGCCGAGCTTATTGAGAGGCTCAAACCTGGGGTTGGTCGTGTCATGCCGGTGAAGGCTTACCTATCTTAAATCAAAAACAATTCTCGGACAGCGATTTCATCGTCCTTGCGTGAGGCGGCGCGGGTCGAGCCTGACTCGCAGCGCATCACCCAGGAAGTTCAGCGCCAGCAGCGTCATCCCCAGCAGCACGCAGGGCCAGACAATCAGCCACCAGCGGAACGTCAGCCCGGGCTGGCCCAGCACATGCAGTTCACTGATGCCTTCTGCTGCCAGGTTGCCCCAGCTGGGTAAGGGCGCCTGCACGCCGATGCCCAGGAAGCTCAGCAGCGATTCCTG
>Ga0207868_1001129_pt1 | contig 20884 bp, 19 predicted proteins | sample Passage237B_FD_187370 | JGI IMG/M metagenome (GOLD analysis project Ga0207868, IMG submission 187370) | Cellulose adapted compost microbial communities from Newby Island Compost Facility, Milpitas, CA, USA - Passage2 37B (SPAdes) (version 3) ... | reverse complement strand
CGCACACCGACAGGCCGGCAAACGCCGTGCCGAACGCATCGAGCGATGCAAAGGAGCGGCGATCGCCCAGCCGGACGATCCAGGTCGTGCGGCGCCCGGCCACGCGCAGCTCGTTGCCGGCCGTCGGGCCGCTATCGACCTCGGTGAAGGCCTTGTCCGTCGCCAGCAGCGCGAAGGCGTCGCCGGCCTCGGCCAGCGCCGTCCGCCCTTCGACGCGCGCCGCATTGAAGACGCTGCGCGGGAACCAGGCGTGCGTGAAGTCGGGCTGCTCCTCGGCGCAGTCGAAGCACATCACGGCCAGCCCCTTGTACTGTTGTACGCGGGGCAGCGTGCCCGAGCCGCCCCAGTAGGACGGACGGCCGTAGCCCGACTGCAGCACCTCGCCCGGATGGTTGATCCAGATTTGCGCGTCCGGGTCGCCGCCCAGCCGCGCATGCAGCACGGTCTCCTGGTAGCCCCACTGGTTCCAGCGATAGCCGGCCGCGCTGCCCATCGCCCAGTCGCGCGTCTTGTAGTGATAGAGCCGGGCGAACCGGTCCTGCCCCTGCGCGAAGGTCCACTCCCACGCCGCGTCGCCCGCGACCGAGGCAATGGCGCCGAGCTCTGCCTGTACCTTCAGCCCGTGGTCGCGCAGGCACAGCGCAAGCTGCGGCAGCGCATGGAAGCGCATGCCAAAGTTGCCCCTGCCCCACAGCATCCGGCACACACCCGACAGCTCCAGCGAGCGAGCCGCGCGCAGCGTGTGCTCGTAGGAGCGGCCCTGCGCACCGGTGAGGATGCCGTGATGAGCCGAGCGCGCGACGATCTCGAGCAGCCGCACGATCGCTGTGCCGGCGCGCTTCGCAATGTCCGCGTCGGGCGCCAGTGCGTAGAGCGCGCACAACCCCTTGAGGTCGATCGGAAAATACGGAGCCGAGTTGAATTCGGCCATCTCCCATTGCTCGAAATGGTCGAGCCAGGCGCGCACGCGCGCCGCCCCTACCTGCGACTGCTCCTGGCCGGAGCGGCCGGAACGGGCGAAGCGCGCCTGCGGGAACATGTTTCCGGCGAGATACGCCGCCGTGTGGAACAGCAGCGCGTGGTTCTCCGAAAAATACCACTGAACGTCGTTGCCCGGCTCGTCCATCCAGTAGCGGTAGCCGAGGATCGCGCGGTCGATGTGCTCGACGAGGTCGGGCGCCAGCCGGTCGGCATAAACCTTCCGGCACCAAAGAAGCGGTACCAGGATGAAGTCCGCGCAGTCGTGGCAGTCCTCGATCGCAAGCAGGGTGCCGGCGATCATCGCGTCCGTCGCCGCGCCGTACTGGCCCAGCGCAAGCCGCGCCAGCGCGCGCACCGTGTCGGCCTCGCCATGCTCGGCAACCTCGCGCAGCGCCTCGTCGATCCGCGCCGGCAAGGTTTCCGGGGCGGAGCCCTGGCGGCGTGCGTGGCATATCTCGACGCCGAACACCCGCAACACGGCGAAGCCGCCGACCTTGAGCGTCACGTGGAAATGGCGAAAGTCCGCCGGTAGTGCCTCAGTGTCGGCGATCGGCAGTCGCGTGGCGCCCGCCGGCAGCGAGAAGGCGAAGCGCGTCGGCGTCTCGAGCGACATGAAATCGCCCTCGACCTCGATCGCAACCTCGGCATCGACCGCCAGAGCGACGGGTGTGACCAGAGCCACCGCGCCGCCCGAATAGGCCGGTCTCTCGAAATGCATGGCCTCAAGCGCCGCTTCCAGTGCGTCGGCGATCTCGCCGTCCACGGCAATCGGCAGCGCCACGCTCGCGGCCGGCCCCGACAGATAGTCGAGCTGGAAGTAGTAGCGCGCGTCGCGCTCCGCGAGATCGTCGAACCAGACGCGCAGCTCGTTGCGGCCAGCCCTGAGCGCCACCTCGACATCCAGCGCCGATTCGAGGTTGCGCCCGTATGGCGCCATCCAGCCCGCTTCCTCGCCGTTGACGAACAGGACCGCGCCGCCGCAGGTGCGAAGCTTGAACTGCCCCACCCCGGCCGAGCTGGCTTCGATCGTCGTCGTCGCCCAGGTGCCGAGCACCGTCGGCCGGAACCAGAAGCCTGAAATGTCGACCCGCGGCGATCCGAACGGCATCCACATGCGGGCAGCTTGCGGCTCTCCGGCTACCTGCGGCCGCTTGCCACGGCGCTCGGCCGCGAACTGGGTGCGGCAGGGATATTCGTGCGGAATGAAGTTCTTGTGGCTGGTCAGGAAGAAGAAGGGATCCATCTCCCCCTTCATCGGCTGGTCGGCAACGTCGTAGCGGCTCTCGCTGGTGCGCCCGAGCTGCCAGTAGACGATCGGCTTGCCCTCGCGCAGCGGCCGGCGCAGCGTGAAGTCCTGCGTGATCCCGCGGGCGGCGACGCTCATCTCAGATCCTTCACGGCGACCGGATCGACGTCGTTGTAGGCCTGGTTCTCGCCGGTCATGCCCCAGACGAAGGCGTACGGGCCGGTGCCGGCGCCCATGTGGATCGACCAGGCTGGCGAGAGCACGCAATTGCCATCGGCCACGATCAGGTGGCGCGTATTGTCGGGCCGGCCCATCAGGTGGATGACGCGGTCGCCATCGGCCAGGTCGAAATAGCAATAGGCTTCCATGCGCCGCTCGTGGAGATGCGGCGGCATGGTGTTCCACACGCTGCCGGGGGCAAGGTCGGTGATGCCCATCAGCAGCAGGCAGGACGGTGCGACCTCGGGATGGATGTACATCCTGAGCGTGCGCCGGTTGGCCCGCCCTTCCTCGCCGATTTCCACGGCTTTCGACTCGGTGCGCGTGATCAGCCGGTGCGGAATGTCGGCCCCGGCCGGCACCGAGTTCATGTAGAACCGCGCCGGCTTTGCGGCGGCGTCGCTTTCGAGCACGACTTCGCGCGCGCCACGCCCGACATAGACGATGTCCCGGCTGCCGACCGCGAAGCGCTGCCCGTCGATGGTAACGGCGCCGGGACCGCCGAGGTTGGCGATGCCCATTTCGCGGGCAGTGAAGAAATGCTCGGTGCCGACCTCCGCCCCGTCGCCGAAGGAGAGCGGTTGGTTGGTCGGGCAGGCGCCACCCAGGATCATCCGGTCGACATGCGTGTAGACGAACTCGATCGCGCCCTGCCGGAACAGGCCCTCGATCAGGAACTCGGCGCGGAGCCGGGCCGTGTCCATCGCCGCGATGTCAGCCGGGGAGGCGCCGTAGAGTGTACGCATCATGCCGCCTCCGCCCTGGCTTGGAGGTGCCGCAGGCCTTCGGTCAGGCACAGGATCGCCAGCGCCTGGCCGTACCCGGTCGGCTGGATCGGGATGTCGCGATAGAATTGCAGGTCGTACCCCATGCGCGTGCCGTAGGAGACGTTGGCGACGACGCCTGCCTCGTCCACATTGGCCAGCACGGCCTGCATCGCCTTGAGCCCCGCCTCGCCGCATTGCGCCGGCCCGATGCCGAGCCGCGCCGCCTTCATCAGCCCGTAGCCGAAGCCGGCCGTCGCCGAGATTTCGATGTAGGAGGTCGGATCGTCCAGCAGCGTGCGCCATGCGCCGGACGGCATCTGCAGGTCGAGCAGCGCGGCGATCTGGGTTTCCAGCACGCCGAGCAGGTGTGCGCGCACCGATGGCGTGATCTCGGCGATCTCCAGGAGGTCGAGAATACCGACCGTTATCCAGGCATTGCCGCGTCCCCACAGTGCGCGCGCGAAATTGTGGCGGCCGTTGAAGGTCCAGCCGTGGAACCACAGGCCGGAAACCGGGTCGGCCAGATAGCGCGCATGCACCAGGAATTGCCGCTCTGCCTCGTCTACAAAGCGCCGCTCGCCGGTCGCCTGGCCGTGCGAGGCAAGGAACAGCGCCACCATGAACAGCGTGTCGTCCCATAGTTCGCCGTCGTTGATGCGGTCTGACACGTTGTGCTGGAAGCCGCCTTCCGGCGTGCGCGGCAACTCCTCCACGATCCGTTCTGCCCAGTCGCGCAGCACCGCGTCGAAGCGCGGAAGCCGCACCCGCCGCGTGAGCTCGCTCAGCGCCAGCATCGGCGCCGTCGTGTTGACGTTGAGCGCCGGCAGGCCGGCGGCAATCCGCCTGTCGTACCAGTCCTCGATGATCGTGCGCAGCCTGTCGTCACCCGTCTGCGACCACAGCCGCACCAGCCCGTAGAGGCCAACGCCCTGCGGCCACTCCCAGCTGTCGAAGCTGACGTAATCGCCGGGCGTGCCGTCGAGATTGGGCTCGTGGAACCGCCCGTCGTGGCGCAGGCCCGTCATCCCGGTGACGAGTCCCTGGAGCACGGACTTCACGCGTTCGGCCGAAAGCTGCATCTTGCCTCCCGACTGGCCATCGACGACTCTCACACAGGGCATTTTCTGACGCAATCCTCCCTCGCTGCGCCTGCCGTCGTCTTCCGGACGAGCCAGCATCAGCTCGCGTCCCGAACCTGGGCATAGCGGCCGCCGGAAAAGACGAGCGGACGCCCGTCCGCGATTTCCATGTCCAGCACGCGCCCAAGCAGGATCATGTGGTCGCCCGCGTCGAAGCGATCGGCGATCGCGCATTCGAAGCGCGCAAGAAAGTGCGGCAATAGCGGCACGCCAAGGTCGTTGTGATCGAGATCGAGGCCTGCGAAATCGGTACCGCTGCGGGCGAAACGCCTGCAAAGCTCCGACTGGTCCGCGCCGAGCACGTGGATCGCGTAGTGCTGACATGCGGCGAATGCCGCAAAGCGCTTCGAGTTGCGGCCGATCGACCACAACACCAGCGGCGGGTCGAGCGACACGGACGAGAAGCTGTTGGCGGTGATCGCGATCGGGCCCTGCGGCGTGCCGGTGGTCACGACCGTGACGCCGGTCGCGAACCGGCCGAACGCCTGGCGCAGCGCGCGGGCCCGTTCGGACGCGCCGGGGTGGGCTGTCGAAGGGGTCATGGCATTTCCGGCCTGCGGTCCATCGATGCGCTGATGCATCATCACGGCACCTGATGGCCGAGTGCGAGGGTGTAGAGCCCGAACCACGTCTCGCGGTCCATCGGCACATCCAGCGCCTTGCCGAGCAGCGCGATGCGCGAAAGCGCGTTGGTGCCAACGACCGGCAGGATGCGGGCGGGATGGCGCAGCAGCCAGGCGACCGCGGCCTCCGCCCCGCCGGCGCCAACCTGGCGGCCGAGTTCCTCGAGCCTTGCCGCGAGCACGGGATGCGCGCCCGAGAAGAGCCGCCCGCCGCCGAGTGGCGACCATGCCATTGGCACGATCCTGCGCTCCTGCAGGAAGGCGAGATCGCCGTTGGTAAGCGCGCCGGGGCTGAGCAGCGACAGTTCGATCTGGTTCGTTACGAGGTGGTTTTCCATGGACGATTGCAGCAGCGTCCAGTCCCACGGCCGGAAGTTGGAGACGCCGATCGCCCGCACCTTGCCCGACCGGACCGCCGCATCCAGAGCCGCTCCCGTCTCGTGCGGGTCCATCAGGGGATCGGGGCGATGGATCAGGAGCAGGTCGATCCGCTCGACGCCCATTTCGCTGAGTGACAAGTCGATCGACCGGGCGATGTGGGCTGCCGACGTGTCGTAGTGCTTGACCTGCGCATGGGCGTAGCGCCCGGCCGGCGCGACGATGTCGCACTTGGTGACGATCTCGACCTTGTCGCGCAGGTGCGGCGCGGCCCTCAGGCAGCGCCCGAGCACGCCCTCGGCGCGATAACCGCCATAGATGTCGGCCTGGTCGAGCGAGGTGATCCCCTGCTCCAGGCAGCTTTCGATCTTGGCCTGCACATGGGCGGGCGAGGTGTCCTCGTCATCGCACAGCCGCCACATGCCGTAGACGATGCGCGACAGCGAAAGGCCAGGCGCGAGTTCCACCCGCTCCATCGGCGCTGCGGCCCCGGCTGCGGCCTCGCCTCTCTCCAGTCTGTCCATCAGGTGCGCTCCCCGGTTCCGAGCGGTGTCGGCGGCGTGGAAGGCGGTACCCGGCCGTAGACGTGCGGCAGCGAGCAGGTCTTGAGCTGCGGCAGCACCTTCGTGCCGAAATGCCGGCATTCGTCGAGATGCGGATAGCCGGAGAAGATGAAGGCCCGGATGCCCATCTTCATATAGGCCTCGATCTCCGACAGCACCTGGTCGGTCGAGCCCACGAGGGCCGCCCCGCAGCCGGACCTTGCCCGGCCGACACCGGTCCACAGACGCGGCTCGACATAGCCTTCGGCATCGGCCAGCTCGCGGTTCTTCGCCTGGTGCGAAACGCCGAGCGACTTTGCATCCAGCGCCCGCTCGCGAATCGTCCTGCCCTGCTCGTCGTCGAGCCTGGAGACGAGCTCGCGGGCATAATCCCGCGCCTCCGCCTCGGTGTCGCGCACGATCATGTGGACGCGCAGCCCGTAGTCGAGGGTGCGTCCGTGCTTTGCCGCACGCTCGTGCACGGCCTTCATGCGGGCGGCAAGTTCTTCCTTCGTCTCCGGCCACATCAGGTAGACGTCGCACTGCTCGGCGCAGAGCTCCAGCGCGTCGGGCGAGTAGCCCCCGAAATAGAGCAACGGCCCGCCGTTCTGCTGGTAGGGTCTTGCGGGCGCGGTCGTCAGCCCCTTGAAGCGGTAGATTTCGCCCTCGAAGTCGATCTCGTCGCGCGTCCACGCCTGGCGCAGTATCTGCACCACCTCGCGCGAGCGCTGGTAGCGGTAGCGGCTGTCGGCGCTCTCGCCGGGAAAGTCCGACGAGATGATGTTCACCGTCAGCCGGCCTTCCAGCATGTGGTCGAGCGTGGCGATGGTGCGCGCCAGCATGATCGGCTGCATCTCGCCGCAGCGCACGGCGGCCAGCATGTTGATCTTCGAGGTGATCGGGGCACAGCCCGCGACGAAGGAAAGCGTGTCCTGCCCGACCTGGTAGGAGGACGGGCACAGTATGTTGCGAAAACCCAGTTCCTCGGCGGTCTTCACGATGTCCGAGCAGTGTGCCCAGCTCGAACGCAGCGACCCGTCCGGTACGCCGAGATAGCGGTAGTCGTCCGAGCACAATGCCGCGAACCAGGCGACCTCCGCGGCGTCGAGATCCTGGGAAGTGACGGGGACGACACTCATCGCGGGGGCCTTTGCGTAGGTGGGATTTTCGCGCGCATGCCGATTTTGACCTTGCGTAGCATCGGCAATGATGTAGATCAATACTGTATCAATTTTCGCCCAGCCGTTCGGAGCGAACATGCACGTCAGGAGGGCAGCGCCGGGTCGCCGCTCGACCCGGTTGCGGGGGCCGCTGCCGGTTCACATGCAGATCAGCGAGATGCTGATCCGCGAGATCGCGGCGGGGCGGCTTGCCGACGGCGAGCGCCTGCCGCCCGAGCGCGAGATGGCCGCGAGTCTCGGTATCGCTGTCGGCACGCTGCGGCGCGCGCTGCGCGACCTCACCGAGATGGGAATGCTGCAACGCATCCAGGGCTCCGGAAACTACGTGCGGGCAGCGGCGGCCCACCAGCAGGGCGTCTACGCCTTCTTCCGCCTCGAAAGCGTGGACGGCGGCGGCCTGCCGACCGCCGACGTGCTGTCGGTCGACGGGCGGGCCAAGCCGGCCGACCTGCCCGGCTTCGGGTCATCGCGCCGCGGCTACCGCATACGGCGCCTGCGGCGGCTGGGCGGAACGCCTGCGGCGATCGAAGAAATCTGGCTCGACGGCAGCCGCGCCGAAAGCCTGTCCGCCGACGATTTGTCGGAATCGCTCTACCTGTATTACCGCTCCGTGCTCGGCTTCCACATTGCCCACGCCGAGGATCGGATCGGCGTGTCTACGGTGCCTGACTGGACCCCGCCCGAATTTCCGCTCGTCGCAGGCGCGACGGCGGGCTTCATCGAGCGCATCGCCTGGGCGTCCGACGGCGAGAGCGCGGAATATTCGAGAACATGGTTCGACCCGGCGACAGCCCGCTATGTCGCGCGGATCAGGTAGCGGAGGGGGAGCCCGCGTGAGTGCAGAAACAATCGGCTACGGCATCGTCGGCTGCGGCATGATGGGCCAGGAGCACATCCGAAACATCGCCCTGGTGCCGGGGGCGCACGTGGTTGCGATCTATGAGCCGGATCCGGGCATGCGGGCGCAGTCGGCGAAGCTTGCGCCGGGGGCGTGCATGGTCGGCTCGATCGCCGAACTGCTCGCGACCCCGGCTGTCGATTGCATTCTGATTGCGAGCCCCAACCACCTTCACGTCGGCCAGCTTGAGGAGATCGCCGCGATCCGCGCACTGCCGGTGCTTGTCGAGAAGCCGCTGTTCGTCGATCCGGCGGAGGAAGCGCGGCTTGCGGCGCTGCGCGAACGCCTGCCGCTCCTGTGGGTCGCGATGGAATATCGCTACATGCCGCCGGTGGCGAAGTTCATCGCCGACGCGCAGGCCGCGACTGGCGGCGTGCGCATGCTGACCATTCGCGAGCATCGCTATCCGTTCCTGCACAAGGTCGACAATTGGAACCGCTTCAACCGCAACACGGGCGGCACCTTCGTCGAGAAGGGCTGCCACTTCTTCGACCTGATGCGGCTCATCCTGAAGTCGGACCCGGTTCGTGTCATGGCCTCGGGCGGCCAGTCCACCAACCATCTCGACGAACGCTACGGAGATGCGACGCCGGACGTGTGGGACCATGGCTACGTACTGGTTGATTTCGACAACGGCGCGCGCGCCATGCTGGAGCTGTGCATGTTCGCCGAAGGCAGCCGCTACCAGGAAGAGCTATCGGCGGTCGGCTCGGACGGCAAGATCGAGTGCCTGGTGCCCGGTCCCACGCGCTTCTGGCCGCAACACCTCGGCGAGCCGCCGGTCGCGCAGGTGATCGTCAGCCCGCGCCACCCGCAGGGCCCGGTTGCGCTGGAAATCCCGGTTGACCCCGACCTGCTGGCCGCCGGCGACCACAACGGCTCGACCTTCTACCAGCACCGTCGCTTCGCAGAGGCGATGCGCGGCAGGGGCGAGGTGGAGGTGACCCTCGACGACGGCTGGTGGGCCGTCGTCATGGGGCTTGCCGCGCACCGCTCGGCCCGGGAGGGCCGCGCGGTCGAGCTGGCGCGGGAGTTCAGCCTGCCTATGCGGCGGACTTCTGCGGCTCGGCCGAAGCCGGCTGTCCGTGCCTGATCTCGGTGCCGAGCACCTTGAGGCAGTCGCGCATGAAGGCGGCGAGCGCGGTCCAGCCCTTGGCCGAGACCATGTTGCCGTCGATCAGCGACTCGGTTGGCGACAGGTCGACATAGGTGCCGCCGGCAAGCCGCACCTCCGGCTCGCACGCGCCCAGCGCGCCGACCCGTTTTCCCCGCACCACGCCGTCCACGGCCACGAGGATCTGCACGCCGTGGCAGATGGTAAAGATCGGCTTCTTCGCCTCGTGGAAGTGGCGCACGATGTCCTGCACCCGCTTGTCGGTGCGGATGTATTCCGGGCCGCGCCCGCCGGCACAGTAGACGGCGTCATACTGCTCCGGCTTGACCTCCGAGAACGTCTTGTTGATGTCGGCGAGGTGGCCGTACTTCTCGGTGTAGGTCTGGTGCCCTTCGAAATCGTGCAGCGAGGTCTGTATCTTGTCGCCGGCCTTCTTGTCCGGGCAGACCACGTGGACGGTGTGGCCGACCGCCTCCATCGCCTTCTGGAACACGTAGATCTCGTATTCCTCGGTGAACTCGCCGGTCAGCATCAGTATCTTCTTGCCTGCCATCTGCGCATTCCTCCCTTGCTAGCGGCTGGAAGCCGGTGAGACTAAGCCTTGTCGGCGTTTTTTTTCAGGCGGCCCTCCTCCAACCGTTCCTGATGTGGCGGAATCCGTCGCGATAGACGGCCTCGGGGCTTTCGGCAAAGTCGCGCCAGACCTTGGTGGCGGCCGCCAGATCGGCCAGCCCGCGCCCGAACGCCTCTATCGTCAACCAGTCGTCGTAGCCGCTCGCGCGGATCGCCGCGAACGTCTCGCGCCAGGGGATGTTGCCACGCCCCGGCACGCCGCGGTCGTTTTCCGATATGTGGACGTGGACGATGTGGCGCCGGTTGCGCTTGAAGGCGCGGATCGGGTCGGCTTCCTCGATATTGGCGTGGAACGTGTCGTACATCGCCTTGATGTGCGGCCGGTCCACTTCCTCGATGTGGGCGCACAGATCGTCCATCGTGTTGAACAGGTAGCACTCGAAGCGGTTGAGCGCTTCGAGCCCGATGGTGACGCCGCGCTTGCCAGCGTGGTCGCCGATGGCGCGCTGCGATGAGACGGAGCGCTTCTTCTCGGCCGCCGTCGGCCCCTTTCCGGTAAAGGCGCCCAGCGTCGAATGCAGCGGCCCCGACAGCCGGTCGGCGCCGAGAGCGGCCGCACAGTCGATCGCCCATTTCATGTAGGCGATGCCCGCCTTGCGCGTGGCCGCGTCGGGAGAGATCAGGTTCATCGCCGGGTCGCCCATGGCCGAGACGGCGGTGCGCTGCAGCCCGATGCCGTCCAGCGTCTCCCCGAGCCGCGCATAGTGGTCGGGCGAGCCCTCGAAGATCGGAATTTCGACCCCGTCGAAGCCGGTGGCCTTGATGTCCTTGAGCAACGCAACGTGCCTGTCGGTGACGTGCGTCGTCCACAGGAACATGCACATGCCGATCTTCATGGGGCGCGCGCCCTTTCCGCTAGATCGCGAGCTTGACCCAGGCGCCGTTCTTCTTCGACGACCGGACGCAGGCATCGACGAATGCGACCCCCTCGACGCCGTCGGCGACGGTTGGGAACACCACGTCCTTCGGCGGCTTCTTGCCGCGGCGCGCGGCGCGGATGGCGCGCGCGGCCTCGGCATAGATGTTGGCAAATCCCTCCAGATAGCCTTCCGGATGGCCGGGCGGGATGCGGGTGACGCGCGCAGCGGCGGCCCCTGCGCCGGCTCCGCCCCGCGTGATCAGCCGCTTCTCGCCGCCGAACGGCGTAAACCAAAGACAGTTCGGGTCCTCCTGCCGCCATTCGAGCCCGCCCCTGGTGCCGTAGACCCTGAGCTTCAGTGCGTTCTCGTTGCCGGGTGCCACCTGGCTCGCCCACAGCATGCCCTTGGCGGCGGTCACGTTGCCCACCGGCTTGAAGCGCAGCATCACATGCGCGTTGTCGTCGACGCGCCGGCCCTCGACGAAGGCGGTGAGGTCGGCGGCGAGGCTGTCGAGCTCCAGCCCGGTGACGAAGCGGGCAAGGTTATAGGCATGCGTGCCGATGTCGCCGGTCGCACCGCCTGCGCCCGAGCGGGCCGGGTCGGTGCGCCACTCGGCCTGCTTGGAGCCGGTCGCCTCCGTCTTCTCGGTCAGCCAGTCCTGGGGGTATTCGGCGTGCACGACCCGGATGTCGCCGAGCACGCCCTTCTGCACCATCTCGCGGGCGTGCCGGACCATCGGGTAGCCGGTGTAGTTGTGGGTGAGGATGAAGAGCCTGCCCGAGCGCTCGGCAAGCGCGGCGAGCTTCCTGGCGTCGGCCAGAGTCGAGGTCAGCGGCTTGTCGCAAATGACATGGATGCCGGCTTCGAGGAAGGCTTTCGCCGCTGGCCAGTGTACATGGTTGGGGGTGACGATCGCCACGGCCTCGATGCCGTCGGAACGCCGCGCCTCGGCCTTCGCCATTTCGGCAAACGAGCCGTAGGAGCGCGCCGGGTCGAGGCCGAGTTCGGCGGCCGAAGCCTTGGCGCGCTGCGGGTCGGACGACAGCGCGCCCGCCACCAGCACGAACTCGCCGTCGAGACGCGCAGCGATGCGATGCACTGCGCCGATGAAGGCGCCCTGCCCGCCGCCAACCATGCCCAGCCTGATCGGGCCCTGCCCGGATTCGACCTGCCTGCCGCTGACCATTGTCGGTACCCCTCGTGAATGGTGAATGTTGAATGGTGAATAGTGAATGGCTAATGGGAATGGGTCGGCTTGCACGCTCGAACGCCCTTGACGCGCCCGATCGGCCATTCACCATTCACCGTTCACCACCTACCCCTCGATCCCCATCATCTTCCTCAGCGCCTTGCGGTCGGCGCCGCCGCCCGCGAAATCGTCGAAGGCCTTGCCGGTCACCTCGATGATGTGGGCGGCGATGAACGGCGCGCCTTCGGCCGCGCCCTGCTGCGCGCTCTTGATCGCGCACTCCCATTCGAGCACCGCCCAGCTGTCGTAGCCGTATTGCGCGAGCCTGGAAAAGATGCCGCCGAAGTCCACCTGCCCGTCGCCGAGGGAGCGGAAGCGCCCGGCGCGGTTGATCCAGCCCTGATAGCCCGAATAGACGCCCTGCCGCCCGGTCGGATTGAATTCGGCATCCTTCACGTGGAAGGCGCAGATGCGCTCGTGGTAGATGTCGATGAAGGCGAGGTAGTCAAGCTGCTGCAGCAGGAAGTGCGACGGATCATAGTTGATCTGGCAGCGCTTGTGGCCGCCGACCGCGTCGAGGAACATCTCGAAGGTGGCGCCGTCGAACACGTCCTCGCCCGGGTGAATCTCGTAGCCGACGTCGACCCCGTGCTCCTCGTAGACGTCGAGGATCGGCTTCCAGCGCTTGCCGAGCTCGGCAAAGGCTTCCTCGATCAGGCCTGCTGGCCGCTGCGGCCACGGATAGAGATAGGGAAACGCCAGCGCGCCAGAGAACGACACCGAGGCGTCGAGCCCGAGATTGCGCGAGGCCTTGGCGGCCGACTTGACCTGTTTCACGGCCCATTCCTGCCGTGCCTTGGGGTTGTTGTGGACCGATGCCGGCGCGAATCCATCGAACTGGGCGTCGTAAGCCGGATGCACGGCCACCAGCTGCCCCTGAAGGTGCGTCGAAAGCTCGGTGATCTCGACGCCCGCCTCGTCGCAGATGCCCTTGATCTCGTCGCAATAGTCCTTCGACGACGCCGCCTTCTCGAGGTCGAACAGGCGTCCGTCCCAGGTCGGGATCTGTACGCCTTTGTAGCCGAGGCCCGCCGCCCATTCGGCGATGGATTTCAGCGAGTTGAACGGCGCCTCGTCGCCCGCAAACTGCGCAAGGAATATCCCCGGCCCCTTCATCGTCGATGGCATCGCAATCTCCTCCTCTCGCGCACGCAAATCGTCACGCGTCGCCAGTAACACGCAGGATCCTTGTGCGGGCAAGACCTCGATTTACTGGTAATACCAAATGGCGAGGCCGGTCAAGCCCGCGGACTGCCAACAAACGGCCCGGCGCCGATCCTGCAATGCTCGAAAAAGACAAAGGAACGCAATCGGTTAGGGCGCATGTCTTTGCCCCGTCGTCGTATCCTTGCCGTCACCGCGGAATTGCGCTAGAGGACTAGCTTACGCCCAATTGGTCGAACCAGATTGCTGCTGGTGCGCTTTGGGGGAGGAGAGAGCCGCCGCCTCGAAGCGGCGCAGGCGAAGCGAAGGCGGGAAGGACTGATCATGCATCTTTCGACGCACAACTGGATGCGGGCGGAGCCGCTCGAGGTGACGCTCAAGCGCATCAAGCAGTTCGGCTATGAGTCGATCGAGATTTCGGGCGAACCCGAGCAATACAAGACCGGGGAAACGCGCGCCCTGCTCAAGGAGCATGGCATTCGGTGCTGGGGCGCGGTGACCCTGATGCTGGGCGACCGGAACCTCGCTGCCAGGGATCAGGGGCAGCGCGAGCGCTCTGTCCAGTACGTCAAGGACGTGCTGACGATGGTCAGCGAGCTCGACGGCGAGATCATCACGCTCGTGCCCTGCACGGTCGGCAAGGTCGTGCCTGACGGCACCGAGGAAGAGGAATGGAAGTGGGTCGTCGACGCCACCCGCGAGTGCTTCGCGCACGCCAGGAAGGTCGGCGTCAGGATCGCGGTCGAGCCGCTCAACCGCTTCGAGACCTATCTGTTCAACCGCGGCGAGCAGGCCCTGGCGCTCGCCGATGCGGTCTCTCCCGAATGCGGCGTGTGCCTCGACACCTACCACCTCCACATGGAGGAGTTCGACGTCGAGGAGGCGATCCGCAAGGCAGGCAAGCGCCTGTTCGACTTCCATGTGGCCGACAACAACCGTTTCGCGGCCGGCCTCGGCACCATCGACTGGAAGAAGATCGTCGGCATCCTCAAGGATATCGGCTACGACGGTGCGCTTACCAACGAGTTCGTCGCGCCGGTCGATCGCACGCCGGCCAACCGCTACCCCGACATGGTGGAGCGCAACCCGGTCGACATTTCCCCGGAGCAGCTCAAGTTCATCCAGGACCACGGCTCGAGCCTGCTCACGGAGAAGTTCTACACCGACCAGATGCGGATAACCGCCGAAACGCTGCTGCCGCTCATCAAGTAGCGGACCCGCCGGATCGTCCCGGTCCCGATGGCCGGGGGCAAGGAGCTCCATGCGGATCAAGACCGTACAGGCCTGGTGGGTTCGGGTTCCGATCGAGACGGAGCGCCAGCACCGCAGTGATTTCGGCCAGATCACCACGTTCGACGCGGCGATCCTGCGCATCGAGACCGATGATGGCCTGGTCGGTTGGGGCGAAGGCAAGAATGCTGCCGGCAGCGCCGGCAGCTACGGCGCGCTGGTCCATATGCTCAACCACGAGATCGGGCCGCAGCTGATCGGTCGCGATCCGGCCGACATCGCCATCATCTGGGAGATGCTCTACAACGACAGCCGCCACGAGACGGCCGCGCAGGCAGGCCACGCCATGCCCCGGCTGGCACGGCGGGGCCTGAGCGTGGCCGCGATCAGCGCCGTGGACATCGCCCTGTGGGACATTCTCGGCAAGTCGCTCGGCCAGCCGGTCTGGCGGCTGATCGGCGGACGCAAGGCCGATCGCCTGCCCGCCTATGCCTCCGGCGGCTGGGCGCCGGCCGACAAGATCGGCGAGCAGCTCGGCTCCTACATCGCCAGGGGCGGCTTCAAGGCGGTCAAGATGCGCGTCGGCGCCATGGACGGCGCGGTTGCGACGTCGGCCGCACGCGTGCGCGCGGCCCGAGCCGCGCTCGGACCCGACATCGCGCTGATGGTCGACGCGCACGGCACCTATACGGTGGGCGACGCCAAGCGCTTCATGCACCTCGTCGCCGACCAGGACCTCGCCTGGTTCGAGGAGCCTGTGATTGCCGACAACAAGCCGGGCATGGCCGAGGTGCGCGCCAGCAGCCCCATGCCGATCGCGACGGGCGAGAGCGAAGCGACCCGTTTCGCCTTCCGCGACCTTGCCGTGCTGAAGGCGGCCGACGTGTTCCAGCCCGATCCCGCCTTTTGCGGCGGCATCACCGAGGCGATGCGCATCGGCGCGATCGCCAGCGCCTTCAACCTGCGCTTTGCGCCGCATTTGTGGGCCGGCGCACCTTGCTTCTTCGCCGGCCTGCACGTATGTGCTGCCTCCCCCGCGAGCTTCATCATCGAATATGCACTGGGTGCGAATCCGTTGATCCACGATCTCATCGAGGAGACGGTCGAGGCCAGGGACGGAATGGTCGCGATTCCCGATGCGCCCGGCCTCGGCTTCACCATTTCTGAACGGTTCCTGGAGGCGCACGCGCACCACGGCTGATCATGAAAGAAAACAACCTTCTGGCGGAACTGGCCGCCTACCTCTTCGCGCATTCGGACAGCAGGACCGGCCGCACGCCCTCCGAACGGGAATTGGCTGAGCATTTTTCGGTCAGCCGCGGCCAGATTCGCGAGGCGCTGGCGATCCTGGAGGCGATGCGCATCGTCCAGCGGCGTGCCAAGTCCGGCATCTATGTCGACACGACCCAGGCGAGCGTCGAGGCGATGGCGCTGTTTGCCAGGGCCGGGTTGCCGCTCGATCCGGTGCAGATCTACGAAACCGTCGAAATCCGGAAAATTCACGAGATCAAGGCGGCCGAGCTGGCCTGCAGCCGCGCGACCGAGGAGAATTTCGAGCGGCTGCGCGCCATCCTCCAGGAGTCGGAGGAGCGGCTGGATCGCGGGCTCGACATCGCCAGGCAGGACCGCGACTTTCACCTGGAAATCGTGCGTGCCACCCAGAACAGCGTCTTCTACCGCATCTGCAGCGTCTACTACGTGATGGGTGAGCAGCGCCTGCCGGTCTATTTCGGCGACCCGGAGCGTGGCAGGCAATCACATGCCGAGCACATCCAGATCTACGAGGCGCTGCGCCGGCGCGACGGCAATCTGGCGCAGGCGCTGATGAGCGCGCACCTGCAGGGCGCCGAGAGCTACTGGAAGGGCCTTATCGGCGCGCCCGGCGAGGAAGACGAGGCGCCCGCGCGGCAAACTGCGCCGGCGCGCGCCTGATCGCCGGCCGGGCGAACGCCACCGTGGCCGTCATCTACACGACTCACCCGCTTCATCCGCAGGCAAACGCGCGGCTGACAGGCGCGGGCGAGCTGCGGGTCGCCTCGGCGCTCGATGCGGCGACGCTGACCCGCGAATGCAGCGGCGCCGACATCCTGATCGTGCGCGCGCCGATCCCCCCTGCCCTGTTCGCCGGACAGCAGCGGCTGCGCATGGCGATCCGGCACGGCGCGGGCCTCGACTGGATTCCGATCGGGCCGGCAACGGAAGCCGGCGTGCTCGTCGCCAACGTGCCGGGCGCCAATGCGCGGACTGTGGCCGAACACGCGATCTTCGGCGCGATGGCCGTGCTCCGCTGCTTCCGCATGGTGAACCGCGACCTGCGCCGGGCGGGCTGGCTGGCCGGCCGCTCTCATGCCGAACAGACGCACGAACTGGGCGGCAGGACGATCGGCATCGTCGGCATGGGCAATATCGGCCGCGCCCTCGCGCAGATTGCCCGCGACGGCTTCGGCATGACGGTCATGTCGTACACCCGCAATCCCGCCGCGCTGCCCGACGGCGTGGCCGCGTGCGGCCTCGACGCACTGATGGCCGAAAGCGACATCATCGCCCTGTGCTGTCCGCTGACCGACGAGACGCGCGGCATGATCGATGCCCGCCGCATCGCCCTGATGAAGCAGGACGCGGTGCTGGTGAACGTCTCCCGTGGCCCGGTGGTGGTGGACGACGCGCTCATCGCCGCGCTGCGCGAGGGCCGCATCGGCGGGGCGGTGCTCGACGTCTTCTCCGAGCAGCCGCTGCCGCCGGATCACCCCTATCTGTCGTTCGACAACGTGGTCGTCACGCCGCACATGGCAGGCATCAGCGAGGAATCGATGATGCGCATGGGCGTCGTCGTGGCGGAAGAGACGCTACGCGTGCTCGCCGGCGGCCTGCCGGTCAACCTGCGCAATCCCGAGGCCGTGGAACGCTACCGCAGCCGCTTCGGAGGCTGAACGCGGGGCGTTCGCGGCGTCAGTTCGCGTGCCGCAGGCTCAGGCCGCTCGACTTGTCGAACAGCGCGACCTTTTCGGGGTTCCAGCCGAAGCGCACCTCCTCCTCGATGCGTAGTTGCGTCTGGCCGGGCACGGTTGCCCGCAGGTGCATCCCGTCCAGGTCGACGGTGACGATCTTCTCCACCCCGTGGTTCTCGACGTCGTGCACGAGCGCCGCGACCGGCGCGCCGGGCTCGAGCCGCACGTCCTCAGGCCGGATGCCGAACATCAGCTGCCGCCCCTCGATCGCGCTGATCGGGTGGGACCCGGCATAGGGCAGCTCGTAGCCCTTGCTCGTCACCAGCGCCTTGCCGCCCTCGAAGCGGCCCTCCATCAGGTTCATCGGCGGCGAGCCGACGAAGCGCGCGACGTAGGTGTCGCGCGGGTTGTTGTAGATTTCCTGCGGCGATCCGACCTGCACGATGCGGCCGCGGTTCAGCACGCCGACCTTGTCGCCCATCGACATCGCCTCGATCTGGTCGTGGGTGACGAACAGGAAGGTCGCGCCGAGCTGCATCTGGAGGTTCTTGAGCTCGGTGCGCAGCGCCTCGCGCAGCTTGGCGTCGAGCGCCGACAGCGGCTCGTCCATCAGGAACACGCGCGGCTTGCGCACGATCGCGCGTCCGATCGAAACGCGCTGCATCTCGCCGCCCGACAGCTTGTCCACCTTGCGGTCGAGCAGATGTTCGATGCGCAGCGTCCGAGCCGCCTTCTCCACCCGCTCCTCGATCTCGGCGTCCGGCACGCGCCTGATCCTGGGCTTGAGCGGAAATTCGAGGTTCTGCCGCACTGTGTAGCGCGGATAAAGCGAGTATTGCTGCAGCACGAGCGCCACGTCGCGCTCGGCCGCGCTCCAGTCGGCCACGTCGGCGCCGTCGATGAGGATCTGGCCGGCGGTCGGCTTCTCCAGCCCGGCGATCAGCCGCAGGGTCGTCGTCTTGCCGGCACCCGTTTCGCCCAGCAGCACGAAGAACTCGCCGTCGGCGATCTCGAGGCTGAGATCCGCCAGTGCCGTATGGTCGCCGAACGTCTTGGTGATGTTGCGCAGTTCGATGTGGGCCATGGATCAATCCGTGGGTCGTCAGTCGTCGATCGTCGGTCGTGATGCAGCTGAGGTTGACTCGATCGACGACCTGCGACCGACGACCCACCACCGACTCGCTCTCACAGCCGCACCTCCAGCGCATTGCCGCTTGCCGCGTCGAAGAAGTGCGCCTGCCCGGGGTCGATGCGCACGAACACCCTTTCGCCCGGCTGGCGGACGTAGCCGGCCTTGGTTCGCGCCCGCAACCTCTGTTCGCCGACCTTGACGTCGACGATGTCGAAGGCCCCCAGCGGCTCGATGATCTGCGCCTCGACGGGCACGAACCCTTCCGCCTCGTCGTGGCGAACCATCACTCCTTCGGGCCGGATGCCCAGCATGATGCCGCGGCCGGCGTGTCCGTTGAGGCTTCGCAGCAGCGACGGCGGGAAGCTGAAGCCGTTCGACTGACCTGCCAGCCGCACCCGCGCCTCGCTGCCTTCTTCCGCCACGTTCACGTCCGCCACGTTCATCACGGGGCTGCCGACGAACTGCGCGACGAACAGGTTGGCCGGCTTGCCGTAGACCTCCTCCGGCGTGCCGACCTGCTGGAGGATGCCCTCGTGCATGATCACGATTCGGTCAGCCAGGCTCATCGCCTCGATCTGGTCGTGCGTGACGTAGATCGTGGTCGAGCCCTGCTTGACATGCAGGCGCTTGATTTCCGCCCGCATCTCTTCGCGCAGCTTGGCGTCGAGCGCACCGATCGGTTCGTCCATCAGCATCGCCTTCGGCCTGCGCACCAGCGCGCGCCCGATCGCCACGCGCTGCATGTCACCGCCGGAAAGCGCGGACGGCCGCCGTCCCAGAAGGTCTGAGATGCGCAGCACGCCGGCGATCTCGCGCACCGCCGCATCGACGTCGCCCCGGCTCATCCGCGTCGCCCGCAGCGGGAACGCGATGTTCTCGTAGACGGTCATGTGCGGGTAGAGCGAGAACGACTGGAACACCATGGCGATGTCGCGCGCCGCGGCCTTCATGTGCTGGACGGGCTTTCCGTCGATCAGGATGTCGCCCTCGTCGATCGTCTCCAGCCCGGCAATGGCGCGCAGCGTCGTCGTCTTGCCGCAGCCGGACTGGCCGAGCAGCACGATGAACTCATTGTCGGCGATTGCCAGGTTCAGGTCCTTGATGACCTGGTTGGAGCCGAACCACTTCTGCACTCCGCGCAGTTCGATCTGCGTCATGCCTTGCCCTCATGGTGGTCTGACACGTCGAACACGCGATCGGTCTTCTGCTCCTTGTCCAGATTGCCGAACCAGCCCGTGAACATGAACAGCAGCAGGCCGACGATGATGACGGTGAGCCCGTACCGGTGCAGGAACAGGTTCCACGGCTGGCACAGGAAGATGATGCCGGCGACCATGACGATCTCGCCGATCCTGTGGAGTGTCGACGCCCTGATCATTTGCGGATCGCTCCGAATGACATGCCGCGCAGCAGGTGATTGCGCAGGAGGAAGGTGAAGATCGCGACCGGCAGCAGGAACAGGAAGGTGCCTGCGGCGATCACCGTCCAGTCCGGCAGGCCGGACCCGACCTGGCTCGGGATGAACGGCGGCGCGGTCTGCGCCCGTCGGTTGGTCATGATCAGCGCGAAGGCGTACTCGTTCCACGCCGTGATGAAGCAGAACACGGCGGTCGCAGCGATGCCGGTCGCTGCCTCCGGCAGGACGATCTTGAAGAAGGCCTGCATGCGCGTGTAGCCGTCGACGAGTGCGGCCTCCTCGTACTCCTTGGGGATCTCGTCGATGAAGCCCTTCATCAGCCAGACCGAGAAGGAGAGGTTGAAGGCGGTGTAAAGGATGATGAGGCCGAGATGCGTGTCGTTGAGCCCGACCACGCGGTACATCAGGAACATCGGGATGGCCACCACCACCGGCGGCAGCATGCGCGTTGACAGGATGAAGAACAGCCAGTCCTTCTCCCCTTTCACCTTGAAGCGTGAGAAGCCGTATGCGGTGAATGTTCCCATGCCGACGGCCAGCACCGTCGAGACGATGGCCACGATCAGCGAATTCATGAAGCGGTTGGGATAGCCCGAAAGCTGGACGTTGCCCTGGCCGTCGCGCACGATCTTTTCGCCGCCGTCGAGCACCCTTTTTTCCCACCACGGCGCGGCCGCGTATTCCTCCGGCGTCGGCTGTTCCCTGAGCTGCGAGCGTTTGGTGAACAGCTTGATGAAGGGCGAGATTTCGGGCGTGAAGACCACCGTCGGCGGGATCGTCGTGGCGAGATTCCGCGGCTTGAAGGAGGTCGAGACGATCCAGTAGATCGGCGCCAGGAAGATGATCGTCACCACGAGGACGGCGACGATGGCGATCCGGTTGAGGGCGATCTCGCGCGAGGTGCGGACGGCAGCCATCTTCTAGCGCTCCTTCACCTTGTTCAGGTACTTCACGTAGATGTTGGTGATGGCGATCACCATGATCAGCACGATGTAGGCGAGCGCGCAGGACATGCCGGTCTGCCACTCCCGGAACGCCATCTTGTAGAGGCGGATGGAAATCACCTCCGTGGTCGGCTGGCTGGTCAGGATGTAGGCGAGGTCGAACGTCTTGAAGGCTTCCATCGTGCGGAAGATGATCGCGATCAGCAGGATCGGCGCGAC
>Ga0207868_1001121_pt1 | contig 21061 bp, 10 predicted proteins | sample Passage237B_FD_187370 | JGI IMG/M metagenome (GOLD analysis project Ga0207868, IMG submission 187370) | Cellulose adapted compost microbial communities from Newby Island Compost Facility, Milpitas, CA, USA - Passage2 37B (SPAdes) (version 3) ... | reverse complement strand
ACCCGGTATCCTTCGGGAAACGCAAGAATTTTGGCGGTTTTATCCACCAGATGAAAAGCCTTTTGGTAACAGTGTCCATGCAGTTTAATGTCGCGAGGTGCCCCCTCAAACCTAGAACGTTGGATGTATCCCGACTCCATTTCCTTTGCCAGAAACTCGTCGATAAGCAATGCATTCCCTGCCAGTTTGTAGGCATCTGCCACGAGCTCCTTATCGACCAGCTCCGGATATTCATCGCGGAAGGTCAGAATTGCTGACGGCTCGATACCGACCAGCGGTGTCTCCGCGGAGACAATATCTTTCAGGTAACGCACATTCCGGTTGGCAATTTCCTTCGCTTTCCGCAGCAGCCCTTTGGAAAGGTAAGTCCGACCACTTTCCAAATGCCGGGCCAGCTTTACTTCGTAGCCCAGTGCCGTCAGCAGTCGATAGGTTGTTTGGCCGATACTTACGTCGTTATAGTCTGTAAATTCATCACAGAACAGATAGACCTGCCGTCCCCGTGTACCCGTTTGACTGACTGGCCGCTGCTTCTTCACCCACTTACGCAGCGTTGTATCCCCTACGTCCGGCAGTGACCGGTCTTTGGCGAATCCCAACACCCGCTTTACCACAGCAGAGAGCGCTTTATGGTGAATAACCGCATTATATAGCCTTGGAAAAAAAGAGGCAAGCTGCTGCGATTTGGTAAAGTTGGCAATGACCCAAGCACGGAAAGGGGTGCCGTTTGCGTCGTAGTAATGCTGCAGGAATTCAGCTTTCATTTTCGCTATGTCGACACTCGACGGACATTCCGTTTTGCAACCTTTGCAGCTTAGGCACAAATCCATCACCTCCTTAATTTCGGGATGATCAAATCGGTTGGCTTTCGATGAATGGGTCAGAAATTGGCGCAGCATGTTGGCACGTGCGCGTGTGGTATCCTTCTCCTCGCGCGTAGCCATGTACGAAGGGCACATGGTTCCTCCTGTAATGTGCGTCTTACGGCAATCGCCGGAACCAGAACATTTCTCGGACAACCGGAGGATGCTTTCCTGACGGCTGAAATCGAATACAGTGTCGATTTTGATGGACGAAGTATCCTGTTCATAACGCAGGGATTTGTCCATCGGTGGCGTATCGACGATCTTATGGGCATTGAAGATGCCACTTGGATCAAAAATGCGTTTGACCTGTTGCAGCAATTGGTATACGTCATTGCCCAGGGCATCGGCTATGAACTCGCCACGTAACCGTCCGTCGCCATGCTCGCCACTAAGCGAACCATTGTATTTACGTACCAACTTGACGGTCTCAGCCAATACACTCCGAAAGGCGCGGCGCCCTTCGGCGGTCTTCAGGTTAATCAACGGCTCCACATGCAGCTCGCCGGCACCCGCATGTGCATAATAGGAGGCATTCAACCCGTGATCCGTCAACACACCCTGTAAATCCGTGATGTAGGCAGGTAGGTCTTCGGGCGATACCGCACAATCTTCAATCAGGTTTACGGGCTGCGTATCTCCCGGTAGGTTACGGATAAGTCCGAGGCCTGCCTTACGTACGTCCCATACCAGGTTGGTCTGCGGACCGGTGATCAACGGATGCGCATACCCCAGTCCTTGTGTCCTTAACTCCTGCCGCAGGGAATTGGCCTTAGCCGCTACTTCTTCCAATGTCTCTCCCCTGAACTCCACCATCAGCAGTGCTTCGGGGTCTCCCTCGATGAAGAAGCGGTTATATTGATACGTTGGATGTCCCTTGGTGAAATCCATGATATACTTATCTACCAGTTCTGACGCCTCGGGATGATGCCGAAGGGCAACGATATTCGCGTGCAGGGATTCGATAAGTGTATGGCAGTGGATGCATAGCAGTCCGATTTCCTTCGGGGGCAACGGCAACAGATTGAGCTTCGCTTCGGTGAGAATCCCTAATGTACCCTCTGATCCGGCGAGCAGTTTGCAGAAGTTGAAAGGCTTTGTTGTGTCACCTAATAGATCCAGTGCATATCCCGTATTACGCCGGGTAAGCGACGGTTTGGGATAGCCCGCCTTGATGGCTTCCTGATTTACCGGATTCGACAACAGGTCATTCATTGCCCGATAAATATCGCCCTCACGATTGGTCAGTGTTAATTTGCTGAATAACGTTCCCTCATCCACTGCTTCGAACACCGCTTCCGAACCATCGTCGAGCAATACGTTTGCCGACAGGAGGTGACTGCGCGTATCCCCCCACGAAATAGAATGTAAGCCGCTGGAATTATTGCCCACCATTCCACCGATCATTGCCCGGCTGGCGGTGGACGTTTCCGGGCCAAACATCAATCCATATGGTTTCAGGTAAGCGTTGAGGTCATCGCGGATGACTCCCGGTTGTACCCGTACCCAACGCTCTTCCACGTTCAATTCCAGTACACGATTAAAGTGCTTGGATACATCCACCACGATGCCCTGGCCAACCACCTGTCCTGCTAAGGAAGTCCCCGCCGTCCGTGGAATCAATGTTACGCCTCCGCTAGATGCAAATGTAATCAGGGCTTTTAGATCCGCTACATCTTTGGGAATAGCTACCGCTAGCGGACGCTCCTGATAGACGGATGCATCCGTGGAATAGGCACGAAGTATCGTTTGATGTTGGGTACTATCGTCGTAATAGATAGGACCTTTCAGGGTTTTGCTTAACGTCAATAAACTTTCGTCCATTTTGTACACTCCCATTCTCAATTGTTAAAGATACACATCCCCTGGCTATTAACGATACACGCGCATTGATTATTCCAACTCCAACACCAGGTCATCGGTATTTACCAGCGTTCCTGCCGAGAGTTCCACCTGTTTCACTACACCTTGCACCGCTGAAGTGACAGTGGTTTCCATTTTCATTGCTTCGATAACAAACAGCGGCTGATTTGCCGACACCGTATCCCCAACTGCAACAAAAACCGCAGTCAGCATCCCTTGCAAAGGAGATCCCACCTGCCTTGGATCGGATGGATTCACTTTTCTATTTTCCTTCCGCACGGTTTCAGATTTTCCATCCCGTATTTCAAGATTCCGGGTCTGCCCATTTAATTTAAAGAATACGGTACGATTACCTTCGTGATCGGCGGGGCCAATGGATACCAACTTCACCAAGAGGGTCTTTCCTTTTGTCAGCTGCACAGTGGTTTCTTCCCCGGGTTCCATACCATACAGAAAATACTGAGTAGGTACGACCGATACGTCTCCATATTTCCGGTAAGCTTTCAGGTATTCTCCAAATACTTTCGGATAAAATTGATAGCTCAGATAATCTGTAAATGTCAAGTCTTCTCCATTCTCCTTCAAAAACAACTTGAAATCTGCCTCCAGATTCAAAGGAGGTAAGTGTTTATTGGGACGCTCGGAATAAGCCTGTTGTCCCTTCAAAACCATACGCTGCAATTTAATAGGGAAACCTCCTTCGGGTTGGCCAATGTCTCCGCGGAAGAAAGATACCACCGAATCAGGAAACGACAAACTATCTCCTCGTGATAATACATCGTCTTTGCTCAAGTTATTGGCCACCATGTATTGCGCCATGTCACCCACCACTTTGGAACTGGGGGTTACTTTTACAATGTCGCCAAACAGTTCATTGGCCTCCGCGTAACTACGTTTGATGTCGTCAATCCGGTCACCCAATCCCAATGCCGTCGCCTGCTGTTTCAAATTGGAGTATTGCCCTCCCGGAATTTCGTGACGGAATACCTCTGCGGATCCGGCTTTCATGCCCGACTCAAAAGGCGCATAATAGGTCCGTACCGTCTCCCAGTAATCACTGTAGGCGTTGAGACTATCGATATCAAAAGGGTTCTCACGTTCGTGAAAACGCATCATTTCAACCACCGCATTGAAATTGGGTTGGGAAGTCAGCCCCGATAGTGCACCCAACGCGCAGTCTACCACGTCAACGCCCGCCTCAATGGCCTTGAGATAGGTAGCGGTCTGCAACGATGACGTATCATGTGTGTGGAGATGAATGGGTATTTTTACGGTATCCTTCAATGCAGCAACGAGCTCTGCCGCGGCGTAAGGTTTTAATAGACCTGACATGTCTTTGATACCCAACATATGGGCACCGGCATTCTCCAGATCCTTCGCCATACGCAGGTAGTAGTTGAGGTCGTACTTTGTGCGTTGCGGGTTCAGGATATCTCCGGTATAACACAATGTCCCCTCAGCGATACCACCGGTACGTTTCCGTACCATCTCAATACAGGGTGCAATGTTTTCCATCCAATTGAGCGAATCGAAGATGCGGAATAAGTCCACGCCGGTCTCCCAACTTTTTTCCACGAATGCGGCTATCAGGTTATCAGGATAAGCGGAGTAGCCTACCCCGTTACATCCACGGATGAGCATCTGCAAAAGAATATTGGGAATTGCTTTGCGTAAATTTGCCAAGCGCTTCCACGGATCTTCCAATTGAAAACGTAAGCAAACATCAAACGTGGCGCCGCCCCACACTTCCATACTGAATACCTGTGGATGGGCTTTTGCAAACCCCGAAGCCACCTTCAGCATGTCATACGTACGGACACGTGTAGCTAATAGGGACTGATGCGCATCGCGCAGGGTGGTATCTGTATAATGAATCCGTTTGTCGTTCACCAGCCATTCGCATAATCCTTCGGGACCGAGTTCAGTGAGACGGTCTTTTGTACCTTTTGGAAAAGGCGCATGCGGGTTGGCCATTGGTACTACCGGCAATTCCAGTTTCGGCGGCTTCGGCTTGCCTTTGGTATCCGGATTCCCATTGACCGAAAGCTCTCCAAGGAATGCCAACAATTTGGTACCACGATCTTGTCTCCCCGCTGATTTGAACAATTCGGGATGCATGGCGATAAACCCCACAGTCGCCCGCCCCGATAGAAATACCGGATGGGTCACCAAGTTCTCCAAAAAGCCGATGTTATTTTTTACACCCCGGATACGAAATTCCCGGAGCGCCCTATCCATCCGCTTGGCAGCCTCCTCCAGCGTATTACCATGTGTACTCACCTTGGCCAACATCGAATCAAAGAATGGGCTCACTTTCATGCCCGGATACGCACTGCCTTCATCCAATCGCACACCAAATCCAGCAGCATTTCGATAGGTAATAATGGTGCCATAGTCTGGCTTGAAACCATCCGACGGGTCTTCGGTCGTAATGCGGCACTGGATGGCGTAACCATTCAACGGGATTGCTTCCTGATCTCCCAAGCCAACCTGTGGATCGGTGAGCCTGTATCCGGAAGCGATGTATAGTTGGGTTTTAATAAGATCAATACCCGTGACCATTTCTGTAACGGTATGCTCAACCTGGATACGTGGATTTACTTCGATGAAATAAACCCGGCCTTCTCCATCCACCAAAAACTCGACTGTGCCGACATTGTTATATCCCGCTTCATGGGCAATAGCCGTTGCATAGGAATATAATCTGTCGCGGGTTTCCTCCGCAAGGTTTGCCGCCGGAGCAACCTCTACAACCTTCTGGAATCTACGCTGTACCGAACAATCGCGTTCATACAGATGCATCACGTTGCCATGGTGATCGCCCACAATCTGTACTTCAATATGCCGGGGATTTTCGATGTATTTTTCCAGAAAGACGGTTCCATCTCCAAACGCGTTCAATGCTTCGTTCCTCGCGCTGTCAAATGCAACCTCCAGCTCACTGTCATTACGTACCACCCGCATTCCGCGGCCACCGCCACCTGCTGCCGCTTTAAGCATTAAGGGATAACCGATACGCCATGCTTCGGATAATGCCGCAGCGATGCCATCTAATGCTTCACGGCTGCTGCCAATAATAGGTACACCTGCCTTCTGCGCTGCGGCTTTGGCACGTACTTTATCGCCCAATTTATCCATTACTTCAGGAGACGGACCGATGAAAATAATACCCTCTTCGGCGCAACGTCGCGCAAATGCCGCATTTTCAGACAAAAAACCATATCCCGGATGGATCGCGTCTACACCACTTTCTTTGGCAGTGGTCAGGATAGCTTCCATATCCAGATAGGGTTTGAGCGGCTCGCTATCCAACCCGATTTGGTAAGCTTCGTCTGCCTTATAACGATGCAACGAGTATCGATCTTCAAACGTATAAACGGCTACCGTACCAATACCCAACTCATTGCACGCCCGACTAATCCGGATGGCAATCTCACCGCGATTGGCGATGAGTACTTTTTTGATGTTCATATGCTCTTCCCTTTAGGGGTTTATGCCTGTTCGCAAACCTGTTTCTGCTCACCGAGCCCTTCCACACTGAGTTCTACTACGTCGCCGGATTTCAGGTAGACGGGAGGTTTCATTCCCAAACCCACGCCAGCGGGAGTACCTGTCAGGATTAGATCTCCAGCTTCCAAGGTCATGAACTGCGACAGGTAATGAATGATATAATATACATCGAAGATCAGATTTTTCGTACTGCCCTCCTGCATAGTCCGGCCATTTACAAGGAGCTTCAGCTGTAAGTTATGTACATCCGTCACTTCATCGGCCGTCAACAACCAAGGGCCTGTAGGGCTGAAATTGTCGCACGACTTTCCCTTTGTCCACTGACCGCCGCGCTCCAACTGAAACGCGCGTTCAGACACGTCATTGACGACACAGTATCCCAGGATATATTCCTTCGCCTCGTCCGTGTTCTGTAGGTACCGCGCATTTTTGCCGATAACCACTCCGAGCTCCACTTCCCAATCTGTCTTTTCACTGCCACGCGGAATGACAATGGGATCGTAGGGACCAACCACCGTATTGGATCCTTTCTGAAAGACAATAGGCTCCTGTGGAATCGCCATATTCGACTCTTTGGCGTGATCGGAATAATTCAGCCCGATACAGATGACCTTGCCCGGACGGGCAATGGGTGCTGCCCAGCGTTCATTTTCGCTTACCGCGGTGGGTCTGGGATTGATGGAAAGGTATTCCTTTATGCGATCCAGCCCTCCCTCGTTGAAAAAGCTGCGGTCCCAATCGCGAAAACGGCTGGAAAGGTCTCGCCTTGTGCCATGTTCATCCAAAATACCCGGGCGCTCTGCCCCCGGGGCACCGAAACGGATTAACTTCATAATGGTTGTAGAATTTTATATCGATATGCAACAATTTATTCAAATCGATTGCGTCACTCATCCCTTCACCTCAAAAATAGTAAGCATGCCTGGTATTATTCCTTATATGGCAATATAACATGTGATTTTGATAAGATTGGATAGTGGCATGAGAAACACATATCAACTGCTGATTATTGACAGTAACAAAATTAACCAACCAATAGGTTGATGCCCGCCTATCGTTTACCGGATTTTATAACAGATTTATCCAAAGGCATATTACCTAGCTTAACATACAATGGGGCCATGATCGGCAAGCCGCAGCTCACCCGAATCAAGTACCGAATGGCCAATATGCGTGCTGGGAGAGAAGATTTTATAATTTCCCGCTCGATTAGCTTTCAAGATAAGATTCGTAAGAATATTGAATGGATGGTTATCCGGTTTATCCAGGCACTCCTGCAGGCCAAAACCATCATTCTCAAACAGATGCAGGGCCGTCCAAGAAGTTTGTTGGCAATCAATCCGGTGGATCCCATCTCCGGTATTAAAGCGGCTACTGACCACTGAAAACACGAGATCCGAAGTGCGATGACCTAATATTCCATGTGCCTTTAAGGGAGAATCCGGCATTTTACTCCTTCCGGCTGTCGTTACATTGGAGCCATTTACAAATCGGCAATCTTTCATATGTAGGCCATTTTGGCTACATAACGACGACACAATAGCAACCAAATAAAGGTACCAAACCTGCTCGAATCGAAATCCATCCCCGCCGACATAGTCAGCCATACACGTATTGAAATGTACCGCTTCGCAGATAAGCCAACAACAAGGATATTACTTCCTCCTCCGCAAATTATTATGGGTCTTGAAATGGTCAGGTTACTTACAACATAGTGTACAGGACAAGGCGGAAACTCCAACTCACCTCCAATATCTTCCGTTGCTTTTATCGCTTCTTGGATTGCCGATGTATCATCATGAATACCATCCCCTTTGGCTCCGAAGGACTTCACATTGAATCGTGTTGTCCGATGCGTATCGGTGGCAGTAGCCGCCATCAAACTACCGGCAGAAAGCAATGTCGTTGAAGCACCTACGGATGCAAGCAATGCTCGTCTACTTATTGTTTTCGGCGTATTTCCCATAAGCTTTCAAGATTGAAGCGATTGTTAGGGGTAGCATCTTTGCATATCCTGCCCTATTGGGATGTACGCCGTCTTCCGTCCAATCCTTCCCAATCCCTTTCCGTTCGTCTACCAGTAACGAATAATAGTCTATATAAACCAATTTCTTGCGCTTGGCGTAATTACTGAGTTTAGCATTTAGTGCTGCAATCTTTGGGATGGGTCGTACGTCGGGGCAACAATAAAATTCATGGGCAGGTAATACGGAGCAAAGTGCCACCTCAACCTGCCGATTTAAGGCTAACTCCACCATTTGAGTAATGTTGATAAAAATAGAATCTACCGTTATTGACCTACCCAATCCAGCAATATCATTCGTTCCTCCCATCAGCACAACTATTTCCGGATCGGCGGCCAGTACATCCGCTTCAAACCGATTAAGCATCTGGAATGTTGTTTGCCCAGCAATCCCACGATTAACCCAATATCCCCCGTCAAAGAGTTCCGGATAATATGTTTCCCAACCCAAGGTGATTGAGTTTCCCATAAAAACCACCTTCGGCTGTTTCCCATCTAAATAATGCATGGAAGACTGCACGTATTGAAATGGCATCAGGTACAGCAGTGCCACAGCAACCTGCATCCTGTTGGTAGTCGGAAGCCTTAGCTTAGCGTTTCCCCATAATATCGGGATCAGGACAACTAATCCAACAAACAAATTCCGAACTATTTTGGCGATCGTCATAGCTCAGAACCTGCGATGTCCAACAAACGAGTTCTCAACCTTTCCAAATATTCTTCAGGCGCAATAGGCAACGGAAATTGAAAAGCGGTATTCGCTTCAACATATGCCAAAGCATCCAATGCAGCATTTGCTTGCTTATATTTGGAGTTAAACGAAGGCATCCGAAAGGAGGGAGGGATACTCGCCTCCCAGGTGCTGTTATTTTCTACAAACATCAGCACATCGGCAAGTACACGCCTCGTATCCGCATTAGCAATGAGTCCAGCAAAATCGTCAATCACTTGTTCAGGCGTTAAGAGGGGATCCGAACACATTCGTCCCAATGCATATACGTTTAGTACCTCTGTTTGGAATCCCAAGGAATCGATTGCAGCATTCACGATCATTCCATTGAGCCCCAACTTCCTAGACACTACCACAATATCCCGTATATACCTTGTCTCAGATTGGGTGGGATGGACCTTGGAAATTAAGTAACCCGTGTAACCGTCATCAACTTCATCAATGAGAAAGTACGGCCACGCCCATTGTTGCTTTACTCCCCTAGCGTATAAATCAGCGATATCTTGCTTCGTGGGATATTTCTCTGGTTCAAGCCCCGCCTTTGTATATTCATGTAATGCCAATGATCGGTAATAATTATGCAATGGAAATTCGATCCCAGTCTCCTTAAAATCGGTATTAGCAAGCAACACTTTACTGTATTCAACTTCTTTTCTCCAAAAATCAACCGAAAAAGGAGATATATTGATGTCATCCCAATGCGTTATTGCCCACAAATTGATATTGAACAACGAATGGGGAGCATATTGTCCAACCATGGCCTGTACTTTCAACGCCATCTCCCAAAAATACTTCACTCCATCCGAGCCTAATTTAGAGGGAGCACCACCGGGATCTCCCGCGAAAAACGTGATGCTGTTGGCAATAGATAAACTTTGAATAACTAGTTTGATATCGGCTAGACGCCCGGTCATTTGTTGTTCATCCCTTGGGTCGTAACTGTGTCCGGTCTTACTGATATTGGAAAGCAGCACAATACCTACTTTGAACCCTGCCTCCTGGGCATCTTCAATGCGTTTACGATAAGCCACCAGATTAGCATCACGTACCGCCGGCGGCACAAAGCTGATACCGGTAACTAGGAAGAAAATCGTATTATAACCGCTGGCTTTCCAGAATTCATAATCACCTGTTGTTTCTCTTGCCCAGGATGGCCACAAGTATACACCCACGGTCTCGAAAGTCGAGTCGGGCAGCGGGGTACTTCGCTGCAACATCGCCTGCGTTGTTTCCATATACAGCAGCAAAGAAGCCAGCAACCCCAATATTCGAAACATTGCCCACCTATTCAAGCTTATGAAAAACTGCGCACTCATCCGTTACCAACCGGGATTTTGATTGTTATTAAAATCAGGGATTAGATTGGTTTCGCTCAATGGAATGGGAAATAACAGGTATTTATCCTGCCATCCTGCCGACCGGCGCTCGGTTACAAATCGCTGGTAAGTAAATGACCCATCTCCTTGTTTCCGTATCTCTATCCCCGTCACAAGCTTATCCGTTTCTGACAAAATTTTCCATCTTCTGACATCCCAAAAGCGATGCTCTTCATACGCAAATTCAACCCGCCTTTCCCGTCTGATGCGATCACGCATTTGCTCTTGGTTTAAACCAGCGGGTAAATCAGGCATATCCGCCCGCCTTCTTACTGTATTGACAGCTTCATATGCCCCCAAAGGCCCGTTTGCTTCATTCTCGGCTTCTGCAAAATTGAGGTAAATTTCGGCTAAGCGGTATTTCTTCCAACGGGTTTGTTGTACCAATTGATTGGCTGGAATTAACGGGTCATAGAATTTTTTTAGATAATAACCGGTCCTGGTGTTGGTAAACTGTGCATAGGCCAGCAGTTGATCGCGTCCACCGATAAATGTTTCAACCGTATGTTCCCTCCCGTTTATAGGTCCATAATAAGATCCGTTGTGAAAGACGGTCGCATAAAAGCGGGGATCACGTCCTGCGTACGGGTTATTCTCATCGTAACCAGAACTGGCATTAATAATAGGCTGCAAGTGGTCGCTATCCTGATATCCCAAAATCGCCGGCTCGCCAGTCGCTTGCATTTCATAGCTATCTACTAGTTCCTGTGAGGGGCATGCCCCGGCACTGGTACCAATCAGTTCTCCATTGCTCGGGATGGTATTGATAACGGAAAAAACACCCGCATCTGCTGGAATCTCGTGGATGGTTTCGCGATCCAAGATAGAAGCACCAAGATCTTGAGACCGGATGAAATAATTGCCATAGTCGTCAAATAATCGGAAATCTCCCTGCACCGTAAGTGCCTGCAATGCATCGCGTCCCGCATCAGCAGCCCGCTGCCACTTGGATTGCTCGTTCGTCGCATTCCAGAGTGGGCTTGCATTGAACAACAGGGCTTGCGACTTAATGGCATAAGCAACGGCCTTAGGGAAACGACCACGTTCCGAAGCATTGGTAATCCGTAATGGCATATTCGCGTTTGCGATGACAGCGTCGCAATCACTGACAATGAAATCGACCGTTTCCTCAAAGCTCGGACGCGTTAACGACTCAAAAGCAAACCCGGGAGCAAAAGGTTCCGTCACCACGGGCATGGCACCATATTGTTTCGTGAGTTCCCAATAGAAAAAAGCACGCAGCAACTGCACTTCAGCCTTTAAGCGGCTTTTCTTAGCAGGATCCTCAATATTTGCATTGTCAATATAGGATAGGAAAAGGTTCGCATGGCCAATTCCCTGCCACCAAAGCCCATAATCCAACATACCCGCAAGGGGATTTGCTGAAGGTGTTAAAGCACCGATCTGCCATTGCAGGGCCATCCCACCGATAAATGTGTTCCTCACTTCCTGCGCTTCATCGGTTATGCCCGCAAGAAATCCATAGTTATTATAATTGAAAAAATAAAGCGGTATTTTTGAATAGATCGTATTTACAAAAGATTCGGTCTGAATTTCATCTTTAAATACCTCGTCAAATGTGATTCTCCCATCGGGCGTGATATCAAGTGGACTTTCTTTACACGATAGTACGGTGAAGACCGTTATAAGCGCTAAAATGGATATTTTTTTCATGTTTTTAACCTCCCAATTAAAATGTAACATTTACCCCGAAGTTGAACAACCGCTGAATGGGATAGGCGTACGCACTTGTCAATTCAGGATCAATCCCATCAAATGGAAGTTTATCCCAGGTATACAGATTGAGACCATTGGTGTACAGACGAATACGCTTGATACCCATGCGCGTCACGAGCTTGACGGGGAACGTATAGCCCAGCTCAACATTGCGCAGCCTCAAAAAGCTGCCATCTACGTAAAAGAAATCGTTTAATCGTTCATCGGGAGATGCCTGGGTAGTCAAACGGGGATACTTGATGGTTTCCCCATTGGCGGCCCGTTCGGGCGTCCAACTGTACCGATGCCAATCCGAATAGTTAGAAAATCCCGATCCGGCCCACATTCCATTGTCTCCCATTATTCTTCCTACATTGGCTACACCTTGAAACAGCACGCTGACATCCCATTGTTTGTAATTGACATTAAATGCCGCCCCAAATGTATATTCCGGTATTGCCGTATATTTCAACGGGGCCATATCCAACTCATTGACGGTCCCATCCATGTTAAGGTCCTTGTACTTAAAGTTACCGGGTCTCGACTCATGCCCTCCAACCACTTGCTGCGGAGAATTGGCAATGTCTTCGGCATCTTTAAAGAAGCCCTCTACGATATAACCAAAGTTTTGTCCCAAAGGATATCCGGTAGCGCGGTATTGGTAGGCAAAATCGGGATTCAATAACGGTTCATCCGCAAACAGCTGTTTGTTCTTTGCGTGATTAAAATTAAGCTTTGTCAAAATAGATAAATCTGCCGTTACCGCCTTCCGGTAGTTCAACTCGATTTCGTACCCTTTATTCTCGATTACGCCAATATTAACCGGAGGAAGCACACTTGCCGGAAACCCGTTGATCAATGGTATGGTGGAACGGTTCCGCAAAATATTGTCGCGCTTTTCTTTAAATACATCTACAATAAGGTCTAATTCATTAAATAATCCCAGTTCAAACCCCACGTTGGTTTTTCTGGCGATCTCCCACGTGATATCGGCATTTTTCAGCATATTGATGCCAATGTGTTGGCCCAGTCCGAGGCTTGTAGAATATCCACCTGCCCCTAGGTAGATGTCATCCAAATAGAGAAAACGCCTACCCCCCAATTGATCGTTTCCGACCAGCCCATAGGATCCCCTTAATTTCAGGTGGGAAATGTAATCGTGATCCTTAAATGTCGGTTCGTTCGAAATCAACCACCCCGCAGAGATCGCCGGAAAAAATCCAAAACGTTTACCTTTGGCAAACTGTTCGGATCCGTTGTAACCCGCGTTGAACTCCATGAAATACTTGTTATCGTATCCATAGGTCAACCGTCCTGCAAAACCACGCAGGTTAAAGGGCAACGCAATGCCTTGGATATTTTGCTGTTGCTGATAAAAAGCCATTCCCGTTATGGCATGTTTGTCGAACTGCCTATTATAATTCAAGTATGCCTGAAAATTGAACAGCGACACAAAATTTGAACCGCCCCCTATTGTGATGGGAGTATTTAGCCACCCCCCGTACTGTGAAAAATAAATCTCATCGGGTATCGTCGGGTCAGAACTGGGATTGATTACCTGCATATACCTGATGAACTCTCGTGCACCGTAAAGGTTATTAATGGACCGGGTATCAAAGGACATGACCAACCGGGCGGATAAGCCCTTGGTAACCATATCCAATTCTTGATTCATACCAAACGTCGCCAATACGTTGCTGCGGGTTTGTTTTACGTATCCAGATCTATTCAACAGTCCATATGCCGGCCAGTCAATATTCGGGCCCGTGGTTACTTCACCCTCGGGGGTTAGCATGGGCACATTGGCCGGGACACGCGTCATGAATGAGATGATGTACAGTGCCGGAGACATACCCTCCAATTGAGTCGGGATATCTCCCAGCCTATTTAAAATACTCATCGGCATATTCTGCTTTTCCAAATAGCCTGCAACATTCATGAACGCTGACAGCCGATTATTCAGTTGTAAATCGATATTCGATCGGAAAGAGTATCGATCCAGCTTGAATGACGGATCATAAGGCAGATCCTGCTCTACGTTAAACTGTCCGCCCTGATTTAGATAGGTTGCATTCACAAAATACTTCATGGATCGATTGTTGGTTGTGCCCGAAATATTCAAATTGTATCGCTGCTGCAACGCTACGTCTTTCATCATGATGTCCCGCCAATTCGTATTCGGATAGTTCACGGGATCCGCACCAGTTCTGTACATTTCCAGCGCTTTTTCCGAGAACTGTGCCGGCAGCCCATCGTTTTTTAATGCCAGGTTCCGGAGTGAGGCATAATCATACGAGTTGACCATATCAAAAAACTTCGGAAAATCCTGAACGGCACCTTCCGCACTTAGATTGATTTCGGGCACCTCAGACGTACCCCGTTTTGTGGTCACTAAGATGACACCGTTCGCACCGCGCACACCAAACAAAGCGGTCGAGGAAGCATCTTTTAAGATCGTGATCGACTCGACTTCATTAGGGTCGATATGGGTCAACTCCCGTTCGATACCATCAATCAACACAATGGGTGCAGTTTGGTTAATGGTTGCTCTCCCCCGTATAAACAAGGCAGTGACATCCCGTCCCGGCTCACCGCTGGTTTGTAGTGTAGTCAATCCGGGCAACCGCCCGGCCAATGTGACCGCCAGATTCGCTGCTGGGCTTTGCTTCAATTCCTTGGTCTTCACGGAGGCGATAGCTCCCGTGATGGTTTCTTTCTTTTGCGTAGCATACGCTACAACTGCCACCTCATCCAAGCCAACGGTGGATTTCACCAGCAAGACGTCGATGTTAACCCGGCTGTCAACGTAAACATATTGTTCATCAAATCCCACATGTCGGAATACCAGCGTTTCTTCAGGCTTGGCTTGCAAATGGAATTGTCCATCGATATCCGTTTTCACACTGAAGCCGGAGGACGCGATGGTAACGGTTACACCTGGCAAAACCTCCTGGTTCTCCGAATCACGCACAGTTCCCGAAATATCCAGTAACTGCTGAGATTGGGCAGGTAATTCCATCAGCAACGCAAGCATCATCAATAGGATGCCTTTTAATTGGTTGATTAGTAAAACATTCTTATTCATATTTTTATTAGGTTAGTTATTCTTGTGTTCACACATCCAAAAGTGTCACAAGCTGATCACAACAAATTTACATCACCACCAATCATTTAAATATGACAGGGTTAACAGAAACTATATCACTATTACCTATCCTTTTTTATGGACAAAAACGGCGTCTTACTAAGGTAAAAACACATTGAAAAAGCCCGTTCGGTGAATACCAAACAGGCTTTTTCATGGCCGAATTATCCAGCAAAATCAGTAACCCGGGTTTTGGGGTCTCAAGTTTGGATTATCAGACATTTCCAGCGTGGGCAGCGGTAGCAGCAGGTGCCGGTCTTTGAGGGTCTGATTAGAACTCAGGTTGACATGTCCGACAAAATCATCAAACCTGTCCGTCCGTTCATTGTAAACTTTTCGAAGCCTCACCATATCAAACCAGGTAATCCCCTCATAACATAACTCATGCCACCGTTCTTTCCAGATGGCTTCCCGAAAGGTTTCCTTGCTAAATGAGTTCCGTGCGGCAGTCGTCAGGCCAGCCCGGGTTCGAATGCGCGTCAGTGCTTCATACGCATCGTCCGATATTCCGGTACTTTCATTTGTTGCCTCAGCAAACACCAGTAACACCTCGGCAAAGCGGATCTGATGAATATTCAGGTCATCTACCCCTGTACCTGTTTGACCCGGTGCGCCATTTGCAATGGTATTAAAAAACTTGAAAATGTAAGGACCGCCCAAGCTGAATAGCGCACCGGACCCATTGGTATAGTAGCTCGTATAGAAAAACCCCGTTTTGTCTTTCTTCCGGAGGTCATCGTCCGCAAACGAATTGTAGAAGTCCAGTGTCGGAACGGTGGTGCCAACCCCTGTATTCGTGACAGACACCGGTTTAAAATTCGGCCGGGTGAAAAGCCCCTGCATATTAGGTACAATGCTACCATGGAATTGGATCATAAAAATCTGCTCAAGCTCGTTTTTTCTGGATGGATCCCTAAATGCCGAGTAGTCGCCAAACAGGTTCAAAATACCCGGGTTTGCGCGTGCGTATGTAATGACTTCTCCGGATTTTTCAGCCGCCAATTGATAGTATGCGTTGCCTTTATTTAACGGGTATCCCGCCATGGTCAAATACACCATGGCCAATTGGGATTTTACCGCAGCCAATGAGACGCGCCCTGATTTGTCCATCCAGGGTAGCCCTGCAGATTCTGCATTAACCAGATCATTGACGATCAGCGCGTAAACTTCTTCAATTGAGGTTCTTTGGGGAAAGAAATCATCCGAACCGGCATTTTGGGGTTTAGTAATCAATGGAATATCTCCCCACAGCCGTACTGCATAAAAATAGGCCCAGGCTCTCAGGAAATAAGCTTCCCCCATGATCTTAGACCGTTGTTCTTCATCCATCGGACTGATGTTGGGCACATTCTCAATAACGAGATTAGCCTGCGCTATTACGCGGTACAGTCCATTCCACCAGTTAACGATATGCCTGTTGTTACCATCGTGTACCAACGAATACAGATTGTTTAGGCTGGCATTCTCCGCACTTTCCGTTGTTGATGTCCCCGTCAGTGCTTCCAGCAGCTGCCAGTTCGCAGAAAATGATCCCGCATAATCACCGATAAAGCGCGTATCTGCATAGACAGCGGCAATTGCAGACTCGGCATGTTCCGGAATCGTGAAAAAGCTTTCTTTGGTTAAATTTGTCGGATCGACTTCCTTGAGAAAACCCGAGCATCCCCATATGGATAGTCCGCAGCAAACGGTTAATACAGCGATTACCGTAGACCTTGATGAAAAAAACTTCATAGCAAATATCCTCATCTCCTTAAAAATCAAAAACTAACATTTACGCCCAACATATACAATGTTGGCTTGGGGTACGCGTGATAAGTCAACCCTTGTGAAAATGCTCCGGCACCAAATCCCGTCCCCACTGTTTCCGGATCGCCATTTACCTCATCGCTGACAATCAGGAAAAAGTTCTGGAGCGACGCGTATACGCGCAATTGATTGACGCCCCAACGCTGTGTCATGCCACTCGGCAGGGTATAACTCAATGCCAGGTTCCGTCCCCGAACAAATGAACCGTCTTTTAGCCAATGCGTGTCTTCATTAATGACATATCCCGCACGCGTATCCCGTAATTCGGGGATGATTGAGTGCTGATTTTCCGGGGTCCAGGCATTGAGCACAGTCCGGTAACTATTAGCCAGTGCCACCCGGTCTTCGCTGGATCCCATGCTCAACTCAAAGACATCATTTCCATAGGCATATTGAAGATCTACCGTGAGCCCCCAATTCCGGTATGTAAATTCGTTGACCAATGCTCCCCAACCATCCGGGCTGCCATTTCCGATAATCATCCGGTCTGCATCGGTTATTGCATAGTCTCCGTTGACGTCACGGTATTTTATATCTCCGGGCAGAATGGGCAAGCCATTACGGTAACTCGCAAATTTTGCAGCCTCCTCACGTTCTGCCTCACTCCATATCCCTTCTCTGATCAGTCCGTAAAACGATCCCACCGGGGCCCCTTCCCGGATGATATTCGTCGGATTAATGAACACCACGCCACCGACACCAATGATATCGGAAGGTGTAGCCAGTGAAAGCACCTTGTTTCTATTCATGGAGATGTTGAACGTGGTCTTCCACGAAAACGCATTGTTTTCAATGTTGCGTGAATTTACTGTAAGCTCTATCCCTTTGTTTTCCATGGATCCCACATTTCGCCGTATCGTGGCATAGCCGCTGCTTCGGGGAACGGGCGCGTCCAGCAGCATGTCGGTCGTTTTCCGGTAATAGAGGTCTCCTTCAATGGCGATCCGGTTATTGAAAAGACCTAGCTCCACGCCCACATCGCTTTGCGCCGTTTTCTCCCAACGCAGATCCGGATTAGCCAATCTGCCAATTCCGGTGCCGCCCACACGCTGGTCTCCCAGCACGGCTATGTAGCCGGAGTTCAGGAGTGATAAAGAAGAATAGGGCGGGATTTCGGAATTTCCCGTTACCCCGTAACTCATGCGCAATTTCAAATTAGAGACTACCTCGTTTTGGCGCAAAAACGGCTCGTCAGACACCCGCCAGGCCAGTGCGGCCGAGGGGAAAAATGCATATTTATAATTGTCTCCAAATTTCGACGAGCCATCAATTCGTCCGGTTACCGTCAGCAAATATTTGTTAAACATACTGTAGTTTACACGCCCAAAATAGGAGTTGAAGGAAAACCGGGATGCGCCCGAACCGTATATCGGGTTATTGCTGCCGGCACCGATGTTGTTAAACCCAAAGTAGTCGCTTGGAAAATTCTGTACACTCACATTGATTCCGAAAGCGCTGGATTCCTGCCAGGACATTCCAAGCATCGCATTGATGGAATGGACATCGGACAAGCTGTTGTTATAGGTAAAGTAATGATCGAGTGACCAGAAATTCGTGCGCCCATTGTTTACCGACGCTGACCCCTGCTCTCCCATGATAGAAAGTCCGCGGCTCACCGACGTGTTGATTTCCTGAGTGATATTGGAAGTACCCAATTCCGTGCGCATCTCCAATCCCTCAAAGAGACGAATGTTGGAATAGATATTACCCAATGCTGTCTGCGTATTCAATATATACTTGCGTTCATAAAGGTACTGGATGGGGTTCAAGCTTGCTTCTGCATATGGATAGTCTCTGTTTGCGCTCCACGAGCCATCGGGATATTTCACGGGCAAAAACGGCAAGCCTTCTGCAATCATCCGGATCGGAAGATAATCTTGATCTACCCTGTTTTCCGTTTGGTAGTTATACGTCAGCGTACCGCCAACCTTCAACCAATCCCTGACTTGATCGTCAAATGTTAAGCGGCCGTTATACCGTTTCATATAAGATGTTTTAATAAGCCCCTGGTCATCGCGGTAACCCAGGGAAACCGCATAGGATCTGCTATCTGACCCTCCGGTAATTCCCAGTTGATGGTTTTGAGAGATTCGGTGCTGAGTGGCTTCGTCCATCCAATCGGTGTCATACAACGGATTTCCCTCACTGTCGAAAAGCCTGGGATCGGTCCGATTCAGTGCCGGATTCCTGAGCTCGTATTTGCCGTCGGCCCAACCGACAGGGTCGTATTTCTCGATATTTCGGTAAGCGATATCCTCCACCTGCAAATATTCCCTGGCGTTCAGATATTTCGGCATATTGGGGCCAAGAGTCGGTGTGCTGACATCAACATTATAGTTCACTTCGCTAAATCCCGATTTACCCCGCTTCGTGGTTATCAAAATCACGCCGTTTGCACCTCTTGCTCCATAAATTGCAGTAGATGAAGCATCTTTCAGGATTTCGATCGATACGATATCCGTCGGATTAATAAAACCCATGCTTTCGGTCATGACCCCGTCAATGACATACAGTGGGTCATTCGAGCTATTGATGGAGCTGAATCCCCGCACTCTTACATTGGTAAACCCTCCAGGTCTGCCCGAATTGACATTCACCTGCACACCGGAAATACGACCAGCGAGCATCTCGTTTACAGACGATGCTGGACGTTCCTTTAATGTCCTTTCACTGATCGATCCAACGGAACCCGTCAAATCCGATTTGCGTTGCGTACCGTAACCAATGACAACCACTTGATCCAATGCTGTCGTGGATTTCTGCAACATGACATCGACCACACGCCGGCTGTTGACCGGAATTTCAACGGATTCATAGCCAACGGAACTGAATGTCAGCACTGCGTTCGGGCCAACCTCCATTCGATAACTTCCAATGCTGTCCGTTTTCACGGTTGCCCCTGAAGCGGCTACCGTCACACCGGCCATTCCCTGCTGGGTTTCTGCATCGCGCACCACTCCTCGGACTTCCGTTTTTTCCTGCGCCATTCCCTTTACATACGCCGATGCCGCGACAACCAGCATAAGCACCAGTGGCTGGATTCGAAACCTAAAAAATATCCTGTTCATCTGCTCATAATTTTAATCATGCTGAATTCATATCGTGAAGCACCCGGCTGGCTACCTCAATGGCCTGATTGATCTCTGCCTCGGTATGTGCAGCGCTGATGTACCACAGTCCGCGGCCGATGACGCGCACACCCGCATCATGCAGTCCCGCTACAAAACGGCCCAGCTTCGCTTTGTTGGTACCCAACGTATCCCGGTAGTCCGACAGCGGCTGCGATACACCGAAATAGGTTACGAACATCGGTCCCAGCCCCTGTACAGACAGATCCTGAGCAGCTTCCGCTGCAGTTCTTTGCAAGCCTTGCATCAGCTTTCTGCCTAACCGATACATCCGATCATAGGGCATCTCCTGTTCGAGTACCTCGATGGTTGCCAACGCAGCAGCGACTGTTGGATTTCCAGCGTTCATGGTTCCCGCATGGATTACCTTTCCTGCTGCCACAAGCTCCATCCATTCGCGTTTGCCCACGATCGCACTGATTGGATAACCACTGCCCATTGCCTTGGCAAAAATTGACAGATCCGGAGTCACTCCATAGTAGGACTGTGCCCCACCCAGTCCCACCCGGAAACCTGTTATTACCTCGTCAAATATGAGTGTTACCCCATATTTATTGCATAGCTCGCGTAAGCCCGATAAAAAGCCTTCTTTTGGCAGAATACATCCGTTGTTGCACATAATGGGCTCCGTAATGATTGCCGCGATTTCTTCATGCCGCTTTTCCAGTACCCGCCCTACCAATTCCAGATCGTTCCAGGGCAATACGATGAAATCATCCCGTGAAGAATCCGGAAGGCCGGCAGTCCACGGAAACACATTGGGCTGCTCGCGGTCGCCCAATGCGTCCGCATTAGGAGCCGAGATGCCATAGGCCACATTGTCCAACCAGCCATGGTAATGCCCTTCAAACCGTAGAAATTTTTTCCGTCCTGTCTTTGCACGGGCTACCCTGAATGC